>Ga0209404_10000219_pt1 | contig 47067 bp, 44 predicted proteins | sample TroAtlMetagenome_2_FD_187447 | JGI IMG/M metagenome (GOLD analysis project Ga0209404, IMG submission 187447) | Marine eukaryotic phytoplankton communities from Atlantic Ocean - Tropical Atlantic ANT8 Metagenome (SPAdes) (version 2) | ecosystem: Environmental > Aquatic > Marine > Oceanic...
ATATGTCTTGCAATAACTTGCTCTCACCCTTTTTGGTAATTCCTGGGATGTGGTATTTCTCAGTTAATAAGAAAGTTTCTAGCTCATCTATATTCTCATAGTTAGCATCGTTATTAGTTATAGACTCAACAAGCATCTCAGATAGTAGAGTATTAGCTGTTTCTTGTAAGGTACCTGTAAGATCTTTTCCATGAGACATCCTACGAGTAATACTCTTTAGCGTACCAAGAGCATTATCCATCTTAGCACGTAAGATTTCTGATCCACCTTCATCATCAAGAGTTGCTACCGCACCAGTTAGTTCTAACTTTAGAGCATCATATTCTTCTTTAGCTTCATCTCTAATTGCTACATTTAATACTTCCTCTTGGAATTTACCTGTTTCTTGTGTAACAGGTTTAATTAAATGTTTATTAATAACAGCTTGATTGATTCCAGAATCAGCAGAAGCTTCAGCAACAAACTTATCTTCTACATACCTAAGTATTTCATTTTGTGTTTCAGGATCATAAGTCCAAAACTGACCTACTACTATATCTTTACCGTTTTTTTGACCAATAACTTCTTCACTGGTACCAAGTGCAGTAGTACGATATGCATCCCAACCTTTAGCTTTCTCGTCTAGGTATCCTCTCTTATAACCCCAAGCTATATTAGCCCCCATCCGTCTGAGGTTTAATGCTCTAGCTTTTTCTTCTAAGGTAGCTCGATAAGCTTTCTCATCGAACTCATCCATTCTTTTATTAACGGCAAGTCGTTGCTTCTTAACAGCTTCTTCTATCTTAGCATTCTGCTCTTCATCTAAATCAAAAGCAGATGTGTCACCGTTAGCTGCTCGTCTACCTTTAGTAATACCTTCTTCTCTTTTCTGAGTAATGTAATCTTTACCAACAGTTTTAGCAGCTGTCTCTAAACCTTGATTTAAAGTCTCACTAAATTTAGCTAGTTGGTTAAGATTAAACTCATCATTAGCATTAGCTATCTGAAAGATACGGGATAACTCATCACCAACAGAAGAGGCTTGTTTGCCCATCTCTTTGACTGATTCAACCCTATCCTTATCTAATTGTCTTGCTTGTTGTGCAAGCTTGCTGGAGTTCGATATAACCCCCGTACGGTTCCTAAAACCTGTACTGCGTGTTTGTCTTTCGTATGGCATTGTAATTAAGCTACTACACTTCTAAGGTTTACATCAATCTCTGTATAATTGACACCAAGATAACCATTGTCATTCTTAACTACAGCATGTGGGGCTGTTTGTAGAAGCTCTTGAGCTAAGACTCCTTGGAATCTATTAGATTTAGGTTCTCCTTTATAGTTCCATTCATAGATACGGTGACCATCTGGGGATTTACTTATATAAGTGATGTTTTCTTTTAGTGCTATATCACTTGCTGGTGCTCCTCCTCCAGCTGGGTTACTAGGTATACCAGTACCATAAGTAGGATCAACACCACCTCCACCAAAGTTAAAAGTACCACCAGCCATGTTATATGCACCAAGACCAGTAGTAAAACCACTAATAATTGGTCCTAATATAGATGGTTTCTTAGGAGCAGATTGCATTATAGGTTTGATAGGCTCATAAGAGGCTTGTTTGTGGGTAGCGATACTCTTGGTTTGATTGATAGCGGCTATATCTGCTGAGTATTTATCCAGATCTATGCCATACTGTTCTATAGCATAGGCTCTAGTGACAGAATCTTGTGATGCATCTATCTGTGCCTGTTCAAATCCAAACTCTCGTTCAGCACCTTGCAGTAATGCTCCTAAACTGTTACCAGCTGGGGCACCACTAGCTAATACTTCACCTTGAGCTTGTATAGATTTAGCTAAATTCTCTTGAGACTTAAATGCTTGTTCTGCAAGCTTTTCATTAGCAGCTATTTGTGCAGCTGTGGAAGCTTGATCAGCAGCTATTTGATTGTTTTGCTTGATAGCAGCTAGTTCTGTTTGAGCAGCAGCATCAGCTTCTAATTCTTTCTCGAATACTAGACCTTTTAATTTATCATTATAGGCAGCAATTGTTAACTCATTGGCATACTTAGTTGTAGCCATATGGTTAGATCTTAATACAGCATCTCGCTGGGCAGCCCATTGGGCATTTTGTTGTTGTATGCCTGTGATAGCTTGCCCAGCACCTAACGCTATACCAATAGCTACGGGGTTGCACATAGTTTTATAAACTCTATAAGAGGGACACCATTGATAACATGGTAGTTAATAAATTTAAACTTCAATAACTTAAGTAATTTTATATGACTTTCATTTCGCATATCAGCATGGTTGAATACATAGGTATTAGGTAGACTATCTACCCAGCGTTTCGCTTCTCGTATAAATGTATGTGGGTACTCTGTGCTGGCCTCAGTACAAAGCATCCATATAACATTTTGAGGAGTCACTCCTGCCACTCCAGCAGCCTTGCCGTTGGGTACCTCAAAATAAACAGAATGCCCATATGCGGAATTATAAAATGACTGGACACATACTGCTTCTGCACAGTATCCAGTAGTCTCTTCTGCTTCACGCCTATCTTCTAGGCGTAAGTTTTGCCCCACACGGAGAGCTAACTCTGCTGTGAGGGGCTTAATAAACTTACTTTCGTACATGTCGTCTGGTGTTATATCTACCGTCCCAGCTTGCTGAAACAATAGTTGCGGAAAAAGGTTGGTCTATTTTAACTTTAAATCTAAACTTATCATTCTTTCTATATATAGGTACTCTGATTGACTTGTATAATAAAGAAGGTATCTCACCAAACTTATTCCAATCTGTTAACATACCTGATGAAGTGTGTGTATATAAATTAGCATTACCTATAACATCATCAACATTAAAGGACACAGGACCAGATAAACCTAATTCAAAGTTGTAACCACCCATCCTAAGATCACCATCTATATCATACTTACCTTGATCATAAGAGAAGTAATATTGTGGTAACTCAAATTCAGTTGTATATTTATACCCAATAGCCATATGCCATTTAGTCATATCACTTAAGGTTTTTTTAGCATTACTTCCTGAACCTGTTGCAAACCATTCTTGACGGAACCCTTTATTAAAGGTCATAGTAGATCCAGATACCGAATCAGGTACCAAAACTGTACCTGCTTCACCATTACTAGGCTCGTAAGCAGTAGTATCAGGGTCGTCTGGTACTCCTGAAAGTACAACAATCTGGGGATTATATGTTTGATCAATAGTATAAGGTAACGTAATAGTAACAGGTCTTACAATATCGGATGCATTACCACCTAAAGCTACAGAAACACCAGTTGTAGTGTTACTACCGTCACCTTGTTTATACATCACAAGGTTATCTAACGCTGCTTCAAGGGTACGGTTAACTCTTAAACCAGCAACACCTTCTCCAAGTGTTTGAGAATCATCACCAATAGTATAGCTTCTAGCACTCATACCGTTATCATCACTTAGATATTCATGCCTACTTAGTATAACTTCATTATTATCTTGTAAAGTTATTGTATAGAATGAACCTCCAGTATAGAAACAATGCCTTAATACACCTGTTAATGTCCAAGTATACCAAGCTGATTGTTCTCTCTGATCTCCAGAATCAAAGTACTTATAATTATAAATTGTAGAGGTGTTGAAGTTAGTATTATGATACGTAGAATTATTAATACCAAAAGTTACTAAACCTAAATCGGATGATCCTGAATTTACATTTAAAGTTTTTGGTAAAAATTCAGGGACAACTCTAGTTTGATCTATAATTTTAGGAGGCACACTTTCATCAACTATAGCCATCTCAAACGCTTTAGTGTAAGCCCCCGAATGGTTCACAAACATATAGGTTGTACCCATATCTAATGGCTTAATGGTAGGACTACATTCATAGCCAGCTACTTTTTTAAGACGAGCAGTTTTAGGAGAGAAAGAGTCTTGCTCACTAAATAGCATAAATTGTCCAGCATCACTGAACATCATTATACCTTTTTGTGTAGGTAGTACGTGATTAATATATGCTGGTTTTACATCTGATACTGATATATCAATAGGGTTATCATCACTAGAAGTTATAGCTGAGACTGCAAAGAAATTATGATAATCACCTGGCTGACTCAATACTATTTGTTCATCTGCAATAAAGCCTAATCTATTTCGGTAGAAAAATATTTGGTTTATACCTTTACCAACAAAAGATGGATCAGGATTAGTTTCTGTATCTCCTACCTTTCTCTGCGCCCATTCAAGCCCGTTAGGGTTAGTACCCGTACCCCCTAGTTTACAAAATTGAAAGCTTGTTATATTACCACCTGAACGTACTGCTACTAATGCATGAGGCATGTCAACTAAAAGCGCATAGATTCCTGGGGCTACTGTTTCTTCCCAGACACCAGACCCTTTAATCTCATCATCTGCTTTAAATTTTAACCAGTAGTTATCAGCATCAGATTCTTCTGTGTTCGATACTTCTACTAAATAACCGTGAGCACATTCAGCAGGTAACTTAGATACATCTTGAGCACTATCCTGGAATACTGATAAAGCTTCATTAGCCATACCACCTAGTACTTGTACATTCATAGCACCAGAACCAGCTTTCTTAATTAAAAGGCCACCACCTACTACTTCATAAGTATAAGCACTACCATACTCAGCTGTTAAATCAGCTTTTAAACCATTAAGCACGTTCGCCATACTTAAGGTTCCTTTGTCTGGATTCTTAGGTGTTATGTATTTTGCTACACCAGATTTATATCTATAAGTATCATACTTTTTAACACCTGTAATTTCTATATCATAACAAACTGTACTACCTGCTGAATCAGGTATACAAACAGCATTTTGAATAACAGTACCTACATCACCGACATCAACACCGCCATCTCTTAAAGTAGCTGTGGCTGTATAACGTATATCATAGTTCTGAACATAACCTAAGAATTTACTCTCATCATCTGTAGCATTGTCTTGATACTCTTTTGATTGATCTTCAAAATATGGTTGACCATTGACTATTACGGTAGCTCTTAGACCTTTAGCATTAACATTGTTGGTACCACTTGTACCAATACCTCCTTCAAAATCTCTCTGTCCTGCGAACATTGAAGCTGGATCTACATGATTCCAACTTGATTTACCTGCCAATGAATTTCCATCATTATCAGTACCACCTCTACGATATGTAGTAATACCTGTTGCCATTTGCTTTTCATCAGCATCAGGCATGGTTGCCCCAGCTGCCCCCAGATGTATGACATACTCAGTATTATATGCAAGAGTATCTATCTTAACAAAAGCATAAGCTTTACCACCGTTATAACCTAATGTAGTCCCTAAGGTACTTATAGTTTTAGTGGGGTTAGATATATATGTATAATCTTGTATAGTATGCTTACCTACAGTACCTGCTCCACTGAGATAATCATAAGCATTAGTCGTACCTTCAGTCACATTAACTGAAACTCCTGTTTCTGCATTCCACACTCGTATAGGTGTAGATCCAGAGTTAGCAGGGGTAATCTGTACTATAAATTTCTCTCCTTCTTTATTTAAAATCTCAAACCACTGTCCAGTTGATGTAGTATTAGTCAGCTTATTCACATACTCAGCTGGAGGACGTTTCATTAAGCCAAAAGTTACATCAGGAACAGCATTATCACAGGATCTTAGCTGGCCTGGGAATTTAATAAAATCTGGCTGCTGGGAAACCCCACCTAAAAAGTTAGGAATACGTTGATTAATAGCTGCCATTATCTTTTAATAACTTGGAATGGTTGGTAGCTTTGGTATGGATTACGTTGGGAACTATCTTGGAAGATATTGTAGTCTGCTTGGTTTGTATCATACTGGATACAGGAAGCCCTTGCAAGCGTCTCATCTGGTGACATAACCTCATTGGCCTCAGGGCTAGCTATCATGCGGTTAGAGGCGATCCTAGATGCCTTAGCGGTGACGTAATCACGGAATGGTTGGGGCATATCATCAAACTCATATAACCAAATCACATCACAGTATAGGATGTTCTCTGTTAAGTCAGTGAATTTGTTGGTATGTTTATAGCGATCATATAGTTGTGCTACTTGTTGTCCAGTAGCTAGAGTTCTTGTTCTCCTGACAACATCATAATTGTCTGCGTGTTTATACCTATTCGGATCTACCTGTAAGGCATTTGCGGGGAACTCAATCTCATTGTTATTATCAACAGGTAAAGGAAATTCGATTTCTGAATTGAAAGCCCATCCTTCTGCCTGAACTTCACGACAAACTTGCCGAAGAGTTTTCTGAGCAATAGCAACTTCTGGGCTTTGAGTATCCAGAGTGTTTACAGGAGACTCTCCAACACTCATTAATATTGAGTTTACAGCATCCAGTTCTGTGGACGTTGCGTATGTTAAAGTTGTCATAAAAAAAAAGGGGGAGCCGAAGCCCCCCATAAATGTATATTTAGAATGCGGTAGGTGCAGTGTTGGTTGTATGTAGCTCAACACAAGCGGCAGGATTAAGATAATCTGCGCCCATAGCGAGTCTTCCGAGGATTACATCACCTTGGTAGATGACAGAAACATCGCCAGAAGTTACTTGAACCTGTGGTCCAATAGTTTCTACAACACCAGCAGCTTCTTTCTGGAAGATTAATCCACAAGAAGTTGCGAATCCGTTAGCAGGACCATAATCATTATTGATTCCTGCAACAGAAGGTTCACCATTCTCAGTAGCGGCTCCAACAAATGAACCAGCATTATCAATAGTAGATGCAGTACCATACTTGCCTTGGAACGGAACGTTCATAGACTTGTAGATCTTGATACCAGCAATAGAGATAACACCACCACCTGTTTGAAGACCTGTACCTTGCTCGTCACGGTTGATCAAAGCATTAGAAGATACATTCTCTATTAGAGAATAGTATTGGCGTGGAGAAAGTACGGCAGCTCTCCCGTCAGAACTCAATCCTTTCTCATCTAAGACAGCAGCAGCTTCAAAGAAAGCAGATACTAACTTAGCAGAATCAAGAGCATCAGCAGCAGCACCAGTACCAGTACCAACCTGAAGGGTTGTACCACCTGGCTCTACCTTACCTGAAGCAGAGATTGGGTGTGCTACACGAGCACCACGTGAGATTGCACGGAAGATTAAACGATCATACTTTTCAGCAAGAGCATAGCCGATCTTCTTAGAGATTTCTCCTCTCAACTCATAATGAGCAAGGGTCTCGTCAAGGTCGTATACAAAGGCAGAACTGATCAATAGGTCATCAACGACTATTGTCTTTTCTGCTACTGGGGGATCGCCTGAACCCAAGATAGGGGTTCCTGGAGTGTGGAAAGCCGCACCCATGCGTCCTGTGTAGATGAACTGTAAACTCTTACCGTTCTTAAGTGTACGTCTCGTAACCATGTCACGAGCGATTGTGTTATGCTGGAAACCTTTGAATAGTTCTCCAGAAAACAATTGTAAATAGGTGGCGTACTTATCAGTTGCGCCTCCATATCCTGTACCGCTAGATAGATTTATCCTACCTAAGGCGGTTTGGGTAGCATTAGCCATTTAAAGAGTAAATGTGTATGTTTGACTTACTCTAATCGATTAGAAATTTTATTGTTGAAATTTTAGGGTATTTCATCACCACAGCTGCGGCAATAGGGTATCGAACGTATTCGGCCTAAAGCCAATCACAGAGAGGTCCGACACTGAGGTGCCTCTCTGCTTTGTTTACAAGGTAGTCAAAGCTTCTTCAATCCCAATCTCTTCTTCAAGATCATTGAGTTCTTTAGTTGCTTCTTTAACTTGTTCCACCTGCTTAGCTTTAACAGCTTCAGGTGTAGGGTTGTTAGTTATAAAACTTGTGGGTATAGCATTATCCATTAGAAAGTATACTTAGCTCCTGCTTTGACGTTGTATACATTGTCCAAGTCACCAGCAGAAATACCAGCGAACTCACCATAGAAGGCTAACTTATCTGTAGCCTTAAGGTTAGCCCCGACTTTACCAGAGATCTCAGTCTCAGTACCGTCAACACCATTAGCTGCTAGTACTGTTGGACCACCTTGAACGTAGTAGCCTACCTTCTCAGTACCTCCTTCGTAACCAACGTGAATATCTATAGCTCTAGCTACATATTCAGAACCAACATGACCTTGGTTCAATTCCGTGTTAATGTATACCCCAGCGAATGCAGGTGCAGACGCAAATGATGTTGCTGCGAGAGCAAGTGCAATTGTTTTCATTGTTTTAAATTAGATAGTTTTTGTGTAAACTACACCACGATACTTTAGTTTTACAGTCATTGTAATACCTTAGTACCTAAGCCCCGTTCCATGCCTAGGTTTCATGCGTCCATGATAAATGGATGAACGGACGTGATGTTTATTGCTTGAGTTTTTTGTAAATCTGATTAGCATCTAGTAAAATTTTAATCTTAGTAGATGGCTTGCTTGCTGACATTCCAGCATTAACTCTTCTGCTGAACTTATCATACATTGGATCAGGCATTTAATGTTACCTCTGTAGCCGCTAAATCTAGCGGGAAATTGTGTGCATTTCTTTCGTGCATTACTTCCATACCTAAGTCGGCACGGTTAAGTACGTCAGCCCATGTAGGGATGGTTCTTCCACCTGCATCAACAACGGACTGGTTAAAGTTAAAGCCGTTGAGATTAAAAGCCATAGTGGAGACTCCCATAGCGGTAAGCCATATGCAAGTGACGGGCCAAGCAGCCAAGAAGAAATGTAAACTACGGCTATTATTAAAGCTAGCATACTGGAATATGAGTCTCCCAAAGTAGCCATGAGCCGCAACAATGTTATACGTTTCTTCCTCTTGACCGAATTTATATCCATAGTTCTGAGAATCTAATCCAGTTGTTTCACGGATTAATGATGATGTAACAAGGCTCCCATGCATTGCAGCAAACAAGGCACCTCCAAACACACCTGCTACTCCGAGCATGTGGAAGGGATGCATTAATATGTTGTGCTCTGCTTGGAAGACAAACATGAAATTAAACGTACCCGATATACCTAAAGGCATACCATCAGAGAATGAACCCTGACCGAATGGGTAGACTAGAAATACAGCAAATGCCGCTGCAACTGGAGCCGAATATGCTACACATATCCAAGGTCTCATTCCTAATCTATAACTAAGTTCCCATTGCCGTCCCAGATATGCTGAGATACCGATGAGAAAGTGGAATACAATAAGTTGATATGGTCCTCCGTTATATAACCACTCATCGAGGGTTGCAGCTTCCCAGATTGGGTAGAAGTGAAGACCGATTGCGTTGCTTGACGGGACGATAGCCCCTGAGATGATGTTGTTTCCATAGAGTAAAGAACCAGCGACAGGTTCACGGATACCGTCAATGTCAACTGGAGGAGCTGCGATAAACGCAATAATAAAACATGTTGTTGCGGCTAGTAAGCAAGGTATCATCAGCACACCGAACCACCCCACGTAGAGGCGGTTGTTTGTGCTTGTTACCCACTCACAAAACCTATCCCAATTAGAGGATTGATTAAGAGTAAGTGTTGACATTAAAATACACCAGGAATAATCTGGCCTGTGAATATGTAGGCACCTAGTAAAGCTGTGAATCCTATCATAGCTAATTGCCCATTAGTGCGTTCAGCTGTTATAAAATAAGATTCTTCTTCAGGAGTTCTTGCTTTTGTTTCTTTAGCAAGAATGTTTTGCTTTCCGTATTCTGTAGTAACAGTCATTGACATAAAATAAGAGTTCAGGGTGGCGAGGATGATCAGTCAGGTCGCCACAAATACTAAATAAATGTATAAAGAAATATCTATAACCATACATACTCTACCTAAATATGTTTCTAATGCATATAATTTAGACATTCAAATTAGAACGTTCTATCTTTCTCTGAACATCTGCACGATAGGCTGGGTCTGTTTCATACTCAGGTTTATTCATATCCCTGACTACTTCAGCCATGCTTCTATAAGCATCACCAGCTACAGGTTTCTTACCAGTAACTATGTTAGAATCTCTACCTTCTGCTTCTTCCATTTGACCTACGAGTGCTTTGATTGCAAATTTAACAGCTGACTTATTACCAGTGGCTAGGACATCATCAAAAGATTCGATGTCATCTTTAGCTAGATTCTCACTAGCCCACTTCATTAGGTCATTATAACCTGACTCACCACCAGCTAGACCTTTAAGGTCAGAGACTTCTGATTCAGATAGCTCAGGTTGAGCAGCTGCTTCTTCTATACCTACTTCTTGACGTACACCTTTAAGGTATGCATCAACAACAGTTTTATTTAAACCAGCTTCACCTAGTTGATTGTACATCTCTTCAGTAAGAGTACCATTATTCTCAGCAAAATGCTGATTCATTTGAAATGGATCTATCTCAGCTTTCTGAAATACATCACCAAGTTGATCGCCATATAATTCTTTAGCAGAATCGTAGTTTACACTACCATCTTCGGCATAGAACTTAGGTGTCTCTGTTGCCTCAGGCTCAGGTGTTGCTACTTCTTCAGTAGACTTACCTTCACCCATCTTTTTCTGAAGCTCTATATATGCACTCTCTAAGTCTTCTGCATTCTTATACTTACCAGCTAATAATTGTTCTTGTTCTTTCTGCATCTCCTGACCGACAGCTAAAGTCTCAGAATCTCTGGCTTCAGCTTCAGCTAATGCTACTGGGTCATTAGATGGATCATAAGTTATCGTTGGCATAGGTGCTATTGTAATTGAGTTTGTAATTGAGCAGCAGCTTCACCAATATTCTCCGCTGCTTGTGGGTTCTTAGCGGGGTCTAGCATAGGAGCACTAGCAAGTTGACCAGCTTGATCAGTTAATGACTGCATCTGCTGTGCCTGCATTGCTTGTTGTTCCTCAGCTTGGACATCTTGCATACTCTTAACTAGGTTAAGTACATCAATTCCTTGTGCAGCTGCGAGGCGTTTGATAGCTTCGTCAGGATTCAAGAACTTCATCAATGCCTCTGGTCCCATTGTTTGTGAGACTGTAGTTACAAATTGAACTAAAGCTTCACGATCTTGACCACGACCTAATGCATTAACACCAGCTACTATGGTAGGTCTGACTAGACCTTTAGGTAATGCTGGTATCTGTTTAGATTTGGTGAGTGTATGCATCTTTCTACTTAGGTATGGTATTAGAAACTCAGTAGTTAAGAGTGAGAATAAACCACCCAACTGTTGTTCTAATTCCATCTGTGTCATACGAACTTCTTCCGCTGTAGTGCGTTCGCTTTGACGTACATTCAAGACAAGGAAAGCTTCTGCTAATCTCTTCTCTAACGTATTGACAAGCTCAAATGCTGTACGGAAGTCAGCAGTTTTACCTACTTGTACTACTCCTATATCATCTGGCCTTCCCTGAATGATAGCACCATTCCCTGCTTGTGCTAGGCTCTGAGGCTTAGTCACACTGCTGGGGGATACTGTGAAGATTACTTTAGCTGCTGCTGCGCTACCTTCCACGAGGGCTTGCATCAATGCTTCAAGAGACTTGAGGTCACCAAGGAACTCTTCTACTCTTGAACGTCCGTAGTCTTCTCCATCAACAGTTACAAACCTGAGGGGGAGCCAAGGACTCTTATCCTTTGGAGCTTTACCGTAGCTGTCAGGTAATCGTATGTCATCAGCTTCCTGATACCAAGTCCAGCCTGTACCTTTACGTTTAACACAAGTGTAGACATCAACATCTTTAGTGCCGTTGGCTCCACTGTCATCTACTGGGCTGTTAGGTTTCTTAGCTGTCTTAGCCGCAAACTGTTCTCCTAATAGTTCCCTATTAATTTTTTCACGAGTTACAATTTCCGTAACTGATCCATTACCATCCCTCTCTACTACATAACGGTTCAAAGGATACATCTTTAAACCTTCTGGTCCCATATAAACTAACGCATTACCTGTCACTACCAAGTGCTTGATAGCAGAAAAGATTTGAACACGATCAGTAGAGGCAGCAATGCTGTCCATAATCATTCGTTCAACCTTTGCAAAACTAAGATCTAATTCACTCTTGGCTTCAGCTGGTATCTCAACTCCAAGTTTAGAATCATCTAATTGAAGTTTGAAGAAGCTAGTCGAGGGAGGGAGTAAACCTAACATAAGTTTTGAACTTAATGTGGTAACTCCCTTAGCCCCTATTGATTGCCAAGGTGTTTTTAATTTAGTATAATTTGCAGTGACATCTTCTTGTGTAAGAAGAGATGGTATAGTTAATTGAGCACATTCGATTGCAATATCAAGGAAGGCATTACGATTACTTGTTAGTTCATGGTAACGTTGCCTTGCGCTTTTCATTAGTATGTCTTGTTAGCTCCAGTGTTGATACCTTGCATTGTTCCTGGACCAGCTGTGCCAGTACCAGCAGCATTCTTGGTAGATAATTGAGTGGTACCTTTAGATTTAGATTTCTTCGTTTTTTTCTGAGCTACTATTTTTGTTTTCTTTTTAGTAGTATCAGCTGGTGTTGGTGTAGGTGTTGCAGGGAGATCTGCTTTAACTTCTTCTATTGGAGGTGCGATAGGAGGTGGGTCGTTTGGTCTAACGTCAGGCAAGTCAGGAGCCTTAGGTGTTCTAAATAAATTTCCTAAACACATTGTTAATCTTGTAGTTGTTGTTTTAATAACTTTATTATTGATATCTGACCTGCTCGATAAGAGATCTGTTTAGGATCTAAGTTATGATCAGGAAATTTATCAGGAAAACGTTGTTCTAAATCCTCTACAATACGCTCTAGTCTTCCCCAATCAAGCGTACTTTGGGAGGTTTGTATTTGCATGTTCAAAAAATGCGGGCATTCTAGCTCTCTTGGTGTCAGAAAGTTCGGGTGCTTTGCCTTCGTACATTAACCGATCACTAGTATCGGTCCAAAATTTTCTGTCTAAATATTTGTCCTGAGTATTTCTACCTAGAGGCTCAAAGATCCAATTGACAGTGGCCTTCCTAAGTTTATCCAGAGAAGCAGAAGGGCGTAGCCCCATATCATGACAAACAAGAGAATTACATCCAACGTGGATCTGTTCGTCTCGGCTGATGTCTGCCGATACTGTCCGTAGACCAGCATCACCAGTAAACCTAAAGAAAGGGAGTAGAACAAAGAAGATTGCACGTTCAGCTACCAAGGCTTTAAGTATTTCATGGTCAGGATGAGCCATCCAAGCATCCCTTAATCGGAATGCCTCGGCTTCAGCCTTTTCATCAACGCCATGAGCGTTAGTTATATAACCAAGGGCAAGATCATGGTTGATCTCATCCTTTACGTTTGATTCGAGGAGATCCCTTGCAGATGAGGGAACCTCCTTTCCAAGTGTCTCTGTAATCCAGTCACCCACAGGTATTTCCATGTGGCGTATTGAGAGAGCACGGAAGATGGTCTCTTCTGCTCCCTCTTTAAACTTTCCAGCTGTTGTTTGGACTGGAGACCATTTTCTTTTCCTTGCGAGGAGTTTATCATAAGGTGTTTTCATTCTTGACAATCACATTGAGGGGGTTCAATAATCCCCTTCAAATAATCTTCGACATCTTCTTCATCTAATGCTGCATACGCATTGCTTTTATCTTGTGTGTCTCCCATTACCTGAAGGCTGTAGTAGAGGGAGGTTTGGGGCGAAGCCAACCACTCTTCCACGAAGCCATCGTTGTATTGTACAACATCGCTCCAGCTATTAAACGAATAGCCGTGAAGAAGTCCCGTATTGTTGAGCATTATCATTATGCCGTCTGCTACACGCCTGTATGCGTCCCAGCCAACTTCCGAAGCGATCTCAACATCGCCATAATCATAAGATTTTACCCCGAACGTACCGCTGTCACGGTCTACAGTCCGAGCAATTGGTGGTGCAATTTCTGGACAGGATGTGAATCCATCTTTATCTTTTGTATTATAGGAACAAGAAGCAGTAGGAGCAATAGCAAAAGCTCTCTCCATTTTATGATAATGAGCAACCTTAGCTGCACCGTTAATAGCATCTCTTAATGTACTAGCTATAATACCAGCAGTTCCTTGACTTATATTATTATTATTAATTTGATGCAATGCTTCACCAAATTCTTTGTAAGTTACTTTGTATCTTCGTAAGAGGTTGGCGAGTCCGAGCATTCCCAGCCCGACTTGCCTATCGTTTTCTTGGAGCAGATACTCTCCAGTCCTTCCAACACCTGTTCGGCTATGAAGGTTGCACAACTCGGACATACCTGTAGTGAAAGCCGTTTGTAAGCTGCTGAGTTCACAGGCACCGAGACTGACATGTTCGAGCAAGCACGTTCCACGTGAGCGCAAGTATACTTCAAGACAGACGTTTCCATAGATACGCTTCCCATTAGAGTCATGTTTAATTTTATTTAACCATATGTCACCAGATTTGATGCCATATATTATTGCTTCCCGTGTATTCGGGTCAGTATTTTTCCATTTTTCATCATCAAGGTTGACACACCGCTTGATCCACGGGAGTTCAGATCTAGGAGTAGTAATGAACTCGATAAGATCAGGATGGTCGATGTCCAGATGACACACAACCGCACCATTTTTGTAGATGCCTCCTCTTCTTAATGTTTCGTTGAGGACTGAGTATATTTTTGCAAACGAGATTGGGCCGCTTGCAACAAGACCCTTGCCGTTCTCAGTTCCTTTGGGTCTAAGGTTGGATAAGTGGACCGCCACTCCTGCTCCATAGCGGAGAGCATGTGACACAAAACGCCAAGATTTTTCAATGCCATCTTCTCCCTCCATACTGTCCTGTACTACAAATACAGTACAGGATACAGGTAATCTTCCTTCTGGATTATCCATCCAGTTTTGGACTCTTCCAGTCCTAGCGATCATGTTGTTCATTAAACTAAATCTTTTAAGTTAGGTAAATAATAGTTTGGACCCTTTAATACCTTACCATCTTGTCGGTATATTGGTTTTCCATTTTCATCTAGCTTGCTCATATTACTTCTATGAACACGCTTGTAAGCTTCATCTAAATCCCATCCAAAACATGCTGCCATTTGATGACAAACATAGACAAGATCAGTAAGCTCTTTTAATAAATGCTCTTTTGCTACAGGATGTTTAACATCCCATAACATTTCACGGGCTGCTTCAAGAAGCTCTCTGTGTTCTTCACTGATCAGCCCTATTTGCAAGTTGAGAGACCCACGCTCCAGTGATCCTTCCAGATTGAAAGCTTTTCGGAATTCGTATGCGCTCTTTGAGTAAGTGCTCTTTCTCATTAGTTAAGTAGTGGATAGCTTTTTCTAGGTCTGTAATAGGATCATCCTTATGACCAGCACGGCATACATATTTAATAGCATTACCGAGGTGATAGTTGAGTTGCTGATCTCTAATAAAATCCCATACTTCTATGGAACCCCGTTTATAATACTGGGGTCCATAGGATTGGTTCGTTTCGGTCATAATCAAAGTCAGTATGTTGTAGGATCTTAGCTAACCGTGCATTAAGTAGAGCGTCATCGTCTGATAACCCTCGCTCTTTAAATGCTTGACAAATAGCACCCCATTTATTATCAGGGTTTTTATTTAACAATTCGGTGGCACGTTTGATTCCGATTCCTGGGCATCCACCGTAACCGTCAGTTGGGTCGCCTGAAATTGATTGGATTAGATGCCAATCATCTCCATCTTCTTTTGTAATTTCTACAACATCATCCGTTAGGTTCCATAGATTTCCTGGGATCTGACGCATATCTTTATCTGGGCTGACGAGTATGTTGTCAACACTAGGGAATTGAGTGGCATCCATTCCGAGTGCATCATCAGCTTCCAACCCATCCCTTAGGACAAAGTTGTAATTTTCTTTACAATGGTTGAGCAAGCGTTTATATCCTAGAGGCTTACGCCTAAGTCTATGACCCTTGTAATCGGCACAAATTTTCTTCCTAAAATTCTTAGGACTAGAAAAGTATAGTACAAATTCATCATCAAACATTGCCTTTGTGACCTTTTTTAACTCTCGTTCAAAGATTTTAAGGACTTGGCTAAAATTAGATTGAGCAATGATAACATCATCACCAAAATCTATACCTTCCTCAGCAGCTTGAGCCGATTTATAAGCTAAAAAGTCGCAGTCAATCAATAACATTAATGTACCTCTGCCCAATTGTCGCCTATGTTAGCGTCAGCGGCAATCGGGATTCGTAATTTATAATATTCACCAGCTTGTGCTGCTGCAAATTTACATGCAAAAGCAACGTACTTAGCTGATGATGGTGGCGCACCAAACACTTGCTCATCATGTACAAAGGCGTACCTTTCATGAGGATAAAGTGTGCTGTTTAAAACTTCACTAGTACATATGCACCAACGCTTTGCGATTACCGCTGCCGATGCTTGTAAGAGATAGTTGAGGGACTTGTGCCCTTTGTCAACGCTGATATTACGACTGTCGATGGCACGGATGCTACCGCTTTCAGATACTCTTTTGGTAGCCTCAACAAGATCACTAAGACCAGGAATGGCTTCCATATAAGCTTTCCGTATTTCGGCCCCCTTCTTCTTAGCAGCCTCAGGGGATAAGAGGTTGTCATAGGATAAACCAATTTTCTGGTTGCCAGCACCGTATAGAAAGGCATAGGTAATAGTTTTGACCTGCCTTCTGGTAACTCCGATCTTGTCTGCATTGACTTGGTGGATGTCTCCATTAAGTAATATGTCTGCATACCTACCTTCATCGTAACGAGCTAGGTAATGTGCAAACATGCGTAGTTCTATCCCTGCAAGGTCACTGTCAACCAGTTTCCAGCCAGGTTTTGTAATAAAAAGTTCCCTACAATCAGCATCGCTACTGACTTGGGCAATATTGGGAGTAGCGTGAGCCATTCGGTGTGTAGCTGCTCCAATAAAACAGGAGTGGTGAAGCCTGCCATCCTTGACTAACTTCAACCATGCATTACTGCCTTGCGACAACATTCCGAGCTTCTTTTGGATAATCAGAATCTCAAGGAATAGTAATGATTCGTTTGTATTGATTTCCTTCAGGACAGTTTCATCAATAACTGCTTTACCTGTAGGAGTTTTTTTAATTGGTGTCCAACCTTGAAAGGTTTTAAACCACCAAGCAATATGTTCTCGACTACTAGGATTAAAATCCTTAAGCCGTTGCATTTCTGCACCTTTAACATAACCTTGGTTTTTGTTATCACGTTTTGGTGTGAATAGATTACCAGGCACTGCCCAGCATATCTTCTGTGTGGCCTCTCTAAGCTCCTCTAAGCGTGTTAAAAGAGTGTTCTCTAGTGCTTGGGCTTTCTTAACATCCAAAGGCCATCCAACCCGTTTTTGGTCCTGCATCATCTCAGCAATGCGATGCTCTAAGATGAGGGGTTCAGGTATTTTTGGAAATGTTCCCATAGTTTTGTGAGTACAACGACATCTTGTTTGCAGTATTCCTGCATCTCAGGGGTCCAATCCTTCCAATCAGTTGTCTGACCGAAATCTCCTTTACGACATCCTAGACGATACCCGTAGGCTGCTAGGCTATGTGATCCATATAACTTAGCTGGCATGTCACGCCACCTACGTTTAAGATCTATGTCCAAGAGGTTTGGATGGTAAAATCTACTGAGAATTAAGGTATCCCAGTGTTTAGCCATGAGCTTCCTGAAGAATGGGTAGTGCTTCTGGGCTTGTGCTACGTCATACGCTATCCCATTATGAGATACGATGTTATCACAAGCCATCAGATTAGTTAAGCCGTTAGCAATAGAATTACTAGCAGCCATAGGTAATTCTTTAGGATTATCCGCATATTTTTCATCATTATACTCCTCAACAAGACCTGTATCCAGATCTTGAGTGACTATACAATGGATGCGGGTGGAATCTAGCCCATCTGTTTCCATGTCAAAGGCTAGGTTTATACTTTTTTCTTCCATGTATAAGTTTTATCTTTAAACTGTGCCTTAGCAACAGCTTCAGATGATGGTGGATGCGGTTTTTTTAAGTATGTATACCAAGGGTGTTCATATTCACTGCCTTCAAAAATCCGTGGTCGGGTTGAACTCTTGTTCGGGTTTAATTTCATGAAAGTTACAAGTGTCTGAGTCGTAGGTAAGGTTACAGGCTACTCCGAGTTCTCCGCAGTATCTATTTTTAAGTACTCGCACAGTAGTTGAAGCTTTCGATTTATCTGCCTGCTGATCCCGTTCAAGCGCAATAATTCCATCTGACAATTGACCAATGCTGTGCGAGCCTCGAAGTTGTCCAATATTGACTCTGGCTCCTTCTTCGTGGTTATGATCACTTTGGGTTCGTCTGACATGGGATACAAGAAATAGTGAAATACCTGTTCTCTCGACTAGAGAACGTAAGCGGGTCATTGTTTGGTCCAGCATTCTCCTCTCATCTCCTTCGAGACCAGACATAAGAATACTAATGTGGTCTAAGAATATAAAACGACACTCCAATCCACTGGCAAGGTATTCGATCCTGTTAAAGATAATGTCAGGATCAAAACTGCCAAAGCCATCAAACATGTAAAGCTTCCAATTAGCAATGGTATTATGAAAATACTCTTTGAGTTGTTGCTCATTGTACTCTCCTAGTTGTAGATTGTGACCAACAGCCGAGGACATTAATCCAAGTGCTGTTCGTTTATTGTTTGCTTCAAGCTCCACGACCCCAACTGATTCCCCACTCTGGAGCAGGTCAGTTGCAAGTTGACGACAGAATGAGGTCTTTCCACTACCAGTGCCAGCAGTAATGGTGATAAGCTCCCCATACCTGATCCCGTGTAGCTTCTCGTTGAGTCCTTTGAATGGGTATTCATGGGCGCATGGTGCTTCGGGGGTGGTAATTAATTCAAGTAACGATTTAGCATCAACAATTCCGTCAGGGCGATACGTCTTTGCGTCCCAGATAGCTTTGCGTATTGCTTCGGGGTCACCTGCCTGAAGGGCTTCAGACGCATCCTTGTATTTCTCAAGTATAGCAATTTTTGCTTTTCCAGCTGGTAAAAGCTCAGCGCATTCTTGAGCTGCTGACCTACCTGCTTCATCATTGTCGTAAAAGAATACAACTTCTTCATAACCTTGTGTTAAGTCTAGTACTTTTTGTAGATCTTTCTTAGCCCCCGCAGCACCGTTAGGTACTGACATGTGAGGCCATTTTGGCATAGCTGCGTGTCCTGAGACAGCATCCATCTCCCCTTCATAAAGGGTCAGTCTTGACCCCTTATCTGGAAATAGATTCTGTCCGAAGAACTGGTTGTCTTCATTTTTACCGTCCCAGTAGAAGTCCTTGTCCTTTGTTTTGACCTTAGCTGCGACTACCTGACCTTTCTTATTAAAGTAATGGAAACGTAAAACGTCCCCATCCTTATGTACTCGGTACTTACGGCAGTCCTCTTCACTTAGTCCACGTTTGTTTAAACGTACTGGGTTACCTTTTAACATTGCTCGATTGCTCCGTTCTGGCTGATGATGGTGGATTGATCCATCCCCGCTTTCATAGTGGTCACATACAAAACAATAAGTATGTCCGTCAGAATAGCGTGAGCAGCCGTCTGAAGAACCGCAATGTTGACAAGGCTCGTGATGTAGGAACTCTGATTGTTCATGGTTTGAGCCAGTTGATTGGGATTGCATAATAAGCACACCACGGGAAGCCGTGTTTCTCGGCCCACATGGCATAAGTTGTCTTAGATTTTTTATTTATTTTATTATAGGGTGCCTGAAATACAAAACGAATATCTAAATCTGGATGTAATTTTTTTACGGCAAGCATCTTACGCCTGTCTGAGGGCTTAAAAAAACCCTTAGCTTCTAGGTATATATCCCTAACCTTAAAGTCAGGGATGTAATTAGCTTCTATAAAGTAATTTAATTTAGTACATTCGTACTCATAGTTAACCTCTAACTCGTCAAGTAAATCAGCCACCTGTTCTTCTAGGCGGCTACGCATTAGAAGTCTTCATCCTGTTCTTCTATTGAACAAGGTGATGCATCTACTATTTCAGGCGCATCTATCTTAAATCCTGTAGTAGCTCCACCGAATGTTTTCAATGCATCTTCAGCAGACATATTACCTTGATCGGTAACACCAGCACCGTTATTAAGACTAATAACTTGTACTGCCTTAAGCTTAAGAGATGTGCCTATATCTCCAGCTGGCATGATGTAAGGCTTCTGAATGAAAGCTAACTTAACTGTACTACCATTATAGATTGGTGTTTCTTTATCTGTGATTAAGGTACCCTCTGTATCAACGATAGCAGGGAATAACTTATCCTTATCTTTCCATGAGAATCTAACCTGATAGGTGCCAGGATTGTTCTCTAACTCCTCCCAAGGCTCAGGTTTAACAGTAACCCTCTTAGGGTTCTTAGCTTTTGATCGTGCCCAATCAAGAGCAGATTCTCTTTCTTCTTCTAACTTAGACACTATACTCTTAGGGAGTAGGGCTGATAGTTTATAGCCCCAATCCCCAGGTTTTAGTATAGCTTGGAACCCATCAAGTACAACGGGTTCAGGGGTGACGTAAGTGGTCATGCGGTTAACAAAAAAAGTAAGTGGACTTTTCTACTACTTCGGGATCTAATGTCCCTACTATAGGTGGCGGTTCTGATGCATTGATGGCTTCACCAAATCGTGTAAGCCAACAGTCGCTCGTGAATATTTCCTTGTAGGTTTTACGCACAAGCTCATTGAGTGTTCCCATGTCTGTTGCTCTAGTAAGTACTGAGTCATGGATAACGGTAAATGGTCCATTGAACTGTTGAAAAGAACGGTGCAACAGGGATGCATCTAAGGAGTGTATGTAATTAGGTGCAGTACTTAGCTTATGTTTTCTAGGACTTGCTATTATTTCTCCATTAGGTTTGGGTACTCTTATAGACACCCTACCTAATAGTTGTAGCTCCATACGCTCTGTCTCTATATTATCTCTACGTTGGTTGACGATAAAACCAGATGGTGTTACCCATTCAACGACTTCTGCTCCATTCTTAATATATTCTCCTACATGTTTCTTGATCCAGCGCATTACACGCATTGGACCAGGAACTATAGCATCCATGCTTTGATAGACTGCATTAACTACCTGAGTTAACTCCTCGGTGGTTGGTTCTATACCCTGTTCTTTAAGAGATTCTCGGATGTACGCCCTCGAACTATCTTTAGTTGAATTGTAGGGTATGGTCATTACGGTACGCTTTGTGGTTTTCCGTACCATCCAAGGATGCATGTACTCAGGTAAGTATTTCTTAGCCTCTGTGGCTACAGCTTTGTAAGCATCACTAGGTTTGTCAGCAGGGGCAACGTTAACAAGTTCAGCTGTTGATTTATCTTTAGCTAAACCTGCTAGTATTTGTAGCCCTGAACAGGTAGCATCTACCGCTACCATTAGACCTGTAGTTTTCTTGTCACGTTTAATACAACAGTGGTAGTGTTCATGACATGCTGCCATAAATTGCCACGGTTCTTCTACCTTTTCCCAATCGGGAAGGTTATCTATCGGGTCTAATGCAACCCTTGTGATTAAGTCTTTATTATCCTCTACCCATTTAAGACGATCAGACATAGTATCCTTATCCAAACCAGCCGTTGTAGCTACTTGGAAAGACAACCATTTCTCAGCATCTTTAGTGAGAGGTGACTCATCAGCAAACCTTATAAGGGACTTACCAAAGTCAGTATCTTGTGGTGTTAAGAATGCAGGTATAGGGTATGCTCTACCCCTATAGTCGAACGACCAGGGTAGGTAATAATACTCTTCATACCTAAACTTCTCAGCTGCTTCCAGTTGTGTGCGAGTTCTTACTGATCTTTTGAAATTAACCCGATCAGTATTATAAGCTTCAGCCATCGCTCTCCTCCACGCCAGACTTTTCTCGCTATCCTCATCAGCGTCAGGAGGTCTTGGAGGTTTGTAAGCTTCAGTAATAGGAATAAACTTTCCTACACTTCTCTTCAACTTCTTCAAGACTAAAGCTGTATCTAGTACAACTGTACTCACACGGTACTTAACGTTCTGAAGCTTGTTTAAGAAAGCCATCGGAACCTTCCCGTGTATAATGGTGGGGTTGCCCCTTCGTGTTAGCTGATGCCCTCGCATCATTCGGTTTGTAATGTAACCACCGTAGATAATACCACCGTTTACATCATAATCCCATTCGTCTGGGGTTACTAACATAGGCCAAGGTATACCAGCAAATAACTCAGCTGATTTGATTAGTTCTTCACGCTTACTCTTGAATAAATCTGTAGGTACCACCCTATAGATATGTCTTTTAATAGAAGAACGCTTTTTACTAATCTCAAACCAACCAGTAGTTTCAATTAAAGATACTAAACCCCATCTACCTAAACTAATTTTAGTTTTAGTAGGCCATCTATCCCAGCGTATATCACGCTCACCAAACTTTTGACTGGCTATAGTTTCTTTCTGTTGAGTACCACAAGCTTCATGGAAATATACCCTATTAAGGTATTCCATAAATTCAGGATGTTCTCTGTTGTACCAGCGGAATTTACATTCAGCTTCTAAAGCACTGCCAATTGAATCTAGTATTGGTGTTAGTTTGTCGGCTGCTTTAGTCTCAGGAGTGTTGAATACTCTGTCAAATGTCACCTTCAAGATGATGGTGGCAATAGCTAATGGTTCTAACTCATCAAGATACTTAGCGATAGGTTGATAAAACTTACCGTTCTGTCCGTTCTTGATCTTCCATTTAGTATCCTCAATCTTTTTAATTAAAACTGGTAAAGCTTCCCTTATTGAGGCCACTCCGTAAACGCTTGCTGAAGCGTAGGACTTCTCCTCTAGTTTTCTTGTTGACTCTTGTAGTCTTTGTTTGCCGCAGGCGATTGCCTCGGCCTCCAGAGCGAATTGCCTTGGCAACTGGAGCTTGTTGAGATTCACCATAGGCGAGATACATTGCGTATTCTTGGTCAGTGAGTTGATCAATCTCAAATTGGTTCAGATCAGACATCATAGTTTTTACATTGTTGGTCAGCGGGGAAATCCTCACAGTATTCTTCAATATTATTGAAGGCTTTCCAGTTTGGAAGGAAGAAACCAAGCTCACCTTGGTGATTAAGTTTAACATCTAACCTACCTATAGCAGCTAGAAGTACCATTAAATCAGTTGGTTCTTTTGGATGCATTACATCATCCAAGCGGTAGATCTCACCAGTGTCATCATTAACCCAATAACCTTTAGCATCTAGTAGTAGAGCTAGGTCTTGTACATTAATAGTCTTCTGTTGGGATCGTATCACGTATTTCGTCATGGGTGATAATGCTTAGTTCGCAGAGGTTTTCCATACATTTGTCTATGTACTTTTGAGCATAAGCGAATGACTTGTAAGACCGTTCTTCGACCTGACCAGTTATCCATTTAGATCTAACAATACACAGGTATTCTGGTTTGAGATCCCACTGACAGGCTGCATGGAAGCCATCTTGGATTGTATAAGGAGTTGTTTTGTCAGATGCTTTCCAACGCATGACCTCCCTGATCCTATTTTTATAAGGATCTTTTGATCGTTTCATGTTTGTCCAATTGGGAAATATCCTGGTGAGGATGGTAAATCTCGGTGGGTGCTCCAGTTAGCAAGGAAGGTTATACCCATTAGTATACAGAATGTATACGCTAAGGCAAACCTCACTTCTTACGCTCCACGAGAAAGTCATATTTGTCCACCATTGTTTTACAACCTTCGCAGAATAAACCACACCAGCTGAAATGGAAGACACGGGTACCACCGCCACAGTGAGGGCAGCGGATAACTCTCCCGATAACACCAGCGTTGTCACATCTGGTGTACCTAGTCATAGGTTCTAAGTTATCATGGATAACCTTGGTATGTACTACCTTACCATGACGGATGATTAGTTTCTTATAGGTCTTGGCAGACATTGTTTCTTAGTGGTGGCTCATAGAAGATGGATTGATTCTTAACTCGTTGTGATTCTACTAGAATCTGAGCAGATTTGATAGACATTCGTTCTAGGATTACCTCCATCTGTGTTTGTAGGTGCTTGAAGTCACCTATCAGTGTGTTCAGTTCGGTCATAGGCAGTGCTCGGCTTGATGATGGTGGATAATGTCAGGTATTTGAGTGCTTTAAACATCATGTCGGGGTCATCGTTGAACTTACCAAAGCCAAGGTTGCAGCTATTACACACATAGCCTCGGAAGTTATCGGTGTGGTGACAGTGATCGAGCACCCAAGCCTCCGTAAAGCGTCCACAAGCAGGGCAATCCCCTGGATCTGGTGTTGGGTGTAGTTTACGTAGCCTAGCCCGTACAGAAGCCATAGCGTTGGAGCATTTCTTACATGTATTCTTACGTCCAGCTGTTGCTGTTGAGAATAATGGGAATGACTCCACAGGTTTGGACTCCATGCACTTACGGCAGTTCTTTAGATGATGCATTAGATGTCACATAATACGGATAAGCGTTTGGTGTGTTGTTTAGAGTTATCCTCAGGATACTCCTTATCATTCATAGGCTCATAGAAGTCTTCCATGTCCTCGTCATTCTTTTCATGGTCTTTGTTCTGTGACATTTAGATCGGATGAGTAGTCAGTGTATACAAGTGAGTCCTCAAGGTCAGCTATTCCTAGCTCCTTAAGGTACTCAAGCTGAGTCTGTTCAGTATCCTCGAAGGTAACAGTCACTAGACTCTGCTTATAATCCATTTCGTAATTGATAGCTCTGGATAAGAACGTATCAAGTACACCCTTGTCAAAGTACATGCGTACCTTATTGGTCATGTCAGTGTATGTGCTCATGAAGCCATCCTCCAATCATCTTTGAAGTCTTCTACTATGTCATAGTACGTGACACGGGCTGCCTTGATACAATTCTGGTTGACCCAGAACCCATAACTCATGCGTGGATTGAGGCATAAGTTAGTGATGGCTCTCTTAGATACATTCTCGTAGATGTAGATGTCGCCACTGTTACAAGTAACACGAACTATCCCTCTAAAGAAGTTAAGAATAACAATCTCTTTAACCCATTGTGATGTGCGCTTTTTAGGTTGGAACTTTAGTCTCATAATAAATAAGCAAACTACATTGGCGAGAGGCGAGAACCCCTCATGCAGCCGTGATTGTGGTCAACAGCTGCAAGTGAGGATCATCATATGGTGTAAGTCTCACCATTCTCAATCCTTTCCTGTCTGTACCTCTTGCGTTCTAGTCTTAGAATAGCAGTCCAGACATCTTCGGGGATAGGCTGACCATTAGTCATGGTCGGTGATGTCCCAATATCCTGATGGGTGTGATCGGTACTCATAATTAGTATCGTGTAGGTGAGTAAGTGCTGCCAACACTGCGGGATCTTTTAGGGCACTGCGGCTAACTAGTACCCTGCCTTGATCAATAGGTATTAGATCAGACATTGTGTATCCTCTTGTAAGTGACCCATGTGATAGCTTGGATGTCAGAGTTTAAATACTCTTCATTGAGTTCCTCATTGATGAATGAGGTAGCATCTCTGTATCCTTGCTTGATTGTTTGCCTTAAGCGTTTACCTATGGCTGGTACTTCCTTGACTGGAAGACGCACACCCATAAATATACAGTAGGCATGTCCGTCAATGCAAACATCATTGACCTCAGGTCTAGTGATGCAGTTGAAGAACTCATTAACCTTAGGTCCATGTAGTATGGACTCGATAGACTCGCCAGTATCCTGTAATATTCTAACTGCCTTCTCTTTGTTGAGAGGTGGAGTAGAACATTTAACTGCTAGTGCGTCCTCAGCTGTACCATATGTCCATGCCTTGAGCATAGTCTCAGCATTAAGAACATTAGTAGGCCACCTGTTAAGTGGACTGAGAGCGCATAGAACACCCGCTGCCTTGTCTGTGCTTGTATTGAAGCGTTGACCTAGCTTGTAGGCGATCCTGTGAGCTTCAGGGTACCAAGTAATGCCCTCTATGACCTCAAGTGTTGTTGCTTGAGTGAACATAGAGACCACGTTGCGAGCTTCTCTTGATAGTTGAGAGTAACTCATAGTGCCCCAGTGATGGTGGTTGTGGAGTGTTCAGGAATTACACCTGAATAAGCCTAGCCACTCCACGAAATAGTTCATATGTATTACACACTTTCACTTAGTCTTAAGTCAAGGGATAGTTGGCTATCATAGTACATATGAACTAGTTTAATTAATCATGTTCATTTGTTTGACGCAGCAACGGCAGAGATGCCACGTTCTCCCACATCATCCCCAAGTCTCCCTGACCCCTCAAGGTCTACAGTTGCTTAGGTAACGCTTGCCAAGGCCAGTGACGTTAGAGTATAAATACTCAGGTTGTCCGTTTAACTCTTTGGGTTTCAAGCTGTTCTCTTCTTACAAGGAAGAGTCCTGATGTTTGATTGTGTTTGGTTTAATCCTCCTTTGTTTTGTATACCTGTACAATATAGGAGATCAGGTAGTTTGCAATGAGTAGAAATACTTAGCTGTTCGTTTTGGTATCGGTTGATACATTTGATAGCTAGGCACGTTGATGATGGTGGTATCGTGTACCCTGGTATTTCTTGGGCCTAGGTATTTATACTTAGGTAATTATACTTAGGTATATATACTTAGGCATTAATACTTAGGTATAATTGCTTAGGTATATGTACTTAGGTAATAGTACTTAGGTATATATGCTTAGGTGTTTGTACTCATAGGCGAATTAGTTTTGCTTATACCTGTTATAACGTGGATTTATCTCTTGGCAACCTTCTGGGTATAATTACCTAGTAAACGGTGTTGGATTCCTCACATACAGATGTCAATAAGTATAAATACTTACCCCGCAAGGTAGTAGTACATATGTATCACTACTTGGTGGTAGACGTAGGTAGAAATACTCACCCCGTGTGGTAGTAGAACATATGTATCACTACCTTTCGGGAGTAGTACTAATGTACCACTACTAGTACAAATGTACCCCTTCGGGGGGTAGTCAGTACCCCCAACGTTCTTAATACCCAACAGAAAATTATGCCAAAATTAAGGGGCTAGGGTTGCCCGCAAGACATCCGCAAGTACTCGATAACTAGAAGCGACATAGATCTGTCCTACAACCACACACACAGTCGCTAGGGACCAGAATATATAGTAGTTAGCGGATTTCACTTGCTTGGGTTGTGCTGGAATGGTCATGGGTCAGGTAAAGATAGGTAATATAGCTTAACGGTCCTATTATTCTTAATAGAAGGATAAGCGATAAAAGCTTTTTAAAGGTATTCAAGGTGTAGAAGAGGAGTAGTTTCAAAAGGATCGTAGAGTTATTACGATAGGCGAAAGGGGAGAAAAACAATCTCCCCCTTCTTTGACCGCTGTTTCCACACACGGGACGCACCACTTCCCCGTGTATAATGGTGTGGTTGCTCTAGATCCAAGTAGGCAAGGGCTTCCCTGTTGTCTTTCCTCTTGCTTCTTGTCTTTGTTGGAGGTTCATTCCGAACACCATATGGTTGGCTGCTGCTTGAGGATTATCCTTCCACTCTTCTTCTAAATCCAACCACTCTTGATCTCTTCTTGTCTTTATAGCGTCTTTAGCTGAGATAGCTAAGGCATCGGTAAACCATTTAACCCCTTGGGCAAGGGCATCGATTCTGTCATCGTGTTTAACGGCCCCTTTTTCCCTGCACATGCGGGAGATTTGGTATCCAAGCATATATTGGAATCTAGTTTCAGTTGGCCTCTCAGCACCCGATTCATAATCCCACTTAATAACCTTGGGGTCAACAACCAGCCTGTGCTGATTAAAGCAAGGCTCAAGACTGTCAATGATGCGATCTTCTTTACGGACATTAGCTCTAGTTTCCTCTATGTTAATTGATGTTTTAGTGTTGATACAATGTTTACGGAATAGCTCTGACACTATACCATCTCCAAAGTTACTCTCAATGAGTAGAGTGGAGGCTTTATACTTTCTACAAAGTTTAAGGATGTCTAATAATGTATTGTCTGAATAACCGTCTGTAGAGGCGTAGATTTCATGTAAATACATAATCCCATTCAACTGGGAAATAAAGCAGGCTACAGTCTCATCTGAGCCCCTTCCAGAGGGGTCTATGGAGCAGATAGTTTCACTATACTCCTGCCACTCCCCCTGAGTCTGCATTGGTTTGTAATAATAGTCCCCTGGGAGTCCTACACAGGGCAGGTCTTTAAGGATATTATCAGGATCAGAGCACCATATTATGTTTTCTGGTGCGTGGGTCGGATTGACGGGAGTAACGATGAGATCGGCAAACTTGAGAGGAAACTTCTCAGCATCAGAGAGAGAAGTATCCAACATAAACTGTAACATAAAGTTACTACGACCCATAGCACTCTCACGTTCCAAGAGATCCTCTTCAAGAAATCTTGTATCTGTTGGTTTCCAAGAGAGGTCTTTTTCATTTTCTAAGTCAGCTGCAAGCTGTGGTGAGAGTAAACCATCATACATAGCCACCTTTCGAGGGTATCTAGCAGGCCATACAAATGGCTTATAGTTACGCTCTCTGAGCTTGTTATAGACGGTAAAAGTAGTCTGAGGAGTTCCAAGGAACATGATGCGAGAATCAGGCTTAGGAGTGAGAATAGACTCACACTCAGTAACAAGTTGAAGAAGTTTTTCACGTTGTAGCTCGGTCATACTGTTATTAGGGACTTCTACATCATCTAATACCATCAAATCAGCACGGCTTCCCGTTAACTGACCTGTAATACCCACAGACTTAACTGAAGGTGCTTGGTGAGGTGCAGCTGGTCCTACATCAAAGGATACTCTTGACCACCTTTGGTCATCATTCTTAGGCTTTAACTGGCTCATCCAAGGGACTTCCAGTATTAGTCGTTGACAGAAGATTGAGAATGAGTCGGCTCTATCCTTAGAAGCCGATACAACCATAATCTTCTTATTCGGGTCGTTATATAACGTCCAAAGAACAAAAGCCGCAGTAATCCAAGATTTACCAACGCCTCGAAAAGCTTGAATCTGGAGTCTCTTGGGTCCATGTTGTAAATATTCAGCAATACAGAGTTGTGCTCTAGTAGGTTGCGGTAAATCTAAGTGGGTCCATACAGCTGTAAGGAAGAACCTGAAGTCCTCCCTTAGCTGGTCATATATTGTCTTATGTTTTTTCTTCATTCTATCCAAGTAAGGATTCTATTTTCTCTAAAAGGGTCTGGAGGGAAACTATCCCTAAACCAATCTAGCCAGTTTTTGCTTCCTTTATTCTGATTACATTTAGTACAAGCGGGAACACAGTTCCTAGTGACATTAGTACCCCCCATAGATCGGGGATGTACATGGTCAATGGTAAGATCATGTTCTCGATAGCGTTGTCCACAATAAATACATTCATAATTGTTTGCCTCTTTAATAGCTTTTCTCCATAGTCGCTTTGCTTCAGCTGACTGCATAGCTAAAAGATTGAATAGGTAGTGTTCAGAAGTTGGAAGGATAGGTGTCATTTTTTACTGCGATTTCGTGCTCTGTTTGTCGATGGATCTTCCCGTACTAAGGTACCTTTCGAGGTATGCGAGTAGTCTTTTCCACCTTTACCATAGTTACCATCCTTTCGTCTGGCACGGTTCAGTTCTGCACGATAATTTTTATTAGCAGTAGTTTTATTCCTTTGTCTTTGTGCAGCATTTTTCTTTGCCTTAGAAGCGGGATTATCTCTATAATTCCGTGCGCTCCGTTTCAGCTTACTGCGGGGCATTGCTCTTGGAGCCATTATCTATGCACCGCTTTCTGTACAGCTTCAAAATCTACCTTCGGCATTAGGTCTGCTAATTTACCCAAAGGTGACTCATCAAAGCCAATACCAGTGATGTCATTTTTATATAACCAGTCCGTAGCAGCTTTAAGGTCTGCTGTGGTAGCTTCGCCAGATTTAATACGGTCAATCAGTTCTACAGTTACAAGATTATGTAAAGCATTAAACTGATCCTCTGTAGCCCGTTTATCCATCATCTTTTATTCCTGGAAATAAATTACGTTTGACAATTTCTACCGCTTTATCATCGATAGTATTATCTGTAGTGTTTGCATAAGCTTCGAGTAATTGAATGATCAAATTCTTCACAGCTGTTGTGGAAAGAAATGCCATTAGGATTGGTTTAATCACGATCATTTGTCATTAGTAGGTTTTGTTGGACAGTCGAATTCTTGTTTATCCCAAGGGAATTTCTTCTCTTTAGGAGTACAAGTTTTGTTTAAATATTCTTTAACAGCAGCTTTTTTCTTTGCTTCATACGCAACTATAGGTACTACATCGTTACACATAGTATATACACGAGTACCTTCAGCTAACATGAAACCTTTTCGTTGGAGTTCAGCGCATCTCAACATACGGGTTAATTCATAGTCAAGTCGCATCTTCTCTTCAATCCGTTGAGATATACGTTTACATCTGCGTAAACCTGATATATCTAAAGGGAACATAAAATTAACTTGGCCTCCCCAATTTTCAGCTATTGTATAAGTTCTTTGGTTCATCTCATCATCATACGGTGTTGTATGATTACCCATATAGAACGGTGAGAAAGTCATCGTGGCACCATTGCAGGACACCCCAGAACCATAGTGCTGCCTTGAAGGAGCACCATTATTCTGGAATTGGACCGCTTGGTTCGTGACATTTCCAGTCGCTGCTGCAACGGGATTAGACACATTATTAGTTTCGTCTTCAGCTTTTACAGGAGCTACTGAGAGAAGACAGACAAGGAAACAGTAGTAGAGTCGGTTTCTATAACTCGATCTATTTCTGTTAGCTCGATTACTTGACTTGCTGCTCGTGTCACGACCTCTAGTGAGAAGTCTGAACCAGCTGTTGTCATGTTGAAGATTGAATCGCTGTCTACTATTCCTCCAGAGCTTGCTGATGAATGGGTTATGTTGTCCCCAGACCATTTGTTTAACGCTGCTCCATAGGTTGTAGTGGTGATTTCTTCTGTTATTTCTTGAGTTGTAGTTGTAGTGCTGTTCATCGAACCTTGAGTAAAGTTGGGTTGAACTAGCTCTGCTCGTACAATAGTTGGTGTTAGCAGTAACAACGGTAAAAGCCATAATTTTTTCATGCTTTAGGTTTGTCTTTAACCATTGGACAGTTTACGGTACCTTTGTTTTTGTTATTATTACCAGTGGTCAAACCAAATGTGGCAAGGGCTCCCGTAAATACACTGGCAACGAACGTGATATCTGAGTTACCTGATTTCTTAACCATAGGTAGCTCGACATAATTCATAGTTATGATCAGATAAAGCCCGACCAAACCACTACTCCAAGACGTACAAAAGTACCAAGAATCTGTATTTGTTGTTCTTGATCCTCTGCTGCATCTTTGAGTTTATTTAGGAGGTTTGGTTTCGGGCTTCCTTTTTCTTCTTCTGGTTTTCCTTCCATGTATCTACTTTTTTCTGTAAGAATTTTTGTACTTGTTTTTTAATCTTATTGAAGAAAGGTGTAGCAAGGGTCGTAGTGGCTACAGCTGCTACAGCTGCATAGGTAGCCGTAGCTACCACTTCAGCAGTTGGAAGAGGCAAATCTATCTTTATAACAGGCACCCTTAAACTTGGTTGTTCAGTTTTAGTTTCTGTCTCTTCCTTTTCGCTAGGTACTTCTTCCATCTCCACTCCCTTAGGTGCTTCCAAATTTTGAGGAGGAATAACAACCGTTGGAAAGATTGGCATCTCTGCTGACGGTTGCTTTAGATCAACGCTAGGCATGTCTAAAGCACTTGGAAGTTTACCTCGACCTAAATTTATAGATGGAATTTTCATTAATCAATTAAGACATATTAAGAAGGCTTAGTGGGCCATGTGATGTCCCAAGGAAAACCACTTTGGTCAGGTAAATCCCTTAAAGCTTGTCTGTAAGTTTTCCATTCTGCTTTCTTGTCATCTGTCAGGTCTGGTGAAGTTACTGTCCATTCGTATTTATTTAAAAGGTCATCCCTTTTACTTCTAATATCTCCTGCTTCAAATGGAGTATTATAAGTTTTCCATTCTTCGGCTGTTTTATATTTTGTCCAATAATTAGGATTTGCTTGTAACTTTTGTTTTAATATATCCTCTACTTCTTCTTTAGTAGTAAAAGGCTGACGAGTTTCTGGGTCGTAGTCAGGCATGTTACATTCCCATTTTGTTGTCCCATCTTCTTGAGTTGCTATCCATGCAGACTCAAGATTGTCAGATACCGTAACCGTAATAGTTGCTTCGTTAAGTTCGCTTTGTGGAATTTTAATATTAAGCATCAGATTCAACTCCAATTAGTCTAAGGTGAGCACTGTTGGCCCCCTCTTTTTTCACAACACTGCCAGCTACTAAGTGTATTTTAGTGTTTGGAATAGAGTAAAATGCACTACTAGCAGCATATAATCCATTTATATAGCCAGGAACCTGCTGATCATTAACCTTCCAGTTAAAGTAAGAATTCCTTTGGATCATTCCAATAAATTTCTTCCCTGCTGGAACTGTGTAACAAATCACATCGTTTGCACTACTGGTGTTGTCGACAGTTATTTGATCTCCCACTTGATATGGAGCTGTGGTTGGATCTGCTATTGCCACTCCTCCTGATGATGTAGTTGCTACTACATTCGCTGTTAATCCCATAATTAATAATTTAAGTAATTAAAATTCCTGATGTTCTTAGATCAATATTACCAAAGTTGCCATCAGCAGCACTTGGTTCTTGAACTGCTCTGTAAGTGCCAGCTACATATCTATATTCACCGTCACCAGTTCCAGCCTGTGTGATAGATGCATCATAAAAGGTCGTAGCATTTAAAGCATTATCAAAATCTAAAATTTGCATAGCTGCCCCAGAAGAGTTATCTACTCCACTTGTTTGGTTCCATTTATCACCAACAAGGTATGCATATCTTGGTACTCCTGGGGAGTGCATTACTACTCCAGCAGGATTACCAAACCTACGACCATCAACTGCTAAGTGTCTAATTAAATTTCTAGCTTTATCAGTTGAATCAATATCAAGATCATTTGCACCTGAATAACCTGCTCTAACACACCACTTTTTATTTACAGTAGCACTACCTGAATTACTAACATAAGCTTCTAAACTTTTACCAAGATTAGAAAGATAGATGACGTTGTACTCGTTTGTCCAGCTACTACTACCAAAGTGACCTTGAAAAGCCCAATACTCACCCGCAGTGTTTTTCACTAGACCAATAGAAGTTCTATTGTTGTCCACTCCTGATATATAGTAAGTACCACCGTGCCAACTCCAATTAGTTTGATAACCATATACTTTTCGAGTTTTACCTGTAGTTAAACTAACTAATCTAAGAGATGCATTGGCATTGTTAGTACCACCTGTAATTAGTACATGCCCATCCATATAGTATGAACCAGCAGCACCTCTTTCTAAAGAAACAGTTTGGTTAGTTGAATCACTACCATCGGTCTTCATAGTGACTGATGTATATGTATTTGAAGTACCTAATGTAGAGGTATCATACTTTCTAAAGAAATTTTCACCATCTTTAAAAGTATAGAAATACCTTTCTCCATCCCAAACCGCAAGGGTATGGTCCATGCTACTTCCATAAGTTGTAGTTGATGTTGAGTTAGTTTCATAACGTCTGACTACAAAATCTCCGTAATCTTTAACTCTTTTTATAAAGTAAAACCTACCATCTGCACCCCACCAAGAATCGGAGCATCTAGTTATACTTTGAGATGCTACAGCTGTATTCCAGTATCTTGAGCTATACTGGGTAGCAGGAGTGGTTGGTCCCCAATCAGCAGTGAAATCTTCTCCTTCAAATAATACACCTCCAGCACCGTATACTCTAACAGTAGCAGTACTGTCACCAGTAGTATCTTTGTTACCTTCTCCCCAACCTACTCTATGTACACCTGTACTTACTAGTTTTTGTGAAGTAGTGGCTATTAACGTTTGAGAGTTATCTAAAATTTCGTTACCACTAAAACCAGTTGTACTACCTTGTGCAACTGTTGGTCCATCTATTGAACCTTCTTTAAGAGTAATATTTCTTAAATTGTCGTTTGTTAAAGAAACAGTTTTAATAACAGCTTTTTGAGAACCTGTAGTTGTTGCGAGTGTTACCCCTGGATTTTTTAAATCTGAGTATTTTTTGCCAGTATGAGAGCTAAACTCTTTTAATGAATCTGCCATTTTTTATAAATTTGTGAGTTTTAATATAGAAGTGATGTCTGCACCTCCTCCAGAAGAAGCACTAAATTGTAAATTCCCTGAACCATCTGTAGTTAAACTAGCGTTTGCAGCACCATCGGTAGCAGGTAATGTCCAAATAACATTACTACCAACTGTAGCTGCTGCTTTAAATCCAACATAGTTTGAACTATCAGAATCAGCAAAACGAACCTCTTTTTGAGCATTTAGTGTTATATCTCCAGTAAAAGTAGCTCCAGAAGGACCAGTTACAGCATCTACATAAGCCTTTACTGACTGTTGTGTTGGTACTTTTGTATTACTGTTGGAAGACATATTATCTTCATCAACACGGTCAGAGGTTGTTAAAGCAGCGTCTAGTTTTGTATGATCAGCATTCGTAAAGGTATTAGAATCACTAGCTGCTTCAACCGCAGCTGCTATGTGATCAGCAGTAACAACACCAGTTTGACCATTAACACTGGTTACATTTGCAGTCGGTGACGCAAGTACTGTGAAATCAGCCATAGTACCAGCAGTACCACTATTTCTAATATAAGTCTTACTTTCATCAGATCTTATAACTACATCACCTTCTTGCGTAGTCAAACCTAACATAGCTGACTGATTAGCAGCTGTTTGGGTTTTAGTTATAGCAAGTTGATTTTCCCATTCTAAATTTCCTGGAGTACTTGCACCAGCTTTTAAATACTGATTAGCTGAAGGAGCACCCGCTGGCATTGTTAAAACATAGTTAGTTCCAACAACAGCTGGGGCAGTTATAGTAATATGGTTTGAATCATCATCGTCATTTAAACGAAGATTATCAGTAACCACTAAGTTACCAGTAACCGTTGGGTTTGAAATTGTAGGTGAAGTAGCACTTAAAGCCGCAGCCCAGCTAAGCTGACCTGAACCATCTGTTTTTAAGTAATAGTTAGCTGTACCATCAGCTGTAGGCCAGTTTAAACTATCAATAACAACTTTACCTGAACCATTAGGAGTCAGAGTTAAGTCAGCATTACTAGCTGTAGTGATATTACCTGTATTGATTGTAACATCTCCTGAAGCACCTAAAGTACCAACAGTTGTGTTACCTGCTGATAATGTACCTGTAGTACTAAGATTTTCATTACCAAAACTAATTGCCCCAGTACTATCAGTTATAGTCGCTGCATTAATAGTTGTAGTATCAACTACTAAAGAACCACCAGTAATAGAACCAGTTGTACTTAGATTTTCATTACCAAAACTAATTGCCCCACTACTATCTGTAATAGAACCATTAGCAAAAGTTAAGTTACCAATAGTTGAACCAGTTAAAGCATTAAAGGTACTTCCAATAGTGACTACACCAGTTCCAGATGGATCAATAGTTATATTATCATTATTGTTACTTGTAACAGGGCCAGTTAAAGTAATACCTTTAGATTCTACCTTACCAGATCTCTGATCAATAGTAAACGTTTCACCAACCTTAAACTTACCAACATGGTTAGTACTTGATTGCCAAACCTTACCCATATTTCTATTGATAACTTCATTAGCCTCAATAGGTACACCTCCATTCTCAGGAGCAGCACGATAATCAGTCCCAGCACCTACATATTCAAATGTATGACCACCAGTACTAACATATGACCTTTGATAGAAGTTTACTGTAGCACCATCCGTAATAGCGTTGGTTAAACCATCGTTGATTGCTGGATTAGTACTATTAGTCTTCATTATAGTTACAGTCCAGCCATTTGTAGCTGTCCATGAACCACCTATAGGAGTAGCTGACACTATTTCATAAGTATCAGAACCTATTGTAACTAAGAAACTATCTCCTGGTCTTAAGTTCGTTGTAGTATTATTAAATCCAGTACCAAAGTAACCAGATGTAATAGTAGTTGGATCAATATTAAATGAAGTCTGTCCAGCAGCTTTAGCCCCATCTACTGTAGAAGTAAATATTGTTGTGGATGATTTACCATCTGCTATTAAACCGTACCGACCATAGTCAGTAGTACAGTTAGCAAGGTTAAGCATACCACCGTTAAGACTCTTAGCGTGATAATGACAGAATGTTCCAAAGAATGATACTAATTGAGCGTACCCGTTATTAGTACATAGTATTCCTGGACCATCCATGTTGATTTGAGTGAATGCGTCAACAACAAATGACCTTAAAGGACTTGTTGAAGAAGGTACACTACCATCTACAAGTATACCACCAGCTGTCATACCAGAATCTCTATCTCCACCTAGTCCACCAGTTTGTGTAACTGGGTCGTAAGCAGCATTATTGATGTCTGTATCAGATATTGATGTACAGTTTTGTATATATGGTGACTTCTTGAGAGAACAGTTAGGTCTAAATGCAGCTATCCATCCTTGTACAGGAGGTAAACCATAAGTAGCATGAGGGTCTATGTTAGTTCTTTGCTCATTTCGGTTTGCTTCAGGCACATATCCTGTAGCATCACCCCTTGCACTAGCTGTAGAACCACCTGAAGTAGTCCAACCACCAGCTTTAAGACCAGAGAAAGCAAATCCCCAAATATAAGTACCACTATTCATCTCAAACATCGTTTCATATTCCGATGTTCCGTTTATAACAGCATCTGAAGCATTAAAATCTTTACTTCTATCGTACCTTTGGGTGTTACTTGGGTGTATAAAGCAACTACGCATTGTAGTACCAACAATAGAAACGTTATCAGCTTCTACACGTAGAGGTAGAACCTCTTGGTAAGTACCAGCAGCAACAGAAAGCATCCAACCTTGACCTACACGACCTGCTTGGTTGGTAATTGTACCACCACTCACGTATGTATGAGCCAAACCTGTATCAACTGTTGTCTCTAATTGACATTCAAACGTAGTATTACTTGTAATATTAGATACAAAACGTAATGGATCGTCTGCTTCAGGGAAAGTATGGTTGTTGGTACCACCTCCATAGTTACAACTCCAGATTAACCCAGCCATAGTAACTTTCATACCAACCCTTAAATTATGGTTAGCGTCTGTTGTTACTTCTAGTAATCCAGTTTGATGGTTATAACTTGCAGTTGTTACATTAGTTGTAGTAGTTGAAGATATATTCTCGTTTACATCAAGTAAAGCACCTCTAATAGTCTTCTTAGCCTTAATGATTCTATGACCATCGTTAAGATCATTACCATTAACAGAGTCTACATATACTACCTTAGGTTGTGAAGTAAATGTACCACCTGAAGTGATAGCTCTCCAAACACCAGTATTAGCACCAGTCTTTTCCCACATAGAAAGAGTCTGGTCATTTAAGTGGTCATACCATATTTTACCTTCAGTAAAGTTAGTTTCTGTAGGAGGAGTACCTTTATTGGTTGTATGGCTATACATTATAGCGTCAAAACGCTTTGCTAAAGCCTTACCTGTAGCAATACTGTCATCACTATCCCAATCAGTGTTAGGATAGTTAGCTACAGTTGTAGAAGCATCTAACTCTGCTGATGTGATTACATCATCATTCCTTATTTTAGCTAAATCTACAGTGTTATCTGGTATAGATAAGGATACCTCCCCATCAGCTGTGTATGTTGTTGTAATAGGTACACTAGACTGAATCTTAACAACACCTTGTTGAGAAGTGGTAGAGCGATCTACACCAACAGTTACATCACCAACAGTACCACCAACAGCATGAGATACATTTATAGCATCTCCACTAACTTGGTTTATCTTAATAATACCTTGTGTAGTAGGAGTAGTACGATCAGCTGAAACGACAGCATTCCCATCATACCCAGCATCACTTTCATCTGAAGGGCCAACTTTAATACCATGACCTGAGTTGACAGTAATAGCACCTTTATTGCTTTTAGTACTGTTTTCTGAACTAATTACAGCATTACCGCTAGTATAATTAACATCTATTGCCTCACCTTCATTAATAGTTACAATACCTTTATTGGTTTTAGAACTATCTTCACCTGATATTGTTGTCTGACCGTTAGAGTTTGTACCACCTGTAGCATCAGTTAAGTCAATACCTTCACCTTCTATAAGGTCATCAAAGATAACTTTTCTTAACTGTCTACGATTTACAGCATCATCATCTGAATCAGCATCAGCTACATGCTCAATTCTCCTATCAACACCTGATACTGGGTGTGCTACATCAACAGCATTAGCACTAAACTTAGATTCTTTAATAGATAGTTTAGCTTCATTAACACCTTCTTCAGCGATATGCTGGATTCTTCTAAGTTCTGAGTTTAACTCACTAGCACGTATAGTACCTTGAGAACTGAAATCACTTTGAAGTTCAGATGTAATACGCTCTAAAGTAATAATAGCATTAGCTGTTGGCTTTGCTACACCATTATCTGTATTTAAAGTAATTTGGGTATTTCCAGAATTAAACTGATAGTTATTTACTGGAGTGGTAGCTGCAATACTACCAGCAGCAGAACCGCTAGTATTAGATGCATCATATTGTGGGTGGCTTGTTCCAGCTGTACCAGCATTAGCAGCTTCTGATTGTAGTACGGCTGTATTGGAATCACGGCTAGGTTCAAAAATATAAACCTTTAAGTCTGATCTATTTATTAGATCTATGTTTCCGAGGTTGAAGGTTACTGTATTACCATCCCCCGCATATTCGAGTCGTGTTGTTGCCATTGTTTATTGTATTTGGGACATGGGTTACTTAGGCATGTTCATTAATTGTTCAATATAATCATACCTACCTGATCCACCATAAGATTTTCTTCTTACTTTTTCAGTGATCTTCTCAGCTAGTTTAGGATTCTCCCTTAAGAGTTTCTGCATAGCAATCTTTTTCTCTTGTACAAAAATACGATGCACATCTTGGTAGAAACGTTGTTCAAAGATTTTGTCATCTTTGTTTCTTAAATTTAATTCTTTATATCGATTCAAATCTCTACGCCATCTACCGTTTGGTGCCATCAAAGCATTAAGACGGGATCTTAAACTACCCATAGACATATATCTTTGTATTTCTGATTTTTCAAAAGAATTAAGACGAACACCTTTATATGTATTCAGGATGTTTGGTATGTCAAAACTCATCTCACGTAAACCTTCACGTACAGGATCACCTTCACTCCATGTGATAGCAATAGGGCTAAGAGCATTAAACCAAGTCATCAAGGGATTCCCTGGGGGTGGATAGAACTTCTTACCAGATCTATCTTTACTGAGTATATCGTATTTAGGGGCCATAGCAGATTTAGCTATAGGTAACCTACGTCCAACATATTCCCATAATCCACTAGCTTCTTTCTCATTAGCATCCAGTATATTATTCATTTGGTTCATTAAACCACTCCAAGGTAACACTTGAGGTACTAAAAACTTAGCCATAATTCTTTCTATATTTTTAGTAGTACCTTGAGTTGGGTTTAAAACTTCACCAATATCTGCTACCCCTGCTAACATAGATTTATCTACAATAACAGAAGTACCCATCCATGTAAGTTTTGCAAACCATTCATCTCTAAGATCTTCCCCTAGTATATGCTGGTAAGCTGCTAAGTTAGCTGTAGCTGCTAGTATTGTATTAAAAGGTTCTATATCTCTGTATGAGACATAACCATTACCTATTTTAAATGAATTAGGTTGAATACCATTAAGCTTCCATAAGTCTCTGGTTTCTTTATCAGGAGGATTATCTCCAGTCATGTTACCAGTGAGAGATGCTATAAAGGCAAGTGTAATTAAAGAATTACCCATAGCTCTACGGCCTCTTAGAATAGCCCTTTCGTATTCAATATTTTCAGGTTTAATACCATACTGTTTTAGTAGTACATCAGGATCACCTTTAACAAGATCTTGCCATTTTTGCTGTAATCTACCTAATTCAGTATGACTAAAGGATAATTCTAAAGCATTAATACCTGTACGAACAAAGGGGAAGAATGCTCTCATCCCTGTACCTTGTCCAATATTTTCAAGGAAAGCTAAACTACCTGTCAATCTTTTAGTTAATGCAGCTTCATCACCTGCCATTTTAGATGCAAGATCACTTACAACATTAACACCATGCCTATCTTTTCTAAAAATAGCATTTTCAAACTCACCTTCAATATTCTTTACAACACCGTCTAAATCATTAATATCTAATTTACCTTCATCTACTAACTTTAAAATAGCATTGGTAGCTTCTAATCTTTGATCTAAACGACCAATGATTGTTCTAGCCATAGCATCTCCAGATCCCATAAGGACTTGACTATACTGAACCCAAGGTGATGTATTAAAATCAACAACAGCATTTAAAGCAGCATAACTAGCTTTCTGAGCTTCTGATCCATACCTTTCTACAAATCTCTCATGTTCCTTCCAAGCTTTTATGTCTTTAGAAAAACTAAAGCGAGTAGCATATGTCTGGTCTTGAGGTATTTTAGCAGTAGAACCTTTTTGACCAAACCCTAAGGAATCAGAAAGTTGTACTTCTTTTTTGTTAACACCTAAGTCCCAGTTATGTTTAAACATCCTCATACCTTCTGAATAAGCTTCAGCTAAGGCATTAAGTTGAGAAGTAGCTTGAAGAGCGACTCTTTGGTTTTTAACTCCTGGAAGTTGTGCTCCAAGGAAAGCTTGTACACTTCTTAGACTAGCAATAAAGTTGGTACCAACAATAGCTTTGAGTGGTGTTTTGAGACTACTTAACATAGAATTATAGTAAGCACTTCTCAGTTCTAACCTAACTCTACCTTTAATGTCCACACCATCCATTCTACCGCCTTTCATTACACCACTAAGATACTCTTGAACTTGATCCATTACTCGTACTTTACCGCCTGAAAGCATGTAAAGTTCTAGTAAATCTGCTCGTTGCTGTGAAGTACCTTCTCTACTAAGACGTTTTAACTCATCGTAGAACTCATTTTGTTGCCTAGCAATTACTTCTAGTTCTCGATTAATAGTTTTCCTAATCTCAGCAGGCATTAATCTATTACCAAAGTTCTGCTGTACTAGCTCATTACCTGTCATATAACTGATTTTTTTTGTTTCAGTCATAGCAAGCTTCATAGTATCAAAGATTTGATCTGTTTGACGTACTAAAGTTGTACCAGATGGTAGTTCCATAGCACCTTGAGCAAGCATTTGTACTCGTTTGGCTAAAGATTTGATAACAATTTCAAGGGCTACTTTAGTTGCAGCATTACCTGTTCTAACTATTTCCCCGTCATGTATCCAGAAGATAGCATTAGTAGCATCTCCTACATCTTTATCAAAAATACTGCGTAAATTTTTAGCATAGTTTTCTCCTCCATCGTCCAAAGCTTTGTATAACTCAGCTACTTGGACTAAGACTGATCTTTGAACATCTTTGAAATCCATAGTATTTAATGGATTTTTAGTAAGCTCTTCAGATAAATCTGCTGCTATTTCTCTAATATATTCAGCTAACTCCTTACTACCTCCAGCCATTCGCCTTATTTGGCTTTCTAAGAATAGCTGTGTAGTACCTGTATCTACACTAGATTTACCTTCTCTAGTAGTAAGTACTAACTCTCGTATAGCTTTTTTAGATTGTGCCGATAGATTACTATCTAATGGTGGAGTAGCCTTCTCATTAGCATCAAACTTATCTGGATTACGGAAAGGTGAAGGTTTTTTACCAGCATTTTCTAGATCTTTAGCACTAGCACCAGCCTCATCAATCCAAGGATCACCATTAGCATTAGCATTTTCTCTAGCTATTGCTTCATAGTTTTCTACTTCATCAGCAATCCTACCGTCAACATCAACACGCTTTAGTTCTATCTGACTTTCAGGGTACCAATAAACACGAACATCATGCTCTTTAATACCTTTAGCTGTATTGACTTGACCTTTATATTTGATACCACCGTACCCTGCTTCAGCTAATGCATCGTTAATGTCATCAATAAGTTCAGCAGCATCATTTCTAGGAAATGTACCTTCTTCCTTTATCCTTGCCATTATATCAGCATAACTAGCTGACTCACCTTTAGGCCAGTATCTTTCCCATTGAGCAGCATCTCCAAATTCCCCGTAAAGTCCTTCAGGGAAATCAGACATATCAATCTCACCTCTGCGTAAGATATTAGCAATAGGATTTCTTGAACCCCATTCCATCTTGGCATCAGCATCAAGCCATTTTATTGGATTTGGAGAACGGGTACCATCAGCCATAGGTATACTACCAGTTTCTACTACTTCATAGACAACTCTGTTTTCACCAGCTTCATCTAATTCATAGACATAACCTCTCTGTCTACCTTCTTTGAAATCATCTGTACTACCATACTTACGAAGACGTTCTTTGGATGAGATAGATATATCATCTGATACATAGAATCCATCACCAAATAAGTTTTCATCACTCCATACTACTTCCCCACTCTTTTTAAAAGACTTGTCAATATTTAAGTCTTGAGATCCTGGGAGTATTCTAGCTTCTTTTGCTGTTTTCTTTTTATATCCTTGAGGCTGCTTACCTTCTTTGAAAGGAGCACCATGATAATAAATTGAATTACCACGGGTACTAGATAAGTTACCTTGTCTTAATGAGTTGAGTGTGTTCCAATCATCTTCACCTAAGTTTCTCTTTAACCAATCTTTATAAGGATCAGTAGAAACACCTACTCCTTCCTCAATTTCCACTCCTTTCATGGAGTTACTAGCTTCATCAGCTTTCTGTATACCCTCTTCTATAGTCTGTGTCATAGTATTTGTACCTATGATGTTAGACTCAGATATACTCTTACCTGCTGCTCTAGCTCTTACAGCAGCCCATCTACCACGGGCAAAACCAGCTATCATCCAACCACCTAAGTTAAAACCAGACCCCGCCATAACGGTTTTAATTCTAGCTACCCAAGGGTTATCTTTATCTGGATCTACTGAGAGTGCTTGAGATAATGGCATCCACGGTGCAAACTCATTAACCAAGTTTGCCATGTTGGCATACTCTGAGCTTTCCGAAATGAAATCTGCAATAGCACCTTCAGATGCAATCTTGGTACCTTTGGGGATGAATTGCATCACCCTAGTACCTAATTTGGTTTTAGCTACACGTAGCTTCCAAGGTAATCTTCCGCTGTTATATGCTAAACCTGCTGGTTTGTGACCAACAATACCTTTAATAAAAGATGGATTGTTAGCAGCATGGTGCATGTTTTTCCAAAACTTAGTATTCTTAGCTACCTTGGAGGTTAAACCAATCTTACCTCCGACACCACGAGTAGCAGCAGTTAAAGCTACAAACTCAGTAATACCACGGGTAAGTTTACCTAAGCCAGAATTGTTCTCTGGTTCCCATGCATCAGGGATTTCAAGTGGGTTTTTAATCTCATAGTTTTGATGGAATATGTTTTCTTTATCTTCCATCTTGATGCCGTGTGCTTTATACACACCCCATCTAGTAGTATCATAAAGACGTTTACTAAATCCACCTACACTTTCAACAGCGTCAACTGCACCGCCCCATAGGGCTTTACCAGTTTCTTCAACTAACTGTTTAGGATTGTCAGGAAGGAAGCCTTGATCTGCATCTTCAGGCGTACCCTTTGCGGCTTCTGCTGCTTCCTGTCTTTGGGAGTCTGTAAGGGCTTCAGCCTCATCTCCCAGAGCATCATAATCAGTTAAATCTAAACCAGTATCGTATAAATCATCCATTTTAGTTAGTTAGGTTTTTGCCATTCAAAATGCCATGCCTCATCATCATCTACACCAATAGTCCAATCATTATCAAAAGGTCTAAAGTTATAGTTATCAATATTTTCCATTAACCATGCGTGTAATGCTTCACCTTCTGGTCCGTCTGGTAAATTTATATCTATAGCTGTACCTAAATTATGATAAGACTGCCCTGGTTCTGCTGCTAACTCTGGTTTGCCTTTTTTAATTGCATCTTTTTTAGCTTGAACCTGTTCATTATATGTTCTATAACCGCTATTAAGCTGTACTTTATGACCAGCTTTAGTAGCATCATTTATTAAACGTATTAAATCAGGAGCTACATCTTTTCTAATTTTAAAGTCTCTACCAAAGACTGCCTGTCTTGCTACAGAAGCATTATTATCTAGATTAACAAGAAGATTATCAGGTAGTTGACCTGCTATATTCGTTCCTAATTTAATTTCAGAAGCATCTACATCATCAAAAGCAAAATCAATACCTTCAAATTCAGGTTGGTTTGCTAGTAATGCACTGATAACTTGTACACCTGCACCTCTACTACCCCAAGCAGGGTTGTTTCTAGCTTCTACTAAAAGGTTATTCCACCTTTCTTTACCAAGTATTCTTTCAGCTGCTCTACTAAATGATCTGTTATTTCCTGGATCCCATACACGTTCAGTACCTATGTTAGTCGTGATATTAATCATATCTTTAACTTGTTGTACTCTTGCTTGATATGGAGCATATTCAGGATTGGGTTGTATATCCCTGTTAAGGTTGAAGAAGTCACCTATAAGACCTGTTATAGGAGGTTGTTGTGCTCTTTCAGCACCACCCATCTTACCTTTATCTAAGAAAGGTGTAGGCTGTTCCATACTTTCAAGCTCAACTAACATAGCATTTAAACCATCTAAGTCAGTAGGTAAATCTCTTGTAACAGGATTAGGATCATCTTGACGATTAAATCTTCCATCAGCTATTAGTACACTTGTACCACCAATATTAGATAATGGTGCATAATCTCCAGTTATATAGTTTTTAGCAGCTTGGCTAGAGAATCCTCTGTAAGTAGTATCCCACTCACCCATAGCATCTTCTCCATAAGCCATACCTGTAGCAACCATTCTTAAAGCTACATTCTTATTATCTGTTTCTTTGTTAGCAATTTCAAGAAGTTTATGAAGTTTAACTTTAGTTACTTTCTCTAAAGCTTTTGGATTATTTAGTAACTCTTCATAAGACATATCATTAAGACCAGCTTCTTTAAGTAAAGCGGGGGCTTCATTAACAGTAACTAAAGTCTGCCCGTCATAAGCTAGAGTATTTAAAAGGTTAGAAGTATCAACTATACCTACTTCATCATATACTCGTCCTGTAGCTCTAGTGCTTGCATTGCTAGTAATGATTTCTTTGTTTGCAGGTGTAAGGTTTTCTTTTAACTCTTCAACTTTTTGGACACTCTCAGGTACTTCAATAGGTTCTACACCTTCATTCAAAGCTGCTTGAAGATTATAGATTTCATAACGATTCCTACCACCTCCATTATAAGAATCTAAATCAGCTAGTTTCTGAAATATAGGTAGAGGCTCACCGTTAGTTAATTTAAAGTACTCTGGGGGTATATAAGATTTAGTTGATAATAAATCTACCTCTCCAGATCCAGTGTTTTGTTCTGTTTCAAATGTCTGTTCTAGTATTCTAGTTTTCTGACGTTTCTCTATAGCTTGCTCTGGTTTATTCAAAGGTATATCATTAAGCTCTTCGTTAGACCAACGTTTAGTACCCTGATCAAATTCGAAAATATCTCTTTGCTCAACACCATTTATAGTACGAGTACTAAATGTACTCTTGTCATCATCATGGTCAGCTATAAGAGCTTGTTTTACTATACCAGTAGCAATATTCATTGCTTGTGTTACAGTAAGATTTTTATCATTTCTTATTTGATCTTTAGCTTCAGCTATAACCCATTTCCTAGCATAATCAACAACCTTCTGTGAACCTACAAGTTCTCTATCGTTTTTACTTAAAGAATTTAAAACCTTTTGATTAATCAATTCGTCAAACTGTGTATCAAAAGTTTTAGCTAATTCTTTTTCCTTATCTGTTACTAAGAAAGCTTTATCAACAAGCAAACCTTTTTCACGGTACTCATCAACAACTTCTTGATTAGGTAATCGACCTGCATTAAGTAGTTGATCAAATGTTATAGTACCTTCTACAGAAGTAGAAAGCAGATTGTCAATCTCTCTTGTAGTTTGATCTGGAGTATAGTACTTAGGATCTTTTAACTCTTTATCTAAATTGAATAACTGAGTGTGTACTCCTGGGACACCTTCATACTTATCTCTTAAGGCTTGGCTTTCTGCCATAGCAGTTGAAAGAGGTATCTCACCGCTATAAAATCTGGATATAATATCAGCTTTAGATTTCTTAACAAGACTTAAATCAGACTCATCTTTTTCTTTTAGCTTCGCATTATAAGCTTTCATTGCCTTACCTATAAGCACTTCAGTATTAAACTCTGAAGGCCATATGTCTTGCAATAACTTGCTCTCACCCTTTTTGGTAATTCCTGGGATGTGGTATTTCTCAGTTAATAAGAAAGTTTCTAGCTCATCTATATTCTCATAGTTAGCATCGTTATTAGTTATAGACTCGACAAGCATCTCAGATAGTAGAGTGTTAGCTGTTTCTTGTAAGGTACCTGTAAGATCTTTTCCATGAGACATCCTACGAGTAATACTCTTTAGCGTACCAAGAGCATTATCCATCTTCTCACGTAAGATTTCTGTTCCACCTTTCTCATCAAGAGTTGCTACCGAACCAGTTATTTCTAACTTTAAAGCATCATACTCTTCTTTAGCTTCATCTCTAATAGCTACATTTAATACTTCCTCTTGGAATTTACCTGTTTCTTTTGTAACAGGTTTGATTAAATGTTTATTAATAACAGCTTGGTTAATCCCAGATTCAGCAGTAGCTTCAGCAACAAACTTATCTTCTACATACCTCAGTATTTCATTTTGTGTTTCAGGATCATAAGTCCAAAACTGACCTACTACTATTTCTTTACCATTCTTTTCACCAATAACTTCGTCACTGGTACCAAGCATGGTAGTACGGTATGCGTTCCAACCTTTAGCTTTTTCGTCTAGGTATCCTCTCTTATAACCCCAAGCTATATTAGCCCCCATACGCCTGAGGTTTAATGCTCTAGCTTTTTCTTCTAAGGTAGCTCGATAAGCTTTCTCATCGAACTCATCCATTCTTTTATTAACGGCAAGTCGTTGCTTCTTAACAGCTTCTTCTATCTTAGCAT
>Ga0209404_10000223_pt1 | contig 46798 bp, 71 predicted proteins | sample TroAtlMetagenome_2_FD_187447 | JGI IMG/M metagenome (GOLD analysis project Ga0209404, IMG submission 187447) | Marine eukaryotic phytoplankton communities from Atlantic Ocean - Tropical Atlantic ANT8 Metagenome (SPAdes) (version 2) | ecosystem: Environmental > Aquatic > Marine > Oceanic...
AATAAATAAGATTGCAGAAGAATTAGGTAGACCAATGCAATGGGTGGAAAATAAACTCAACAGAAGGTATACATTTCAATTAGGTTATGTTTCAGCTTGGAAAATGGATAATGCAAGGGTCAATGGGTTACGTAGAAGATTTGATAGAAGATTAAAAAGACAAGGAAAAGATATAGAAGCAATGAAAAAGGAAAAAGCTACTATATTTAAAAATAATGATTCAAATGTATATGAGTTTGAATTTGAACAATTCAGAAGAAAAAGAGCTGAAAATTATGCTGATGCAACTGTAGAGAATCTTCATTATGACTATTCAATGACTGCTAAATCAAAAGCATTAACTACTAAAACGGGTAGTGTATTAGGTCAATTCCAACATTATGGTGTTAATTTCTTTAATTATCAAAGAAAGATTGTACAAGAAGGAAGAGATGATATTATGACTAATCAATGGGGTGGAGAAGGTGCATGGAGAATGTATAGATTAGGTCTTCTGTATACTACAATTTATGGTATAATTTCACCTTTCTTAAATGCTGATGTTGGAAATCTTGTTCAAAATGATTTTTATGAAAGATTATCAAGTTATAATGACGCAGCTTTTTCTGATGACCCTGAAGTAAGAAAAAAAGCTTTTTATAATAAAGGACCTGTTCTTGGAACTGTAGGTGGCCCGTTTATAGCTGATAGTGTAACATTGGGTAATTTAAGTGGATTGTATGAAATGGATGAAGATGGTTGGTTAGCTTATTTATCGGGTTATGAAGATATGGCAGAAGAGCATGGTGATGAAAAAATGAAAGCACTTGTTAGGACATTAAATTCACAAGCATACAGAACTATATTTCAAACGATACCTCAATGGCACGCAGGAACTAATTTTTTTATGCTACTACAAGGTGAATTAGGACTTCATACAACTTCAGATATTAGAGATAGAAGAAAAGATATGGGATTAGGTAAGCCTAAACAAGTGAAAGCCCCAAAAGGACCAGGTCCAGATGAGGCTATACTTGCTTCTCTTGAAAAACTCGCAACAGGGAATATCCCCGTCTAGGAGTTCATAAATTTATTTAATTCGTCTTCTCCTTTAAGTTTAAATTCCTTTTCTAAAGTTTCTTTAGTTGGAGCTCCTAAACTAAGGAGTATTTCATTGGTTGTATTTATTTCTTCTTTTATAATTTCTAGTCTTTTATATAGTAAAAATGCCCATCTTCTTTTGCTTTTATCATTCCAATTAGTTAATATTTTAAGACTCACTCTTTTTCCTTTCTATTACATACATTCCTAAACAAATAGCATCTGCATTGGTTAAAGTAACTTTATGTTTTTTACCAGCCCAACGCTGGGCTCTTCTTTTAAAATAGTTTTTACGTTTTCCATATTCCTTTGGAATCCTTATTCCTACTACTTTTTGCCAAGCTTTTGGTGTTATTTGTAATTCTACTATATTATTTGATGCTATAATTCCTAACCATGCACCAAAGTTAGTTCCGAAGCTAAATGCTCCTCTTTCGTAAGGTCTAGACCAAACTTTTTCTATATATATTTCTGTTTTTTTATTATCAATCATTTCGTGTACAATCTGTGACATTTTGTGTATACTTCTGTCTGTTGGACATCTTTTTGTATATTCTAATTTATTATTTATAAACAGAGCACAAGCACCATTCCAACCAGGGTCTATAGCTATAACTCTCATATATGATTAAACATTTCTTTTATTCTATTTTCTGCTTTTATAATATTGTTTTTTTCTTCATGATGTATTTCAGAGTTTTTCCATTCTACATGCATAACAGTTTTAACAAGTTTAGTTTCTTCATATATACTCCATTTTATTACATCAAATTCAAGCTTATTTTCGTTTATTCTAACATAGCCTGATTTTGTTGTTGATAATGTTTCATTTTCATTAAATTTAATTTGCATCATATTTTTTTCCATTTTTTTAAGTGGTTTTATCCAATCGCCTCTTAACCCAGGCATTAATCTTCTATTTCTTTCATATGATTTTCTTTTCATACAAATTCTCCTTCAAATAAATTAATTAATTTTTCAACAAATTCTTCGTATTCTCCTTCATAATACTTATTTGATATTCTATGCTTACAACCTTTCATTAATGTATCGTAAGGTATATTTTTTGGTTTTCCATATCCTTTTTTAAGCACAAACCACTTACAGTTGCCATGACTGTAATATTTGCAACCAAGACAACTGTGTGATTTGCTTTTTATCATTTGGTATATTGACTCATTACTTTAATAGCTTCTGTTCTATCAAAATAAATACTACACTTGTCACCATTGAATCCCATATTATATGTACCTAATGAACCATATCGTGCTTTCTGACATATAATTTCTACTTCATAAGGGTCACTATCTCTATCATCTACAGCATAAGGGTAATATACAAAGAACGCAGCTTCAGCTGTTTGTTCAATAACTCCACTTTCTGCAAAATCAGATAGTTTAGGTCTAGGGTCGAGTCTTCTTTCTATCTCTCTATTTAATTGTGATACTAATATAGCACTACAATTCATTTTCTTACATATCCATTTATAATCTAGCATTATATCTTCTATTTCGAATCTTCTGTCTTTTTCACCTGAGTTATCTGTTCTTATAAGCTGAATATAGTCATCTAATACAACATCAGGTTTTTCTTTAGCAATTTCCTTCATAGCGTCTGCTAAAGTTTTACAATCATCATGCATTATTAAATTCTTATATTTTTCACCTAAAGTATCTTTCTTTAAAGATATTTCTGCTATTTCTTTATCTATATTTTCCGCTTTCCTTATCTTTCCATAACTAAATTGTTGAAATTCCATAACTAATATTTTCTTCATCATTTCTACATTTGTCATTTCTCTATTAAATAACATTACTTTAAATCCTTGTTCAAGCAATCTTTTAACAATATTAATTACTAATGTAGTCTTACCATGTCCTGGTCTACCACCAACAACAGTTACTTCACTTCTAGTCATACCTCCCGCAGCATTATCAAGTTGTTCTATTCCAAATGGAATTAAATTACTACCAGTCTTTAATGCTTCAATAGTATTTATAATAACATCTTGTGTTTCTACTTTTTTACTTGGGGCTGTATCTTTTAGTTCTTCAATTATCTTTTCATGTTTATGTAATATATCTAATACATCATTTTCTTCTCCAATACTTAAAGCATATAGCTTTTGAGAACTTTTTACTGCTTGACGTTGAATGTATTTATACCAAATATCTTTAGCATAATGTTCGCAATTAGCAGTTGTAGCAATATTAGTTGATAAACCAGTTAAGTAAAAACTATCTAATCCATATTCACCATAATTTTCTTGTTTTTTTAAATGAGTATGAATAGTTACAACATCAATTGGTATATCATTTTTATAATTATACTCACAAGCTTCCCAAATATTTTTATGTTTTGTATTATAAAAAGCTTTAGAATCTTTAATCCATGTCTTTGCTTTTTCGTAAACTTCGCCACCTTCTAAAAGAACACATCCTAAAACAGCTATTTCAGCTTCTTGATTGCTTGGTAATGGAGTAATTTCATTTATATTTTTCATATAATCTCCTAGTCAAACAAAGACTTTTGAATAGTCTCTGGTTTGTAGTTAGTAATTACTAGCTCTATTTTTGTATCTCTTTTATGTAATTGTCCTGCATATACTATAGGTATTTCTGTTATGTAATAATCTTTATATAAATCCCTTACTTCATCTCGATTATCATACGATACCATAAAATATCCATCATTAGCATTAACTTCATTACAAAGTAACATTAATTCAATGTGGTCATCCATGTCAAAATAGTGCAGATAATAGTCTTTTCTTTCACCTGCTCGTATATATGGAGGGTCTAAGTACCACATATCTCCTTTTTTAGGAGGGTATTTTTCTAATAAAGTACGAAAATCGAGATTTTCTATCATTGTATTCTGAAGTTTCTCCCTAGAAGGCTCTAATTCTTCTACCATATTTATGTTCCAATCAGTTTCTTTTGATATTGGGTTAAAAACTGTGTGGTTAAAAGCACATTTAATAAGGTAGAAGTATCTAGCAGCTCTTTTTGGGTCAGGGATGTCTATATATTGTATTTCTTTTATTTCTTTTTTAAAATTGTCAAATAATTCACGAGATTTTAATAGATATTTACATTCATGATGAAACTCATCATATTTATCAATTATAGTCATGTAAAGATTTATTAAATCATTATGTTTGTCATTCAATATATTCATTTTTGCTTTAGCTTTACGGAAAAACATACTTCCACCACCAAAGAAAACTTCAATATATCTGTCATGTTTCTTAAGCATAGGAATTAGTTTTCTGCTAAGCTCAAACTTTCCACCATAATATGGAATAACTACTGGACAATCTTGTTTTCTTGAATCCACTAAGCGTTTCCTGATACTTGATTTGCCCATTTAGATATTCTAGGATAGATAATAGACTCCATTTTATGAGTACTTTCCATATTTCTATTAAGATTATGTGTTGCAACCCATGTAGCAGCGTTCAATAAATCCCAATATGTCTTTATTTTGTGACCCATTAGATATTGTGTCAATGGTTCAATAGCTTGAGTAGGGACAAGTTTAATTATTTCAGCAATATGTTTATTTCTAATTTCAGTTTCAACTAAAATAGGAAACTTATCATTAAAAGTATTGGCTACTTTAGTAACTGTGCTTTCAATAAATTCTTCTATTTTGTCTAAATTGTTATTATGAACGCTATGAACATTCTTTGTTTGTCCTAACAGAAACCCAATAACAAGACCATTACTACAAACTAATCTAAATGCTCCACCAAGTACACCAACTGCTGATGTACCATCATAGCTATTGTTTATAATAATTTCAGGATTGACATAATCATCCTTTGCTACTTTAACTTTCTGATTTGGGAATCTATATGTCCATTTGGTTCTAGCCCCATTACCAAACATTTTAACTTCTTGTAATTGAGCTTTGGTCTTTTTAAGAATCTTTTCTGTTTTAGATACAACTTCTTCATTCTTTACCATACGATATTCATCTGTCATACAACTAAGTACTTGACCAGTATCTTCTCGTACTATGAATTTATATCCTGTTTTATGTATCTCGTCACCTGAGAAAATAGTATCTGATGGTGCTCCTATGGCAGGTACTTCTTTAACTGGGAATAATGTTTCTCCTAACGACACTGTAGACATTCTTATACTCCTTTTTTTTAATTTCTTTTTTAGATGGTGTTCTTCCGAACTTTTTAATTTCCATTTCTAACATTTTATCTTTGTCTTCATGTGTTTGTAGTATCATCTTTTTTAAATATTCAAAACCTTTGCCTTGAGTATATCTTTCATCTTTTATATATTTATGTATTGTTAATTTTATTGTTTGTTCATCTACTTTTGAAATCGCTTGTAGAAAATAAAATTGTCTTTGCGTATCAGATTGAGAAGGTATTTTCTTAATAATATTAATTGCTTTTTTAAGAATCTTTCTTGTTTCCTCTGACCTTTCTAAAAGTAGGGATACTATTCTTCTCTTTGGATTGTATTTTACTGTATCGCTGAATCCGCACGCTTTGCATTTCATTTTTTGACTCCTTGATTTCATTAGCAGCTTTCATAAATTCTCGTACACCTATCTTGGCTGCTGAATCGGAAAATCCACAATTCTCACGAAGATGTTTATCTAATTCGTGTTCTTTTTCTTCATTTGCTAGATAATGTATCCATGCCATCTTTGACATTCCCAATCTCCTTTACTTCTGTTGTTGCACTTATCATTTTAGTGCCAAGATAATAACTTCTATCTTCTTCTGCTATTCTTGGTACTTTCTGTATTATAACTCGTGCATTTGCATTACATTCTATTAATATACCTTCCGTACCTGTTGATGTAATCCATCTATCTCCTGGCTTAAGAGATGATAGAAATTTGTAACCTTTACTTGGTATATTTTTAGGTTTATTTTTTAAAGCTTTCCTTACTAATTTTTTAATCGTCGCAGGTTTTACAGCTTTGCGATGAATCTCTGTTTTGCTCATAAGGTATCTCTCTTCTTTTTTGTACTATATTAGATTTTATCTTTACTAAATCTTTTTTTAATGCACTATAAGGTTTTAAGTATTCTGTTTCAATAGGTAAATTAATACTTGTTATAAAATTTAAAGATTCAATCAAACAGTCTACTTCACTTTCACTTATTTTCATAGTCACTGTTGTCATTTGCTATATCCTCATTTATAGTTAATAAAACATTTCCTACATATACCATTGCATCAAGTATTTCTTCTAATGCGTTTTTAATCCAATTTCTTCCATCATTTTTTGGTACATCTTTACCATATTTTAATTGACCAACTTGTAATCTTTCTGATATTAATTTTAATATTTCTTTGTTTCTTCCTGTTGGTTTATGCTCAACAATAAGTTTATGTACATCATTTGCTAAATTAACTCTTGTTGATTTTTTATCTAGGCTTGTATCTGTATATTTATCGATAGTTTTAGATATATTATCTTTCATCTGGACAGTCAGCATATCTTCAAAAATATCTGAACTCATATCTTACTCCTTTTAGTATGCGAAGGGGGTTTTCAATATAATAAAAATGAGAATAAGGGCAAAGTATTATCTTCACCCTTAAACTCGCCAACCAAGATTATCACGTTTTTTCAAACGCAGTCTCTTGTTTTAAAGCTAGAGCTATAGCACTAACTTTAATTATTAGTAATGATTACTATTTAGAAAGGTACTTCTTCTTCTAACTCTTCTTTAGAAAGTTTTTGTCCTTCCGGCCATGGAAATGCATTTGTCACTTTCATAGCTTTTCTTTCTTGACCTTCTTTATTAGTAAACATAGTTTCTCTAAGTTCAATTAAGCATGGAACTCCTAAGACATCTTTCTCTTCTATTTCACCTAATACAGTGTTATCATTATCGTCTTTTGGAAATTCTACTCCCAAACTTTCAAAGAACTCTTTATACCTACGATTTTTCCATCCTTCTCCTTGCGCAGGTTTAGGAGTTAACCAAATACCTTTATCTAACTTGTATTGATTTCCTGCCATATAACTTGCGTTAATTGTAGCAGGATTACCTTCAGAGTTAACAGATTGAACAAATCCACCATTACTATCTTTTACAAGTTTAGGGACATCAAGTTTCTTTACTTCATCTGCTACAGTAAAGTTTAAATTAAAAACTATACTTTCATTATAGCTTCTAGATTCAAAACTAGTTATATTAGCAGGATATGTTCCTTCAACTATTGGTGAAAATCCATCTTGTTCTTCATTAAAAGTTGCTTCGGTTGTTTTCATTTATTTAGTCTCCTGTTTACTATGTTGTCTTACAACAGTATGTTTATCGATTAATGTGTTTATTTCATCTCTTAGTTGGTTCATCTTCTTTGAAGCAGATTTACCTTTAAGACCTGCAAAGTAAAACATTGGTTGTACCCAATTTCCTTCAGATGTCTTAATATATCTACGAGTTGAATTACGTCTTTGACTAACAAGTCCTTCAGATTGCATAGACTCTAAAGTATCTTTTTCAAGTATACCTTTAGATACTAACTCTTCAGCTTGTTTTACTGTCAGTTTTCCCATTTTCTTTCTCCTTTACTTCTTTTATTATTATTGGTTCTTGTATTGTGAACGAATGAAAACTAGGATTTATAGTTATTTGTTCACCTGATATTGTTTTAAATGTCATCATAGGTTTACCATGATATAATTTAGTGCCCATAAAGAGAACTCTACGGAATTGTGCACCATCATTAGTACCCACAGTATATTCTTCTCCATGTACAAATAAATCATCTTGATTAAAGTGTGCTCCCATTTTCATTATTTATCTGCCAATCTTTTTAACTTAGCAACAGAAGCTTTATAATTTGATTCATTAATTATTCCATCATCTATTTTTCCAATAATATCAGAACCATCAAAGTCTTTAATTCCTGCTATTAAATTGGTAATTTCTTTATATTGTTCTGATGTAATAGGTTCTGGTGGAGTAGGTAAGTCTTCACCTGCGAAGATATATAATCCTAATCCGTGTAATGCAATAGCTTTAGCTAAACATCTTTGAATAGATGTATTAATCTGAAATGCATTAGGTTTTTCAACTGTTTTATTCATATGGTCAAGTACTGGATGAACTTGTGTTCTATCTACGCCTTCAACAGTAACAGTCACTTGTACAAAACATCCTGCTTCTGTTTGCATATAAGGTTGTTTATTACCTTCCAATCCCCATTCATGCACTTTCCATGTAGAGTCAGGTGCAACTTTAAGAAGTTCTCTTACAGCCCATGCCCAACTAAGATAGGTAAATTGACCTTTCTTTTCTGTATAATCGTTTACATTGATTTCATTTAATTTATCGAATGCAGACATATTATCTCCTTTTATTTTAGTTAACTAAATACTCCTGGACAATGTGTGTCCTTAAATTCACAATATTTACATTCCCATCCATAAACAGGAACATTAGGTGTTTCACCTGGTATTAATTCTTCAGGTGCTTCAATTTCTTCTGTTACTTCATTTAAATCAAGCCAATATTCATAAGCTTCTTCAATCCAATAAGAATTGATAGACTCATTTCGTACCATACTTGTATCTTTATTATACCATAATAGAGTTAGGTCAATATCTGTAATTTCAAATTCTCTACCTAAACCCATACCATAAGTACCTATTTGAAGTTCATAATTAACGCTTGGATTTTTATCTCTATTTTGTATTCTTCCAAACTTTAATCTCCATTTATAAGCACCACAAGTCTTTAAATCGTATACATGAATTTTTTGTTCATCTTTATATACAATACCAATGTCAAGATGACCTACAACATTAATTTCAGGTAATTCTATTCTATGTTCTGTAACTATTTCTATGCTATCTGATTCTGATTGATTATTAGATTCTTTATATAAATCAATAGATTTTTCAAAATCATCATGAACAATAGTACCTAATCTTAATATTCTATTTGATTTAGCATCAGGTGGAGCAGTATCTATGCTCATAGTTCTGTACATCATCTTACGATAACAACTTCCTGCAGACGAAGCACTAAACCATCCTTTGTGGTCTTTATATTTTTCTTTATTTTTATCTCTGAGTGTGTTAAGATATGTGTTATATATCTCAGGTATATCTATCATATAAACCTCGTAAATTTAGTTATTATTGGACTTAAAAGCAAAAGATAAGGCTAAAAGTTTTAACTCCTAGCCCATCTTTCTTTTGATACTAGGGAGAGAGGAAGTATCAATCTGAATATTTTTTCGGAAGCATTCTGTAAGAAGCATAAGATTTACCACTACCTTTATTTTTTACTGTCTTAGTGATAATATTATATCCTTCTTTTTTTAAATCAAAGATGACAGCTGATAACCTCATACATCCAAACATATTTAATGCTTCAAGAGGTGTTAAATCATAGCCACCTTGTAGATAATGTTTAATCATTGATTTTTGAGAACTTTTTAACATATAGTAAATCCTCCTGATTGTTGACAAAATTCTGCAAAGTTCTTTATATTCTCTGCGTTAAATGGATATGAAGCAGCCCAATCTTCTTTGGCATATGTTTCATCCCATTGAGTTTTATAGGGTTCAGGATAGTTAGCAGGTACTAATTTATCAGCATGTATTGGAAATTTATCCTTACATTCTTTAGTAATTCTATCTAACTCTTCACGAACTTCTTCATTATGAGCTTGAGCTTTAGCCATTCTTAAAGTATGTTGTCTTTCTAAATTATCAACATTACCATTTGCAAGTTCTTCAAATAGTCTTTTAGATATTTTAATAGCTTTAGTTTTAGATATTTTATATCCACTGTTACTATCACCTTTACCCATATCTTTATCTGTTAAGAAATCATCACAAGATTCACAAACAAAATTCCACAGAGGTCTCCACCACCATACATTATTACGAAAGTATGAGCCTGGATTTTCTGTTTCATAATTATCTTTTAGTTCATAGTATTCATCTTTAACTTCTTGAGGTATATCTTTATTCCAATCTAACCATCCATCTTTACCATACTGTTTTAATATTTCATCATATCTAGATGGATATACTTTATTTACAATTGGATTTTCTCCATATAAATCGAATCCCATTATTTTTCTCCCCATGCTTCATTTAGTTTCTTATAATCTTGCATGATGGTAATCCATTCATCTTTAGTAAGAGTTGTCATTTCTCTTGCTTGTGGGTCAAACATATTAAATTCACCACTCATTTGTACTTGTTTATACTCATTGAACTTATCTTTAGTTATATCAATCATTATATTCCTCCATATATTCTTTTATTGTTTTAATTATTATAAATAATGCAAGTATACCTGTTAAAAAAGATAACAGACCAACACCTGCAATAAATATACTTCCGCTAATTTTTATTAATGCTTCAATCATAAATCATCTCTAAAATATTTAACTCCAGCATTTGCTCTTTTCTGTAATTCAGATAATCTATTATATCCTGCACCATCAGGTTTAATTTTACCATGTTTCATTAAATCTGTATACATTTGAATAGCTGATAAAATTGAAATTGCACTATCACTTCCATCTTTTTTTTTATATTTCATGTTATACTCCTATTTCTTCAACATTATAACGCATTGTACGTAATAAGTATTCATAAGCACGAGTTAATTCATCTTCATAGTTTTCATGCTCGTTTTCTGGTAAAGGTTCAAGCTCTAAAACTTCTTCAATGTCTTTAGGTATATGATATATTAGTACATCATCTTTTTTTCCTACGCACATATTTATCTCCTCTGGTATATGGTTAATTTTATTTTCTAAATCTACTAGTTAATCTATAATATGGCTTCACAAACCATCTGTAGAATCTAGATTGCATTCTATAGTTTTCAAAAGCATTTAATACTGTTTCCGCTTTGATTTTATGCTCACCTATAGTTTCATCAGTTTCTATTACATTAGCACCGCTTCTATTTATAGAATGTCTAGTTTCTTCATCTATATTCATATCAGCTGCTTCTTCCATAGTTATCCATTTTTTAATAGCTATCATCTTTCTCTCCTTTTTTTCTTTTAATTAAATAAATTGATAAACCACTAGCTGTAAACAACCAATACAATAAGCCGTGTGGTTCTCCACAAATACCCAATAAATGTTTAAGCCATTCAATCATTATTCTTTCCTTTGTTTAAATAAATTTATAGGGTCAAGTTGTTTGTTTTTCTATTAAACCAATTAACTATCAAACAAATCGTTTCTACTCAACCCTAATTAAATTTAAGGATAGAGCCATAGCATAGGAAAACTCCCCAGTTACCTACTGGCAATACCTATCCTTAATGTTATTGTGATTTATTAGGACTTGCAGTGCACTACACCTACCTAACTCCACTACACGTCTTTTAAGATAGAGTCCGAACTCTACCAACATGTCTACGGCTTCTCAAACAAAATCACAACTGTTTATAGAGTAGATAGAGGTTGTTCTCGCTATGGTACAATGGTTTTGTTCAGCGAAAATTCAGTACCAAGAACAACTATAGAATTAACTAGTATATTCTTATCTACCCTAAAGTTATTTAGCACTCAAGTTCGCTTTTTACTGATACCATGTTATACAGTTATTAAGCGTCAATCCCTACTATTATACTTAGGCGAAGTAGTAATCTATTCAGCGATTAACTGAACTACAAGACCCGTATACTTCATAGGTTTAATGGATTGTGATTGATATTAATCTGAGTGCTAATATGCTTTATTAAATCTTTTGTACGTTAATGCCCAAGTTATTTGTATTATACACATATATTAGGGAGTATTATCTATGTATCTAAGTGCTTGTATTATGCACATATTAATGCTTTATGCATTGTTTATACATACAGGACAGTTAATAATAATAAGAAATAGAATAGCCCACAAATTAATGCAGGCTATTTATATAGAAAGGGAATAACTAGCTTACTTTAGCTAGAATCTGATTAAGAACGTCACTGTTCTTGTGCACTGTAGTTTCTAGAGTTGCTACTCTATCCTCTACTGCGCCTAGTTCACTAAAGGTCAATTCCTTCTTAGGCTTGGCATGTTGCTCTATGCCTGTGAATGCACTAGCATTAGCTTGTAAGCCTTGAGATGCGAATGCATCCATCTGTGCGAAGTCTTGCACCATAGTGTTGAACGCAGTTGATACTTGCCACGGCTGTAGTCTAGTTCTTAGACCAGCTGCTTTAGCACCAAGACACTGCATAATCATAGCAGCGTAAGCTTTCTTAATTTCTTCCATGTTTACTCCTATTGGTTAAAATTCAAGAAAAGTTGATTATAACGAAAAAGTCATAATCGAAATCTCCTTCGATGGGGGTAGGGGGTGTGTGTATAGGTGCATTTCAAAATGCTATAATTTTTCTTGCAAATAACCTGGGCATTGTATTATCTTATCACAATTAACAGGAGTACATAGTGTCATATATAACATCAAAAGACCTTACTGGTAAACAAGCATTAACTGGAGTTGCGAGGACTAGAGAAGCAAACAAAGTACGCTTAGAAAAAGCTATTGAGGACATCATAGAGAAAAGAGTAGAGGAAGAAATCGAAAAAAAGAAAAAGAAAGAACCAAAGAAAAAGAAATCTACTTAGTATAATAGGATATAATAGTATATATAGTATATAATATATATATAATATATATATAAATATATAAGGATTTTAAAAAAAGTCAAGTAAAAAATGGGAATAGCTATTAAAACAATATCGAACTTACCTTACAAAGAACAAGAATCGTGCTTAGAGCAATTATCTGAAGCACTTAGTAGCAATTTAAGACCTATAGAAATTGACGGAAAAATCTATCATATACCTTCTGAGGTTCAAGTATTAATTAATAGCTTATGGGATTTAGTTGAAGAGCCAAAAGATTAAACATATCGAACATTTTGTCTATGAAGACATAGAAGAATGGAATACCGCTACTGGAGGTAAAGAAAATCTAGTAAACGATTGGAGAAAAGGAGAAGAAGGTGATTGGGTTCGTGCTGATGATGGAGGCATTGTACAACTTCTTAAAGTATCTAAAAAAATTAACCATCCTAATGATAGAAAAAATTATAAAGCTGCTAAAGGGTGGGTAAGAACAGTCGTAGGTACTTTTTTAAATAACGATAAAACTCAAATGGATACAGACTTTGATAAACATCCAAATCGTTATACATTCAGCACTAAAATTAAGAACACAAATTCACGAATCAAGTCACGAAAAAATTGCACAAATAAAGAAAAAGTCTTTGCAACTACGGTTGCAACAGGTGTAGACGCAGTAAGTGCATATATGAAAGCATTTAATGAAGCAAATAAAGGGACTGCTCGTAAAAAAGCAGTTGTACTCTTAAAACAGAGGAGAGTTATGAGTGAAATAGAAAAAACTTCAAAAGAGATAGCAAAAGAACTAGGAATTGACCATTCATACATTCTTGGTTCTCTTAAACATCTCGCAGATACAAGTGAAGACCAAAATATAGCTTTACAATCATTAAAAGAGCTTGGGAAAGCAATTGGTACGCTTGGACAAACAACCAAAAAAATAGAAACGGGAGTAGTAGGATTATTTCAAGGCTTTTCAGATAAAGAACTTGAAGGTGCTAGAAGAGAAATACTTCCTGAACCACAGGAGAACAATTCATGATATGCCCTAAATGTACATCAATACATACTAAAAGAGATGGAAGAAAAAAACGAAAGAATAGTACAATTCAAGAATATAAATGTCATGCTTGTAATAGTTATTTTTCTACACCTCTAGATACGACTATTAAGCAATATGACCAACTAGTTGAGCCAGGAAAAATATTTTCATTTGAATCTAAAAAAACTACAAGAGTTCATTGTTTAACAGATATTCATGTAGGTGCTAATGAATTTGATTCTCAAAAGTTTCAAGAGGCAATAGACAAGATAAAAGAAGATGATAATGCTGTTTGGTTTGGAAATGGTGACTTATTAGAGTTAATACCACCTAACTACAAAATATCTCAAAGAGGTCAATGTATACCACCTGATGAACAATACTTAGCTTTTCTTCAATTAGTAGCACCTATTAAAGAGAAATGCTTATTCATTCGTGGAGGTAATCATGATTATCTTAGAAGCTTTGGTATTCTTGATTTTGATGTTTGCCGAACCCTTGCTAGTGAACTAAATGTTCCTTATTTTCAATTTCCAGGATATGCTAGAATAAAAATCAAAGGAAAAGATTGGTATATAGCAAGTGGACATGGAAAAGGTGGAGGAAAAAATGGAGACCTTGAGCTTGATAAACTAGCAACTGTTTATTCTGAAGGAGATGTTTTTGTCTTAGGGCACAATCATCAACTTTATGCTAAACCAATAGATTCTATTAGTGTTGATGGAGATGAGGAAACCTTAAAAAGAAAATGGTATGTTAGAGGAGGTTCTTTTTTAAGATATGCTGACTATGCTAGATACTCATTCTATCCTATTCAAAGAACAGGTTGGATAACTATGGAGTTTTCTGAAAAGGAGATTAAGTGTTGGGAAAATTAATATCAGAATTAAAAGCTCTTGCTAAACAATTACCTTTCAATCTTTATGAATTATCTTCTCGTGAGGAATACTTTCTTCGTAGAATGATATATTTAATAAATAAATTAGAAATGGATAAAGAATGAAATATACAAATACAACGGAAAAAGTAGAAAAGAAAAAAGGTAAAAAAACCTCTCAAGGCTCAGGAAGAGGTACTAAAAGAAAAAATAAAACATATAAAGGTCAAGGAGGAAGAAAAAGATGATAAAAAGAAAAGGAGTAAGCAAAGGAGATATAGTTCAAAGTATAAAAAATATTGATATTGCTTGTCAAAATATGTATAGACATATCTTATTACTAGACGATGTAATTGCTAAGTATATAGATATGAAAGGCGATGGAGATAAACTTCAAAAATTTATTAACAAAACAGAAAAAGAAGATGGCAAACATAAACAGCCAAAACGTAAGCGAAGCAGAACTAGCTCTAAAACTAGCAAGTAAAGACTTAATTGCTTTTGGAAAACTCTTTCTTCCCGATGACTTTATGCGAAGCGAGACCCCTCCGTTTCATTATGAAATGGCTGACTCAATTGACGAGAAGAATTGTAAGCAATTAGCGATAATACTTCCTAGAGGTCATGGGAAGACTGTGCTTACTAAATGTTCGATAATAAAAGACTTCTGTTTTCTTGATGAAGATATGCATTTCTACGCTTGGGTATCTGCTACCCAAAAATTAAGTGTTGGAAATATGGATTATATTAAGTATCATTTTGAATACAACGACAGAATCAAATATTATTTCGGTTCTTTAAAAGGGAAGAAATGGACAGAAGAAGATATAGAGCTTACAAATGGATGTAAACTTATTAGTAAATCAAACGTAGCAGGTATTCGTGGTGGAGCAAAACTACATAAACGATATGATTTAATTATTCTTGATGACTTTGAACATGAACAAAATACAATTACAGCTGAAGCAAGAGCAAAAAATGCAAATCTTGTCACGGCTGTTGTTTATCCCGCGCTTGAGCCTCATACTGGTAGGTTGCGTGTTAATGGCACTCCCGTACATTATGATTCTTTTATTAACAATCTTATTGTATCCAATGAAAAAGCTAAAAAAGATAAAGCAGATTTTGCTTGGAAAGTGATTACTTATAAAGCAATTCTTCCTGATGGCTCTTCATTATGGGATTCTTGGTTTCCTAGAAAAAAACTAGAAGAAAAGAAAAAGTTTTACAGAGATTCGGGTACGCCATCCAAATTTTATCAAGAATATATGATGGAAGTCCAATCAGAAGAAGATTCTGTATGGACAAGGCAACATACAAAATATTGGGAAGGGTATTATCTTCGTGAAGACGACCAAAACTTTATTTCGATAGATGGAGAAAAAGTACCAGTAAACACATTTATAGGATGTGACCCTGCTACAGATATAGATACAAAAGAATCAGACTTTAGCGTAATAATGGTCATAGCTGTTGACGCAAACAACAATAGATACGTTATCGAGTATGAAAGACATCGAAGTATCCCAACAATTGGGGCAAAAGATGGAGAAGGGAACATACTTGATAAGAAAGGTGTTGTAGATTATATAGTTGAGTTGTATAATAAATACCACTGCACAAGTGCAACTGTAGAAGATGTAGCTATGAATAGAAGTATATTTCAAGCAATGAATGATGAAAGAAGGCGAATTAACCGTTACGATATATCAGTTATTCCTGAAAAACCAGGGGGAACACAGAAGAGAAATCGTATTTATAGTGGTTTAAGTGGTGTTTTTTCTGTAGGAGCGATGTATTTTCGTGAAAATATGTTTGATTTAATCAATGAAATACTTACTTTTGGACCGAGAATGGCTCACGATGATACAATTGAGAGCTTATACTATGCTAATTTACACGCTTTTCCGCCTAATTATAAGTTAAATGAAGGTAATAAGGAAAGAAAATGGTACAAACCTAAAAGAAAAGCAAAAAGTTGGGTGATAGCTTAATGAAACAAACAAAACAAACTAAACAAACTAAATCTAATTTTATCGGACCAGTTAATGAAGACCCATTTAAGGGAATGAATAAAGATGAAATTAAATGGTATCAAAAACAAATGAGTGATGTAAATTTATATGATGGTGAAATAGATGGAATAGCAGGTCCTAAAACACGAAAAGGTGATGTAACTTATAAATTTCTTATGGATAAAGGATATACTAAATCTCAAATGTTTAGACATTCTATTGGTGCACCTCATATGAGTGATGAGGATTTTGATGATTTTATATATAAAAGAGGTAAATTTGACGATGGAAGACCTATGCTAAAAGAAGAAAAGATGTATATGGAAAATAGAGATAGAAAAAGAAAAGTAGATGACACTATAATGAATTATATTAAAAAACAGAAATAAGGAAAAAAATGGTTAGCATTAAACAAATGAAAAATCTTATTACAAATGTTTGTAAAGGTATGGGAAATAAATATGCCTCTGAAGATTCAATTAACTTAGTATTAGCCACAGGTATTGTAGAAAGCCGTTATGAATATATACGTCAAATGGGAGACGGGCCAGCTAGGTCGTTTTTCCAGGTGGAAGCCGCGACCGCAGTAGATAACCTAGCACATTACCTTAAACATCGTACAAAATTAATGGCTAAATGTGCAGAAGCTAGTGTAGTAGATATAAAACACTGGCAAAATTTTGATGAAAAGAAATGGGAAGAAATACTAGAAAAGAATATTGCTGCAGGGATTGTGCATTGTAGGTTAAAGTATTGGAGAGTTCCAAAGAGAATGCCTAATACCGTAGAGGGTATGGCAGATTATTGGAAAAAATACTACAACACAGAACAAGGGGCTGGCGACCCTGAGCATTTTGTAGAAGTATATAATAAATATTTAAAATAAGGATAAGTCATGGCAGAGTCAAAAAAGAAGAAAAAAACTGTTAAAAAAACAGTTAAAAAAGTAACAAAAAAAGTTGAAAATAAAGCAGCTGAAATCGTTTCAAAGGTTGGAAAAGCTGTAAAGGCAGGCAAAGCTGGACCTGCAATTAAAATCGTTTAAAGAAAAGAATAGATAATGGCTAAAAGAGGCAGACCTAATAAAGCTGAAAAGAATAAGCAATTATTCCAAAAATCTAATAACTATTATAGAAAAAAATGGTTTTCTGATTCTCAGAAGAGCATGGATTTTTACTTAAATGAGCAATTAACAGCAGATGAAAAAGAAGACCTTCGTGAAGGAGGTATGCCTGATTTTATTATAAATCGCATTACACCTGCTATTGATGTTATGAAATTCTTTGTTACTGCTAACAATCCTAGATGGCAGGCAATAGGAACAGAGGGAAGCGATTCAGATATAGCTCATGTACATAGTATGATTGCTGAATATTGTTGGCATTTAAGTAATGGGAGAAGTTTATTTGGTCAAGTTATTCAAGATTCTTTAGTCAAAGGTTGTGGATTTTTTCGAGTTGATATAGACCCTAACGCTGATAGAGGACAAGGTGAAGTGGTATTCAGAAGCATTGACCCTTACGATATTTATGTAGACCCTCTTTCTAGAGATTTTTTATTTAGAGATGCTAATTATATCATAGTTCAGAAGAACCTTTCTAAGTCAGCTTTAATCAATATGATGCCTTCTATGAAGAAAAAGCTTGTTCGTGCTAGTGGTTCTATTGAAAGTAAGCAATATTCCCTTAGAGATGTTCATGAATCTGAGACAATACAACCTGGTGATGTTGAAAACGAAGCATACAACATGGAGGGAGAGCAAGATGAATTGCTTGATTACTATGAAGTGTATTCTAAAGAAAAAGTTGCTTTTGTAAATGTGTGGGTAAAGACTCCTCCTTCACCTGAAGAATTAGAAACAATTAGGGCAGAAGCTCAAGCGCAAGCAGAGTTAATAGCTCAAGATATTGAAGTATCATTAAAAGAAAAAGAATTAGAAATGTCTACTTTGGTTCAAGAAGGAGAAATGCTTCCTGAAAGAATGCAAGTAGAAATGCAGAAAGCTCAAAAAGAAGCTGAAGCAAAAATAGAAGAACAAAGAGCCATATTAGAAGCAAATTTAGTTGAAGCAAAATCTAGAACAGTACAAAATGTTATGGAAAAATCTGTTTTTGACGAGTTAATGAAAGATGAAACTTATCAAAAAAATCTTGTAGAAGCAGTAGATTTCTTCAAAACACAAATTAAAGTATGTGCGTCAGCAGGAGATATGTACCTCTACGAACAAATCCTCCCCCTATCTGAGTACCCTATAATACCAGTAATGTACACCCATACTGGTACACCATACCCTGTTGGCGCAGTGCTTCCTATGATTGGCAAACAAAGAGAGATTAATAAAGCTCATCAAATTATGCTTCATAATGCAAACCTTGCTTCCAATTTAAGATGGTTGTATACAGAGGGAAGTGTAGATGAAGAAGAATGGGAAAAGTATTCAAGTTCGCCAGGTGCTATGCTTAAATATCGACAAGGTTTTGAAGTTCCAACACCTGTGCAACCACTACCTATTAATAACGCTTTTTATACAGTAACCCAACAAGGCAAAGAAGATATTGAATATATAAGTGGTATTACGTCTCAAATGCAAGGAGTTGGGCAACCTCAACACGATACTTATCGTGGTATGTTAGCTTTAGATGAATATGGAACACGAAGGATTCGTCAATGGATTAATAATACTGTGGAACCTGCGTTAGAACAAATGGGTAAAGTATTTAAAGAAGTGGCTCAGTTTACATACACTGCTAAAAAAGTATTTAGACTTATCCAACCAGAAGCGGGAGCGACTGAAGGTGAAGTACAAGAAGTATCAATTAATATTCCTGTTTATAATGATTTTGGAGAAGTAATTAATAGATGGAATGATTATCAATCATCACAATTCGATATAAGAATAGTCGCAGGTTCTACTCAACCTGTTAATAGATGGGCATTGCTTGATGAATATTTTAAATGGTACGAAGCAGGATTGATTGATGATATTGCTATGATAGAGCAAACAGATATTAGAAATAAGAAAGCATTGATGCAGAGAAAGAGTATGTATTCTCAAATGCAAGGTCAAATGGAGCAAATGCAAGACACTATTAAAAATCAATCAGGAACAATTGAGACATTAGAGCGTCAAGTAGTACAAGCAGGCATAAAAGCAAAAATTCAAGAAGGCGAGCAAGTGATTAACAAAGAAGTTACCCAGACTCAAGCCGAACAAAAGCTTCTGCAACGCATGATGAAAGGCGAAGCAGAATTAGAAAAGAAAGAAATGAAACTTGCAAATAAGAATGTTGCAAGAGACAACAGTTCTTCATAAATTAAAAGGAGTAAAAATATGAGTGAACAGAAACAGGACAACCTATTAGTAGATGATGCTGAAAAAGTAGAAGCTACTACAGCCCCTGAAGATTCACTGGCTGAGGACTTTTTCTCTCAGCTTGACCGTCAAGTTATGGGCGATGCGATAGTTCAGCCAAATCAAACAGAGGCTCAACCACAGACAACTTCTCAAAACGAGAACCCTGTTCAAGAGCAACCAGTTGCAGAAGAGAAATCTGATGCAGCGAATCTAGAAAAAAGATATAGTGATTCTTCTCGTGAAGCTAAGCGACTTAATAATCGTTTAAATGAGATAGAACCTTATATGCCGATTCTAGATGCAATGAAAGAAGACCCTAATTTAATTTCTCATGTGAGAGGTTATTTTGAGGGTGGAGGTTCAGCTCCCAAGAATATTAAGGAGCAATTAGGACTAGATGAAGACTTTGTATTTGATACAGATGATGCTTTATCAAACCCTGATTCGTCATCAGGTAAGTTGTTTAATGCAACTGTTGATGGTGTGGTTCAAAGAAGGTTAAGTGATTTTGCAAGACAACAATCAGAACAATCTAGAAGAGCTACGGAAGAACAAACCTTTAAAAGCAAGTTCGATGTAGCTGAAGAAGATTATAATGAATTAATGGATTATGCAAAATCTCATAGATTAACATTAGAAGATGTTTATTATTTAAAGAATAGAAATACTCGTGATGATAAAGTCGCAGGTAATGCTAGAGAAGAGGTAATTAAACAAATGAAAAATGTGAGGTCTATGCCAACAAGCGTTGCTTCAGCAGGTAATACACCAGTTGAAGAAACAAGTGTTGATGATGCCGTATTTGACAAGCTTCTTAGCTCGGGCACTGGACTAGCTGACTTAATGTAAATAACTAAAACTAAACCTTAGGAGGTTTAAAATGGCAGATACAAGCTACCCTAGTAGCACCCCTCTGGCTATTGCTACTTCTACTGGGCTTAGTGAAGGTTACGCAGCTTCTCAGGGTTCATCTCTGGGTACTGGTGATTTACGTAGACGGTATGATTTTTCTGAAAGATTTTCGGAATTGGCTCTTGACCAAACCCCATTTTTCAGACTCATGTCTAAACTCGCAAAGAAACCAACTGACGACCCTTCATTTAAGTTCACAGAAAAGCGTCAGTCATGGATGAAAAGATACGCATATGTAGTTGGATACTATGATGGAGCAGATGCGTTTGATGATGCAACATTAAAAGAATCAGATGATAGTGCTCTATCAGCTGGTGGAGAAGTTAAACTCTACGTAGCAACTGATTACTTTAGTGCTGGTAATATTCAAAACATACAAGGACAATCTAATAATGCAATTAAAGTTGGAGATACAGGAACAGCTCCTGAATTTTTCCAAGTTAATCAAGTTATTAAAGTTCCAATGGCAGCTACTGCTGGTGGAGCTATCAATGACTATATGCTAGTTCGTGTTACCGCAGTTGGTGCACAAGTAGCTAAAAACTTGAGTGGAGCAGGTGGTTCATCTACCGCTGAAGTTAAATTAGTCACTGGTAAAATTCTTAGAGTTCCAAGTGGCGTTGAAATTGGTGGTTTCACCTCTGGAAACGTTGCAGATTGTGTGGTTTATAACGAAGATATAGCTGAATCACTTGAAGAAAAACGCACATACGTTGTGGGTAATTCTGTAGGTGAAGGCTCTTCTTTGTTAGGAACAACATGGAAAGATAATCCTTACTCAACCGGTTACGGACAAACTCAAATTTTCCGTACAGAGTTCGGTATGACAAATACTGCAAGAGCAACTGCTCTCAAGTATGAGCCAAACGAATGGGCAAGAGTATGGAGAGACAAGCTTATTGAGCATAAGTGGGAAATTGAACATTCAGCTTTATTTAGCACACAAGGTTCAGTTGACAGTGTAGCTCATACTCAAGGAGCAGTCGATTACATCTTAAATCATGGAAATATCTTTACTTGGAATACATCTAAAACAATAGATGATTTCTTACAAGATATGTCTAAGTTTCAAGACCCACGTTACAACCAAGATAAATCAACTGTATACTTATGTAGCACAGAAGTTTATACTTGGATTCACAAACTAGGCGGTTACTTCAAAAACAACATTGGTGTTGGTCAGTCTAATTCTGGCAATACTGATAATGTTGCTTTATTTGGAGCTGACTTAGCGATTACTGGTCGTAAAAAGGTTATGGGATTAGATGTGACTACAATAACAACAGTATATGGTGACATGAATGTCGCTAGATGTATTGCGTTAGATAGTAGTCATGTTAAAATCGTAGGAATCAACATGAATAACGTCAAGTATCGCCCTCTAGTTGGTAACGGTGTAAATCGTGACACAGCAATCTATGTTGGAGTTCAATCTTTAGAGAACACTGGTGTAGACAAAAGAGTCGATATGATTCTAACTGAAGCAGGTATGGAATTTATGATGCCTGAGTCACACGCTATTTGGAAATAACTAGCGTAAAATTACAGGTGATTCCTCGTGGGTTCTTTTTCCTCCTTTCTCCCTACGGGGATGACCCTGTTAATAAAGGATAATTATGAAACTTTGGGAAAAAGTAAATAATATAACAGGTAATTCTTCTAAATCTAGGAATTTGGTTGAGTACGTAAATGCAGGTGCAAAGTTTATTCTTTCATCTTTACCTGAAAAGTTCTTATGGACAATTGCATCCGAAACTGAAGTAAATGGTTTTGACACAACTGGTGCAAGTGTAATAGGTTCAGGTTCTAGCATTGCATACGATAAAGTTCTTGCAGTTTATAGATATGATAGTGGTAAAAAAAGAGTATGCGCTGAAGCTCCTGACCAAAATATTCATATATTTGATGAAGGTGGAAGTTTGCTTCGTGCCACTGAAATGTTCCCTAAATTTTATAAACTTAGTGGTAAAATATATATTAAACCTGACCCTGATTATAATGCTCATGCAGGAAGTGGAAATAGTTTTCAGCACGCATATACTGACCTTGATGGAAATACAGTTACTGTAAATTCTGAAGAAGGAGATAAAGGCGTAATAGTATATTCAGCTCCTCCAGTAATTGATGAGAATACAAGTAGTTGGATATTAACAGAATATGAAAATATAGCACTATTTTACGCAGCTTCTTTAGACCATATGAGGTTAGCATCAGTATATAGAAATTTATGTAAAACAGAAATAGATAATATATTTTCTACTTCAATTCAAGCTTTTAAAGACAAATTACCGAGTACTACCCCAACATTTAATTTTGATGAGTCTTTGCCATCTGCTTTTTCTTTAGGTTCAGTTTCTTTACCAAGTGATTGGTCAACGTCTTTAAGCATACCAAGTGCATTTACAATCTCATCAAGTTTACCATCATCTTTTAGCTTAACAAGGTCAATTCCTACATTTACTTTTTCAAGAAATCTTCCAAATGGAATATCTTTAACTAAGGAATTACCAACTGGAATAGTTATGTCAGAACAATTACCATCTGATATAGATGTAAGTTCGGTAGATTTACCATCTTTCTCATTTACAGATTCACTTCCTGTAGGTATTAATGTAACGACAGAACTACCAACAAATTTTGATATATCAAGTAGCTTACCTGATGGTATCGTAGTAGGTACACAACTACCATCTGGGTTTGCCACTGATATGAAAAATTTAGATAGTACATCTTTTGGTACAAGTGAAGTATTGCCTACTTTTAATAAAGCAGTAGTAAGTACAAGTTTAAGTGATTTTATAACAGATGTAAATAATGCTGAAAGTATACTTGAAAGTGGACTTACTTCAAATGATGGAGGTGTTGGTCATGCTAATAATAAAACATCTCTTAGTGCAATACATTGGTTAGAAGATGAAGATGTAGAAATGTCTAGAGCAACTGCGGAAATAGTGCAAACAGGATTACAAGTTGCAAATCAAAGATTAGATGAAGAAAAGTTTAAAATTGAAGAATTTAATAGTAAAGTAAATGCACATTCTACAGAATTTAACACAGGCTTACAAAGATATACGAATGAAGTACAAAAAGCATCACAAAAAGTTCGTTCAGAAGTAGAAATGCAAAATTCAGATGTTCAAAAAGAATCAGGTAGAATTAACTCTGAGGTTGCAAAGTATAATGCAGAATTGCAAAAAGAAGGGCAAAGATTTAGTTCAGATGTTTCAAAATATCAATCAGAAATATCAAAAGAACAACAACGAATTAATACTACTCTTGCAAAACATAAATCTAATTTAGAAGAAGAAAGTGTTAGATATAATGCAGATTTGCAAAAATTTAATACCTCTTTACAAAAAGCAAGTAGTGTATTTCAGAATGAATTAGCAGAATATTCAACCTTATTAGATAAGGAAACAAAAAGATTTAATACTGAAGTTGGTGCATTCCAAGCTGAATTAGCAAAAGAAAGTGCATCTAAAGGTCTTGATGTAAGTCTTTATGAAAAAGAATTGCAAAAAGAGGTACAAAGAATAAATTCAGATATATCTATATATCAAACTGAATTAGGAGAGGTAAGTCAAAAGTTTCAATCAGATTTAGCTTCCTTTAGAGGAGAAATTGAAAAAGAAAATGCACGAATACAAAGTGATTTAGGTAAATACAATGCAGAGCTAGGCAAAGAGAATACTAGAGTTCAATCAGATTTATCAAGATTTTCAGGTGAAATAGGTAAAGAATCACAAAGATTAACAGCCCAATTAGGAAGATATACAACTGAAATACAAAAAGAAGGTCAAAGAATACAGAATGAGTTAGCTAGATACTCTGCTAAGTTAAATGAAAGTTCTCAAAGATTTCAAACAGAAGTAAATAAATTGCAAACAGATTTATCTATTGCTAGAGCTAATCTAGAAGATGCAGGAGTTAGGTTGCAATCAGCGGGGGCTTATACTCAGAAATCCCAACTATCTGTTCAAACATCACAAATGTACTATCAAAGAGCATTAAGTGAATTGCAAGGAATTACAGGAGCAATGACTGCCCCAGAGCAACAACAACAATCTCAAAGAAGAGAGCAAGGAGCATCAACATAATGACTATTTTAGAAATTATGGAAAGAGCTAATTCTCGTGATACAAAATTAGTAACAGCTTTTGTTAAAGATGCTATTATGAAGGTTCAATCGAGCGCAGAAATAGTAACTAAAGTTAATAAACAAAATATTGTTAAAAATACTCGTGATTATGATTTACCCGTAGATATGATTGCTATTCAGAGTATAAGTGTATTAGATACTGAAGATGATAATAAATATAAAGCTATTAGAAGATTGGCTAAAGAGCCAAATATTACAGAGGATACAAACCCATAATGAGTTACGATACGCATAGAACATACGCTTTTCATCACGCAGGAAAAAAATTAAGACTTTATCACATTGTTAGAAGCTCTGGCAGAGTAGTAGATGCGCAGGGAAGAGTAAGTGGAGGCGTTTTAGATTCGATACAATATCCTGATGAAAACATTACTAATGGATTAAGAATAGAATACACGGCGATTGAAAAACCTTTTGTACAACAAGACCCTGAATCAACAGCTGATTCTAGCTTAACAGAGGTTACATCGCCTACAGAAAGTTCTCATGTTAATCTAAATAGAATGCTTTCTTTAGCGATTGTTGATTATGTAAAAGCCTCCCTTGCTGAAAGACAAGGAGACCTACAGTTAAAAGAGTATTATATGAGAGAATTTCATAGTAAAATTGCTGATAATGAAAGCAATAAAAATAAGGTTTATATTGCACATGCAATAGACACCTTCGCAGTTAAATAGGAGTAAATTATGGCGACAACAGTAAAAGCTAGGGTGGATGTAAGTGTATCTCCCTACATGGAAATAACAGGGGCAGGTGGCAATCAACCTGATATAACTACTGGATTGACTTCAGCTACTTTCCCAACAGGCTATTTTGGTGGTGGAAGCTATTTAGCAACTATAGACGATGATAATAATGTAGAAGCTGTAGCTTGTCATCAAACTCTTGCTTCAGACGCAGGTACCACATACACACAATTAAAAGATGAAACTCATGATGGAGTTCTAATTATCAAGCATAGTGGCTTTACAAGTAGTGCAAAAGATACCGCAGCAGATGCAAGTTCTAGTGTTTCAGTATATGTTAGGATAGGGTCTTCTTCTAATTATGCAAAAGTGTGTAGCTTGTCAGTAGCGAATAAGGATGTATTTGTAATACCTTATACATCAAACGGCGCAAAACAATATTATGTTCAAAACGATAATTCAACGGCTTCAAAGCCTGCTTATGTAGAAGCATTTTTAATTCATAACGAAGAATAATAGGAGAATAAAATGGCTAAAGGACTACAAGATTACGCAATCAATGAAAGTGTAGCACCTTATGTGAAAGCAGTCGTAGCTACTGGGAGTGCCCAAGATGCTACAAGAGCAGTTCACATGAAAGGTACTTCGGCAAGTGTCAATCTCACCGTTAATGGTGTTGTTGTTGCTTTTTGGCTAATCAAAGGACACACATATCCAATATGTGCTACTGTATCTAGCTCTACAGACGTAGTAATGTTATATTAGGAGAGTAAATGCCTGAAACAAGCAAAACGTATGCAAATATAGAAATATTGCAAGGTTCTGATTATCAGATGACATTAACTCTAGATAATACCACTGCTAATAAATCATATCTTATGGTAGTTAGAAAAGACTACACTGGAAATGTTGATTTTGGAGGTAGTAATTCAGGGAGTGCTCCTTATAGGACAGAGATATATGAAACAAACCAATCCGATACAGGTAAATTAACCGCAGCTGATAGTGGAAGTACATATACAATAACAATAGATTTATATGCTCAATGGACAGAAACATTAGATGATGATTTTGATGGCTATTGGGAGCTTGTTGAAAAAGACAATACATCGTACTCAAGAATAGCACAAGGAGAGTTCCATGTAGATAATTCAGCAAGTAGGTATGCAAGTATATCTGCGAGGAGTGATTAATGTCAGTTACAGTTAAAGTTGGTTCAAATTCTACTGTTACAAAAAGTACCACAAATACTCAATCATCAACTAAAACAATTGGTACTCAAACAGCAGCTAAATCTAGTGAGGCTTTTTCGTTAACAACTAGTAAGATAACACATGATTCTCCTAATATAAGTGCTAAAAATTTAAGAGATGCTTTAGATGAAGTAACAGGTCAAGTAGCAAAATCAAATGATGCTCCATATTCTCCAAATGAAGGAGATTTATGGTATGACCTTGATGATGATAAATTTTACGCTAGAGATGAAGACTCTTGGAATGAGTTAGTCTCTAGTCGTTCAGGAACTGTCGATGGCGGTTCTTATTAATAACCAAATAAGGAAGTAACTATGGCTCGTAATAATGCAATACAAATAAGAAGAGGTTCAGATGGTTCTGCTCCTTCTTCTAGTATGTTAGCTGGTGAACCCCTATTTAGTACAGACAATGGTAAGTTCTACATAGCAACAGCTGCTACTACTAAGTCTTGGATAGGTGCTCCTATTCTTGACCAAGATAATATGAGTGGTGATAGTGCTACTTCATTGGCAACTCAACAAAGTATTAAAGCTTATGTTGATGCTTCTGTAGCTGCTAAAGATGCATTATCCGAATTAGCTGATACTACAATATCTTCTGAGCAATCAGGACAAATGATATTATGGGATGGTTCTAATTCATGGGATAATAAATCTATGAGTGGAGATGCCACTTTAAATAGTAGTGGTGTTCTTACAATAGCAACTGACGCAATTCATGGAACTATGATTAACGATGATGTTGCAGGAGACGGACTCCAAATAACATCAGATGCTTTAGCAGTTAAAGTTGATGATAGCTCTATTGAAACAAATAGTGATACTATGAGAGTAAAAGCTAGTGGTATTACTAATGCTATGTTAGCAGGAAGTATTGCTAATAGTAAACTTGCCAATTCCTCAATAACTGTTAGTGATGGTTCTAATACAACTGCAACTGCTCTAGGTGGTACAATAACATTTGCAGGAACTTCTAATGAAGTAACTGTAGCTGAATCAAGTGGAACTATAACTGTTGGATTGCCAGATAATGTCACAATTGCAGGAAATTTAACTGTTTCAGGAACAACTACGACCGTTAATACTGATAATATTACAGTTGAAGACCCTTTAGCGTTTTATGCTTCTGCTAACGATGGGAATGCAGTAGATATAGGTTTTTATGGTAAATATAGACCTTCTTCTGCTGACCTTTATTGTGGATTATCTTGGGATGCTGACCAAACTGAATTTATTCTATATGAACAACTTCAAGCAGTCCCAACTACTACAGTTAATAAATCAGGAACTGGTTTTACATTGTCTGACCTAAGATTAGGTGCAATTCACGAAGCGACTGTTGATGGTGGCTCATACTAATAAGGAGAATAACATATGGCTAGAAATAATAAAATTCTTCTTAGGAGAAAAGGGAACGCAGCAGGTGCACCTAGCGCAGGTGATTTAGAGTATGGAGAAATAGTTTTAAACTATAATACAAATTCTAAAAAAATGTATTTTAAAGATAGTGGAGATGGTGTTAGAGAATTTATTGATTCAGTTCAAGTAGATTCAAAAGCAAGTACCGCTGAAACAAATGCGATAGCAGAAGCAACTGCTCTTGCGATTGCGTTAGGTTAATAATATGGCTAATGTATTTAAATTAAAAACAAAAGCTAGTTTGACTACTAGTTTAGCTGCAGTATACACTGTTCCATCGAATAAAACTGCAATTATTCTATCTATATCTTTAGCTAATAAAACAGGTAATTCAGTAACGTCTAGTGTCCAAATAAGCTCAGACACAAGCGACACAGAAACAAACGCAGATGCATACTTACTAAGCACTGCTCCAGTTCCGAGTGGTGGTACACTTGAAGTTATGCAAGGAAACAAATTGGTATTGCAAACAACTGATGTCTTAAAAGCTAAAGCAAGTACAGGTAGTGCTGTAGACATTATAGTATCACTTATGGAAATGGATGTTTAATGCCATATTTAGGTTATGAACCCTCAAAAGTAGCAGTAACTGTAGGTCAAGGAGTTATTGATGCTACGCATATACAAGATGCTAGTATTACGACTGCTGACTTAGGTAATGATTCTGTTACTCCAATTAAAGTAGATGATGATGGCACAGGATTCCAAATGGGGAGTCTTGGACTTGGTACTGCCGTATCAGGTTCAGAGAAGCTAACTGTAGGAGGAACTGCTTCATTTAGTGGAAATATTACAGGTACACTCGCTACAGCAGCTCAAACCAACATTACCTCAGTAGGAACTCTTACAGCTTTAACTGTAGACAATATAAGTATTAATGGGACAACTATTGGGCATACTAGCGATACCGATTTACTTACATTTGCAGATGCAAAATTAACTACAACAGGCGAACTTGAAATTAAAAATGGTGCATCAAGAAGAATATCTTTGAATTATGAAGATAGCACTAACTCTATAATATCACATTCAGGGACTAGCTACGGATTAGAAAGCCTCAATATTAGAGGAGATTCTATAACTTTTTATACAGATTATGATAGTGGAACTCCTAAAGGTAATGTAACTCTAACTTTAGATAATAGTCATAAGGCTACTTTTGCAGGAGAAGTTTATGTAGATAGTTATTTATCATTAAGAACTACAGATGACCAAGCTAATAGATGGTTACTGTATACACATACTGACGATACTTTTAGAATGAATTATAATGGTAGTGGTAATGATGAGCTTACAATGGATACAAGCGGTAATACTACTTTTGCAGGTACAATTACAGTAGGTGCAAGTAATGGTTCTGAGGAAGTAAAAGCAAATCGTACAAGAGTAAGACATATAGATGGTCTTGCTGATGCTAGTGATTATTCACACGGAGATTTGTATATAAACCATATTAGTTCAGGTAATATTATTTGTTCATCAAACGTAGGAGTAGGACACACGACACCACAATATGGCTTAACAATGGCACAAGGTAATGCAGATGGTCAAAAAATTGGTTGGGAAGATGGAAGTAACAACAAAAGAGGTGCAATTCTTGTAAATAGTAGTAATGATGCTATGGAGTTTATGACAGGAACTTCTGATAATGTAAGGATGCGTATAGATGGTGCTGGAAATACCACATTAGGTACGTTTAGTATGACAAATCCTAATACAAGTTATAAACAGCTCAACGTTGGTGGGTTTGGAGTGTTACACAGAGAAGCCTATGATTCTTACCTTCTGTCAAATTGTTACTACAATAGTTCAGGTGAATTTATTGCTAAACATAGTCACTCTGAAGGTATAGCGGGTTTGTATTTTTTAGGCGGTGTAACAAGTCTTTATAGTTACAGTGGTAGCGTAACTGCAGGAACAGCTTACACATTAAGCGAAAGATTTCGTTTTCATCAATCAGGTACTTTACAATCAGGTGCAGGTGCTGTTGGGGCAACCAATGCTTCTAATTGGCAGTCAGTAGTTAAGTCAACTACAGGTGGCACAATAGCTAGTGGTGGGGGAATGGGATATTTTGCACTAGGTGATAACTACACTACATCTGATGCTATTTTAATGGTAAGAAATGATGGTAATAGAGGTAGCTTTAGACACGCATCAGGTTCTTCATTAATTAAAGCACAATTTAATGATGGTACAGCATTTGAAGTTACTAAAGATGGAATGATAAAAGGTATGCAAGGAGCTCCTGCAAGAATAGCAGGTAATTGGGAAGTTGTTGATGTTCTTTCAGCCGAAGATAATCAATCATCTTATTTACAATCTGATAATTGTTTTCACGATAATATATATTCTCAATTCAAAATTGTGATTCCTTATATAAATTGCGATACAGCAAATGCTACACTATTATTTACTTTTATGTACAATACGGGTAGTGGATTAACAGAACAAACAGGCGACTATTATACAAGTATGGATATATCTCCTCACACTGCTAGTAGTTATAGTGGTGGAGTACAGTCAAATGCTACAAGAGCAGAATTATTTGGAGCTATGCACGGACATACAGCAGTTGGAGTTTCAGGAGAAATGAATATATATGAGGCTTTTATTGCAGATTTAAGGCAGTATAATCAATTTACTGCAAATACCATGAGAAGCGGAGATGGAAATTTAGATGGTGATAGAGGTTCAAATTACAGACCAATGATAGATGCTAGATTCTTAGGTTATAATACAGCTTATAGTGCTTATGTATCGCAAAGGTCAATGATTAGGTGTAATACTGACAGACACGCATCTTATTGGAAAGGCTTTAGAATACAGGCAAGTTCAGGAAACTTGGGTGCAAAATCTCAAATTATAGTACTAGGTAGAGCATTATAATGGCATTAACTAAAATAAAATTAAACACAATGGTTACAGGTACTTTGCCTGATGCAAACATTCCTGATGATATTACTATTGATACTGCAGCTGCTGCTCCTGCTAACGCATTAACAGGCAACACTTTAGCAAGTGGAGTAACTGCAAGCTCACTTACATCTGTAGGTACTCTTAGTTCCTTAACACTTGGTGGTGATTTAACCTTACCTCAAAAAATTGTACATTCAGGAGATACAGATACTTATCTTTCGTTTGGTGCAGATTCTCTTTCATTATATACAGGTGGTACAAATGTCGTTGATTTTATATATGGTAATATATATATCAAAGGCAACAACAAAGCACTCACTGGCTATACCACAGGTGGAGGGGCTAAAGAATTAATTAAAATTGATGGTAGTGATATAGTCCAAATAGGAGAAGGGCAAGATGTAAGCATTACAGGGGATGGTGCAAGATTTTATGTTAAATCTGCTGACGAAGAACTTATTTCTATTGGTAGAGCAGGTTCTTCAGGTTCTGCTTTAGACCAAGGTTATATTCGTATGAAAAGTGGAGGTTCAAATAAGATTGCACTACATACAGCAGGAGATTCATATTTTAACGGAGGTTCGCTAGGTATTGGAACTGCAAGTCCAGACAATTTGCTTCAGCTTGAATTTGCAGATGGTTCAAATACAACTGCTGGTAATATAGCAGATGAAAGTGTTACAGGATTAGTTTTAACTAACACAACTAATTCTAATGGTAATGGCACTATGATTAAAATGGAATCAAATAGTGGTTCTAACGCAACTGCTATTGGACATATTCAAGGAGATGCTGATTCTGCAAGTATGGCTTTTTATACTGAAATGGATGGAACCTTTGCTGAAAGATTAAGGATTACAGACGCTGGGCGAGTTGGTATAGGACAGACAACTGTAAATGCTATGCTTGATATTGATGATGGTGCTACAGGTGATTTTAATGATATTGGTAAAGCTCAAATTAGAGTTGGTAGTATTAATAATGTAGGCGTTAGGGCACAAATTGGATTTGGTTGGGGTGGAAGTTCTACATATATGCCAGTTACTGTTGGTGCAATAGGTACAAGTGGTTCAAGCTACACTAAAGCAGACTTTGTTATAAACACTAGAGATGCTACAACTGATTCTGCTCCAACTGAAAGAATGCGTATTACATCCGCAGGTCAAGTTGGCATAGGAACTGCTACAATAGCATCAGACCCTGCTAACATAAAATTAAAAGTAGCAGGTGCAATAGAAGCAGGTCACGTAGGAACTACAAATGGTTGTGATTATTTATATGGAGCTTATTCCAATGATGATAGGGTAAATACAATAGGTTCACTTTATTCAAGTGGTATGATGTTTATGGGCTTTGGTGTAAAAGCAAGAAATGGTGAATCAGGATTTAATTCTTCTGCTGATAATATAAGTTGGGCAAGGTCAGCAGTTGGAGTAGATGGAGATGGAGTTAAATTTTTTACAACAGGCGCAGTAAGTGCTTCAGAAGGTAGCTCAGTAACTGTACCAGAGAGGATGCGTGTTAGGGAAGACGGGTCTGTGTGTATAGCAAGAACTGGAGCTTTAAGCCCTGTAGCTAAATTAGTTGTAGCGTCAGCACTTGATGGAGGCACAACACCCGCTGCTTCTTTTCAAGCAAACACAACTACATCATCAGGTTCTATTATAGTATTTCATTCAGGTGATGGAGGTGAGTGTGGAGCTATTGGAATGTCTAATTTAAATGCAGGTAATTCTGTTGCTTATAATACAAGTTCTGATTATAGACTTAAGCAAAAAGTAAAAACACTTCCAAATGGTCTTGATAGAGTAAATCAAATGAAACCTGTAGAGTTTGAATGGAAAAAAACAAAAGACAAGTCCGAAGGTTTTATTGCACACGAATTACAAGAAATTTGTGATTATGCAGTAATGGGTGAAAAAGATGGAGATAGAATGCAACAAGTTGATTATGCAAAAATAACACCTATACTTGTAAAAGCAGTACAAGAACTATCAGCAAAAGTAGAAGCATTGGAGAACGCATAATGCCTTATATTGGACATTCACCAACTCAAGCAGGAAGCTATATTGAAGTAGATGATTTTGGTTCTAGCTTTAACGGAAGTAATGTTGCATTTACTTTACAAGTAGGTGGAGTCAATATTACACCTAATCAACAAAACTTGTTGGTAATGATAGATGGTGTATTGCAACAACCCTCTAACGCATTTTCAGTTAGTGGCTCTACTATTACATTTACTGAAGCACCTGTTAGTGGAGCAGATTTATATTGCTTACTTATGGGGCAATCAGCAAGTGTTGGTCAAGGTACAATAGGCGCAGATGAATTAAAAGTATCAGGAGATGGAAGTGATGGACAAGTATTAAAATCTGATGGAGATGGAACATTTACTTGGTTATCTCAAGATGATATAGCTGCAGGTACATTGGCTAACGCAAGAACTATAAATGGTGTTTCTTTTAATGGTAGTGCAAACATTACAGTTACTGCTGATGCAAATACTTTATCTAATACAACTTTAAAAAGCACAGTAGTTAATAGCTCACTTACTTCAGTAGGTACAATAGGCACAGGTGTATGGCAAGGAACTAAGGTTGCATCTGCTTACCTTGATGATGACACTGCCCACTTATCAGGAAGTGCTTTTACAGGAACAATTAGCTCATCAACAGGCTCTACTACTGATTCAGTATTAACACTTTCAGATGCAGGTGTGGCTGATTATAAATTTACATTTCCTGATACAAGCACAATAAGACTATCAACAAATACAACTTCTACGAAAGTTTTTGACCTTTTAAATGCAGGTTCAGGTAAAATGAAACTATCAGTTGATGGTGGATTGAAACCAATTACAGGTAGCGACTACTCTTTAGTATTAGAAAGCACTAATGAATTAAATTTTTACAATGCAGATGGTTATGCTGATTCAAACAGAGCAACTTTACATATTAATTATTCAGGAACAGGCTCATCTGTAGACCTTGCTAATAGTGAGTTAGTAGTAACAAAAGGTACAGGTTCTACTTTTGGAGGTGATATAGTAGGTAAAACAAACTCATCTATTTCATATTCATCAGGTGACGCAACAACTACAGCTACTGGTGGAGCTTTTAACGCTTCAGGCTCTGATATAGTTACAGGAAGATTATTTATTCAAGGTTATCAAAACACTGGAACTGATTTAATAGGTTTTAATAGCGAAACAAATCAATTAGTATTATACAATTATACAGATGGTGCATATCTTATGAAAATTGCACATGGTGCTACACTATCTGCTGATTTTGGCGCAAGTATGCTTAACTTGTATAACAACGATACAGGTTCAGCAGGTTCAACCTTAAAACAACTTTCACTTGGTAAATCTGATAATACTGCCTGGAACGCTACTAACTCAGGAACATTTACTGGTATAGCAGTTTCTAATTCTAGCAATACAGATAATTCAGCTTGTGGTGTAGCTTTTACCCATAGAACTGGAAGCTCTGGAATCAGTTATATAGTAAGTAGAAATGAAGGAAGCGATGCTTCATCTTTACATTTTGGCACAAGAGGAACTGGTGGTGTAGATAGTAGATTAGATATTGGTAAAGATGGAGATATTTATGTAAGTGCAGCTAGTGACAATAAAGCATCTATAAATCTTATAGCCTCTGGTTCAGGTCAAGCTCCTAATGATGCCAAATGTTATGTACAAAAAAACAGTAGTAATGATTGGAGTTTTTCAGGTGTAGGTGGTGGTGATGATTATGGATTAAAATTAAATGGTGCAGGTTCAAACGCAATCTATGTAACAGACCACAATCAAAGTAGTGCTGTAAGATTTAAAGTACAATTTAATGGCTATGTTTATTCAACCGATGGAAGTATTCACGACATAGATTCTGATGAAAGAAAAAAAGAAGATATAAGCTTAGCTGAATCACAATGGCAAATATTAAAAGATTTACCATTACAAAAATTTAAATGGAAAGATAAACGAGCAGGAGATAAGTATAGTTACGGATGGATAGCTCAAGACGTACAAGAAAAATACCCTGAGTTAGTAAATATTGTTCCCCAAACAAAAGAAGATATAGAAAATGAAGTAGAAGACCCTGAGTATCTGACTGTTATGACAGGTGATATACACAGACTAGCTATTAAGGCTTTGCAAGAAGCTATGGCTAAAATAGAAACTCTTGAATCTAAAGTAGAGGCATTAGAAAATGCGTAAAAAATTTAAAGAATGGTCAGACATGAGTATAATACTACACGCTATGGTATTGTTTGGCTTTGCAGTAGCTATTATGGTAAGTATACTTAGCTGTCAAGATATTCATATAGGCAAGACACGAGAAGAACTATCGCAAGAAATGTTTGAGTTAGATAGCCTAATGAAAAAAGTTATTTGGCAAGCAGATAGTTTAGGTTTATATGATAATTTTTATATAAAAGCTCAAAGGATTAATAATGGTAGTAATTAGAATAATGTATATTGTCCTTGCTTGGACTATAATAATAAAGGCTGGCTTAGTATGATTGAATTTATTGTAGGTCTTTTCTTTGGATACATTATTAGTGGAGATGTGGGAGAACCTGTACCTGCACAAATAATTACATATACTGATAGCACTCGAATAGTAAAAGTTTATAGGTCAGATTTTCATGGTCACAGATACTATCCTAATGCATTAGCTATAGGTTGGAATACAAATGATTACAGGTATTGGCAAACAGAACAGTTTATTAAACCTGTATATAGAAAAAAAATAGTTGTTAATAAAAAACCTAAACCAAAACCAGTGGAGAGGAAAGAATGACTAAAGAAATAAGTGAAGAAAAAATATTAGGGTCAAAGTTTACTCTATCTCTACAAACTATGATTGCTGGAGGAATGGGTCTTAGTAGTCTTATTGGGATGTGGTATATGCTACAAGCAGACATTCAAGAAGCTAAAGAATTACCTGTCCCTGTATCTTTATTTTCTCAAGAATATCCTAGTAAAGCAGAAGGATATAATTGGAGTCCAAGTTACGAGCAATATAAACAACAGGTTGGTAATCTTCAAGAAACACAAGACGAAATTTATGATATGGTCGAAGAAATGAAAGATGAAATTAAAGAATTGCAACAACAAGTAATTGATTTAAGGATTAAAGTAAGATGAGATTTTTATTATTATTAGCATTAGCTTTTGGTCAACAAGAAGTAACTGATAAAAATTTCTATGGGGCTATTTATCAAGGAATGCATTTAGTAAGGTTTACAGCTGAATGGTCAGATGATAGTAAGCAAAAATTCTATCAAGGTAAGTTTATTGTAGAAGGTGATAGTGCTTACAAAGGAACTCAGATGATGATTATACCTTCAAAAAAAGTTCCTGAGACTGTTAGAAAATTAAGATTGAGAAACTTTCCTAGTGTAGTTTTATTTAGAAATGGTAAAAAAGTAAAAGTTTGGAAAGCAAATTTTGATGGAGAACTTGACTTAAAAACAAACGATGTTAAAGAATCTATTGATTGGTATGTAAAATGAGTAAACCTATAGGACAAGATTCAAGTCTAAATATATCATTACCTATGCTTTTTCAAGCAGTAGGAATTATTGGTGCAATGGTATGGGGTTATGGAGAATTAAATGGTCGTATATCTTTTCTTGAATACCAAGTAAAGATGAATGAAGAGCATATTGTAGCTATTGAAGAAGACGCTAAAGAAAGTCAGAATGCTGAAATACCTGCCGACATAAGGCAAAATGAAAAAATTGAAGTTCTTGAAAAAGAATTAGAAAGATTAAGAAATGTCAAGCGTAATTAAAGCAGATAGCACTATCTCGCTCAGCGTGGCGATGTTAATAAAAGTTGGCTTTCTTATTATGGTAGTTACAGGTTCTTGGTATCAAGCTCAAATGAAGTTTGCAGAACAAGAGGCAAGAATTAAAACTTTAGAAAGCAAAGTAACTGTGTTGAATGCTTCAATAGAAGGAATGGAATCTCAACATATACAAAAATTAGAGGAAGAAAATAGAACTTTAATGCAAAAACTAGGATTAAAGAGGTGAACATGGAAAATTGGACAGAAGTAGGATTTGCAGGTTTAGCTGCAGGTATATTGTGGTTTACCTTTAAATGGATGACTGGAGAGCTAAATAAAAAGATAGATGATTTACAAGCTATTATAATTAAATTAATAGATGCAAAAAATGCAATGGTTGATAAATTTCAAGAGCTTAATGACGAAATAACAGACCAACTTAACTATATAGAAGCTAAGTTAGGTAATGGCAGAGGCTCAAAACAAAAAAGAAAAGCAAAAAAAAAGGAGTAACAAATGGCTACTTTACAAGAACGAATAGAAGAACTTCAAAATCAACAAAAACAAATGGAAGCTAATTTCCATCAAGTTACTGGTGCAATTGCTGTTTTACAACAAATGCAAGATGATGAAGAAACAAACTCTAAAGAAGAAGTAAAAGAAGACAAGAAAGACAAAAAGTAAATGAGGATAGAGAAGATATATAATATGAAGTATACTTCAGTAACCCCTATTGTTGTCTTCTCTGTTCCTATATGGGTTTGCTATGAAACGTGATACTTGGGATTATAGAGATGGAATACAATCTCGTATAAGTAAAATAGAAGCTCATACTGAAAATATTTACCATCATGTAAAAAGAATTGATACTTTATTAGAAAAGCAAAATGGAAGAATAAGGTCAACAGAATTTACGATAAGTAAATGGAAAGGGGTAGCAAGTGGAATAATCGCCATATCTACTGCTATCTCTACATTAATAGCTATGGCGTTAAAATAGGAGTAAATGATGGGTTTAAAAGAAATGTTAATGGTAGCTGCTGAATCACAAGCAGACGCTATTAAAGGGCAAATGATGGAGCATCTAAATTCTGACGAAATGAAAGAACAGATTGCTACTAAAATCAATCAAAAGATTGACATCCCATTTGTTAGCGAAGACAAAGAGCAAGTTTTTTTTGAGAAATGTGTTGATGTAGTCACAGACCTTATTGAAGGATTGCTTAAAGGTAAATAGTTAATAAATGCCAAAAAGTCAACTTAAAATTGAAGCTTTTCATGGAGGTCTAAATGATAATTCCGACCCAAAGGATATTTTAGATATAGAATTACGAAAAGCTGATGGTGTTTCAACAAGCAGAGTTGGTAGATTAGTATCTGCAGGTAATATAGGTACGCCTTTATCCAACATTAATGACATAACTAATACCTCAAAAAAAGGGTGTGGGCTATACTTTTTCTCTACAGATAGAGATTCTTCTGAAGGTTTAACAGGCGAAGATTGGTTAGCATTGTATGATAGCGCTGATGGTTCTAATCTTATTAAACTTTATTATAGAGATAAAGATGGCTCTTCACCTGATTTTTATACATCAGGTGCAATATTATTTGGAAATGATACTACAAAAGCAAATCCATCTTTTTATTTTGCTGATGGAGGTTTAAGAGTATCGGATGCAGACTTTACTCATAATAGTAAATACCATGCTTATATAAATCATAATTTATTTCAAAGGTCTAAAGTTATTACAGATGAAGTATTATTTATTAATAAATGGATAAATACTGAACAAGAATTAAAATCTTTTGAAGATTTAAGTGTTACTTTGGAAACTTTTGATGCAAGTTCAGCAGGACCGACTACAAGTGAAATTACTGCTGTAAACTTGTCAAGTGCAGGGAAAATAGTACTTGCTTATTGGACAGATGATGATGGTGATTGGAATGGAAGTTATGAAATTGCAGCAGCTCCTATTTATAAAGGCAATCAAGAAGGTATGATTACAGTTTTGTCAGACACTCTTAATTTTTATGAAAACCAAGTTGTTTTTCAAGTTTATGTATGTTTAGGCTCACAAACTGATTCATTTAGTAATTTTGATGATGACGAAGACCATCCATTGCAAGATGATAGAATTACAGGTATAAATTGGTATTTTAGAAGTGGAGCTGATGATGATTGGATATTTTTGCAAGAAACGGATTTATTAGAGGGAGGTAAAAATTATTGGAAAGTTTATAACGCTAATGACCAAACTGCTTATGGATTTTTTAGTGGCACTGTTAGTATTGTGGATGGTAACAATGATTTAGCTTTAGCTAACACAACAGGAAGTGCAGGTAGTAAAACTGCTCCTTCTTTTGCAACAACTAATTTAACAGTTACTGTTACAAATAATAATAGTAATGGTTTTACAGGGAGAACTGGTTTTATAAGAGTTTGGGGTGGACATACTTCCCCTGTCTGGTTAAACACAAAAGCAAATGGAGACCCATTGGATTTAAATACTGGTACTTATACTATCCCAATTGTTACCCCTGCGGATGGCACTAGAGAGTTTAAAGCGGAGTTGTTAGATGAAAATTTTACAGTTGTTAAGTCAAGCGATAAGAAAACTATTGGAATTTCAGATAGTGGAGGAAAAGCACCTCCGTTCTACGATTTTGACAGAAGTTAGAATGTTAGTTCATCATGTTAAAAATAAATACCCTAATTACAAATTTTATCTTATTGGAAGTTGTGCTATGAGAACTCCAAATTTTAATGATTATGATATAGGAATATTACCTCCTACAAGTAAATACAATAAAGAATGGTCATATGTATTGAAAAATTTTGATAATAAAAAAATTAATGGTAAGAAAATAGATGCTCAAATTATGCCATCTATTGATAAACTTATAAATCTTAATGCAAAAGAATTGAATGAAATTAAAAATAATATACATTTTAAATATTTTTATTGTACAGATAAAGTTGTAAAAGATACAGAAGCAATAAAATTGATAAAATTAAAAAATAATATGTGGTTGTCTTTGAAAAAAGTAATATCAAATAAAAATCGACAAAAAAATCTACATAATTTTCCATATATTTCTGAGGAGTTATAATGGCTAAAAATTTCGCAGCTATGAATCCAGGTAAATATCATTTAGGAAATGCTTTTAATTTCCCCCCATTGCAAAATAGAAAATATTCTGATATTCATTTTATTAAAAAAATAATGTGGAAAACTGCTATTTTATTAAATAGGAAGATATATGTTGGAAATGTTAAAATTACAGATAAAGATGGTAAAGTTGAAACTCTCAATGATAGTATTTTTAAATCTAGGTCTAATAAGTTTGATTCATTTACTCTTGATAGGAGGATTGATGTATCTGTTGGAGATGGTGAGGCAATAGTACATTTAGATGCTTACGCAGATAGGTTATTGCAATTTAAAGAACATACATTACATATTATTAATGTATCAGGTCAAAGTGAGTATTTAGAATCTTCACATAAATATAAAGGAGTTTCTAATAAAAATCATGTTTGTAAAACCGATTATGGTATTGCTTGGTGTAATAGTTTTGGTGTTTATTTATACGATGGAAGACAAGTTATTGATTTAATAGAAAATAAAGGATTAAAAAGAATAAATCCAACTACATGGTCAACATTTTTTGATGATGATGTAATGATTGGTTATTTACCTCTTGAAAAACAAATTTTATTATTAAAATCTGATACAGATGGCGATATAATGACTTACGATACTGTTACTAGAGCTTGGAATACTGGCACAGAAAGAGCACCTGCTAAACTTAAAACAAATATTGTTAATATTTGGGATGGTAGTTTAGTTTTTGGTTACGAAGGGACAGCTACTAGTAAGACTATAGTAGCACCGTGGTCTACGACTGGAAGTACAGATGTTAAAGGATATAGTGTTCAAACAAAAGAAATAGACTTTGGTACTATTTCAGAAAAAAAGATTACTAAAGTATATATAACCTATAAGGGTGGTTCTAGTTCTGGAGACCCTGCTGTTGCTACTAATATTAAGCCTACATTTGCAGTAGATGGTGGAGGGTTTACAGGTGTATTTACTGATGGGACTAATGATGTAAATGAGTTGCCTTATTCTGCTAGTTGGACAACTATGGCTTTATATCCTAAAACTGGAGCAAGTGATGTTAGAAGTTTTGGATTTGGATTAGAAACAGTTAATAATAGCAGTGCTATAGCACAAGCTAATTTCGAAGTAAACGACATAACTATTATATATAGGACAAAAAATGTCAAATGAGAATAGGAGAATACGTCAACAATCTGCTTCTAAGCCTAGTTTTAAAAATGAAATACCTAGTGATGATTCAGGTCAAAATGGTGATGTAGTTTATGTTAGAACTAATAATGGTGTTGAAAACTATATAAAAGATGAAGGTCGATGGGTATCTTTAAACTCTACAAGACCTGCTAATGAAAAACCATATATAAGTCAAGTTTCTAAAAACAAAGTTATTACTTCTTCTTCTTCTAGTGGTACATCTACGCCTAACACATTTGTATCAAGCTTGTCTAATTCTAGTGATGAAACCAATATGGTTGGATTAGTAGAAGATTCTACAGGTACTATTTATTCTTTAAAAGGTGGTGACAACATTGCAATTAATGTTGAAGGTACTGATAGTTCGGATTATGTAGAGATAGATTGTAGTATTAGCACTACTAATTTTTTAGCTAATAGTGTTAATAGATTAGAGGGCATTCGTAAACATAGTACAGATGCTTTTGATTTTACACAAAGCGCAGGAAGTGGAAAATATCTTGTAATAGATGATGATAATTCCAATGTTTCCGTAACAGAAAGCACAGTAACTATTGCTAATGGTACTAGTTATAATGCTATTCGTTTAAATGCTCCTAGTGTTAATAATACAAATACTACTTATAGTATTGGCATTCCTTCTTCTACAACAAAACTTAGATTAACTGCGGGTGGTTCAGGCTCAGGCGCAGATGATATAGAATTTGTAGGAGGTGGTGCAACAACAGTTACTAGAACCAATGATTCTAAATTTACTATTTCTTCTACTGATACCAATACCGATACAAACAATTATATTACAGGTGCAAGTATATCATCTAGTGGAGTATTAACTTTGACTGGTAGTGGTAGCGCAGGTGCGAATGTTGACCTTTCTGAGCAATTTACATTGACTGGTGCTGGAATATTAACAGCAACTTCAACTGCTACCTTAACTAATAAAAGTGGAAGCAATAATCAATGGACAAATGATGCTGGTTATGTAACTGCAAGTTCTTCTGCTAATTTTACAAACAAAACTGGAAGCAATAATCAATGGACAAATGATAGAAATTATCTTACTGCAAATCAAACTATTACTCTTAGTGGTGACATCACAACTGTTAGTGGTACGACAGCCATGACTATTACAGTTACTGATGATTCTCATAATCACGTTATAAGTAATGTAGACAACCTACAAACTTCTTTAGATGCTAAAGCTGCTTTATCAGGAGCTACATTTACAGGAGGGGTAGCTTGTAATGGTAATACAAACAACTATCCACATCTTGTAGTTGGAGGAACAGGGAATATAGTTAATTCAGCTGCAGTTTTACAATGCAAAGGATTTATTCGTGTTGCTCAATATGTTTTAATTCACGAAACTAATTCTTCTTCTAATTCAGTTGGTTTGTCTTATGCTAATAACAATTTATCTGTATATGCAAGTAGTGGAACTACAGCAGAAGGTAGTGGACAAGCAAACTTTCATGTTCCTGGTGATGTAATAGCATATTATTCATCTGACCCAAGACTTAAAACAAATAAAAAGCAATTAGAGAGTTCTTTGCATAAACTTTCTAATATAAATGGTTATACATTTGATTGGTTACCAGAAGCAAAAAAATATAATAGTTACAATAAAGGTTCAGATATAGGTGTAATGGCTGATGAAATAGAAGCTATGTATCCTGAACTCGTTGAAACTAGAGATAATGGATATAAAGCAGTTAAATATGAAAAACTTACAGCTATATTAATATCTGCTATGAATGAATTGACTAATAAATTAATAGAAAAAGGTGTTTTAGATGAAGAATTATAAATCATTAAAAAGCGAAAACAATTTGACTCTTTCTAAAGAAAATGATGGTAGTTTTAAAATTGCTAAAAAATCATTTAATCCTGATAGTGGAAATGCAATAGATGATGAAATATCAATACATCAATTAGAATTTGTAACTTCAGCTATATCTTCATTAACAGATACTATTGCAAGTTTAACATCAGAAAAAGAAGATTATGAGCAACTTAAAACAGATATGGAAGCTTTATAGTGGCATTTGGTAATCCCGATAATTGTAGATTAAGCGATTTAGGTTTAATAACTGCAGGTAATGGTAGTAGCACCTCAGGTTCTTCTACTAGTCAAACTGCTTTAAGAGCTAATTGTGCTAATAGTAGTAGTGCTACAAATGTAAGTATTTGGGACTCTTTTAAATCACCAAATCAAACACAAATGAGAAGTGGTACTACTTTAGATGATGAGCCTGAAGATGATATTTTTAACGTCACAACAAGCAACTCTAACCATACTAGTGATGTAACAATGCTTTCCCCTAGTACTTATGCTACAGGAACTTATTTTATGACAAGATGTTGGAATTTAAATACTACATTTATACAAAATACATGGGAAGCTGTTACTGCTAGTGGCTCAATATTTAGTAATCATAGTATATCTAGTTCTAATAGGTCGCCAACTACTTGTAGATGGACATCAACTTTCAATGGAAACAATACAGGGAATGGTAGTGTATACATTAGACAAACGCTAGATGGAAGCTCTGCTTGGAAAAAATTCTTTGGTGAGGATAGTAGTAATGATTTTATGGGAAGAGTAACTGCTGGTTATCAAAGACTTAGCGGTGGTGATGGAGAAGGTTAAATTTAAACAAAAATAATAACAGTTGTAAAAAATAATGAATTATATTAATATTAATTGTGAAATTGCAGAGGAATCTTTAGATGTCTAAGTATATGAGAGCAGCCAAATCCTTTGGTGCATACAAATCATCCATTAGCGAAGCTATGAATTTACAAGATGAAGGTGCTATGAAAGCTCGTGGAATAGAAGAAAGAGCTTCTAGACATCAAAAATTAATTGGATTAGCTACAGAAGCAGTTGTTACTGCTGATAAACTTAAAGGAATGCAAGAAACTAAAGCTAAAGTTAATGAAGGTGTCGGTAAATATGAGGAATTAAGTGGGGAAAAAGTTGATTATAATAAAGTAACTTTAAAAGATGTTATATCTGGTGATGCAAAATTATCTGATTATGGCAAGGAATCTTTCAAATTTGGTGATGAAACATTTACAAAAGCTGAAATGATAGCTTTTAATGAAAAAGGGATGGAAACAAAATTTGATAAAATGCTAGGTATTAAAACTGAAGCAACTCCTAAACCTGAACGTGAAAGAAGTGGTTGGAGTTATGATGACCCTTATGGTAAAAAAAAAGAAAAAAAAGCAGTGACTAGTAAAGCAACTAGCCAATCCCCCGACTGGTATGATTTAGGTGAAAAGAAAGTGAAATCTACTAGAGCAGAAGATAAAGTATGGAATGTTGGAGAAGATTCTCCGAATCTAAAATTACCTGCTAATACGCATCCTGATGACCCTAATAGTATGTGGAATCAAATAAATAAAAATGTAGATGAAGTAAAGAAAAATATTCCTACTGCACCTGAAAGACCTAATGTTCCTATTGAATCAGAAAAAGTTGAAATGATTGGAAACCAAATGACTGAAAAGATTGAATTAGAAGATTTTAATCAATGGGAAACTCCACGAGCTGCTCCTGGTCCTAGTTATCCTGGGGATGCTATGCAAGCTGCTTTGGAAATGGAAAACCAACCTAATTTAGCTAAAGCTCCTCCAAAAGAATATGATACACAAATTGGTAAATATTTAGGTGAAGGGTTGGCTTTTGATGATAGTTTAGACCCTAGTAAGTTTTCATTTCAATTATCAGGGCAGAATCAAGAAACAGGGATTGATAGCTTTAGTTTATACGATTCAGCGACAGGACAAAATTTTGGAGAAATGTTTAATGTAGAAAGTGGAACAAGAAATGTGTCTAATATAAATCCATCATTAAAAAATGCAAGTATGTCTTGGCAACAATTAATGGGTGATACAAATTTTGGTCCTGTTAAACCTAGAGACCAATTAGCAACTTATTAGGAGTTAATATGTGGTTAAGAAGATTAAGACAAAAAAGGCAACGTAAAGAACAAAAGAGCTCGTCTGATGATGACGAGGTTGAGTGGGTTCAAGCTGCAATGCTTGGTCTTCAAGTAGGTAGTACTTTACTTGGAGGAAGTGGAAAAGCAAAAGCAAGTAGAACCCAAATGAACGCTAATAAAGCAGCTATTGGTGAAATAGATAATGCACTTGTTAATTTAGAAGGCGCTGCTACTGATAAAATAGGCATAGCTCAAGAAGAATCAGATACAGCTTTTGAAACTAGTGCTAAAGATACTTCTAATACTTTAACAGATTTAGCAAGAACTAGTGAAGAAACAATTGGTAAAACAGGGTTTGCTGTAGCAGGGGAAACTGAAGAAGTTTTTGCAAGAACTGAAGAAAGGCTTCTAGATGATTTTGATACCTCTAAAGAAGTTATTGATACTAATTTAGAAAAAACTTTAGCAAGTATTGAAGAATGGAAGATGGGTGAATCAGAAAGATTAAAATCAGAAAAAAGAAAATTAGTATCTGCTAACAATAATTTAAAAGGCACTTCATCTATATTTGGTGCTTTAGGATTTTAGGATAATATTATGGCAATCGAAATGGCAAATGTACTTAGAAGTTTAAATATGCTTCTTGATTCACAAGAAAGACGTGAACAATTTGACGTACAATCAGCATTAGCAGGAATGGAGCTTTCTTTAAAGAAGAGAGCACAAGATATACAAAAAGACCAATTTGATAAAGAAATTAAAGTTGCCAAACGAAAAGCTAAAGTCGCTGAAGATAGAGTTGACATTGAAGAAGAGCAACTTAAATTAACAAGAGAACAAAAATTTAGACAAGAAGCTGGTGAATTAGGCGTTGTAATAGAAAATGAAAAACAAACAACAGCTGCTTCTTTGTATTCTGCGTATTTTTCTGATATTCACGATTCTTATTTTAAAGTAGGTAAAGATGGTAAGCCTGAATACACAGAGAAAAATAAAGGAAAGTTTTTAAAAGCTTTAACAAAGCAAATTGGAAACGCAACAACTGCTAGAACTGTAGCTAATTATTTGATTTCTTATAGACAAAGTGTATTAACTGGAAAAGGAAATACTGAATATATGATTAAAATGTCTCAATTGCTCGGAAATCAAATGGATAATAAAAAATTTGCTGTTGGTATGCAAAATTTCTTAGGGATACAAGATTCATTTAATTACAATGTTTTAGCTAACGATTTTAATAATTTGTTAAGCTATGAAAATATGCAAAACCGATTAATAAAAGAACAATTAGATATTACAAAAGGCGATTATGAGTTTGATGATGATATAGCAAAAGAAATAAGAGAATCTCAAGGTTCAGGTATAGTTGAGAAAAAAACTACTGGTATTATAGAACCTAAAGATGGAATATCAT
>Ga0209404_10000224_pt1 | contig 46614 bp, 63 predicted proteins | sample TroAtlMetagenome_2_FD_187447 | JGI IMG/M metagenome (GOLD analysis project Ga0209404, IMG submission 187447) | Marine eukaryotic phytoplankton communities from Atlantic Ocean - Tropical Atlantic ANT8 Metagenome (SPAdes) (version 2) | ecosystem: Environmental > Aquatic > Marine > Oceanic...
AAGGTATCGAAATGGTAATGCCTGGCGATAACGTCAAGCTGGACGTCACTCTGATCGCGCCGATCGCGATGGAAGACGGTCTGCGCTTTGCGATTCGTGAAGGCGGCCGCACCGTTGGTGCCGGCGTGGTAGCCAAGATCATCGAATAATGATCTGACGCCATACGCAAAAGCCCCCGTTTAACGGGGGCTTTTGTATTTTGGTTGACAGTGGGGAAGTGCATCAGTAGAATTGCGCCTCCCTTGGATGGGCTCACCCGGTTTTCGGGGAAGGCTCTGAAAATAGTAGCTTGGAGTTTCTGGTCAAATGCAGAACCAACAGATCCGTATTCGGTTGAAGGCTTTTGACCATCGCCTGATTGATCAATCTACCCAGGAAATCGTGGATACCGCGAAACGTACTGGGGCTCAGGTGCGTGGTCCGATCCCTTTGCCGACGCGCAAAGAGCGTTTTACTGTACTGGTTTCTCCGCACGTCAACAAAGACGCGCGCGATCAGTACGAAATCCGTACCCATAAACGGGTTCTGGATATCGTTCAGCCCACCGACAAGACTGTCGATGCGCTGATGAAGCTGGACTTGGCAGCTGGTGTCGAAGTTCAGATCAGCCTCGGCTGATAGCCCCACAAGACGGGGGCTATAGGTCGTGTAACGCCCTGTGTTGGGCGGCCATAGCGGGTGATAGCCCCGTGCACTCATGAGGTTTACAAAATGACTATTGGTTTAGTCGGCCGGAAATGCGGTATGACCCGCGTTTTCACTGAAGATGGTGTATCTATCCCGGTTACGGTTGTAGAAGTAGAACCGAACCGTGTCACACAGGTTAAATCCCTGGATACCGATGGCTATCAGGCCATTCAGGTAACCGTGGGCGAGCGTCGCGCTAGCCGCGTCAGCAAGCCTATGGCAGGGCACTTTGCTAAAGCCAACACTGCTGCAGGTCGTCAGGTTATGGAATTTCGCCTGGATGACAGCTCGCAGTATGAAGCTGGCGCAGAGCTGACCGTCAGCATTTTTGAAGCGGGCCAGAAGGTTGATGTTACTGGGCAGTCCAAAGGTAAGGGCTTCGCCGGTACTATCAAGCGCTGGAACTTCCGTGGTCAGGATGCAACTCACGGTAACTCGATCTCCCACCGCGTACCCGGTTCCATTGGTCAGTGTCAGACCCCTGGTCGTGTATTCAAGGGCAAGAAGATGTCTGGCCACATGGGTGCCGAACAGGTGACCGTGCAGACTCTCGAGGTTGTTCGTGTTGATGCCGAACGTAACCTGCTGCTCATCAAGGGCGCGGTACCTGGCGCGACCGGTAGCGACGTGATCGTTCGCCCGGCAGTCAAGGCCAAGGGTTAAGGGGGAGTTACCATGAATTTGAATGTAGCTGGCGCAAGCGCGATCGAAGTTTCCGATCTGACCTTCGCGACCGAGTTTAACGAGACCCTCGTTCACCAGGCCGTAGTTGCATACATGGCTGGTGCTCGTCAGGGTACCAAGCAGCAGAAGAATCGTTCTGATGTGTCCGGCGGCGGCAAGAAGCCCTGGCGTCAGAAAGGTACTGGCCGTGCCCGTGCCGGTACTATCCGCAGCCCGATCTGGCGCTCCGGTGGTACCACTTTCGCTGCGCGTCCACAGAATCACGAGCAGAAGCTGAACCGCAAGATGTACCGCGGCGCCCTGCGCTCCATCCTGTCCGAGCTGGTACGCCTGGACCGCCTGGTCGTAGTTGAGAGCTTCTCCGTCGATGCACCGAAAACCAAGGCTCTGGCCGGCAAGTTGAAGGATCTCGATCTGCAAAACGTGCTGATCGTAACCGACAATATTGACGAAAATCTGTACCTGGCAGCGCGCAATCTGCCGCACGTCGACGTACGTGATGTGCAGGGTTCCGACCCAGTTAGCCTGATCGCTTACGACAAGGTACTGATCACTGTGCCTGCTGTTAAGAAGTTCGAGGAGATGCTGGGATGAACCAAGAGCGCATTTTCAAAGTACTGCTCGGCCCGCATGTATCCGAGAAGGCTACTGTGTTGGCCGACGGCAAGAACCAGTTCGTTTTCAAGGTAGACACTACCGCGACCAAGCTGGAAATCAAGAAAGCCGTTGAGCAGCTGTTCAGCGTCAAGGTCAAGGCTGTATCGACTTTGAACGTCAAAGGTAAGACCAAGCGAACCGTTCGCGGCCTGGGCAAGCGTAATGACTGGAAGAAGGCTTATGTGAGCCTGCAGCCCGGTCAAGACATCGACTTCGCCAGCGCTGAATAAGAGAGGGATACATCATGGCTATTGTTAAATGTAAACCTACTTCCGCTGGCCGCCGCTTCGTTGTCAAGGTCGTCAACTCTGACCTGCACAAGGGCGCTCCGTACGCCCCGCTGTTGGAGAAGCAAGGCAAGTCTGGTGGTCGTAACAATAATGGCCGCATCACCACGCGTCATCGTGGGGGCGGACATAAGCAGCACTACCGTATGGTCGATTTTCGTCGCAACAAAGATGGCATTCCTGCCACCGTTGAGCGCGTCGAATATGATCCGAACCGTACCGCTCATATTGCTCTGCTGAAGTATGCCGACGGTGAGCGTCGCTACATCATCGCCCCCAAGGGCGTGCGTGCTGGCGATCAGCTGGTCTCTGGCGCAGAAGCGCCGATCAAGGCCGGTAACTCACTGCCACTGCGTAACATTCCAGTGGGTAGCACCATTCACGCGATCGAGCTGAAGCCGGGTAAAGGCGCTCAGGTTGCTCGCAGTGCCGGTGCCGCCGTTCAGCTGGTTGCCCGTGAAGGCGCCTATGTAACCGTTCGTCTTCGCTCCGGCGAGATGCGCAAGGTTCTCGGCGAGTGCCGCGCCACCCTGGGCGAAGTGTCCAACGGTGAGCACAGCCTGCGCTCTCTGGGTAAGGCTGGTGCTACGCGCTGGCGCGGTGTTCGTCCGACTGTTCGTGGTGTTGCCATGAACCCGGTTGATCACCCGCATGGTGGTGGTGAAGGTCGTACTTCTGGTGGTCGTCATCCCGTATCGCCGTGGGGCTTCCCCACCAAGGGTGCCAAGACTCGTTCCAACAAGCGCACTGACAAGATGATTGTCCGTCGTCGCAGCAAGTAATTAGAGGGGATACGACAGTGCCGCGTTCTCTGAAGAAAGGTCCTTTTATCGATCTTCACCTGTTAAAGAAGATCGAAGTGGCAGTAGAAAAGAACGAGCGTAAGCCGATCAAGACCTGGTCGCGCCGTTCCATGGTTCTGCCGCAGATGGTTGGTTTGACCATCGCTGTTCATAACGGTCGTCAGCATGTCCCGGTCATCATTTCCGAAGACATGGTCGGCCACAAGTTGGGCGAATTCTCTGCTACCCGTACCTATCGTGGTCACGTAGCAGACAAGAAAGCCAAGCGCTAAGGGGTTAGAAGATGGAAGTAGCCGCTACTCATAAGGGCGCCCGACTCTCTGCCCAGAAGGCACGCTTGGTCGCCGACCAAATCCGCGGTAAGAAAGTGGATGAGGCTCTGAACCTGCTGTCTTTCAGCAACAAGAAGGCCGCTGAAGTCATCAAGAAAGTGCTCGAATCGGCGATTGCCAATGCTGAGCACAACGATGGCGCGGACGTGGATGACCTGAAGGTCTCCACCGTGTTTGTTAACGAAGGTCGCTCTCTGAAGCGCATCATGCCACGTGCCAAAGGCCGTGCTGATCGCATCGTAAAGCGGTCTTGTCATATCACGGTCAAGGTTGCTGACAAGTAGGAGTCGATCATGGGTCAGAAAGTACATCCGATTGGTATTCGCCTCGGAATCGTCAAAGAGCACACTTCGGTGTGGTACGCAGATGGTCGCCAATACGCCGACTACCTGTTTAATGATCTGAAAGTACGTGAGTACATTCAGAAGAAATTGAAAAGCGCTTCGGTCAGCCGCGTTGATATTCAGCGCCCGGCTCAGACAGCCCGCATTACCATTCACACCGCCCGTCCAGGCATCGTGATTGGCAAGAAGGGTGAAGACGTTGAAAAACTGCGTCAGGAACTGACCAGTCAGATGGGCGTGCCCGTGCACATCAACATCGAAGAGATCCGCAAGCCGGAGCTCGACGGTGCCCTGGTAGCACAGAGCGTTGCTCAGCAGCTCGAGCGTCGTGTGATGTTCCGTCGCGCCATGAAGCGCGCCGTACAGAACGCCATGCGCATTGGTGCCAAGGGTATCAAGATCCAGGTAAGCGGCCGTCTTGGCGGTGCCGAGATCGCCCGCACCGAATGGTATCGTGAAGGTCGTGTGCCGCTGCACACCCTGCGCGCTGACATTGACTACGCAACGGCTGAAGCCCACACCACCTACGGTGTGATCGGTGTGAAGGTTTGGATCTTCAAGGGTGAGATCATTGGTGGTCTCCAGGAAGAAACCAAAGCCGTCGCGACCAAGAAAAAAGCTGCTAAGTAAGGGGTACGCACATGTTACAACCAAAGCGTACGAAGTTCCGCAAGCAGATGACCGGCCACAACCGTGGCTTGGCGCATCGTGGTAGCAAGGTGAGCTTCGGTGAGTTCGCACTGAAAGCCGTGGGTCGTGGTCGACTGACTGCACGTCAGATCGAAGCGGCTCGTCGCGCCCTGACTCGTCACGTTAAGCGTGGCGGTAAAATCTGGATTCGAGTTTTCCCAGACAAGCCTATCTCCAAGAAGCCTCTTGAGGTGCGGATGGGTAAAGGTAAGGGTAACGTCGAGTATTGGGTTGCTCAGATTCGTCCGGGCAAGGTCCTTTACGAGATTGAAGGTGTTTCCGAAGAGCTGGCTCGCGAGGCGTTTGCCCTTGCTGCTGCCAAGCTGCCTCTCGCTACCACCTTTGTTAAGCGGACGGTGATGTAATGAAAGCGACAGAACTTCGTGAAAAATCTGCTGAGCAGCTGAATGAACAGCTGCTCACCCTGCTGCGCGATCAGTTCAACCTGCGCATGCAGAAGGCAACTGGTCAGCTCGGTCAGTCCCATCTGCTGAAGCAGACCAAGCGCGACATCGCTCGCGTAAAGACTGTGCTCAATCAGAAGGGTGGTAACTGATCATGGCCGAGAACAAAACAGTACGTACCGTTACTGGCCGTGTGGTCAGTAACAAGATGGACAAGACCGTCACCGTGCTCATCGAGCGCCAGGAAAAGCACCCACTGTACGGTAAGTACGTGACGCGCTCTACCAAGCTCAAAGCGCACGATGAGAACAACGACTGCCGCATTGGCGATCTGGTTACTATCCGGGAAACCCGCCCCTTGGCTAAAACCAAGAGCTGGGATCTGGTTCAGATCGACGAGCGCGCGGCGCAAGTTTAAAGCCCCGCGCTGTTTAGCGGATTATTTAAGGGTCGGAGAAAGTTATGATTCAGACTCAATCCATGTTGGATGTAGCTGATAACAGTGGTGCACGTCGCGTTATGTGTATCAAGGTTCTGGGCGGTTCTCACCGTCGCTACGCCGGCATTGGCGATATCATCAAGGTGACCGTGAAGGAAGCGATTCCGCGCGGCAAAGTAAAGAAAGGCCAGGTGCTCAATGCGGTCATCGTGCGTACCCGTCACGGCGTACGCCGTACTGACGGTTCGCTGATCCGTTTTGATGGCAACGCAGCCGTTCTGCTCAACAACAAAAATGAGCCGATCGGTACCCGCATCTTTGGGCCAGTGACGCGTGAACTGCGTAATGAGCAGTTCATGAAGATCGTTTCCCTCGCGCCCGAAGTGCTGTAAGGAGCCCGGTCATGCAAAAGATTAAACGTGACGACGACGTAATCGTCATCGCCGGTAAAGACAAAGGCAAGCGCGGCAAAGTCCTGAAAGTTGGGGATGATTCCCGCCTGCTGATTTCCGGCGTCAACATTGTCAAGCGCCACACCAAGGGTAACCCCATGGCTGGTTCGCAGGGCGGTATTGTTGAGAAGGAGGCGCCAATCCACGTCTCCAACGTGGCTATCTTCAACCCGGAGACCAGCAAAGCCGATCGTATCGGTTTCAAGGTCGAAGACGGTAAGAAGGTTCGTATTTTCAAGTCGACGCAAAAAGCCGTCGACGCTTGAGAATCTAGGTGCTTACCATGGCGAGATTGAAAGAAACATATAGCACTACCATCGTTCCCAAGCTCCAGGAAGAACTGGGCCTGAAGAACGTGATGGAAGTGCCGAAAATCACCAAGATCACCCTGAACATGGGCCTTGGCGAAGCTGTCGGTGACAAGAAGATCATCGAAAATGCAATGGCTGACCTCGAGAAGATCACTGGCCGTAAAGGCATCGTGACCTACGCGCGCAAGTCTATTGCTGGCTTCAAGATTCGTGACGGCTGGCCGATTGGCGTGAAGGTAACTCTGCGCCGCGAACAGATGTACGAATTCCTCGACCGTCTGCTGTCGATTTCCCTGCCGCGCGTTCGTGACTTCCGTGGTCTGAATGCCAAGTCGTTTGACGGCCGGGGTAACTACAGCATGGGCGTCAAGGAACAGATCATTTTCCCGGAGATCGATTACGATAAAATCGACGCTCTGCGTGGTCTGGACATCACCTTGACTACCACAGCTCGGACTGACGACGAAGGTCGTGCGCTGCTGCGTGCGTTCAACTTCCCGTTCCGTAACTAGGAGTCAGGTAAATGGCTAAAGTCAGTATGAAAAACCGCGAGGCCAAGCGCGCTCGTCTGGTTGCCAAGTACGCTACCAAGCGTGCTGAGCTCAAGGCCACCATCGGCAACGTCAACGCCTCTGTTGAAGAGCGTTGGGCTGCCCAGGTTGCCCTGCAAAAATTACCGCGCGATGCCAGCCCGGTTCGTCAGCGTAACCGCTGCCGCATCACTGGTCGTCCGCACGGTGTATACCGCAAGTTTGGTCTGAGCCGCATTAAGCTGCGCGAAGCAGCCATGCGCGGTGACGTACCAGGCCTGGTCAAGGCCAGCTGGTAAACCAAACCTTAATTACTCAGTTTCAGGAGCACAAAGCCCATGAGTATGCAGGACCCGTTAGCAGATATGCTGACCCGTATCCGTAATGCCCAGATGGCTGAGAAGTCCAGCGTCAGCATGCCTGCGGCAAAGCTGAAGGTGGCTGTCGCCAAAGTACTTAAAGAAGAAGGCTACGTAGCCGGTTACGAAGTGGCAGGTGAGGTTAAGCCTACTCTGTCCATCGAGCTCAAGTACTTCGAAGGTAAGCCGGTTATTGAAGATCTGAAGCGCGTAAGCCGTCCAGGCCTGCGCCAGTACAAGTCCGTTGACCAGATTCCCAAGGTCAAGGGTGGACTGGGCGTTTCCATCGTCTCCACCAATAAAGGTGTGATGACGGATCGCGCTGCTCGCGCTGCCGGTATCGGTGGCGAAGTACTCTGCACCGTATTCTGATAGGGGGTTACGATGTCTCGCGTCGCTAAGGACCCTGTCAAATTGCCACAGGGTGTAGAAGTAAAGTTGGATGGTCAGGAACTGTCGATCAAGGGTGCCAAGGGCAGCCTCGAATTGAGCCTGCATCCGCTGGTAGAAGTTGTCCACGAAGACGGCGTGCTGAAGTTCGCAGCCCGTCCAGGCAGTGTGAACATGGCTATGGCCGGTACCACTCGTGCGCTGGTCAACAACATGGTTGTCGGCGTCAGCCAGGGCTTTGAGCGCAAGCTGCAGCTGGTTGGTGTGGGTTACAAGGCTCAGGCAAAAGGTCAGACTCTGAACCTGGCGCTGGGCTTTTCCCACCCAATCGACTATCAGCTGCCCGAGGGTGTTTCCGCTGAAACCCCGAGCCAGACTGACATTATCATCAAAGGTATCGACAAGCAGCTGGTCGGCCAGGTAGCCGCGGAAATTCGTGATTTCCGTCGCCCAGAGCCCTATAAGGGCAAGGGTGTTCGCTACGCTGACGAGATCGTGCGTCGTAAAGAAGCCAAGAAGAAGTAGGGCATAGCAAATGAGCGATAAAAAAGTTATTCGTCTCCGTCGCGCTCGCCGTTCGCGCTTGAAAATGCGCGAGCTGGAAGCCGTTCGTCTGTGCGTGTACCGTTCTTCGCAGCACATGTACGCACAAGTGATCTCTGCAGACGGTGCCACCGTGTTGGCTAGCGCCTCCACGCTGGACTCGGACCTGCGCAGCGGTAGTACCGGCAATATCGAAGCCGCCAAGAAAGTCGGCCTTCTGGTTGCTGAGCGCGCCAAGGCCGCCGGTGTAACTCAGGTCTCCTTCGACCGTTCCGGCTTCAAGTATCATGGTCGCGTAAAAGCGCTGGCCGACGCCGCTCGTGAAGGCGGGCTGGAATTCTAAGGGTAGATCTATGGCTAATTTCGATCAGAAGCGCGACGAAGGTTACATTGAGAAGCTTGTTCAAGTTAACCGCGTTGCCAAAGTTGTAAAAGGCGGCCGTATTTTCGCTTTCACTGCTCTGACTGTAGTGGGCGACGGTAAAGGTCGTGTGGGTTTCGGTCGCGGCAAGGCACGTGAAGTGCCTGCTGCTATCCAGAAAGCCATGGAAGCCGCTCGTCGTAACATGATTCAGGTTGACCTGAAAGGCACTACGCTGCAGTACCCTGTTCGCGCTGCACACGGCGCTTCCAAGGTGTTCATGCAGCCTGCGTCTGAAGGTACCGGTGTTATTGCCGGTGGTGCAATGCGCGCCGTCCTCGAAGCCGCTGGCGTTCATAACGTTCTGGCCAAGTGTTACGGTTCCACCAATCCGGTTAACGTCGTTCAGGCTACCTACAAGGGTCTGAAGTCGATGCAGTCTCCCGAGTCTGTAGCGGCCAAGCGCGGCAAGACCGTTGAAGACATCGTGGGGTAAACGGACATGGCTAACGAAACAATCAAAGTGACCCTGTTCAAAAGCGTTGTCGGTCGCCTGCCCAAGCACAAGGCCTGCGTTAAAGGTCTTGGCTTGCGCCGCATCGGCCACACTGTCGAGGTCGAAGATACCCCGGCTGTTCGTGGGATGATCAATAAGGTCTCCTACATGGTTCGGGTAGAGGGTTAAGACATGAAATTGAATGATCTGCGTTCTGCGCCAGGTGCACGCCGTGAAAAGCTGCGCGTTGGTCGTGGTATCGGTAGCGGTCTGGGTAAGACTGCTGGCCGTGGTCACAAGGGTCTGACTTCTCGTTCCGGTGGCTCTGTAGCCCCCGGTTTCGAGGGTGGTCAGCAGCCTTTGCATCGTCGTCTGCCCAAGTTTGGTTTCACCTCCAAACTGGCAATGGTGACCGCTGAAGTTCGCACCAGCGAGCTGAATGGTGTTGATGCTGCGGTCATTGACCTGCAAGCGTTGAAAGATGCCAACATCATCGGCAACAAGTTTGTACGTGCCAAGATCGTGCTGTCTGGCGACGTGACCAAAGCGGTTACTGTCAAAGGCCTGGCGCTGACCAAAGGTGCGCGTGCAGCGATCGAAGCAGCTGGCGGCAAGATCGAGGAATAAATGGCTAAGCAAGGCGCTCTTTCTGGAATGAATCAAGGTGGCTTGAGTGAACTCTGGGGGCGCCTGCGCTTTCTGTTCCTCGCGATCATCGTTTACCGTATCGGGGCGCATATTCCGGTTCCCGGGATAAACCCTGATCGTCTGGCTGATCTGTTCAAACAGAATGAAGAGACGATCCTTAGTCTGTTCAACATGTTTTCCGGCGGTGCCTTGGAGCGGATGAGTATCTTCGCTCTGGGCATCATGCCGTACATCTCTGCATCGATCATCATGCAGCTGATGACGGCGGTGAGCCCGTCGCTGGAGCAGTTGAAGAAGGAAGGGGAGTCCGGTCGCCGGAAAATCAGTCAGTACACGCGTTATCTGACGTTGGTACTGGCGTTTATCCAAGCCATCGGCATGTCGGTTGGCCTGGCCAGTCAGGGCGTCGCTTTCGACACCGGTTTCAGCTTTTACTTTATTGCTGTCACCACTTTTGTGTCGGGCGCCATGTTCATGATGTGGCTCGGCGAACAGATCACCGAGCGAGGTGTCGGCAACGGCATTTCCATGTTGATCTTTGCCGGCATTGTTGCCGGGTTGCCCAGCGCTATCGGGCAGTCCTTTGAAGGTGCGCGTCTTGGCACCATCAACATTTTCGCGCTGATTGGTGTTGGTCTTGTGGCTATCGCCATGATCGCGTTCATCGTTTTCGTTGAGCGTGGCCAGCGCAGGATTACGGTCAATTACGCGAAGCGTCAGCAAGGTCGCAAGGTATTTGCCGCTCAAACCAGCCATTTGCCTCTGAAGGTCAACATGGCGGGTGTGATTCCGGCGATCTTTGCCAGCAGTATCCTGTTGTTCCCGGCCTCGCTGGGTACCTGGTTCGCCCAGGGCGACAACATGGAGTGGCTGCAGACTGTGACGCAAGCTATTGGGCCGGGTAAGCCGCTGAACATCATTCTGTTTAGTGCAGGGATCATTTTCTTCTGCTTCTTCTATACAGCGCTGATGTTCAATCCGAAGGATGTAGCGGAAAACCTCAAGAAGTCAGGTGCATTTATCCCGGGTATTCGCCCAGGTGAGCAGTCTGCCCGCTACATTGACAGCGTGCTGACTCGTCTTACTCTGTTCGGTGCCCTGTATATGACGGCTGTCTGCCTGTTGCCGCAGTTTCTGGTGGTATCGGCTAATGTGCCCTTCTATTTGGGTGGGACCTCGCTGTTGATCGTTGTAGTGGTTGTTATGGACTTCATGTCACAAGTACAATCGCACCTCGTTTCTCAGCAGTACGAGTCTCTTTTGAAGAAATCAAACCTGAAAGGCTACGGCAGCGGCATGGTCCGCTGAGTATTCAGGTTTCAGGAGTCGGCTATGAAAGTTGCAGCATCAGTAAAGAAGCTTTGCCGTAACTGCAAGGTCATCCGTCGCAACGGTTGCGTACGTGTGATTTGCAGCGCTGAGCCCCGTCATAAGCAGCGCCAGGGTTAATTCCCCGGTTCTGATTTAAGACTACGTCTCAGGATAACCGCCACCCGGCCATTAATTTGGCTGGGTGGTTGAATTTTGTTTTTGTTAGCGCTACCCTACTGCACCCTTTTTCGAGCAACCTTCATTGTTGTGGGTTGAGTCAGGTAGCTGTCAGACGGAGTAAATTGGATGGCCCGTATTGCAGGCGTCAACATCCCGGATAACAAACATACTGTTATCTCTCTGACCTATATTTTTGGTATTGGTCAGACCAAAGCACAGCAGATCTGTGCGTCCACTGGCATTGCGCCAGATGCGAAAATCAAGGATCTGAGCGAAGAGCAGATTGATACTCTGCGCAATGAAGTTGCCAAGAGCACGACTGAAGGTGACTTGCGCCGGACGATCAATATGAACGTCAAGCGCCTCATGGATCTTGGCTGCTATCGCGGTCTGCGTCACCGTCGTGGCCTTCCGGTCCGCGGTCAGCGCACCAAGACCAATGCTCGCACCCGTAAGGGTCCGCGCAAGCCGATCCGTAAGTAATTGCGAAGGAATATACAGATATGGCTAAGCCTGCTGCTCGTGTTCGTAAAAAAGTAAAAAAGACAGTGGTTGATGGGATCGCCCACATCCATGCGTCTTTCAATAACACCATCATTACCATTACTGACCGTCAGGGCAACGCCCTGAGCTGGGCTACCTCTGGTGGTTCTGGTTTCCGTGGTTCGCGTAAAAGCACCCCGTTTGCAGCCCAGGTTGCAGCCGAGCGTGCCGGTAACGCAGCTCTGGATTATGGTTTGAAAAATCTCGACGTTTGTGTGAAGGGCCCTGGCCCGGGTCGTGAATCAGCTGTTCGTGCACTGAACTCTTGTGGTTACAAGATCAGCAGCATCACTGATGTCACCCCTATCCCACACAACGGCTGCCGCCCGCCCAAGAAGCGTCGCGTTTAATCAGGAGACGGTATAATGGCTAGATATATTGGTCCGAAGTGTAAGCTGTCTCGTCGCGAAGGCACTGATCTGTTCCTCAAGAGCGGCGTGCGAGCTCTTGACTCCAAGTGCAACCTGGAAAGCCCTCCGGGCGTCCATGGTCAGCGTCGTGGTCGTTTGTCCGAGTACGGCACTCAACTGCGTGAGAAGCAAAAAGTACGTCGCATGTATGGCGTTCTTGAGCGTCAATTCAGCAACTATTACAAGGAAGCTGCCCGTCTGAAGGGCGCTACCGGCGAGAACCTGCTGCAACTGCTCGAGCGTCGTCTGGACAACGTTGTATACCGCATGGGTTTTGGTGCCACTCGCGCTGAAGCGCGTCAGCTGGTATCGCACAAGTCCATCAGCGTTAACGGCAAAACAGTCAACATTGCATCTTACCTGGTAGTTCCGGGCGATGTGGTCGCTGTCCGTGAAAAGTCGAAGAACCAGCTGCGCATCAACAGTGCACTGGAGCAGGCGGCTCAGCGCGGTATGGCTGAGTGGGTTGAAGTGGACTCTGCCAAGAAAGAAGGCGTGTTCAAGAGCCTGCCCTCACGGAGTGATTTGTACGCTGACATCAACGAAAACTTGATCGTCGAGCTTTACTCCAAGTAAGCGACAGACAGCAAAAGGTGCCCCCATGCAGAGTTCGGTTACCGAGTTTCTAACACCACGTCACATCGACGTACAGGAAACTTCGCCCATGCGCGCCAAGATCACTCTTGAGCCGCTGGAGCGTGGTTTCGGTCATACCCTGGGCAATGCGCTGCGCCGCATTTTGCTCTCCTCCATGCCCGGCTGTGCCGTGGTAGAGGCGGAAATCGACGGCGTTTTGCATGAGTACAGCGCCATCGAGGGCGTTCAGGAAGATGTCATCGAGATCCTGCTCAACCTGAAAGGGTTGGCGATCAACATGCACGGTCGTGATCACGTCACTCTGAGCCTTTCCAAGAAAGGCCCTGGCGTGGTGACTGCCGCTGACATCCAGCTGGATCATGATGTAGAGATCGTTAATCCGGAGCACGCTATCGCGACGCTGTCCGATAACGGTGAGCTGAACATGAAGCTGACTGTTGCTCGTGGCCGTGGCTACGAGCCGTCCGATGCGCGCCAGTCTGACGAAGACGAGAGCCGCTCGATTGGTCGTCTGCAACTGGATGCTACCTACACGCCGGTTCGCCGTGTCGCGTACGTAGTTGAAAGCGCTCGTGTAGAGCAGCGCACCAACCTGGACAAGCTGGTTATTGATCTGGAGACCAACGGTACCCTGGACCCTGAAGAGGCCATCCGTCGTGCCGCGACTATCCTGCAACAGCAACTGGCTGCCTTTGTTGATCTGAAAGGCGATCAGGAGCCGGTGGTAGAGCAACAGGAAGATGAAATCGATCCTATCCTGCTGCGTCCGGTGGACGATCTTGAGCTGACTGTCCGTTCGGCCAACTGCCTGAAGGCTGAAAACATTTACTATATTGGCGATCTGATCCAGCGTACCGAAGTTGAGCTGCTGAAGACCCCGAACCTGGGCAAGAAATCCCTGACTGAAATCAAGGACGTTCTCGCCTCTCGTGGTCTGTCTCTGGGTATGCGTTTGGACAACTGGCCGCCTGCAAGCTTGAAGAAGGACGATAAGGTTTCGGCCTGATCGTCTCGACACCGAGGAATTGAGAGATGCGTCATCGTAAAAGTGGTCGTCACCTGAGTCGGACCAGCGCACACCGTAAGGCTATGTTCCAGAACATGGCTGTGTCGCTGTTCGAAAATGAACTGATCAAAACTACTCTGCCAAAAGCCAAGGAACTGCGCCGCGTTGCCGAGCCGCTGATCACCCTGGCCAAGGAAGATACTGTTGCCAACCGTCGTCTGGCTTTCGACCGCACCCGCAGCAAGGAAGCGGTCGGCAAGCTGTTCAACGATCTGGGCAAGCGTTATGCAACCCGTCCGGGTGGTTATGTGCGTATTCTCAAGTGCGGTTTCCGCGCTGGCGACGCAGCACCCATGGCGTACGTTGAGCTGGTTGATCGTCCCGAGCTGGCAACAGCTGACGAGTAAGCAGTAAGCAATTCAAAAAAACCGGCTCATTGGCCGGTTTTTTTGTGTCTGCAGATCGCAGATCCTCCGATATTTCGCGTAGTCGTGCTGGGCCTACGGTGTTTGCCGTCCGGTGTTGTTAAGGTGTTGATAGCAAAAGGCCCTGTGTAGACAGGGCCTTTTGCTTTTGTGGGTGAGGGCAGTAGTGGGTTTCAGTCCCGATCGCGCTCCAGCAGAGGGCCGAGGAACCGGCCGGTGTGTGAAGCCTCCATGCCCGCCACCTGCTCCGGCGTGCCCGTAGCGATAATCTGACCGCCCTTGGATCCGCCTTCCGGTCCTAGATCGACCAGCCAGTCTGCTGTCTTTATGACGTCGAGATTGTGTTCGATCACCACCACGGTATTGCCGTGATCGCGCAGGCGGTGCAGTACGTCGAGCAGCTGTTGAATGTCGGCGAAGTGCAAGCCGGTAGTCGGCTCGTCTAGGATGTACAGCGTTTTACCAGTATCGCGCTTGGACAGCTCGCGAGCCAGCTTGACGCGCTGTGCTTCACCGCCAGACAGCGTGGTTGCTGACTGACCCAGGCGAATATAGGTCAGACCGACGTCGATCAGGGTTTGCAGCTTACGCGCTAGCGCCGGTACTGCCTCGAAGAACTCACGTGCTTCCTCGATGGTCATTTCCAGCACCTCGTGGACGTTCTTGCCCTTGTACTTGATCTCCAGTGTCTCGCGGTTATAGCGTTTGCTCTTGCAGACGTCGCAGGGCACATAGATATCCGGCAGGAAGTGCATCTCAACCTTGATCAGGCCGTCGCCCTGACAGGCCTCGCAGCGCCCGCCTTTAACGTTAAAGGAGAAGCGACCGGCTTTATAGCCGCGTGAGCGTGCTTCCTGGGTGCCGGCAAACAGCTCGCGTATCGGCGTGAACAGGCCGGTGTAGGTGGCAGGATTGGAACGCGGCGTGCGACCAATCGGGCTTTGGTCGATATCCACGACCTTGTCCAGATGCTGCAGCCCATCAAAGCTATCGTGAGGCGCCGCGTCGAGTGTCGTGGCGCCGTTCAGGGCGGTGGCCGCAAGTGGGAACAGGGTGTTATTGATCAGGGTGGACTTGCCGGAGCCAGAGACGCCGGTGACGCAGGTAAGCAAGCCAACCGGGATTTCCAGATCGACCTTCTGCAGATTGTTGCCGCAGGCGCCTTTGAGTTTCAGCCACTGATCCTTGCGCAGCGGGGTACGCTTGGCGGGCACCGGGATCTTGACACGCCCGGACAGGTATTTACCGGTCAGCGAAGCGGGGTTGTTCATCACCTCGTCGGGAGTGCCCTTGGCAACGATCTGGCCGCCATGCACCCCCGCACCTGGGCCGATATCGACCACGTAATCGGCCAGCCGGATTGCATCCTCATCGTGTTCCACGACGATCACCGTGTTACCCAGTTCACGCAGGTGGATGAGGGTTTTCAGCAGGCGCTCGTTGTCGCGCTGATGCAAGCCGATGGAAGGTTCATCCAAAATGTACATGACGCCGACCAGGCCCGCGCCAATTTGGCTCGCGAGACGGATACGCTGCGCTTCACCGCCGGAGAGGGTGTCCGCGCTGCGGTCGAGGGTCAGGTAATCCAGGCCGACGTTGACCAGGAACATCAGGCGCGCCCGAATTTCCTTGAGAATCTTCTCGGCGATTTCGCCGCGATTACCCTGCAGGGTCAGTTGACCAAAATACTCGGCGGCGGCGCCAACCGGCATCGTGGTGACGCCCGGCAGGTTGCGATCATCAATGAACACATGCCGCGCTTCCCGGCGAAGGCGGGTGCCGTGGCATTCCGGGCAAGGTTGAGTGCTCAGATACTTCGCCAGCTCCTCGCGCACGCTTTGCGATTCGGTTTCGCGGTAGCGCCGCTCCAGATTGGGCAGTATGCCTTCAAAGGGGTGCTCGCGCCGGACCACATCGCCGCGATCATTCAGATAGCGAAAGGGTACCTTGTCTGTGCCCGTACCGTTCAGTACCAGCTTGCGGTGCTGTTCCTGCAGGTCGTCGAAGGCAAGGTCCAGGTTAATGCCATAGTGCTCGGCCAGTGAGCTGAGCATCTGGAAGTAATAAACGTTGCGCCGATCCCAGCCGCGAATAGCCCCTTCAGCCAGCGTCAGTTCGCCGTTCACCAGACGCTTGCGATCAAAGAACTGTTTGACGCCCAGGCCGTCGCAGCCAGGGCAGGCGCCTGCCGGGTTGTTGAAGGAAAACAGGCGCGGTTCGAGTTCGCTGATCGAGTGGCCGCATTCCGGGCACGCGAAGCGCGCGCTGAAAGTTACTTCGTCGCCGGTTTCGCCTTCCATTGGCGCGATGATGGCGATGCCATCCGCCAGACCGATGGCGGTTTCAAAGGATTCGGCCAAGCGCTGTTGCAGGTCTTCGCGCACCTTGAAGCGGTCGACCACCACCTCGATGCTGTGCTTGCGTTTTTTGTCGAGTGCGGGTGATTCGTCCAGCTCATAAATGCGGCCGTCGATGCGTGCGCGCACGAAGCCCTGCGCGCGCAGTTCGTCGATCAGGGCCAGATGTTCGCCCTTGCGCTCGCGCATGACCGGTGCCAGCAGCATGAGCTTGCTGCCTTCGGGCATCGCCAGCACTTGATCGACCATCTGGCTGATGGTCTGCGCAGCCAGGGGCAGGTTGTGATCCGGACACATAGGCGTGCCGACACGCGCAAACAGCAGGCGCAGGTAGTCGTAGATCTCGGTGATGGTGCCCACCGTGGAGCGCGGGTTATGCGAGGTGGATTTCTGCTCGATGGAGATCGCCGGGGAGAGGCCCTCGATCTGGTCCACGTCCGGTTTTTCCATCATCGACAGAAACTGCCGGGCGTAGGCCGACAGCGATTCGACATAGCGGCGCTGTCCTTCCGCGTAGAGCGTGTCGAAGGCCAGCGACGACTTGCCGGAGCCAGACAAACCGGTGATAACGATCAATTTGTCGCGCGGCAGATCGAGGTCGATGTTCTTCAGGTTGTGGGTGCGAGCCCCACGTATCAGGATGGTATCCACAGCCCATTTACCCTCAGCCAGCAAAGCAGCCAAGTATACGGGTTCCAGGGTGGCCCGAGCAAAGGCGGCGGCAAAAAGGCCTATGCTGTTGATACTGTAACCGGGTGTGTCATAAAGTCGCCGGCAAATACCGTGCACCGCCTTTGCGGCGTGGTAAAATCGCGCTTTTTTGGAGCAGTCATGCATCAGGCCGATTCCATGAGCCCGTTGGAGCGCCGCGCAGCCATCTCGCTGGCGTTGGTGTTTGCTTTTCGCATGCTCGGATTGTTCATGGTGTTGCCGGTGCTGGCGACCTACGGCCAGGGCCTGGCAGGCGCGACGCCGGTGCTGATCGGCATGGCGATCGGTTGTTACGGGCTGACGCAAGCGTTCCTGCAGATTCCCTTCGGCATGCTGTCCGACCGTATTGGACGCAAGCCGGTGATCCTATTCGGCTTGCTGTTGTTTGCACTGGGTGGCCTGGTGGCGGCGCAGGCTGACAGTATCCAGCAGGTCATTGCTGGCCGCATCCTGCAGGGCGCTGGCGCTATCGCTGCCGCCGTAATGGCGCTGGTGGCTGATCTGACGCAGGAGCAGAATCGCACCAAGGCGATGGCCATGATCGGCATGAGTATTGGCAGCGCCTTTGCTGTGGCGATGGTCGCCGGGCCAGTGGTCGCGGGGTTGGCTGGCTTGCACGGCGTGTTTCTGTCGACCAGTGCGCTGGCGGTAGTGGGTATGTTGCTGGTGTTCTTCTGCGTGCCGACCCCGCAAACGCCCTTGCGTCATCGCGAGGCGGGTGTTGTCAAGGCTGCCTTTCTGCCGGCGCTGCGCAATCCCGACTTACTGCGACTCAACTACGGTATCGCTTCGCTGCACGCAATCTTGATGGCTACCTTTATCGCCGTGCCGCTGGCGTTGCAGCAGCACGCGCATCTGCCGAAAGAAGAGCACTGGTGGGTTTATCTGGCAGCGCTGCTGATCTCCTTCTTCGGCATGGTGCCCTTTATCATCTATGCCGAGAAGCAGCGGCAGATGAAGAGGGTCGTGCTGGGTGCGGTGGCGGTCCTGGTGCTGGTGCAACCGCTGTTCTGGCTGAGCATGAACTCATTGCCCTGGCTGGTGGCGACCATAGTGGTGTTTTTCATCGGGTTTAACCTGCTGGAGGCTACCCTGCCATCGCTGCTCAGCAAGATTGCCCCGGCTGGCGGCAAGGGCACGGCGATGGGAGTTTACTCCACCAGCCAGTTTGCCGGCGCCGCCCTTGGTGGGGTGATGGGCGGCTGGCTGTTTGGCCACTTTGGTCTGCCTGGTGTGTTCATCGGTTGCGGGCTCTTGGCACTGTCGTGGTGGGTGATTGGTGTTACCATGAACGAACCGCCTTATGTGACCAGCTACCGTCTGGCGCTGTCTGCCGAGCAGGTAGACGAAGCAGCGCTGCCGGCCAGATTGCTGGCCGTGCCGGGGGTGGCAGAGGCAATCATCGTGGCGGAAGACGCCGCAGCCTATTTGAAAGTAGATACCAAAGAGCTGGATCGTGAGGCGCTGGACCGGGTTGTTGCACCCGTTTGATCACCCCAGACAGAGAGGAGAAGAAGAATGGCCAGAGGCGTCAACAAAGTAATTTTGATCGGTAATGTCGGTGGTGATCCCGAAGTGCGCTACATGCCCAACGGCAACGCGGTGGCCAACGTCACCCTGGCAACCACCGACAGTTGGAAAGACAAACAGTCTGGCCAGCAACAAGAGCGCACCGAGTGGCACCGTGTGGTGTTCTTCGGCCGTATCGCTGAGGTGGTGGGTGAGTACGCACGCAAGGGCTCCAAGCTCTATGTTGAAGGCCGCCTGCAGACCCGCGAGTGGGAAAAGGACGGCGTCAAGCGCTATACCACAGAAGTGGTAGTCGACATGGGTGGTCAGATGCAACTGCTCGACGGCCGTCCCTCCGGTGGCGAGCAGAACATGGCGCCGCGTCAGCAGCCCTCGCGTCCGGCGCCGCAGCAACAGCCCGCGGCACAGCCTCAGCAAGCACCGCAGCAATCGGCTCCGGATTACGACAGCTTTGATGATGACATTCCGTTCTAGAATGTAGCTGTTGCCAAAACCCGGCATGACCTAGGATGAATTTCCCCGGTCAGCCGGGTTTTTTTATGGCTCGTGGAAAGCGCTGTGGCCCGATCAGGTGTGCAGACGTGGGCGGGTTGCCTCTGGGTTGCAAGCAAGAAGGGTTCATCTATGTCAGAAGTGTATTTTGTGCGCCACGGCCAGGCCTCATTTGGTTCCGATAATTACGATCTGCTCTCGGAAAAAGGCCATCAGCAAGCGCGCCTGCTGGGTGATTACTTCAGCGCTCAGGGGCTGCAGTTTGATCATATGATCACTGGCGACATGGTGCGTCATCGCGAGACGGCGCAGGGTATCTGTGAGGGGTTGGGTATTGCCGAGCCGAGCTTCGAGGTGCTGCCGGAACTCAACGAGTTTGACTTTCACTCGGTGCTGCACGCGTTTCTGGCTCAGCACCCGGATCAGGCGTTGCCCGACAAGCCGGTGGTGGCGGATTACTTCAAGCGGCTCAAGCAGGGCATCGTGCTCTGGTCGGAGGGCCGCCTGGAAGGTCAGCTGCCGGAAACCTGGGCACACTTCGAAGAGCGCATTTTGCATGCGCGTGAGCACATCATGCGCCACTACAAAGGGCAGCGGGTACTGGCGGTCAGTTCCGGTGGGGCGATCGCCATGCTGGTGCGCCAATTGCTGGAGGCGCCGAGCAAGACCATGGTCGAGCTGAATTTGCAGACGCGTAATACCGGCTTGATTCACTGCGTGTTCAATCAGCGTTCGATGCGCCTGAGCAGTTTTAACAGCGTGCCGCATCTGGATGCTCCCGTGCGCCGCGAGCTGATCACCTATACCTGACGCTGACTGGTGCGGCAGGTGACGCGCGACGATTGACACTGCACAATATGCGTCACAGCCAGATATCGGGATAAAAGGGTCAATCAAGCATGCGCATGCGGGTTTTGCTGCTGGGAGAGGAAACACTGCTGGGACAGTCCCTGCTTAGCCAGGCGGCGGCGGAGGATATTGTTTTTCTGCAGGTCGGTGGTAACGAAGCTTGCCAGCCCGAGGCGATCGACGACTGGCTGGACGATCTGGCACCCGATGCCGTAATCAACCTGGCGCACTACCACCAGCAGTTTCAGTTGGTGCAAGCCAGCGGCGAGCAGCTGGAGGTGTTGCGGTCCTTCAGCGAACGGCTGATCGAAGCCTGTGCGCAGCGCGATCTGCTGCTGTGCATGCTATCCAATACCCGGGTGTTTGATGGTGAAAAAGGCACCGCTTACACCGAGAAGGATGAGTTGACCCCCATCGGCGAGCAGGGCGCCACCCAGGCGGCATTGGATGACCTGTTGCGTCAGCGCTGCCGGCGACACCTGTTGCTGCGCTTCAGCTGGTTGCTGGATGCCTCGGGCGATGGCTTGCTGGGGCGCCTGATCAATCAGCTGCAGGCCAGTCAGCAGGTCGCGCTGGCGGAAGAGTGGCGTGGCAATCCGACGCCGGTGCAGGATGCGGCGCGGGTGATTCTGGCAGCCATCAAACAGCTGGACTGCGACTCGGAGGTTTACGGCGTGTATCACTATGGTAGCGCCGAGGTGTCCAGCTGGATCAGTCTGGCGATGGGGCTGGGGCAGGAGCTGCGCATGCTGGAGCGGCTGCCGCAGGAGCCGGTTATTCAGCCGGTGGCCTACAGTGAGCAAGTGGCCGCGCAGTTTGAACCGCAAAATGCCGCCCTGAATGGTCGGCGCCTGCTCCATGTGTTCGGCATCAAGCCCAGAGCCTGGCGGGCGGGGTTGAGCGAGCTGCTGCAACCACTGGCCGACTGAGCTGTGATGTCCGTGCGCTTCTGATCAGAACTTGTAACCCAGCCCTACCATGTAGACCATTGGATCGACATCAACATCAACCTTGAGGCGACCTACACCAGCGAGTTCGGTGTGGCCGGTGGTCTCGATGTCGATATAGCGCACCTGGGCGTTGAGCATCAGTTTGTCGGTCAGCATGTAATCGGCACCGACCTGCGCCGCCAGACCCCATGAGTTGTCCATGCTCAGACCATCGAAGCCCTTGGCTTCGGCCGAGCTGCTTACCTCTTCATCGAAGAACCAGGTGAAATTGATACCGGCTCCCAGATACGGCTGGAAGGCCGAGCTATTGTGCATTGGGTACCAGACCGCACTCAGGGTCGGCGGCAAATGCTTCAGGGTGCCGAGTTTCCCATTCAGCGCAGACAACCCAGCCGGTGAGCCACTGACGCCAACGTCATGGCTGAACGGGGTGGCGGCGAGCAGTTCGATGCCCAGGTTATCGGTCACCATGTAGGCGAAGTTCAAACCCAGCTGGGTATCGCTTTCCAGGGTAGCGCTGCCACCCAGGTCGCCCAGCGCTGCGCTCTTGATACCGGAGCTGTCTTCATGCGGATCGACGGTGACCGCGCCGGCGCGCACAAGAATGTCGCCGGCCTGGTGGGCCTGAACAGTGATTGACACCGCCAGAAGTGCGGGAGCAAGCAGCAGGCTGGCGGACAATTGGGTGGCAAAGCGTGACATGGTCTGTCTCCTTGATAAGTGAACAGGGACGACTTTAATCATTCGGCGCGGTGCAGATATTGATTTGGAGCAACAGACGCGCGAGGCGGCCTGCGACAGGCTGCCGCAGAGCGGTTGAAGTCTGCGGGCGCTAAGATGATAATGGTTCTCTTTTAGGTCAAGTCAGGCCATCACCCCCTGGGGAGAATGTGAATGAGAGCAGTTTGGCTAACGGCATTGTTGAGCCTGCCATTGGTAGCGCAGGCGCAATCGGTGCAGCAGGCGCAGCAGCAAAGCAGTGAGCTGACTGCTGCCGCGGTGGCGTCGCAGCAGCGGATTGATCAACTGGACGACGCCACACGCAGCGCGCTGGAGACCTACCGGCAGGCCAATCAGCAGATCAGCCAGTTGGGCGAATACAACAGTCGCATGGAGCAGGTGGTGGCGCAGCAGCAACAAGAGCTGACCAGCCTGCAGGAGCAGTTGGGCGGCATTGAACACACCCAGGCCGAGATGCGCCCGCTGATTCGGCGCATGGTCGAGTCACTGGAGCAGTTTATCGCCGTTGATCTGCCGTTCCTGCCCGAAGAGCGCGAGGATCGAGTCGCGCGCTTGCAGGACCTGTTGGTGGATCCTGAGGTCAGTATCGCCGAGCTCTACCGCCGGGTGCTCGAGGCGTACCAGATCGAGAGCGACTATGGCCGCACGCTGGAAGCCTGGCGTGGCGAGCTGGTCCAGGGTGACGACGCGCGAGTTGTCGAGTTCCTGCGCGTGGGACGCCTGATGCTGTTTTACCAAACGCTGGATGGCCAGGAGCAGGGTTACTGGGACAGCGCAACGCGCAGCTGGCAGCCGCTGCCCAGCGGGTATCGCCGCACGCTGGATCAGGGGTTGGCGATTGCCCGTACTGAACAGATGCCGGTGATGTTGCGCTTGCCGCTGCCTGCGGTCAGCCAGGAGGTGACGCCATGAAGCGCCTATGGATAGGGTGTTTGCTGATGACGCTGCTGCCGCTGGGGCAAGTGCAGGCGCAGGCGCCTAGTAAACAGGACCTGCTGCGCAGCATTCGTGAAACCCGTAGCGCGGAAGAGGCGCAAATGCGCGCCCGAGAGCAGGCCTTCGTGCAAGAGCAAGGTCAGCAGCAACAGCGCATGGCCGCGGCGGTGCGCGAGCGGGATCAGCTGCAGGCCAGTGCTAATGCGCTGGATGCCCGCTTCAAGCAGCAAAGTGAGGCCCTGGCGGCGGTCAAGGCCGAGCTGAGCGAGCGCAGTGGCAACCTTGGCGAATTGTTCGGTGTGGTGCGTCAGGGTGCCGGCGATACTCGCAGTCAGTGGCAGGACTCGCTGCTCAACAGCCGCTTTCCGGAGCGATTGAAAGAGCTGGATGCATTGGCGCAAAGCCAGCGTATTCCTCAGGTAGAGCAGTTGGAACAGTTCTGGTATCGCCTGCAGCAGGACATGACCGCCAGCGGCGAGATCAGCCGCTATGAGGCCCCGGTGGTGGACCGCCACGGCCAGACACGCGCACAACAGGTGGTCAGCGTGGGACCTTTTGTGGCGCTGAGCGAGCAGCAATATCTGAGCTATCAGCCGGACAGCCAGCAACTGGTCAGCCTCGAGCGCCAGCCAGATGGGACGGGTTTGATCGCTGATTTTGTCGGCCCGCGTGAGGCGCTGGCTGACCTCTGGCTGGACCCTTCGCGCGGCAGCGTGCTTGACCAACTGCAACGCAAGCCGCAGCTGCTTGAGCGGGTAATGCAGGGCGGTATTGTTGGTTACGTGATCATTGTGCTGGGGGTGTTGGGAATCCTGCTGGCGCTGGTGCGTCTGTTCTGGCTGCAGGGCGTGCAGCGCCGGGTTGACCGTCAGGCTGCCGATCTCGACAACCTGCAGGCCAACAACCCCCTGGGCCGGGTTCTCAGTGTCATCGGCAGCCGCCCGCGGCTGGAAGAACTGGATACCTTGGAGCTCAAGCTGGATGAGGCCATCCTCAAGGAAACGCCCGCGCTAGAGCGGTGGCAGGGGTTGATCAAGCTGCTGGCGGCAGTGGCACCTTTGCTCGGTCTGTTGGGTACCGTGACCGGCATGATCGCCACCTTCCAGGCGATCACCCAATACGGCACCGGTGACCCCAAACTCATGGCCGACGGCATCTCGCAGGCACTGGTGACTACGGTGCTGGGTCTGGTGGCGGCCATTCCGCTGCTGTTCATGCATAGCCTGGTGGCGGCGCGCAGCAAGGCGCTGATTCAACTGCTGGAGCAGCAGAGTGCCGGGCTGATCGCCCTTCATCTGGGTGGCGGAGACAAGCCGCGTGATTGACGCTTTCTGGCATCTGCGGAGTTTTCTCGACAGCGGCGGCTGGGTGCTCTGGAGCATCCTGCTGGCCACGGTGCTGTTGTGGACGCTGATGCTGGAGCGCCTGTGGTTTTTGGCGCGCGTGTTTCCGGCCGAGGCCAAGGGCTATCAACAAGCCTGGCTGGGGCGTGGTGAACGCCGCAGTCTGGCCGCGCGGCACATCCGGGGTGCCTGGCTGTCGCAGGCGCAGCAGCGGCTTAACCGGTATCTGCCGATGGTGCGTGTGCTGATCGCGCTGTGTCCGCTGTTGGGGTTGCTCGGTACGGTAAGCGGCATGATTCAGGTGTTCGACGTCATGGCCCTGAGTGGCAACGGCAACCCGCGGGCGATGGCCGCTGGCGTGTCGCGCGCTACCGTGCCGACCATGGCCGGCATGGTCATCGCCATCAGTGGATTATTTTGTCTGGCGCGGCTCGATCAGCAGTCGCGCCGGGCCCTGCAGCGGTTGTCCGACCGCCTGCGTCACGAATAGGAAGTTACCCCATGCGGATGCGCAGACACCACAGTACGGCGGATGACGAAGCCGGTATCGACCTGACGCCGATGCTGGATATCGTGTTCATCATGCTGATCTTCTTCATTGTCACCAGCTCCTTCATCAAGGAGTCGGGTATTACGGTTGAGCGGCCCTCTGCCGCCAGCGCGGCCGAGCAGCCCAAGGGCAATATTCTGATTGCGGTCAGCGCCGACGGCGAAATCTGGATCGACCGCAAGCAGGTGGACATTCGCGCCGTGCGGGCCGCGGTCGAGCGGATGCGGGTGGATCAGCCCGACAGCACAGTCGTTGTGCAGGCCGACAAGGACGCCCGTAGCGGTCTGGTTATCCGCGTGATGGATCAGGCCAAGTTGGCAGGTGTTGAGGCGGTGGCGCTGGCCGCGACGGCGGAAAGCCGCTGATGCGATTGCTGCTGAGCTTTATCGGCGCCGTGCTGGTGGCGCTGGCATTGTTTACCCTGATGGTGCTGCTGATCATGCCGCCCAATGACGACCCGCAGGCGCCGCAAGAGCTGCTGCGCATAGGAGTCGTGCGCAGTGTCAGTGATACGGCCAGCGAAGATCCGAGCCAGCAGCTGCAGCGCCCGGAGCGTCCCGAGCCACCCGAACCGGTCACCGAGCCCCAGGTGGATGCGCCCACCGCGCAGCAAATGCCCGACCTGCAGCTACAGATAGAAGTGCCGCAGTTGCAGAACGCGCTGAGCCTGAGCGTTGCTCCGGCGCAGAGTGATTTGCGCCCGGCGCCGCCTGCACCCGCTCCTGCGCCTGCGCCCAGTCCGGCTGCTGCCGCGCCGCCGCCCGGCAGCGCGGAAGAAGTAACGCCACTGGTAGATATTCCCCCCAATTACCCGCGCCGGGCCCAGTCTGCTGGAATCGAAGGCGAAGTGACCCTGCGCTTTACTATCACCCCGGACGGCAAGGTAGAAAACTTGCAGGTGATTGCCGCTGATCCGCCCGGCGTGTTCGAGCGTGAGGCGCGCCGAGCGGTCAGCCGTTGGCGCTTTTCACCGCGGCGGGAAAACGGTCGCGCGGTGGCGCGCGACGCCACCAAAACGCTGTACTTCCGCATGGAAAAGGGGCGACGCAGATGAGGCGCCTATTGCTGATGTTGTGTCTGTTGGCGCCGCTGGTGCAGGCGCAGCAAATTGATCCCAAGGTGTTCATGGCACTGGAGAACGCGCGTACGGCGCAGCAGGCAGGCAACCTGAGCGCTGCGCAGCGCGCGCTGGATGACGCCCTGAAAAGCACCAGTGCGGGCTCGCTGGAGCAAGCCCTGGTGCAGCAGCGGCTCGGGTATCTGGCGATTGAGCGCGAAGATTACGCCGCCGCGGTGCGTTGGCTGCAGCAGGGGTTGGCGCAGGCACAGTTGAGCTCCGAGGCAACGCAACAGGATCGCCGTAATCTGGCGCAATTGCTGGTGCAGCAGGCGCGTTATCAGGAGGCGGTAACCCTGCTGGAAGCCGAAGGGGTGGGCAACTTGCCGCTGGCGACCCGCCGTCTGCTGGTGCAGGCCTACCGTGAGCTCAAGCAATACCGTAAGGCAATCCCGCTGGCCGAGCAGATCGTGCGGGCCAACCCGGCGGCGGATGATGTCTGGTATCAGTTGCTCGCGGGCATGAACTATGAGCTGCAGCGCTATGGCGACGCCATCGAGTGGTTGCAGGTGCTGGTGCGCCGTGCCCCGCAGAGCAGCGCCAATTGGCGTCAACTGGCGAGCATGCAAAGCATGGCTGGCCAGCAGACCGAGGCCGCCGCGACCTTGCGCTTGGCGCACGAAGGCGGCGTCGGTTTGCGCAAGAGCGATCTGGATAACCTGGTCGCCCTGCACGCGCAGGCCGGTGCGCCCTGGCAGGCTGCCCGTTTGCTGGACGCGCTGATCGAGCAGCAGCTGCTGCCGGCAGACCGCGAACATCAGTTGCGGCTAGCGCAGCTGTGGCAGGCTTCGCGTGATCGCGCGCAGGCTTTGCAAGCCTGGCAGCAGTTGGCGCGTCAAAGTGGTGATACGCGCTACTGGCTGCAGGTAGCTTTTCTGCAGTATCAGCAGAACGACTGGGCGGCGATGCAGGCGACGCTGGGGCAGTTCCGGCCCGCTAACGCTGAACAGCGGCGCCAAGTGCAATCGCTGCGTAACGCCGCTGCTGCGGCCCAGGCCGGGCTCTGATCTCGCCGCGATAATGTGTTGGGCGTGGGGGCTGGCGCTTTGGTCGAGGGCCAGTTGGCAATGCTGGACGTGGCCCGTTACTCGGCAAGGCAAGTGCGGCGGGCGGTTCCGTTCAGTACTCGAAAATCTCAATCTGGCTGGCGCTGAGGCGGTAGCCGGCGCTGGCCAGTTCACTGTCGCTTTGCTCGACGTGCAGGGTGCCGGTCACCCAGAACGGGATGTAGGCCGCATCCAGCGCGACCCCGTCTTCACTCTGTACCAGCACAATCTGGTTGGACGGCGGCGGCGGTACGTGAATGCAGGCGCCAAAATACGGCACCAGCAGAAACTCGGTTACGCGGTTATCGTCACTTAGCGTCAACGGCACTATATAACCGGGCAGCTTTACCTCCTGGCCATCCAGCTCGGGCACTGTTGGCGCCTGCGGCTGCTGCTGTTCAATGACCGAGCTGTTGTTGCCGGTGGCGTCCTCGCTGAGCACGTCTGCCAATTGCGACAGGTCGTGCATCGGCTGCGGCATGCCGAATTGATCGGCGCTGCCCGGGGGGATCAACGCCTCCCAGCTAAGCTCGCGGGCCGCCTGCGCGGCGGCGCTGCCGAGCAGCAGGGCGGACAGCATGAAGACAGGTATCAGGGCGCGCACGGGATTGCATCCTCAGGTCTTGATCGACAGGCCATCTACCAGCGCCAGGCGATAAGCACGCCAGGCTGGGATACAGGCCAGTAACAGGCTGGCCAACAAGATGGTTGCCAAGAGTTTCAGTTCTGCCGGGCTGGGCCAGGCAAAGGGCATGAACAGTCCGTACTCTTGCTCAAGTATCGGCCTCGCCAGCCCCAGGCCAATGTACAGCAAGCCGAGGCCGAGCAATATACCGGCAGCGGCCAGCGCCATGGCTTCGAGTACCAGCAGACTGAAAATATGCCAGGGTTTGGCGCCGACCGAGCGCAATATGGCCATTTCCCGACGGCGCTCGTTCAGGCTGCCGAGAATGGCGCTGAGCATGCCGACCAGGCCGGTCAGCACCACGCAGGCAGACACCAGCAGCAGCGCTTTTTCTGCCACGCTGAGCAGGCTCCATAGCTCCTGCAGTGCTACGCCCGGCATGATCGCCAGCAACGGCTCGCCGCTGAACTGGTTGACCTGCCGCTGCACGGCGAAGGTGTCGATGCGCCGGTTCAACCCCAGCAGCATGGCGGTGATGGCCGTCGGCGTCAGGTCCAGCTCACGCGCCTGCTCGGCGCTGACATAGCCGGCGCCGCGTGCCGGCATACCCTGTTGCCAGTCGACGTGCAGGGCTTCAATACCCTGCAGGCTGACGTGAATGGCGCGGTCAACCGGCGTGCCGGTCTTGGCCAGAATGCCGCTGACGCGAAAGGGTTTGTCCGCATGCTCGACAAAACTGACCGCGCCGGCGCCATGCGCGAGCACCAGTTCGGTGCCCACCTGGTAACCCAGCTCACGCGCAATGTCGGCGCCAATCACCGCATCGTAGAGATCGGCAAAGGGCTTGCCCTGGGCGAAGCTCAGGGGCTTGTCGCGACCAAAGCGAAAATGCGTGAAATAGCTTTGATCGGTGCCAATGACGCGGAAGCCGCGGTGCGAATCGCCGAGGGAAATCGGGATCGCCCACTTCACCTGGGGCAGGGTGCTGATGTTGTTGTAGCTATCCCAGCGAATGTTGTTGGTGGCGTTGCCGATGCGAAATACCGAGTACAACAGCAACTGCACCGAGCCGGAACGCGCGCCGACGATCAGGTCGGTACCGCTGATGGTGCTGGCAAAGCTGGCGCGGGCCTCGCTGCGCACCCGCTCGACGCTCAGCAGCAGGGTGACGCTGAGGGCAATCACCAGCACCGTGAGCAGGGCGGTGACACGGCGGTTGTTGAGGCTCTGCAGAGCCAGGCGCAGCAGATACATCACAAGGCCTCCAGATGCGTGGCGCGATTCAGCTCGGGCAGCGCCAGGCTGCGATCGAACAGCGGCGCCAGTGCGGTGTCGTGACTGACAAACAGCAGGCTGCTACCGGCTTCGCTGCACTCGGCAAACAGCAGCTGCAGGAAGGCCTCGCGGCTGTCGGCATCCAGTGCCGAGGTGGGCTCGTCGGCGATCACCAGCTCCGGGTTGCCGATCAGCGCCCGGGCAGCGGCAACCCGCTGTTGCTGGCCGATGGACAGTGCGGTGGCCGGCCGACGCAGCAAGGCCGGATCGCTCAGCCCCAGCCCGTTCAGCAAGTGTGCGGCGGCTGCCTCCAGGTTGCCGTGGCGCTGGAGCGCACGGTCTTTGCGGCGCGCCGAAAAGCGGCACGGCAGTAATACGTTGTCCTGCACCGAGAGGTAGGGCAGCAGGTTGAACATCTGGAAAATGTAACCAGTGTGCTCGGCACGAAAACGATCGCGCTGGCGTGCCGAGAGGCTGGCGAGCGATTGTCCGAGCAAGGTGACCTCGCCCTGCTGGGGCAAGTGCACGCCGCCGAGCAGACCGAGCAGGGTTGTCTTGCCGCTGCCCGAAGGGCCTTTCAGAAACAGCCGTTCACCGGCCTGCAATCGAAAATGCGCAATATCGAGCAGCACCGGCTGCTGCGGCCAGGCGAAGCGCAGCTCATTGAGCTCTAGCAGGGGGCTGGTCATCGTACTGAAAGTCCTCGGGCGTGGGTCGGGTCAGGATATCAGTCGAACTGCACTGTGGCGCGCTCGGCAGTCAATTCGGCACCCATCTGGCCCTTGGGGGTGATGCCTTGAAGGTTGATACGTTCCAGACCGGGATAGACGGCAAACAGTGGCAGCTCCAGGTGAGTGAGCTGGTCCGGCTCGGCGCAGTTGAAGGTATAGCTCGCCTCGATATCAGCGTGATGATGCGCAGCCTCTTCGTCGTGGTCGTGCGCGCCGTCGTGGTCATGATCCTCATGCTCATGCTCCGCGTCGTGCTGGGTGGCGAACAGCGGGCTGTCGAGGTCGGCCGAAGCCAGGGTGCAATCGGCAGCTGCCGGGAAGCGGAACAGCTGGTCTGCCTGCTGCAGTTGCGCTTGCACCGCCTTGACCTTGGCAATGTCGTCTGGCGAATGGGCGGCATGCTCAAAGCCGAGCAAGTTCATGGCGGGGCTGTCCAGCTCCAGCTGCACCTGAGCGCCTTCGATCGCCAGATTGAGGCTGGCAACACCGTGCTCATGAGCTCCCAGGCTGGCGTGCTCATCGTGTTCGTAGGCCAGCGCATGGAGGCTGAGTGGCAGGGCAATACTGAGAGTAAGCAGTTGGCGACGCATGGATAGGATCCTTGGCTGAGGGGTAGCGGCTGCCATAATGTTATCTTATTTCATTTTTGTAAAGGGCCGATCTGCCGAGCGCGGCGGCCTGCTGGGCTGGTTGCTGTTGGGGGCAGGTGAGTGGGCGAGCGGCGGCTGCCGCTCGCATCGGGATCAATACAGCGCCTGATACAGCTTGCGGCGATACTGAATGCTTAGCGGGTTGCCGGCGCCGAGCAGATCAAACACCTGCATCAGGGTTTTCTGGGCGATGCCGTCGGCATAACTGCGGTCGCTTTGCGTCAGCGCCAACAGCCCGCCCATGGCAGTGTCGTACTCTTGCCGGCCAAGACTGATGATCGCCAACTGGTGAGCCGCTTCGCTGTCGCTAGGGTCTTTGGCCAGGCGGTGGGTGAGCAGTTCGGCCGGGGGTAACTCGGCGGCCTGGCGCTGGAACACCAGGCGGGTGCGCAACTCGGTGATCGCCTGTTTGTGTGCATCGGGTTTGCTGATGGCGCCCAGCACCTGTTCGGCATCGTCCAGCTCGCCGGTTTCCGCCAGCGCACGAGCCAGCAACAGCAGCAGGGCGTCGCTCGATTGCTCGGCAATCGCCTGTTGCAACACCGTGATGGCCTCGGCGGCGGCCCCGGAGGCCAGCAGCTCGGTGGCATGGGCCGCCGGGTCCATTGGCTGGGAGGGTGCGGCTGCGGTCTCTGGCATGGCGCCAATGTGCGGGACCAGCAACTCGCGAATCGCGCTTTCCGGCTGAATGCCGGCAAAGCCTTCAACTGGCTGACCGTCCTTGAACAGCACCACAGTAGGCAAACTGCGGATGCCAAAGCGCTCGCTCAGCGCGGCTTCTTCGTCGCAATTGACCTTGGCCATGAGCAGCTCGCCGGCGTAGCTGTCGGTAATGGCTGTGAGGGTCGGCAGCAGTGCCTTGCACGGCGCGCACCAGTCGGCCCAGAAGTCGACCAAAACCGGCTTGTGGAAAGAGTTTTCGAGCACGTAACGATCGAAGGTGTCGGTGGTGACATCAAACAGGTAGGGCGATGACATGGCGGTTCCATACAAGGGTGGCGGGCGCATGTGCGCCCCAAGTCTGGCTGCCTTTATAGGGCTGGTGCGAGGCTAGATCAAGTCTTGCCAAGTGCTGCGCCGGCGGCATACAGGCTGACCTGGCGAAATTCCAGGGGCTCGCCCAGGTCCGGCCAGGTGCGCCCGGGTAATATCTGCTGGCGCTGATAGGGCGGATGGTTCAGCTCGCGTACGCGCGAGTCGGCGATCAGCACGGCGTCGGCGCGCGCGGCAAAGTGGTCCAGAAACGGGCGGTTGTCGGCGTCGTAGAGCACATCGGCGGCGATGATCAGATCCAGTGGGCCGCTGACGGTAAAGTAATCGCCGGCAATCTCCAGCCGCATGTCGTTGAGTTTTGCGTTCAGTGCGCAGGCCAGTTGCGCGGGCTGATCCAGGTCACAGGCAATCACGCTCTCAGCGCCGGCCAGCTTGCAGGCCAGGGCGACTACGCCGGAGCCGGCACCAAAGTCCAGCACCCGCTGGCCACGCACCTGGTGCGGGTTGTCGAGTATCCAGCGCGCGAGCGCCAGGCCGCTACCCCAGCAAAAGCCCCAATAGGGCGGGTGTTCCAGCAGGCGGCGGGTTTCTTCAGCGTCAAAGGCGCGATCCAGGTTGGCGGGATCGAGCAGCCAGAGTTCCAGCTCTTCAAGGCCGGGCAGGCGCGCTGGTAACAACTGGGCGTCGCTCAGCACCTTGTTCAATTCGGTGTTCAGGGCAGCAAGGGTCATGGGCTGGTCCGCAGTGATCTTGGTTGCATTGTAACGCCGGGCTGAGTCTGCCGGCAGCTCCATCAGGTGGGCAGTACGCTGCGCAGCCGGCGGTGCAGAAACTCGATCAGCGTGCGGGTGGCCAGCGTGGGGTAGAGGTTGGGTGCGGTCAGCAGGTACAGCTGGTCGCCCCAGGCGCTGACACGCACCCGCTGGTTGGGCAGTAGGCGTATCAGTTCGCCGTTGTCGAGCTCCTGTTGCACGCTGTATAGCGGCAACAGCGCGCAGCCAATGGCAGCCAGCGCGGCCCGCTTGAGGAACAACATGTCTTCGGTCTGCAGCCGTGGGCGCAGCGTCAGGGTGCGGGTTTGGCGACCGTCGAACAGCTCCAGCGGCAGGCGCTGCTCGGGCAGGTTGACGCTGACCATATCCAGCTGCAGCAGATCATCCGGCTGTTGCGGCGTGCCGTGCTGCTGCAGATAGGCAGGGCTCGCACACAGGGCCCAATCTACTGGCCCCAGATCGCGGGCCACCAGGGTATCGGGCGGGGTGGAAGTTACCCGGATGGCCACATCGATCTCTGCCGCGACCAGGTCGAAGATGCGGTTGCTGAAGGTCAGTTGCAGGCTAACCTCAGGATAGAGCGCGGCGAACTCCAGCAGCAGTGGCCCGACCACCTGCTGGCCCAGGGCAACCGGCACGCTGAGGCGAATGTGCCCGCGCAGGTTCTGGCCCAGATCGTCGACGGTGGCCTGCAGTGCACTGAGCTCCTGACTGATGCGCGCAGCGTGCTCGTACAGTGCCCAGCCGATCTGCGTGGGTTCTACTCTGCGCGTGGTACGGCGAAACAGCTGCACCTGCATGTTCTGCTCCAGTGCCTTGAGTCGCCGGCTGACGTGCGAGCGAGAGGTGCCCAGGCGCCGCGCGGCACTGCTCATGCTGCCGGCTTCCACTACGGCGCTGAGAAACTGCAGGGTTTTTATATCCACTGATTGTTGCCTATCTGTAAACAGTTTGGGCTTGCTGGCGGGTATTGTAGATCAATTGGTCGGCTTCTATAGTCCAAGCACTCGAACATTCTGGTGCTGTCATCGCACGACTTATCCAAGGAGAACAACAATGAGTCTTCCCAGCGTTCTGCAGAATTCACTCAAGCTGCCGGTTATCTGCTCCCCCCTGTTTATCATCTCCAACCCGGATCTGGTTATCGCCCAGTGCAAGGCCGGCGTGGTCGGCTCCTTCCCGGCGCTCAATGCGCGGCCAGCGGAAGAATTGGAGGTTTGGCTCAAACGCATCACCAGCGAACTGGCTGAATACCAGGCGGCCAACCCGGATGCGGTGGTGGCGCCCTTCGCGGTTAACCAGATCGTGCATAGCAGCAATGATCGCCTTCAGCACGATGTGGAAATGTGCGTGAAGTATAAAGTGCCGATCATCATAACCAGCCTGCGCGCACCCAATGACGTGGTTGGCCCAATCCACAGCTACGGTGGCTTGGTGTTCCATGATGTGATCAACGTCAAGCACGCGAAGAAAGCCATCGAGGCGGGCGTGGACGGTCTGATCCTGGTTTGTGCTGGCGCCGGTGGTCACGCCGGACAGCTCAGCCCGTTTGCCCTGGTGTCGGAGATTCGTGCCTTTTACGATGGCCCCATCATCCTCTCCGGCTCGATTGCCAAGGGTGAGCAAATCCTCGCGGCGCAGGCGATGGGCGCCGATCTGGCCTATATGGGCACGCGGTTTATTGCCACCCATGAGGCCAATGCCGATCAGGCTTACAAGCAGATGCTGGTCGACACCAGCGCTGACGACATCGTTTACAGCAACCTGTTTACCGGCGTGCACGGCAACTACCTCAAGCCCAGCATCCAGAATGCCGGCATGGACCCGAATAACCTGCCCGAGGGCGACAAGAGCAGCATGAAGTTCGGCTCCGGCGGCAGCAACAAGAGCAAGGCCTGGCGTGATATCTGGGGCGCAGGGCAGGGTGTAGGCAGCATCGGCGGCATCACCTCCACCGCTGAAGCGGTTAGCCAGCTGGAGCAGGAATATGCCAGCGCGCGGGCACGCCTGCAGCAGATCGCCAGCCCCTACGTTGACCAGACCGGTGACAAGGCGTGACGGCGCGTCTGATCTGCGGGGAGCTTGACCGCAGCGGTGATCAGGTAGCCCAACGCGCACTGCAACTGGCCGGTGGCCTGGCGCGGTTGGGCGTGGAAGATGGCGATGTGATTGCCGTGATGCTGCGTAATGGACCCGCCTTTGTTGATGCGATCCAGAGCTGTCAGACCGCCGGCTGCTTCTATTGCCCGGTTAACTGGCACTTCAAGGCTGACGAAGTCGCCTTCCTGCTGCAGGATTCGGCGGCCAAGGTGTTTCTGGTCGAGGCCGATTTGCTCGACGCGCTGGCAGGCGCCATTCCCGAGGGCATGGTGGTGCTGGTGAATGGCGTTGAGGCTGGCCTGACCGCTGGCCGTCTGCCCTACGAGCCCTGGCTGGCGGAACAGGCGCCCTACGCAGGCGAGCCACGCACACCGCGCGCACACATGGCCTACACCTCGGGTACCACCGGCCGGCCCAAGGGCGTCAAGCGCCTGGCCCCGGCGCCGGAAGAGCGCGAGGCCATGGCGGCGGCCATGCAGGGGTTGTCGCGTGCGGCCTGGGGGATTGAGCCCGGCGTGCGGACTTTGGTATCGGCGCCGCTCTACCATAGTGCGCCAAGCTCCTTTGCCCAGCAGTCGATTCTGCAGGCTGAGCTGATGGTGGTGATGCCGCGCTTTGACGCCGAGCAGACGCTGGCGCTGATTGAGCAGTACCGCATCGACACGGTATTTCTGGTGCCCATCATGTACGTGCGGCTGCTGCGCCTGCCGGCCGAGACAAGAGCCAAGTACGATTTGTCGTCGGTGCGCTTTGTCGCCTCTACCGGCGCGCCCTGCGCACCGGACGTGAAGCTGGCGATGCTCGACTGGTGGGGACCGGTGATCTTTGAGACCTACGCCTCCAGTGAAACCGGCATGATCACTATCCAAGACCCGGCCTCGGCACGGCGCAAGCCGGGCAGTGTCGGCTTGCCGATTGGCGAAACCCGCATCCGTATTGTCGATGAGCAGGGCAATGACTGTCCGGTAGGTGAGCCCGGAGTGATCTACGTGCGTCAGCCCGCCGTGCCGGATTTTACTTACGTGAACAATGAAGACGCGCGGGAAAAGGCCGGCCTGGACGACTTGGCGACCGTGGGCGACATCGGCTACCTGGACGATGAAGGTTATCTTTACGTTTGCGATCGCAAGTCGGACATGGTGATTTCTGGCGGGGTAAATATCTATCCCGCCGAGATCGAACATGTGTTGATTGCCATGCCCGGGGTGATCGACTGCGCGGTCGTCGGTATTCCCGATGCGGAGTACGGTGAGTCCTTGATGGCGGTGGTTGCCGCGCCAGAGGGGCTGCTCAGCGCAGAGCAGGTGCAGCAGTTCGTGCGCGAACGCCTGGCCGGCTACAAGGTGCCGCGCCGGGTTGAGCTGATCGAGGCGCTGCCGCGTGACGACAACGGCAAGGTGGCCAAGCGCCGGCTGCGCGAACGCTTTGTTGCAGCTTGAGCCCGAAAGCCCGGAGTATCTGCCTTCCCGCCGGGCTTTTGATTTGGAAATGTAAGGATACATTTTTATCGCGGCCTACAAGAGAGTAAGATGTAGGCCGCTTTTATCCTTCCAGGAATTCTTACATGCATTGTCCATTCTGTGGCGCCAATGACACCAAGGTGATCGACTCTCGCCTCGTGGCGGAGGGTGACCAGGTGCGCCGTCGCCGTGAATGCCTTGCCTGCCAGGAACGCTTTACCACTTTCGAGACCGCCGAACTGGTGCTGCCCCGCGTGATCAAGCAGGACGGCCGCCGCCAACCCTTTGATGAAGACAAGCTGCGCGCCGGTTTTCAGCGGGCGCTGGAAAAGCGCCCGGTCAGCGTCGAGCAGATCGAGGCCGCCATCGGCCACATCAAGCACCGCCTGCGCGCCACCGGTGAGCGCGAGGTCAAGGCCATGGTGGTGGGTGAGATGGTCATGCGCGAGCTCAAGCAGCTGGACGAAGTCGCCTATATCCGCTTTGCCTCCGTATACCGCCGCTTTCAGGATCTGAATCAGTTCCGCGAAGAGATTGAACGGCTGTCGCGCCGCGAGCAGGACGATACCGATGCCTGAGTGGAGCCGTGCCGACCGTGAATGGATGAGCCGCGCGCTTGAACTCGCCGCGCGCGGGCTCTATACCACCGAACCCAATCCGCGCGTCGGCTGTGTATTGGTGCAGGGCGAGAACCTGGTCGGTGAAGGTTGGCACGTGCAGGCTGGCGAGGGCCATGCCGAGGTCAACGCGCTGGCACAGGCCGGTGAGCAGGCGCGCGGCGCGACCGCCTACGTCACCCTGGAACCCTGCAGCCATACCGGCAAGACACCGCCCTGCGCCGACGCGCTGATCAAGGCCGGCGTCAGCCGCGTCGTCGCTGCCATGCAGGACCCCAATCCGCTGGTGGCTGGCCAGGGTTTGCAGCGCCTGCGCGACGCTGGCATCGCCGTTGATTGTGGTCTGCTCGAGGCACAGGCGCAGGAGTTGAACCCCGGTTTTATCAAGCGCATGCAGCAGGGTCTGCCCTGGGTGCGGGTCAAGCTGGCGATGAGTCTGGATGGCCGTACTGCCATGGCCAGCGGCGAAAGCAAATGGATTACCGGCCCCGCTGCGCGTGCTGATGTGCAGCGCCTGCGCGCGCGCAGCGGCGCGGTGATCAGCGGCGCCGACAGCGTATTGCTGGATGACTCAGCGCTGACCGTGCGGGCCAGCGAACTGGGGTTGCCCTTGGACGAGGCGAGCGCAGCCGTACAGCGCCAGCCCCTGCGCGTATTGATAGACAGCCTGCGGCGCGTGCCGCTGGAACAACGTTTCTTCCGCGAGACCGGCCCCACCTTGGTGATCAGCACCAGTGCCGAGCAGGCCGCGGAGTCCTATCAGGCTATTGGCAGCGAACTGCTGGCACTGCCCGGTGACGACGGCAAGGTGGATCTGACCACCGTGCTGCGCACCCTGGCCGAGCGCGGCTGCAACGAGGTGCTGGTCGAAGCCGGCGCTGCGCTGTCGGGTGCTTTCTGGCGTGCCGGTCTGGTAGATGAACTGATTGTGTATATGGCGCCGCGCCTGCTGGGAAGCCAGGCGCGCCCCCTGATGCAGCTCCCCTTCGAGAGCATGAGCGAGGCGATGGACGTCGCCGTTTCCGATATGCGAGCCATAGGCCAGGATTGGCGCATCACCGCACGCCCGATTTTCCCTTCCTGAGAGTGTTAAACAATGCAAAGCAGCGTACAGCTACTGCTATTGGTGATGGCAGTCATCGCCTTTTTGGGCGTGGTTCTTGAAGAAGTCATCCATGTAAACAAGGCCAAGGTGGTGCTGCTGTTCGGCGCGCTGTCGTGGGTGGTGCTGTTTATCGCAGCGCCCGACGAGGTCATGCGCGGGCGAGTGCAGGAGGCGCTGAACGAGAACATCACCGACATCGCCAGCCTCTGGCTGTTCCTGCTGGCAACCATGACCTTCGTGGCCTACCTGAACAAGAAAGGCCTGATCGAAAACATCATTTACCGGATTCTGCCAGGTCGGATTACCGAGCGGAAACTGCTGTTTCTAACCGGTATCTTCTGTTTCGTGTTCTCCTCGATCGCCGACAATATTACGGCGACCCTGGTGTCGGTTGCCCTGGTGCTGAGTCTCAATCTGGAGCTGCGCAAAATGCTGCGCTTTGCCACCCTGGTGGTGTTTGCGGTCAACTCCGGCGGCGTGGCGATGATCACTGGCGACGTAACCACCCTGATGATTTTCATGGCAGATAAAGTCGAGATCACCAACCTGCTGCTGCTCAGCGCCCCGGCCCTGTTGGCGGTATTGTTACTGGCGGCGCTGCTGTCGGTGGGGCTGAACAGCGAAGTGGTGATCGAAAAGAACGCCCTGCACGAGTTGCGCGGTGTCGACAAGCTGATTGGCGCGCTCTTCCTGCTGACCATCCTCGCCACCATTTTGCTCAGCCTGTTCTTCGCCATCCCACCGGTACTGACTTTCCTGACCGGCCTGGCCAGCATGTTCCTGCTGGCGCGCTTCTTCAATGAAGACATTGATAACGATCCGATTCTGGAATACATCCGCGTCATCGAATTCGAGACCCTGCTGTTCTTCCTCGGCGTACTGTTGCTGGTGGGCATGCTGCAGTTCATCGGCACTTTGCAGAGCCTGACCTCGCTGTATGACATCATGCCGAGCTTGCTGGCCAACTTCCTGATGGGCATGCTTTCGGCGCTGATTGATAACGTGCCGCTGACCGCTGCGCTGCTCAAGGCCGACCTGCAGATGAGCGTCGCCGAGTGGATGGGGCTGACCTATGCTGTCGGTGTGGGCGGTTCCCTGCTTATAATTGGCTCCGCTGCCGGCATCGTTGCCATGAGCAAGATGCCCGGCCTCACATTCATTACCTACCTGCGCAGCTTTGGCCTCCTGTTGATGGCCTTTGCTTTCGGCTTTATCGCCGTCTACGGGTTGGGGCTGCTGGTCGCCTGACCGGCACTGAACAAGCAAGAGGCAGTTTATGTTTACCGGCATCATCGAAGCGGTTGGCCAGATTCAGAGCATGCAGCCCAGTGGTGGCGATGTGCGTCTGTATGTGAAAACCGGCAAGCTCGATCTGGGCGACGTCAAGCTGGGTGACAGCATAGCGGTCAACGGCGTCTGTCTGACCGCGGTCGAGTTACCCGGCGACGGCTTCTGGGCTGATGTCAGCCAGGAGACCATCCGCCGCACTGCGCTGTCGCGGCTCAAGCCGGGCAGTCGGGTCAACCTGGAAAAGGCGCTGACGCCGACCACGCGGCTGGGCGGTCACCTGGTCAGCGGCCATGTGGATGGCGTCGGCAAGGTGCTGTCGATGCAGGAGGATGCGCGTTCCTGGCATTTTCGCATCGAGGCGCCGGCAGAACTGGCCAAATACATCGCCGAGAAAGGCTCGATTACCGTCGACGGCACCAGCTTGACCGTCAACGCCGTGGAGGGCGCGGTCTTCCACCTGAACATAGTGCCGCACACCCTGCAGGAAACCATCATGGGCGACTATGCCAACGGCAGCCCGGTCAATCTTGAAGTTGACCTGATCGCCCGTTATCTCGAGCGCCTGTTGCTCGGCGAGAAGGCCGCAGAGCCGACCGCCACGGGTATCAGCATGGCCTTTCTGGCCGAGAACGGTTTTCTGAAATCCTGATTAACCAGCCCCTGGAGGGCCGGATGAAACTGAACAGCATTGAAGAACTGATTGAAGACATTCGCGCCGGCAAGATGGTCATCCTCATGGATGACGAGGACCGCGAGAATGAAGGCGACCTGATCATGGCCGCCGAGGCCTGTCAGGCCGAGCACATCAACTTCATGGCCCGTTATGGCCGCGGCCTGATCTGTATGCCGATGAGTCTGGAACATTGTGAACGCCTCAAGCTGCCCTTGATGGTGCAGCGCAATGGTTCGGGTTTTGGCACCAAGTTCACCGTCTCCATTGAGGCCGCCGAAGGCGTTACCACCGGTATCTCCGCGGCTGATCGCGCACGCACCGTGCAGGCAGCGGCCGCGCCGAATGCGGTCGCCGAGGATATCGTCAGCCCCGGTCACATTTTCCCGCTGATGGCCCAGCCCGGCGGCGTGCTGGCGCGGGCCGGCCACACCGAGGCGTCCTGCGACCTGTCGCGCATGGGCGGTTTTGGCGAGTCGGCGGTGATTTGCGAGATCATGAACGACGACGGCAGCATGTCGCGTCGGCCCGATCTGGAAAACTTTGCCAAACAACACGATCTGAAGATCGGCACCATTGCCGACCTGATTCACTACCGCCTGCTCAATGAGCGCACCGTCGAGCGCGCCGAAGAAAAGCAACTGAAGAGCGAGCTGGGTGAGTTCCGCCTGGTCGCCTACCGCGACCGCACCGATGATGTGGTGCACTTGGCGCTGACGCTGGGCGATATTCAGCCGGAAGAGCCAACCCTGGTGCGCGTACACAACGTGGATCCGCTACGCGACCTGTTTCTGGTCCCGGAAGGCGGCCGCTGGAGTCTGCAGGACGCCATGCGACGGGTGGCTGCCGAGGGCCGTGGCGTGGTGCTGTTGCTGGGCAACCAGGTCGACAGCGAATCGCTGCTGGCGCACGTCAGCAACCTCGGTGAAGGCAAAGCGGCGCCGCGCCGTCCTTCGACCTACAATACCGTAGGGGCCGGCTCCCAGATTCTGCGTGACTTGGGTGTGCGCAAGATGCGCCTGCTGTCTGCGCCGATGAAGTTCAATGCCATATCCGGCTTTGACCTGGAAGTAGTAGAATACCTGCCCTGCGAATAAACGCGTTGATTCACGGCAGTGCCCAGGCGCACTGCCGGTTCTTTAATTGAGAGAGAGTGCCCATGACTATCCGTACCATCGAAGGCGATTTTGTAACTGGCCAAGGCCGCTATGCACTGGTTGTTGGCCGGTTCAACAGCTTTGTCGTCGAGAGCTTGGTCGAGGGCGCCGTAGACTCACTCAAGCGTCACGGCGTGAAAGAGTCCGATATCACCATCGTCCGCGTGCCGGGCGCCTTCGAAATCCCGCTGATGGTCAAGAAGGTCGCTGACCTGAAAAAGTTCGACGCCATCGTCACCCTGGGCGCGGTTATCCGTGGCGGCACGCCGCACTTCGAGTACGTTGCCGGTGAATGCGTCAAGGGCGTGGGTTCAGTCTCGCTGGAATACGGCATTCCGGTTGCCTTCGGCGTCCTGACCGTCGACAGCATCGAACAGGCCATTGAGCGTTCTGGCACCAAGGCCGGGAACAAGGGCGCAGAAGCGGCCATGTCGGCCTATGAAATGGTCAGCGTGATCAAGCAGCTGGAGGCCTGAGTGGACAACCACGAGCAGCAACCCGCAGCGGCCGGTCGTCCCAAGGCGTCGGCGCGGCGTAAGGCGCGCAGTCTGGCGCTGCAAGCGCTGTACTCCTGGCATATGGCCGATCAGCCGTTGTCGGATATCGAAGCGCAGTTTCGCACCGACAACGACTTCAGCAAGGTCGACAGCGCCTATTTTCATGAGCTGCTGACCGGCGTGCCGCGCAATCTGGACGAGCTGGACAACCAACTGGGTGCGGTGCTGGATCGCGATATCAAGGATCTGGACCCGATCGAGCTGGCTGTACTGCGCATTGGCGTGTACGAACTGCTCAAGCGTATCGATGTGCCGTATCGCGTGGTGATCAACGAAGCCATCGAGATGGCCAAATCGTTTGGCGCCACCGACGGTCACAAATACGTCAACGGCATCCTCGACAAGCTGGCACCCCGCTTGCGCAAGGCCGAGGTCAGCGCTGCGCGCAACCGGTAAGCCGTTATAGCGGTGGGAGAGGGCGGCATGGCACTGGATGAATTTGCGCTGATTGGCCGCTACTTTCGTACCGCACAGCTGGAGCGTGCTGCCGATCCTTCGGCCATTGCGCTGGGCATCGGTGACGATGCCGCTCTATTGCAGCTGGCCGCCGACCAGCAACTGGTTATCTCTACCGATTCGTTGCTGGCCGGCGTGCACTTCCCTGAGCAGTATCCCCCCGCCGAGCTCGGTTATCGAGCTCTGGCGGTGGCAGTCAGCGATCTGGCCGCCATGGCCGCTACCCCTCTTGCCTTTACCCTTGCCCTGAGTCTGCCCAAGGTAGACGAGCCCTGGTTGCAGGCGTTTTCCCGCGGCCTGTCGGTTGCCGCGCGTGACTTTGCGATCAACCTGATTGGTGGCGATACCACCCGTGGGCCGTTGAATCTGGGCGTTACTGTCTTTGGGCAGGTGCCGCGCGGACAGGCACTGCGGCGCGACGGCGCGCGGGGTGGAGATTTGCTCTGCGTTGGTGGGCCGCTGGGCGATGGCGCCGCTGGTCTGGCCGTGGTACAGCGCCGCGATGTACCAGCTGGGCTGCCGCTGGTCGGCCAGGATTATCTGCAGCAACGTTTCTGGCGACCACAGCCGCAGCTGGCGTTGGGGCAACTGCTGCGCGGCGTGGCAACCGCCGGCCTGGATGTATCCGATGGCCTGCTGGCCGATGCCGAGCATATCGCCAGGGCCAGCGGCGTAGCGCTGCATATTGATGCGGCGCGTCTGCCGGCCAGTGAGGCGCTGGTCAGTTGGCCCGAACGTCAGCAACTTGAGTGGATGCTGCGCGGTGGTGACGACTATGTGCTGCTGTTCACCCTGCCGCCAGCGGCAAAGCCGCGTATCGCCCAGTGGCGTGCAGCAGGGCATGCGGTCAGCGTGATCGGCAGCGTGCATGCGGGCAACGGTGTGCTGCTGGATGTCGGCAAAGGCTACGCCCCGCTCAGTGGCGAGCGTGGTTATCAACATTTCAGGAGTTCGGATGACTGATTCGCAGGAGCACGCACCCGCCTCGGTATGGCGTAACCCCATTCACTTTCTGGCCTTCGGCTTTGGTAGCGGGGCCATGCCCAGGGCGCCCGGTACCTGGGGTACGCTGGCGGCGTTGCCCTTTGTGCTGCTTTGGCAGCAGCTGCCGCCCTGGGGCTACGAGATAGTCCTGGTGCTCAGCACCCTGTTGGGTATCTGGCTATGCCACAAAACCGCGGCGGATCTGGGCGTGCACGATCATGGTGGCATCGTCTGGGACGAGTTCGTCGGCCTGTGGATCGCAATGTGGCTGGCGCCAACTGGCTGGCTCTGGCTGTTGGCCGGTTTTCTGCTGTTCCGCCTGTTTGATATCTGGAAGCCCTGGCCTATTCGCTGGGTTGATCACCATGTCGGCGGCGGGCTCGGCATCATGCTGGACGACATCATCGCCGGTTTCATGGCGCTAGCCGTGCTGTTGCTTGCCGAGTACCTATTGGCTATGGTCTAACGCGGTCTTCCGGCCGACAGTCCCGCACGCAGAAAAAGGATAATCGCATGCATAACACCCTCATCAAGCTGATCAACTCAGCCCTTTTGCCGCTGGCCTTGCTCGCCAGCGCCGCCTGGGCCGAGCCGGTGGTGCGCGTGGTTGGCCTGTTTGCCAATGCGGCGGTGGTGAATATTGATGGCCAGCGGCACATGCTGCGGGCGGGTCAGCCGGGGCCGCAGGGCGTAACGCTGATTTCGGCAAACAGCACGAGTGCGACCATCAGCATCAACGGTCAGCGGCGACAGTACGGGCTGCAGCGCGAATACACCGAAGGCTTTGCCGAGCGCGACACCCAGCAGGTCAGCATTGCACGGGGCGAGGGCGGACATTTCATTGCGCATGGCTCGATCAACGGCCATAACGTGCAGTTCATGGTGGATACCGGCGCCACCAGCGTGGCGATGAACGCCTTTCAGGCACGGCGCTTGGGCATCGACTTTCTGGTTACCGGCACCGAGGTACGCGCCAATACCGCCAGTGCCAATGTCAAGGCGTATCGGGTCCAGCTCGACCGCGTCAAGGTCGGTGATATCGAACTGCGCGATGTGCAGGGGCTGGTGCTGGAGGGCGGTTTCCCGACGGATGTACTGCTGGGGATGAGCTGGCTCAGCCGGGTGCGCATGGATGATCAGGGCAGCACTCTGGTGCTGGAACGCAAGTACTAAACGGCACCGGTGCATTCACCGGGCTGATTCAGGCCTCTTGAACGTCGCCCGGGCGGCCTTCTCCTGCTAATATAGCTGCCCCTTTATGCAGCAGCTGTACAGGAGACCGGTGTGACAGTCACCTTTATTGCGTCATCCCAGCTACCCACCCAGTGGGGCACATTCACCATGCACGGCTTTCTCGAACAGGAGACCGGCAAGGAGCATGTGGTCCTGACCATGGGTAACGTAGCCGATGGCGAGCCGGTACTGGGCCGTTTGCACTCCGAGTGCCTGACCGGCGATGCGCTGTTCAGCCTGCGCTGCGATTGCGGCTTTCAGCTCGAAGCAGCGCTCGCTGCCATTGCCAAAGAAGGCCGCGGCGCGCTGCTGTACCTGCGTCAAGAAGGTCGCGGCATCGGCCTGATGAACAAGATCCGCGCCTATCACCTGCAAGATGGCGGCGCCGATACCGTCGAGGCCAACGAGCTGCTGGGTTTTGGTGCCGATCAGCGCGATTACGGCATCTGCAAACCGATGCTGGAACATCTGGGTATCACCAGCCTCAAGTTGCTCACCAACAACCCGCGCAAGGTCAAAGCCATGCAGGGCTTTGGGGTCGAGGTAGCGCAGCGGCTGCCACTGCAGTTTGGCAAGAACCCCCACAACAGCAAGTATCTGGCGACCAAGGCTGGCAAGCTTGGGCACATGCTGGGGCAGCTGCATCAAGCTGAAACCGAGCCCGACGATGTTTGACGCCAAGCCGCAGTGGCGCACCCTACGCACGGTCTGGCGCATGCAAAGCGCCAGTGCGCTGCTGATTCCCATCATTGTGGTCTGGGTTATGGGCGACTGGGATGGCGTGTTTCAAGCCGCGGCCATTCCGCTGTTTACGCTGGCCATGGCTAGCCTGTTTGTCACCCTGTGGCGGTTTCGGCGCTACAAGCTGGCGCTGATTCAGACCGAGGCGCTGGGCAACGACGAGGGCGCCAAGACGGCCTGGTCGGTGCTGCACCGTGAACAGATGTTTGGCCTGCTGGCAGCGGAGCTGCCCGGTTTTATTGGCGTGATTCACTTCTTCTGCACCGGCGAGTGGATTCCACTGTTGTTGTTGGTGCTGGTCAGCCTCGGCGCCATGGCACTCTATCGCCCGCCGGCAGCCTGGGTTCAATAGATGCTGCCCAGGCGGCGGATCTGCTTGTGGGCAGCCTTGCTGGCCTGTTTATTTGCGCTGCCGGCTCAGGCTGCAGCGCAGCGCATTGTCAGTCTCGCGCCCTTTCTCACCGACATGGTGCAATTACTTGATGCCGGCGACCGTCTGGTCGGGGTGTTGGACGACGGCCAGCTCCCCCCCGAGCTGGCCCAGGTGCCGCGTGTGGGTGCCTACCAGACGTTGTCTGCCGAGAGCATAGTCGCGCAACGCCCGGACCTGGTGTTGGCCTGGACCTCCGGCAATTCACCGGCGTTGCTGCAGCGGTTGCGCAGTTGGCATATCCAGGTGGTCGAATTTGATCCGCAAAGCCTGGCGGATATTGCCAGCGCCACGCAGGCCCTCGGCGAGTTGCTCGGGCAGGATACGCAAGCCGAACAGGTACTGAGCGACTATCATCAGCAACTGCAGGCGCTGGCGCCGCCGGCCGGTCAGCGGTCGCAGCGGGTTTTTATCCAGCTGTGGGACAACCCGCTGTATACGGTCGCCGGCGGTCAGCTGGTCTCGGACGCCCTGCAACATTGCGGCGCGCAAAATGTGTTCGCCAAGCTGCCGGGGTTGGCGCCGCAGGTGGGCAGGGAAGGGGTACTGGCGGCCAACCCGGATATCATCATTGCCCTGGCCGATCAGGCCATTTCGGCCCAGCCCTGGCTGGATGACTGGCGACGTTTTCCGCAGCTCAAGGCGGTGGCCGATGAGCGTCTTTATGTGCTGGCCAGCGATCAACTGGTGCGTCCAACTCCCCGTGTGGTCGAAGGTGTGGCCAAGCTGTGTGCGCTGGTGACTGCTCCACACTGAGGGCGGTTACCGGTTTTTGAGTCTGCGTGAGGCTGGCAACTATTGGCGCAGCAACCACGCCGCCAGCCTGCTAAAAGCCCCTGCAGCCCCCGCACTACGCTGCCTCCACCCCACTGCGCAATAACTTGCACAGCGCTGCGCAACATCCTGCGCAACTTTGCGTGACCGAGATCACAAACGGCTTTTTCGCTACCTGCCTGGTCAATCCAATCGTTTGATTTAATTGCCCTTTTTATTCCTGGCACAGCTCTTGGTTGTACTGGGTCAACCGGATCAACCGGTCACCCCATTTCAAGCAAGGAGAGCAGCAATGCCAACACCCGCGTATCTGACCATCGAAGGCACCAAGCAGGGCCTGATCACCGCCGGTACTTTCACCGAAGACTCGGTCGGCAACATCTTCCAGGAAGGCCACGAAGACCAGGTGCTGGTGCAGGGCTACAACCACCAGGTCATCATCCCGCGCGACCCGCAGTCCGGCCAGCCCACCGGCCAGCGCGTCCACAAGCCGCTGATGATCACCAAGGTGTTCGACAAGTCATCACCGCTGATCTTCAACTCCCTGACCTCCGGTGAGCGCCTGAGCAAGTGCCGTCTGGAGTGGTACCGCACCTCCGCCACCGGCACCCAGGAGCACTACTTCACCATCGAACTGCACGACGCCATCATCGTCGATGTGCAGTCGCAGATGCCTAACTGCCAAGACCCGAACATGGCGCACTTCACCCACCTCGAAGACGTCTACTTCACCTACCGCAAAATCGTCTGGACCCACGAAGTCTCAGGAACCTCCGGTTCTGATGACTGGCGCACACCCATCGCCGCCTGAGGTCTTTACAATGCCAGGCCACCGAGTGACTTGAGAGTCAGTCGGTGGCTTTTCGCGTTCAAGCGTCTCGCCGATCCCCGCCCGGATCGCTGAACGAATTCTGTAAAAAGGACAACGGATGTTCTCTCCAGCCAACGAAGCGGCCTTCACCCTGCACATCGACGGCGCCGCCCACGACTTCAAGGTACTGGCCTTCACCGGCAGCGAGGCCCTCAGCCGGCCCTACGCCTTTGAACTGGAACTGGTCAGCGAACAGCCCGACATCGACCTAGCTTCCCTGCTGCACCACACCGCTTTTCTTGCCATGGGCCAGGGCGCCGGCATCCACGGCGTGATCGACCGCCTCGCCCAGGGCGAAGCCGGCAAACGCCTTACCCGTTATCACCTCTGTTTGCGCCCTCAGCTCAGCTACCTGGCGCACAGAACGAGCCAACGTATCTTCCAGCACCTCAGCGTACAGCAGATCATCAGCAGCCTGCTGGAAGAGCACGGCATCCAAAGCGATGCCTACCGCTTTCAACTGAACCAGAGCCACCCGGCGCGCGACTACTGCACCCAGTACGACGAAACCGACCTGCAGTTCATCCAGCGCCTGTGCGAAGAAGAGGGCATTCACTACCACTTCGAGCACAGCCAGGAAGGTCACATCATCGTCTTCGGTGACGACCAGA
>Ga0209404_10000227_pt1 | contig 46235 bp, 33 predicted proteins | sample TroAtlMetagenome_2_FD_187447 | JGI IMG/M metagenome (GOLD analysis project Ga0209404, IMG submission 187447) | Marine eukaryotic phytoplankton communities from Atlantic Ocean - Tropical Atlantic ANT8 Metagenome (SPAdes) (version 2) | ecosystem: Environmental > Aquatic > Marine > Oceanic...
ACAATTTTCTATACCATCAGAGATCATATCATCTCTAAACATATAGTTCACAAAGTTTGGTTTATATGATAGGTGTGTAGCAATCTTTAAAAAACACTCACCAAGATAATTTGTAATACGTGGTTTTGGAAGATCATTCTCCTTTGCATCGGCAACCTTTTCCCTATAAACAATTAGTGCTTCTAATAGTTGTTTGTTATTTACGTAGTGTTCTGATTTCTTTTTAGGCATAGCATTGTTGTTCCCGTCTTAAACATGTAAGTATTATAACATATTTCTCAGGCTTGACAAGTTATCAAATTGTGATTAGAATACCTTTGTAAGGGTTGATGGGAAATATCTAGCTTTCTTTTGTATTCATCTTAAAAATATCTTCTAGTTTTTTTCGAGCAGAGTCTACACTGTCCAAATATCCCATATCACTGGATACATCAACTTTTCCTTGGATATGTGATGAATTAAACCTAACTGTCTCATTATGAGACTCTTCAATGTATTTGTTGTAAATAGAAATTATTTTCTCATCTCTACTTTCAGATATAGTAACAACTTTGTCATATTTTAAAATAAAAATATCATCATCAGCTAGTTCTAACCAAGACTTAACTTTAACATAAGATGCTCCACCAGGATGATTAATCATATTCATCACTACAGGATTATGAAGAATAAGACTAGGATTTGGATCCTCACTTTCTTCATCAACACAAGTTAATGCTAGGATCTCTTCCCCTGATATTAATTTTATTATGGCGTAGAACTCTTCTCCCATTAGTTTTTCAGTGGTATGTTAACTATATCATAATTAAACTTTTCTTCGTTGTAAACTTTAATTCTTTCTATAAGATGGTTTAATGTGTAATTTTTTCTAGATTTATAACGAATATCATCAGCAATGTCATATAAGGTTGCTTTGGACTTATTATCTCCTTTTCTTAGAACTCTTCCGATAGATTGGAGATTTCTAATTCTAGACTTAGACGGAGAAGCAAAAATGACGTTGTGAAGGTTTTTAATATTAATACCTGTGGAGAATGTTCCATAAGACGCTACAATGATTGCATTATCTTCTCTTTCAGTGATATCACGAACCTTTTCTCTATCTTGGGTATCTACACCACCATGTACAAAAAATACATGACGACTATCACTTGTATTATTATTTATCATTTCATATAGTGGTTGCCCATGCCCTTCTACTCTAGCATAAAGGATCAAAGTATTTCCTTTAAGATCAAGTGCTAAGTTTTTAATAAAATTATTTCTACGTGTGTGTCCGATAATATACTTAACTTCTTCTTCAAATGTTTCAAATTTATTCGGTGGGTGTTTCAATAGAAGCACATTGATATCCAGTTTCGCCAAATGCCCCTTCTTCATTAGCTCCTCAGTTTTTATGATCTTATAGGAAGGTCCAAACAATCCCTCAAGAACCCATTTATGTGTCTGAGTTCCATCTAAAGTTCCTGTAAATCCATAACGATATTTTGCATCAGAAAGTTTTGTCATTATAGATATAAGTGATTTTGACTTAAACTGGTGAGCCTCATCCCCAATCACAACAGAGAATCTCTCAAAATACTTTCTGGGGAGTTTGTAGATTGATTGCCACGTAGTAATAATGACTTGAGAGTTCGTCTCTCTTTCTTTACCAGCGTATATCTTGTGACAAAATGAGCCTACATTCCAGCCGTAATCTTCAAAGTCTTTATACATCTGCTCTACTAGCGAAGTCGTCGGAACAACTATCAGAATATTTTCTCCTTTCTCTACAAAATAGCGAGAAATCCCATATATCATTAGGGATTTTCCAGAGGCAGTTGGGGATATTAACAACTTTCTATTATACCTTAGAGCGTCGTATATTGCTTCAATCTGATAATCTCTAGGTTTATGTCTTGATATTCCTTTGACGTAATCTTTTACACCTTGCTTTGAAATCATTTCATTGACTTCAAAGGGAGCACCATAATGTTTATTAATTAAAAATTCATAGGTATATTCATGATCTTTACAGAATTGAACTATCCTATCTAATAAACCAACATATATCTCTTTCGTATTAATATTAAACAGTCTTATCTTACCGTCCCAAAATTTCTTCTTATAAGCAGGTGAGAACTTTGCACCAGGTACTTCAAAAGTAAACTGATCTGCTAATTCATAATATACATGTGGTTCTGCCTGTACATACAGAAACACTTCATTTTTCTTTGTAATAACCAAGTGTGACATGAATCTGTCTCATATGGTTTTATTTATCACCCAAATCCAGACTGGAATTTATGCCATTCTATAGCATTTTTTATTTGATAAGTTCTGTTACTAAGTGCTCTAATTATTTCTTCTAGGAATTTTAAAGTAGCATCATAGTATCTTATCTTCATATCTATCTTACTAAGCTTCTCATCTGCTTCTAAATGCCTCTGTACTGCGTCTTTTTCTCTAACCTTATACGGAAATGGTTCTTCGGCATAAACCTCTGCTGGTGCTTTACCAGTGTAGAAATTATATCGTTCTAATTTTATTTTACTATGCTGCTCTCTTGCACGTTCACGCATTAAAGTAATAGTATTATAGATCGTATAATACTTTGCGTGTAATTGAGGAGTTTTTAACGATTCATCATGTAGATTATCAGGGTCAATGACAGCATCTCGCTCCCACATCTCCTGAATTTTATCAAGGTTCATAAGGGTGTTCTATGATCTGGTTTTACTATATTATACACAGTATACTTGAAAGATGCCTCTGCTGTAAAGTAGTTGATATCTGTTTCTGTTGAATCAAATTCTAAAGAAGTTATTGATGTTGGAAATAAATCACTAAATTTTACAATAGCCATTGTTTGGAAATTAGAGTTTAATATCCTAAGAGATCCATCACTGAACTGTTCGTTCATATCTCTTTGACCATCTTCATCAGTAGTCTTATTAGTAAACTGTTGAGGAGTTTCTGGAAAACCTAGACCAGTCAACCAATTATGAATAGACATATAATTTTCTAAATTCTCATCAACTAAGAACCTAAGAGAGAAATCACCATATTGTAATTTCTCACCAGGAATGTCAATATCCTTTAAATAACCAGGTTGTATTATAGTTCCAAGTACTATCTCTGGTATTCTAGCAGAATTTGAAAAGAATGATGCTTTTGGGAATTTAGCTAAGTCAAATTTAAATCCTACTGGTGCAAGGAAATTCCTATTCTGTATCTGATTTACAAAGGCAGACATTTATTAGTTCCAAAGTTTATTTACTTTTGCTTCAAGGTCAAGAATTTTAGCATGATCAGAAGTTAGATCAACTACAGTACTACCACCGCCAGGTGTTTGAAGTTCTTTAACTGCTTTTTCAAGAGCATCAAGTCTATCATCAACTTTTTTCTGGGTAGCACCAGTAGGAGTTGGATGTGCTTGTGCTTCTAATGCTTTAAGTCTTGCTTCTACTTCCACATCATACTTAGACATAGATGCTCCAGTTGAAGAGACAGATGCTTTTCCTTTTGCCATTTTAATAACTCAAAATATTCTATATGTTTTATTTAGACAAGAAAAAAGACCCTCCGAAGAGAGTCTTTTGAGAAGTATGTAATATGAATTACATTAGGTTGTTAACACGTACTCTTCTGTAGTATGCGTTAGCGTTGGCGTTAAGAGCACCTGAACCTTGAGTAGTTCCTTGTGCGAATGGGTTTGCTACGATTCCGTAACGAGTCTTAAAGCCAATTTTTGGCTGGAAGGTGTTCTCACCAACTGCACGAACCATCTGTAGAGGAACGTAAGGGCAATAGAACAGACCAGCATCATAAGGAGATGAACCTTTGTAACCAGCAACGTAGTACTGAGAAGCAGCAACGTTAGCAGCATAAGGATCGATGTATACCTTGAACTTACCGCCAAGTACACCAGCAAATGTATTGCCTGTGTCATCAACGTTAAGGTTAGCGTTAAGAGCAGGAGTATAATCCAATACACCAGCCATAGTTAGAGCACTTGCAACGTCTGCAGAGCAGAGGATTACATTACCCTTCCCACGACGAGTCTCTTGGGCGATTGCGTTAGCATCACGCTCAATTTGGAAGATTAGACCCTTGAATTTCTCAACTGACCACCTACCATTACTATCAACGTCTAGGTCGAAAGTACCAGCAGATGCTGTGTTTGCTTGAGCACCAGACTTAGCAGTTCTGTAGATAGTTCTGATAACTTCACGGTTAATTTCAGCAAGAATCTCTGTAGAGAGAATGTTTGCTAATTCCGCTTCAGCATTCAGACCATGAATTGCTTTCAAGTCTTGAGCGAGCTCTAGTGAGTACTCAGCCTTTAACGCACGAGACTTAGCGGTAACTGTGACCTTCTCGATTGAGAATGCCATCTGGTTGAAGTTATCACCAGAAGTACCTAAATCTTCAGCGTCATCGGTACGCATACCTTGACCGACTGTGTACTGAGTTGCGGTCTGTGAACCTTGTGGGTTAAGTAGACCTGGGTTTGTTCCCTGTTGTAGGGTAGAACCGATACCAACTGAAGCACCAGTCATGCCGTTGGTAACGTCGAAGCCTTCATTCTGGCCAGAGAAGGCTGAATCTGCTTCATCGAAGAATGCTTCAGTTCCACTGTTAGAAGTGTAACGTGAACGCATTGCGAAAATAAGTCCTGTTGGTCCGTTCATTGGTTGAACACCAGCAAGGTCATATGCGACCAAGTTAGGCATTGAACGTCTGATTAGACTGATAAGCACTGGGTCGAAACCTGCGGTTGGACCTGTTGCTGTTGCACTAGCACTGAAACCTGCATTAGATCCAGATGCTGTACTGTTTGTTGGAGTCTCAGAAAGGAATTCTCTTTCTTCCTTAATTGACTGTTCTTGGTTCTCCAGAAGAACGGCTGTTACCATTCTACGATGACTGTCCTTAATTGGATCAAGACCTTCGTAGTCTAGTAGCGGAGCCCACTTCTCCTGCAGTGACTCCTGATTAATAGGGGCTTGCATTTTACCTTTTTAAAAGATTTGGGTTTGAAATTTATGATTTAAAAATCATTTCTTGGAAACTTTACTCAAAGTCTGAAGATATCTGTCCATAGAAGCACTTGGTGCGTTCTGATATGAAGTAGATTCTTTTTCTTCAGATAAGTTCTCTGATTCGTCTCTCTGGATGCCAGCATTCTCAGGGAAATATGACTTCCGAAGAGTTACTAGTTTCTCACGATAGGATTCTTCACTTTCAAACTCAACGTTTTCTGCAAGAGATGCGAACTTGTCCTTTTGACTAAGGGCAAGACCTTCAGCTACATCAGCAAATATTACATCTGCAGATGATTCAGCTAATCTCTTATTGAGCGAAACATTTTTCTCTATTTGCTCATTGAGTTTTGCTTCCATTTCATCAAGTTTATCTACCATGCTCTCGATAACATTGTATTTTTCTTCAGGGATAGTTACATAATGTTCTTCAAAAAGACTCTTCATTCCAACTAGGAATGATTCTGTCATTTCGGTCTTAAGACCGTGCTCAACTGCGAGTTGATTTTCAGCAACCCACTCGTCGGCAACATATTCTAGATATGAATCAACACGCTCTGTTAATTCATTTTTGATTGAAGCAACTTGCTCAACCAAATTCTCTTCGTGCTCAGACTTAACTTGCTCTTTCATTTCAGCAACTTTAGCCTTGATAGCAGCTTCAAAGATAGTACGTGCTTTATCTTGATTTTCTTCAGATAATTCAAGACCAGCAACAAGAGCATTGAGGTCTTCTTCGACATCAATCTTCTCTTCTACTACTTCTGCTTCAGTAGTTTCTTCTTCAGCAACTACTTCATCCGTTGATGTTTCTTCTTCTGAAACAACTGTTCCTTCTTCATTAGCAGGATCTTCAGAAACAACCTCTTGGTCTGCTTCTAATTCTACTTGATCTCCAGCGTTTTGAAGTTTTGCACCTGGCTTAACATCTCCAGACTTCTCAGCAGACTTAGCACCTTTGTTTACAACATCTGAAACTGTTTTCAGAGTTGCTCCAGGCGTTTTTAGTTTTGCTGAATCGTCATCAGGCTTATAGTTTTCAGGAGTAGGACCACCAAGGTCTTCTACTGATCCACTATTACCAGGGGTAATACCAGCGACCTTTTCTTGAGGCATTGCTGGTTTAGCACCCTTGGTTACTACGTTTTCTTCGATGTTTTCCATGTCTTGTAAATCTGTACCAACGGACATTGTTGTTATGATTAGTTAATTAATCTGTATTTATTTATAGATCTTAAAGATTTGATAGAAAATCGTTGAATAGTTCCAACTTCCTTTCATCTAGTCTTTTTTGATCAACAAGAGTATTAATTCTCTTTTGTGTTCTTTCTGCGAGTTGTTCACGAAGACTTCCACCTTCCCAAATCCACTCCTTTCCTTCCATGATTCCTGATACAAAAGCATCAGGTGCAGATGGATCTGCAACGATATCAGCAGCAGTTGCTAACATAAAGTCTTCACCAACTACTTTGTATCCTTCATTACTAGTTTGAAGTGATCCAACACCACGAGATGAAACTCCAAGTGTTACACCTTCACCAATAAGAGATTTTGCAATCTTACCCATAGGTGTATCAAGTAGTTGTGCTTTACCCATATAATTATTTCCTTCTCTACGAAGTTGTGTAATTTTATGAGAAACACGATCTAAGTTTACAGTAGGACCATCTGGATGTCCAAGTTCACCTAAAGCACGACCTTTATTAATAAAAGATTCGCTATAGCGACCAACTTCACGATTAAGAGTGTCTATAGGATACATACGACCATTACGGTTCTTTATATTTCCTTGTAAGAAAACACCCTCAATATACATTTTTTTGTTAGCACCTTTTCCTTCGGTGATAAACTTAACGTTAGATACTTCTTCTGTAATTAGTTTCATTTTTCTTAGTTACTATATCCTATTGCAGAAGCTTTAACTCCAGCATTTGCAGCGAACACACCTTGAAGTGGTTCTTTTTCCAATTCAACCGAGTCACCACCTGCTAAAGTGAATGAACCAACGACTGATCCACCAACTGATGCTACTAGTGTGACTAGATGTGCATTAGAAGTTGTATTCACAACACGAACTAATCGTGCATTACTAAAAATATTAGCACCAGCAGTATTAGTGCCTAATGCGGCCTCTGCACCTTTTATTAAAAGTCTAGCCATCTTCTTGTGATTCCTCTTCTGGTTCTACTTCACCGTCAAACATAGAGTTTGCGACTGAAGAACGAATTTTTTCGATCTTATCAGATGCTTTAGTGTACAACATATCTTTGATTTTTTCTGTTGTATCTGCAGCAGAACTATCAGTTGCAATCAAATCGACAACATTATCCATGAATTTTAAGTATAGTTATATCTTTTATTTATATCTCGGCCAATTTGGTATCTTTCTTTAATTGGTCGTAAGTCGTACCACCATCTAAAGGTTGATCCATTGGAGCACCCATAGACATTACATCTTCCTCAGTTCCAGGTGCTAATGGTTCTCCCGTAATTGGATCTACTGCTGAAGGATCTGCTATAGTTCCATCTGCAATTTCTTTCTCAATTTGCTTATCAAGTTCTTCCATTTCTTGACTACTTTGTCTAAGAACTTTAGTTCTTACCCATTCTTGAGAATAATATCTACCAATATAAGGTTCAATAGTAGCAAGGGTTCCAAGTCTTTCATTTAATAATTCAGACTCTTTTAATTCTGCAAACTGATTGTCATATAAGAAGTCATATTGAATATGATCACTTAACTGTTCCCAATCTTCTGGGGCAATAATATTTTTAAGGATTAATTGAGTTTTTAAAAGATTACTAAACAAATTAGCAAATCTTTTTCTTAAACGTCCTACAAACTTAGCAAATTTAAGTTCATCTCTCAAGATTTCAGATGAACGTCCTAAATTGAATCCACCATCATTTGCAATTCTAGATTCTGGAACACCTAATGATCTGTATAATTTCTTCTGGAAATATTCAATATCAGAAAGTTCTCCAAGATTTTGTCCACCTGGAAGTGTAGTAATTTCAGTCCCTCTACCACCTTCTCTTCTTGGTAACCAGAAATCTTCCATCATAGACATGAACTTACGATCATCTCTAATTTCACCAGTTCCTGCATCATAAACTAACTTATTCCTATAGCGAGACATTACCTCTTTGAGGTATTGTTCTGCTTTAACTTTAGGTAAATTACCTACATCAATATAAAATATTCTTCTTTCTGGTGCTCTTGATAACCTATAAATGACAAGACTATCTTCAACCATTCTAAGTTGATTAAGAGACTTAATTGCTTTATGAAGATATGAAAGACAAGTTCCTTTATTTCTATCAAACAAACCTGAAGTTACATAGCAAATAGAATCCTTTGCAATTTTTATAGATCCTTTACCACCAGCAGCACTTCCTGCAGAGAACATCTGTGTTGGGAAGTTTGGTTTTGGTGTATAAAGATAATATTCATCTATCTCAGGATAGACTGCTTTCTTCATATCATGACCACTATTGGCCATGTTATAATCATTACCCTTGATTTTCTTTTCTTGCCTGATGAATTTCATTTTCATCGGGTCGATATATCTTACTTCTTGAATACCGTCTTGTGGTCTTTTGGTATCAATTACTTTCATGTAATATAATCTACCATCTACATACCAATTTCTAAAAATTTCATGAGCTTTCTTATCAAAGTCCATCATTTCTTTGATAGCTTTAAACTCTGCTCTTATAGCATCTTTTAAACCATCACTAGCATTAACATTAGATAATTCTATTTCAATAGGAGAATCATATAAATCACTAACTAAAGCTTCATTAACAACATCCTCTACAGCAGAATCTGCTTCTGGATGAAGTACCATTTCACGATATCTTTTAATGAGATCGTATTCTGTTCTATAAACACCCTCTATATCAACATACTGACCATAAAAACCACTCGCAATATAGTTGTCAACCCCGTCCTCATTGGTTTTTGGGACAGGGGCAACTATAGAGGGTGGTTTCTTCTGGCTATCGTCAATTGAGAATCCAAAAAGTTTTGGCATAGTATAAACCGTTTCCTATTATTATAGCACTATTTATTAATTTATGCTCTCGCCTCCAGCGTTAGCACCGACACCTTTAAGTGATTCGTAGTAAAGAACTTGTAGTTCTACTGTGAATTCTTCGATGGTATCTGTAGTTTCGTAAGAAAGATCCATCTGACTTAAGTTGGTTGGGAACACATCAAAGAACTTATATGTTCTAAGAGTTGAACCATCACGGTCTAGCTGGTGAATAAATGCATCCTGTTGATAATCTGCTGGATTATTAATTCCAGTAGCATCAGAAAGTCTGTTAATAACATTCATCCACTTTTCAAAAGCAGAACGAATTGCAAAGTCAGTATCGTTAATAACGGTAACTGTCCATGTATCAAAGGTTCTATCTCCAGCAATCTTCAGGATTCTTCCCCTGAAGTTTACGTCTATTGGAGTAATGTTTGAAGCAGGAAGTGCTGCTGCCTTTACTAAGAACCTAGACTTCTCTTTTACATCATTGTCGATTGCTATCGAATCTGGGAAAGCAAGTTCTACCTCAAATAGATTGGGTCTTGCACCACCACCGATTAACTTACTTTTAAAGTCGGTAATCTTTCTTAGTGGCGGTCTGTTAAGTTGGGTTGCCATTTGTTTTTTATACCTCTAAGTTAGTTAAACAGAACCGATTACTTCATCGAATGAAATCCCAGTTCTTGTAGCAACAAAGGTTAAACCGATGAAGTTGATAGAACGTGCAGGTTTCACAAAGATGTCTGCTACAAATTCATTGTTATCTATAACAGCAGCAGTGTTATTTGTTTCGTCACAAATAACTCTGAAGTCGTAAATACCTCTCTTTGATTGAACATCACGCATGAAAGGTTCAACAATGTTTACAAAATTAGTTCTTGTAATTTCGTCGTTGAATTCAAAGAGTTGGTCTTTTGCAGCACCCTTAATTGCTTGCTCAAGATAGATAAACAATCTACGAACATTAATGCGATCAAAGGCAGATGCCTTACCAAATCCAGTCTTGTCTCCAAAGAGAACAATACCAGCACCAGGTGAGAAGATAATTGGGTTTATTCTATTTGAATAAAGTGTATCTCTCTGTGCCTGATTAGGATTATAGGCAAGTTTTACTGCATTTAGAATTGCTCCTCTTGCAGTACCAGCAGGTGAGAACCAAGGGAAGTTGTTAATATCGTTTCTTGCACACAATCCAGCAATGTCTCCGTTCATTGGAACATATCTGAATGTATCGTTAAAACGATCATACATGTACTTGTAACCACTATCAAATACACCGTATGTGGTAGAAGTGATAGGAGCGTAGTAACTAACTAGATTATCTGTAATTTGTGAGTTTGAGTATACAGTTACTGCACCAGCAGCTGTATCATTCAAGAACTGATTTCTAGCAGGAGAAACAAATGCAACTGCATCCTTTCTTTGCTCTGCAACAGAAATCACTTTATTAGCAAGTGCTTGAGAATCTTCCTTAGAATAGTTTGAAGCACCCATTAGAATGAAGTTTGCTTCATACTCATCTGGATTTTCAAATAACTCATATCCAGTAGAAAGATCACCGATAGTAACAGTGAATGAACCAGGTGCTGTTACATCAGTAGTACCACCATAGTTCTTACCACCAGCAAGTGTTAATGTAGTAGCACCTATACCAGCAAAACTAATATCTTGTGCATCTTGATCCCATCCGTTATCAGAAGCATATGTCCAAGTTCCAGCAGCATAGTTAGTAGTTGTTATACCAGCAGGAGAAGAACCAGCAAAGATTTGTGATGAATTATTTGCAATGTACTTTCTCCAGTTAGAAGGAGTACCAGCAGAGAATTCAGCATCTTTTGCTTTAGAAAGACTTAAATGCTTCTCTAAAATAGATCCTGCATTACCAGTAATTGTTCCAAGATCATCAAAAAGAACAACATGAACTTCATCAAATCTTGAACTTCTTGCTTCAGCATATCCTGAAGTTCCAGGACGTTCAGCAACACTACTCCACTTAAGTGTAGTATTGTTTAAAACAATTGTTTGTGCATCAAACCAGTCTGCCTGTGAAGCAACTGTAGTTGTAGATCCACCACCTGCATTAGATGCAACTTCATAACTAAGAACTTGACCAGAATTAAACTTATAAACACCACCTGGTTGATAGTCCTTATATGTTTCTATTCCTGCTGCAGATACATGAGCAGTGAATTTAACATCAACATCAGCACCAGATACTTTAGTAACAATTCCTTTAAAGTATCCATCAAGTACTGATGTTGAACCAGCACCAGCGACAACTGTATTTGGTGGAACCGCTTGGGTAACACCGACTCCAACAGTTAAAGTACTAACACCAACTGTTAATGTTTGGTCTGATTGACTATCAATGATAGCAACCTTAACTCCATTTGACCAAGAACCAGGGTTCCTACCAGTAGCAACTACGTTAGTAATTGAATTGGAATCATATCCTTTATTATTATAGTCGTCTAAGCTATCAATTCTGACGCTACTTGCTGTTCCAACAAATCCATTTGTTAAATCAACGTCTGCAGCTCTTACGACTCTTAGTAAACCCCCGTATGCGAGATAAGAAGATGCAACTAGGAAATGTTCGTAGTGCTTATCTGTCTCTGCAGGTTCACCAAAATTATCTAGCAGATCTTGCTCGTTTTCTACAAGAATTGGTGTGTTAACAGGTCCTTTTGCAAAGGGAGCGACTAAAGCACCAACATTAGCAGATGCTGTGTCAACTCTACCTATGGTAAGGTCAACCTCTTTTACGACAATCCCAGGAGATGCTAAATTTATAGGCATCTTTTACTCTCCGAATCTCAGATTATTTCTGAAATTATTTATTGAAAAGCATATTTTCATTGGGGAAACAATACATGAACGTTACCAATCTGGGTATCCCCAATCTGTAAATGGCCTCTTTTTTCTATTTTTAACTACTCTTCTTATTGTACATACTTTACATTCATACGCATAGGCAGATGGTAAAGCACCTCTATTTTTACGTGTCAGATAAAAATCTTCTATTAAATTTTTTACTTCTCCACATTCTCTACACTTTCTCTCAGTAAATAATAAATGTTCTAATTCAAGTTGATCATCTAAATCCATTTACACTGACAAAACTCTTTTAACTTCTGGGAATTTTTCTTTAACTAATTTTTCAATACCCATAGTCATTGTCTGAGCACTCATAGAACATCCTGCACAAGCACCTAACATTCTAACCATAACAACAGGTCCTTCATCAAGGTAATCTATTGCAATGTATTCAAGATACCCACCATCAGCTTCGATATAAGGACGTATCTCATCCAATACATTATTCACATTTAAATCATTTAGTTCCATTACAGATAATCCCACATGTAGCTCATACCGCCACCTTTATCACCATACTCATCAGTATACCATCTTTCTCCATCTTTATCAACAAAACTTTCTTCATCATTAACACCATCTAAAACAAATCCAAATGGAGCCATATCTTGTTCTATTTGATTCTTTTGTTCTTCATAAATTCTTTTACGAACATCATTATCAGTCATTTCCTTGAAATAGTCTTGTGCAACTAACCACGAAAATATAACAAGACACATTGCTAAGTCATCATTACATCCTTCTTCTGCTTCAAATGATTGATGCTTCTGTGCAAATGTGGTTAATTCTGAAATAATATCATAATCACAAGTAATTATTTTATCATCCTCTAATAAAGTTTTTAGATTAGAACATCCTAATTTTTTAACAGCTGAAGTTGTTCTTACACCAAGTTGAGTCTTCTTTCCAGAGAATCCCTGACCAACAACTTGACCATTTCTTCCTCTCATAGAAGCCATTAATATGTTTTCATATTCAAGATCGTAAAATAATATTGATGCAACCTGGTCTCCAATATCATTTACCTCTACAAGAACATATGCATTATTATATGCTTTAGCAATATCACGAATAATATTTGGGAATAACATCGGTTTAATTTCATTATTCCTATATTTTGCTATAACTTTATACGGAAACTCAGTAACATCAGCAACAATAAATGCAGAGTAATCATTACCCAAACCCCTTGCTACATCTACAGTAATTATATAATTATGATCTTCTTTAACTCTTTCATATATGTCTAAACCTGCACTTCTTTGAATTGGTTCCTCATATACCAAATTTCTAAGTTTTGCTGGATTAATTAGAGTATTTACAGAACCTAAGAACTCACATTCAAACTCAACCTTAAACTGTTGCTCTGAAGTGTTTGCAATAGTTTGTGCTTTCCATTCAGCGTCTCTACCTGGAACCTGTGACCAATGTACTTCTGTATGTGTATATTCATTCTTACCTCTTTCGGCATCATGCCAATACCTATAGAAATGATTCATCCCATGAGGGGTAGATACCATTATTACTTTCGTTGATTTACCAGAAGTAATAGTAGGATAAACAGAGGCAAAGAACGACTCAGCAATGTGATTCGGGACGAAAGCGAACTCGTCAAGAAAGAGGATATTAAAGGACATACCTCGGACAGCACTTGCAGACGTAGAAGCAGCCAGTATCTTTGATCCGTTTTCAAGTTCTAGACTCCCTTTGTTCCATGAGATTATACCCTGTTGCATCCATTTAGGCAAATTCTCATATGCAGTTTGTAATCTACCTAATAAATCACGGGCAGTTGCTGCTTTGTTTGCAAGAATACCAATGTTTGTACTATCATTAAAAACAGCATAATGTAAAAGATAAGATACAGACGTAGTTGACTTACCAGTCTGTCTGGGCATCTTACATATGTTGAATCTGTTCTCATGGAAGTTTCTAATCAACTTCTCTTGGAAGTCATATGGATGAAATTGAGTTAATCCTTCATCCAAAGAAACAATCTTAATATAGTTCTTAGCAAAATATACTGGATCCTTCTTACATTTAATAAATTCAACAATCTGTTCTTGGGTAAACTCATGAGCAGTATTAGCCTTTTTTAAATTGGGATTACCAAGATAGACTTCTTCCTGAGACATAATAAAATTTACTTATTAGGTTTTTCGTTATCTAATAATCCTTGTTTAAGCATTTTGGATAACTCGGATGTAGATCCTACAAATAGTGCATTATTTGTAACATTACTTGGAGCTTTATTCTTATCCTCATCAATATCTTTAACTTTCTTTTGAAGTTCCATCAATTTATCAGTTGTATCTGCAACTGATTTTATAATTTGTCCTGCAACTTCATATGCTCTTGGACTTGCACTTTCACCAGCAAGTTCCAGTATACCATTAAGAGATTCTTGCCCTTTCTCTATAAGTGAATATAAATTAGCACGAGTATAATCATAGTCTTTATCAATATCATCACTCACATTTCTAATCTGATCTTTTCTCTTAGCACAACCCCCTTCTGGAGTTGTACTCACATCAATAGCATTAGTTGTATTCAATGCCTTGTCGATAGAATCATAATTATCCATAACTTTCACTATACGTCTTCTTGCTGAGTTGGACTATAAGTTCTACCATCAGTATAGAAAGTAGTAGTTTCATTGAATCCAAAGTTATCATCCATATCAACTAATAAATCATCTGCTGCAGTTAATACGTCAATTGATGTATTTTCTAAATGTGTTACTTTATCAGTACCATCATAACCTCTAGCAACAACAAGTGTCAAGTTATCAGGTTTTTCTTTGACTAACATAATCTCATTATCAATAATAATTCTATTGTTAACTGCAAAGTTAGTAGAATCATTTACAGCAAATCTAGTCTTAGTCTTAGTTAATGCTTCACGTAAGGTAGCAGTATTATCATCATTATAATCCTCTCTTGCTTCAGGTACAGCAGTATATCTGACTTCTCTTTTTGCTGTAAGTGCTGTATCTGCAGCATAATCGACTTGAACCTTCTTAATAAGTCCTTCAGGTGTATCCTCAACTGGACCGAATAGATGAGTCTTAGCACTAAAATTAAGTGTGTATATTAATGCTCTTCTAGTTGAAAAGTCTCCTTCATAATCATCTTGGAATGAAATATTATCCAAAACAATTGGTACATCTCTCTTTTCATTAATTGCATTAATTAAATCAATAGTTATATTGAATGATGGTTGAAAATATGGAAGTATCTGTTCTACAATCTGTAATGCGTCATCATTTAATTTAGTTAAAATATTTAATTCAAATCCTATATTATATGGAACAGGCATATAAACCCTTCTTATTTTTTTATTATCATCAAGTGCTTTGAATACTTGAGTTATACCAGACTTTCTTGTTGCATCATATGTAATATTAGTCATCTCAAAAGACATTCTTGGTAATGTAATTTGAACTGCTCTATTCAAATCTGGATTTTGCTCCAGTCTTGCTAAGAATTTCTGCATTGGACCATAAGCCAATGGAACTCTTATTTCACCACCAGGAGCACTAGTAGAAGATTTGTGTCGTATGCGAATATCATTAAATATCGTACCGAAAGCAATAACTGTCTTTCTTAATATTTGATGATAATAATAAGTACCTAACATTAATATACACCGAATGGATTGGATTCTGTAAAGTCTAATAAATCATCTGCTGCATCTTCAAATTCATCATTAGAATCGAACTCATCATATATATCTCTATTGTCCCATTGATCAACAACATACTGAGCAAATTCTCCAGTAATTGTTGATGATGTACCAATAACAGTTTCACCTTGAATGAAGCCAGAAACTGTAGTTCCTATACCTACTTGAGATATCTTAAGAGTTCCAGTATCTTCATCCCAATCTTTAACTCTTGCGTCAGTTCCTGAAGATTCTCCATGAACAACCTCATTAAAGTAGAATGTACCAACTCCAGAAAGTGCAGGTGCAGCAATAACAACATTAGGAACAGATGTATATCCTTGACCTGGATCTGTAATTCTTAAAGATGTAAGTACATTATCAGCATTAACAACTGCTTCAGCAGTAGCAGTAGTTCCAGCACCACCTGGTCCTGCAACAGTTACTATAGGAGGAGTTGGATAACCAGCACCCTGATTAGTAAGAGTAATACTCTTAACACCTCTCAAAGTTTTTTCTATTGTTGCATCTGCAGTTGCTCCTGTTCCATTACCACCAACAATTGTAACTGTAGGTGGTGAAGTATATCCAGATCCAGCATCAGTTAATACAATTCTTTCAATAGAATGGACACCTTGCCTGACAGTAGTAATTGCAACGGCACTAGCGTCTTGTCCTGCTGCGTTACCTGTAGTAGAAATAGCAACTGTTGGAGTTGCTGTATAACCACTACCATCCTGAAGTAATCTAAGTTCTCTTATATAACCAGATGGTTGAGATAAGACTGCAGTTGCAGCAGCAGTAGTTCCTGCTCCAGTTACCTTAAGTGTTGTAATAAATCCTTCATCTTCGACAATTTCATCAATCTCCTCAATAGAAGTATCAATAACCTCATTCTCATATTCAAAGAGTTCACATTTTAATTGATAAACATAAGTATTACCTAACTGATAGAAAGGATCTTCATGCTCAACAAATTTAATTTCAAATAATCTACCACCTAATGGGAAAAATATTAAATCTCCTTCTTTTGGTCTACTATCTACTATAACTTCTTCATCTGGAAGAGCAACCAAAAATGCACCAATAAAATCTTCAAATCTTTCTTTAGATATTGTTACACTTAATTCATCTCTAACTATACTCATACCAAACTTGGTCATAATATCAGCCTGGCCACCATATCCTTCATAATTATTAACATAGACTTCTAACTGAAAATTATCATCAAATTTAGAAGTTTGAACTTCTTCGATAACAGTTTGCCTATTAACGAATTTTCTTGGTATATAAGTTACCTCAACACCAAAAGTCCTCAACTGTTCGTTGATTAAATCTTGAACAAGTCTTTGTTCACTATCTGCACCTTGTAGAAAATAAGAATTTAAAGCCATGTTATCCTATGAAGTCCAGTGGTGGTAACTCATACTCAAGTTTAAACCTTTCTCTAAAAGATTCTAATGCTCTTTCTGCATCATCATATATTTCACGACCATTCATTTCAATTCCACCAGGAAGTTTAACTCCTTTAAATTTAATCATATTCTGTCCCCATTGACGTTTAATCAATAAGGTAACATACTCCTTCAAGAATATATCATTATAAATCTGATTAAAGTCTTCAGGATCTAATGCCCTAAAACAATCAAGAACTAAGTAATTATCTAAAGTTTGAGCACCCCAATCCATATCCAAATATAATCTACCCTGTCTTTTATTAAATCTTATTTGCTTATCTGGTGTTAATAAGAAATCAATATCTTCCAAATAAGTCTTAGTCATTGCATATTGCATCAATTCAACAGAATTGAAATAATATAAATCATTTAAAAATAACTGATATTTAATACTAAACATTCCAGAAGATATAGAACTGGAATCAAACTTAAATATTTTTTCTACACCAACTACAGAATCTGGAACCTGTATGAAATTAGATGTTTCATACCAATTACTAGTTGTAGCTCCATATCCAGTTATTGTACTAGATGTACCTACAGTAGTAACTATACCTGCACTATTTGTACTACCACTATCATTTCTTGCTCTACCTCTATCAAGATCATCCTGACTTATTCGGTATTTGAGATACATTCTCTCAACACCATCAAAATGCCTCTCATTAAACATCTGAATGCCGTCATCAACAGCATCTTCTATCTGTTCATCATCAACATTTATCTCTAGTACAGGAGCACCCAGCTTCCTTAAACAATATTCTATAAAGTCTTGTCTATTTGCTGGTTTCATCTTCTTCTAATTCTTCTAGTAAATTGTCATGTTTTTCTTGCAATTCTTTTAGACTTGCGAGAAGGTCATTTTTCTCATCCAAGAAATCTTGGGTTAGAGTTTGTACTTTTGCCTCTAATAAGACATTCTGATTTGAGAGTTGTGCTAATTTAGCATTATAAATTTGAATCAAAACATTAATGTCAACGTCAGTTTGATTAGCCATAGTTAGTTAATTAAAAAGTTCCCCCGTCTAGGGTATCAGTCCAAGTTGGTGTACCAGCAGCAGTTGTTGTTAGAACATAGTTTGATGTACTAATACCAGAAGCAGGTGCTACTGTAGATTTTTGTAATCCAGTATTATCAAAGTATACCACTCCACTGGTAGAAAAATCACCAGATTGATAGTATATACCTTTAATATCTAGGTAACCTTTAGTACCACTTACAGTACTATTAGTATCTGTTGCGTCTGGAATGAATGTCCACTTACCAGTAGAATCATCATATCCGAAGAATCCAAGCTTAGTATTTGCTGTACCAATACCAGTATTGTAGTTGTATGAAATACCACGATCAGTATTGGTATCATACGCATGAGTAATGGTTATTTGAACTGCAGTTGCAATACCAGCAGTAGTTGTACCATCAATATAAACTGTTTTTGAACCAGTATTATAAGAATGAACTGTAGTTCTACCTGCTCCAGGTAATGAAGCATGAGTTAAAGTATCACCAGTATTAATACCAGTAAGACTATCAAGAACTATTGCAGAAACACCACTACCAACTGTTGTTGTAACAGTTCTACTACTTGTTACATCACCTAATTTAAAGATAGTCTCATTTGAAGTAACTGATGTAGAGTTAACAGTAGTTTGAGTACCATCAACTTGTAAGTCACCTTTAATAATAACAGTACCTTCATTACTTAAACCATCTGGATATGGGTCAATATATAATTGATTTCCTGCACCAGATCTGGTAGCAATAATATTGGATGAAATACCAATATTATCAATCTCAACTCCACCAGTAACAACCATCTTACCAGTGAAGTTTGATTGTCCTTGATAAGTTGATACACCAGTAACTAATAATGCATCAGTTTCTAGTGTTCCAGTAATATTAACTCCATCTACACGAGTTTGAAGTTTATCTGCACCATTAAAGAATAGATTAACAGATGAACCTTCATTAAAAACTGCTTGAGAAGCATTATCAGCAGCATTACGAATATCAATTTTAGTTCCTGTTACACGTAAATCACCTGTTCCAGCATCCTTAATATAACTATGTGATCCTGAATGTGATATTTGAAGATCTCCATTTTCTCCAAGAGAACCACCAAAATGTGCTACATCATTATCAAGAAGATGAAGTTTATCTTGAACTGTAGCAATACCAGTTACATTAAGATTACGTGCAGTTAATTCATCAATATTTGTATCATCAGCAACATATAAATCTCCACCTACATACAAATCTCCAGCAGAAGTAGTTACTCCAGTAAATTGAACTTCACTAGCAAATGTCCAAGGAGCACCAGTTACTCTTACTCTATCTGTACCATCTTCATCATATTCTATCTTAGCATCTTTACTAGTACCAAAAGTTAAAAATGTATCATCTTCAACAATAACTTCACCACTTCCATTAGTAGTGAATATAATATCACCATCAGTATTTGTACTACCAAGATGATTACCATCTAATTTAAGATTATCAACATTCCACTGGTCTACCTTATTATTAGCATCTAATATAGGAACAAATCCATTTGCAACTGTAGTTGGGTTGTTTTGTCCTGCAACCAAACCTGGAGCAATACTTAATAAGTCTGTATAATATCTACCGCCAATTTCTTGTGGATTAGAAGAATTATCTCCAATAAATGTTCTACCACCTTTATTACCATGAGTACCTACACCAACAGTGTTTGCAACTTCACCGTAGTTAAGAGACCCTGGTGCAGCAGTACCAGTCGATCTTTTTACTCGTATAATACTGGCCATTAAAAGCTACCTCCGTTGATATCTAGATTCTGTGTTACACCAGGTGTTAATGATAATGTTCCTTCCCATTTAGATAAAGTGGAGTTATAAACCAACACCATACCATTTTGTGGGTTATTAGCACTTACATCATTTAATCCAGACAAGTTAATAGTTTTTGATCCTGATAAGGATGATACAACTTTAACTGCTGGTGCTTGACCAACTCTTACTCTAATAGGCATAATTATCACCCATGTGTAGTTACTCCAGCTCTAACCATTACAGATCCTTCAACTACTCTAGTTACCGTGTTTGCAGTGTCAGTAACTAAAATATCATACACATATCTTCCTCCTTTTATACCTGCACTTGCAGTAGATGTTAAACCTACTTTAATTACACCTGTAGTTGGGTTTGGAATAGAGGCATCGAAAACAATTTTAGCTTTACTAGTAGGATGCTTTCTCATAGATGATTTAACTGAATAACCAGTCAAATCCAATAGAGAAGCAGACTCACTATCTTCTAAAGTAAATGTTTGTTCAAATGTTGCTCCAGTATTAATTACTAGATTACTAACATAAACAGCAGCCATTTATTATAATACTAAGGGGATCTAGAATATATTTATACTATTTTTGTTATCTGTTTTAGCATGGACTTTATTTCTTCAATATCCTGCTTAATCTTGTCTAATTCTTCTTTCTGAGTACGTTTAGCAGACCTCATCTGGATATATTGATTATATCCAGATATATCAGTATTTACTATTGCACCAGACTTATCTCTATAAAGATTTTTATGTCCTTCAACTGGTATCATTATGCTAATGCTAGAACTCTTAAATCCTTAAATCTTGGTGGATTTGCTTCATCAGTTCCACTAGATACAATCTTAATCTTAAATCCAGTAAATTCTTCAAGATCATCAGCAGTAAACTGATACTCTGAGAATTCATCATCACGATTTGCATTTACAATTGCATCTGAAGTACCATTGTTTAATTGATCACTAATAATAGTATCTCCAAATCCATCACCATCACGATCAGTCATATTAGCATATCCAGGGAATAATTCATATGATTGATCAACTTCACTTGAATCTGGTCTTGTAAGTTTATAAAGAACTCTAAAGTCAGCAGAAGAATGTCTATGTGCAGCAACTAATACTTTTAATGATCTTGCTGGTTGTTTCAAATCTATTTGATTTGAAATGTAAATTGCAGCATGAGTATCTCCAGAAGAAAGATTAGCAATAGATTCACCAGTATAATTTGCAACTGGGTTATTCAATTTATTTCTCTGGAATACAACTGTACCATTCTGAGTATCTATTATTGGTGATAGATCTGCGTTTTGAGTAGAAAGTTGCATACTCAATGTAAATGATCTATTTTTAGGTAAATCAGTTAATTTTGATAGTTCATTAATTTCAGAACAAACAATTCTAGTTGATGATAGACTATTTGGTTGATTTAATTCAACATTTTCATAACCTTGATCTTCAAATGATACTTCTACACCACCAGCACTTGTACCAGAAACAGTTCTTACTTGTGTAGAAAGATTTGTTTCACCAGGTGTAAGTACGTTAAATTGTGGAGCAACAGAGTTAAACTGTATGTTCTTAGATGAGAAACCTCTAGGTCCACCAACTGTATTTTCAGTAGTGAAGCTCATTTGTTTATCACCAGTCATTCTGGAATCATTAGTACCATTTCTACCTGCTTTAAGATAAAGTTTATCAATATCTTTAGAATTTCTTACTAAAGCAGGAAGAGGTGCAAGACTGTGTGTTGTATTAATACCGACTAGAGAAGCACCATTTAATTCATATCTGTAAACAAGATCATCTACTTTATGACTTTGAGCAACAGTACCGTTAAGACCTCTGGTTGAAACACCAATCACTCCATTACCATTAATACTATTATAGAACATAATTTCCTGTCCTATTTTCAAATAACCGAAGGAAGTTGTTATACCTTCAAAAGTTGCAAATGTAGTAGTAGATGCTGATCCAACATTAATGGTATTATCTGTAGATGTTACATCTACTACCAGTTTTTCTGGAATAGTATCTGGTTCAATACCAGATATTACTACTTCATTAGTATCAGAATGCATACCATGACTATAAAGTTCTAACTCAAATACATCACCTTCATAAAGATCACTAATTACAGAACTAGTCGTTCTAACATCAGTATTACCCATAGAAACTGCAACACCTGCATCATCATAATAAACTAAATTTTGTCCTGAAGTAAATTCTTCACCTTGACAATCAGTTAGATATAGAGTATCTGAAGTAGCAGCAACATCGGTCAATGTAACTTTAGCACCTGAACCACTAGTCATGGATGAAGTTGTAATACCCAAAACATCACCTTTAACATAACCAGTACCAGGAGAAGTAATATTAACTGTAGTTATTTCACCAGCAGTATTAGCAATAACAATTGCTGCTGCTCCACTACCATGTCCAGATATAGTATAAAGAGGAACAGCACTAAATTGACCAGTTGAATAACCTACACCAACTGCAGTAATATCTACATCAGAAGTACCAGTTGTTGCTGGATGTCCAACTTGTTCAATAAAACCACTTGGTCCTACATGATTTGCACCACCAGCACCTTCACTAATTTTTCTTCCAGTAGTTAATACGGAATTAGCAGCAGATGCAGTAGTAATACCAACCTTTAGTTTTCTTGGTAAACATCTTATTGGATTTGGTAATAAACCTGGAATTTGTCCAGTAGTATCATTAAGTTTAGGATTATAGAAATATGCACTACCTGCAGCAGAAGTAAATTGACACTTATTAAGTGTGAACTTAAGATCTTGGAATTGGTTTGCAGACCAAATAGATCCGTTCTGAGACTTAAATAAACTACCACCAAGATACTGTTTAGAAATAATTACACTTTCTGTATTTGGAAGACTAAATGTATCAATTGTTGGTTCACCCATTTCAGCGATCCACATTTCATAATTATTCGTTGTTGGTGCAAGAATAACTACTGCATAAGTATCTTCTGGTGGTAAATATATTGGTGATGGGAATGTTACTCTTGTTGCAACAGAAGCATCATCAGAAACATTAACTTGAGTTGGTTCTAGTGATATTATAGCATAATCTACAATCATCCTATCGGTTGGAGTTCCTAACTCAGTAGTTCTTATTTCAATATGAACTTTCTCTTGAGTATCTTTTTTAGCAAAGAATAGATCTACAGAAGATAAGAATACACCATTTTCACCCTCAACAACAAATGTTTGTGCTAATGGGTCTCTTCGGAATACCCTAGTAACCTGAGTAATATTGTTAACTTCAGTAATTTCATTAGTAACATTGGTAATATTATTAATGATGGGGATTGGTGGTGGTGGTGGATTTCTTATACTAATAGTTTCTTGTAAGAACTCATCAACTACACCACTAGTTGTATAAACTGTTTCTCCACTACTTATAGATGGAGATCCTGGTAATGCAAGAGAATTAGTTTCGCTAGAAGATAACTTAAATGTTCTACTACCATTTCTAAACCTAAGTGGAGGTGGTGGACTTGCTAATGGATCTCTAAAGAAGAATGATCCATAAACATCTCCATAAGTATCACTAATCAATCTAATATCACTAACAGTTGCTTGAGCACCACTTGTAACTCCAAGTAAACTTATATCAGTAGTAATATATCCAAAGAATCTTCCTTGTGCATCTTCACGTAATGATGCAATATCCACGTTCAATACACTTGCTGAAGCAGAATATGCACTGGATAGATTAACAGAAGTATTATATGGGTTATTTAAGAATGTAATATCTGGAGCACTTATATCTCCTGCTTTATGATTAGGTTGACAAATTCTGAATGTAATTACTCTTTGTCCATCAAGGAAACCTTCTACTGTTTCTCCTGATTCAAAAACACCAGAAGTCATTGATATTTCTATTAATTTAGGAATAATATCAAGTCCAGAAGTGCTATCAAAGAAAGGATAATATCTAGTAAATGGTTGAAGACCATTTGCCTCAAATCCTACGTTCCTTGAACGAATATGTTCATCTGGTCTACTACCATTTCTAATTTCTGTAACAAATGATCCTTCAACATCACCCAATACAGTTCTTTCTCCATTAGCAATGAAAACATTTCTTACCCAACTATCAGAAGCAGGATTAAGTGTTACAAGACCAGTAAATTCAATAATATTGAATGGGTTTACATTTTCAGTTCTAGATGCTAAAGGTTGTTTGAGTAATTCAGCTTCCTTATAGTCTAGAGTTAACATATCACCAGTCTTTCTTACATTAGAATCTAATAACTCTAAATTAGCTGAGAAATCAGCAGTATCAGAATTTATAGATGGGTTTAATGCTAATTCTGGTTTAATAGCAAAGAAATCATTAGGAGTAGTTAATTCTCTTAATCTTGTATTAACATCACATTTATTATCTCTATTTCTTGTGTCTATTAAATCAGTATTTTTAAAATCATCTACAAAGAATCCAGTTTTAAATCTACTGAGTCCATCAGCATCTTGAACCTGAAGAGTTTTTGTATCAAGTTCTAAAAGACTTAATGATGTTACTGTTTCTAAAACATCTAATCTATCTTCTAGATGACCGATATCTCGCATTGTATACCGTCTATTATCAACAAGACGAACATATGCATCATCGGGATTATAAAGATATGCTGGAAGTTCAATAGTTGCAAGAGTCATTGCATCTTCAACATTAGTAGGAGGTTTAGGATCTATTGAAGAAACACCTTTAATTACAGAAAGTCTTTCTTGCTTATCAAGAATAACTTTATCAATTCTAGGTAGATAGAAACTATAACCTAATAAAGAACTCTCATTAGGAGTAACAATTAATGTTGGATTAGATCCAGCAGTTCCAAAATTCCTAGCACCATATGCAAATGGTGATGCAGTAGTTAAAGTCCAATCAGCAACTCTTGGTCTAAAATCAAGAGTATCAGATGCTCTAACACCATTTTTTAATATTGGAATATGCTTATCAAATTGCTCTTTACCATAAGAATCAATAGTATAAACATCACCAGTATCATTAGATGGAACTTGATAACAATTATATACAACTGTTATCTTTCTAGAAGGTGCAGAGAATCCACCATTTCTAATTATTTTAGAATAATCGTAGAATTGCTCTTTTTGTCCTTTATCTAAAGTAAACTTTTCAGTTATATTCAAATAACTACCAGGTGTCTTATCCTGTAAATTTGTAATAATATTCGATTCTTTAAATGTTAATGATTCACCTATCTTAAATCTTTCTGGTGTTAAATAGCATATTTCAACTTCAGTTGCAGATACTCTTGTAGTTAATTGAGCAACTGCTTTACTATCTGAACCAACTATTTTTTCACCTAAAATTGAATTTGTATCTAATCCTAATCCAGTTACAAATGAAAGTTTATCCAATATAGGTACATTCGTATCTAATGATTCAAATACACCAACAACTTCTGCTACATCTGGTACATGTAAAGAAATTTCTTTATCATCAACCCTAAGACCATAAAAATTATTTTGTGTCAATCCAGTTCCATTAGTAGATCCTGCAGAAACACACTTATCAATAGTTATTTTCTCACTTCTAACATAATTCTTTTGCTTACTCTTAATATCTTTTTTCTTAACTGTTGTATTAACAACAATATTAGCAGCATTTCCAGATAATCCAGTAACAGATATTTGAGTTCCATCAGCATTTAGACTAAATTGATCTGATGATAATGGAGCAACAAATGAACCATTTACTGCAGTTGAATAATGAACTGAATATCTTTCTGAATCATAATTTTCATAGAAAGCACTAGAAATACCTGTAGATGATATTGGTACTTCCATTAATCCAACAGAACTTGCACCTTCTCCAGTAATCTGTTTTGATACAAGTAAAGTTGATCCAGCTAAATCTATATCAGAAACATTAGATGAACTCAATGGTGCATATAGTCCTGCATTCTCATTACTAACAATATTAGGTCTACCTACACTAAATGAAACTGTTTCTTGTCCAGTAGCAGGTATAGCACCATTACATACACCAGCAACAGTAGCTACTGCATCAAGATCCATTGTTAATCCATCAGGAGATACCCATCTAACTTTATTAAAGACCTCATCAGTAGAGTTTGGTCTTTGGTATCTAATAATAGTATCAGATTTAATACCAGCAAAATTCTGTCCTGCACAGCTAGTAATACCAGCAGAGTTAATAACTAATTGATCAGTAACATTAAATCCTTTTGGAATAACTCTTTGTAATGTAGTATCTGCTGCAAAATCAACAGTATTTGTGTCTATAATACCACCAGATCCTCCAGTATTTTGATATACAGATTTAACATCTTGTATTCCAAAAATTCTAACAGATTTAAGTGATCTCTGTACAAAAACATCACCATTTATCTTAATTGGTTCACCAGCAAGAAATGTTCCAGATGTTTGTTCTATTGAAATTTCAGTATTTGCATTTGCTCCTGCTGCTACTGTGTAACCAGTAGCACCACTATGTAAACCTTCAATATAAGAAGATGCTGGCAATTCAGCACTAGTACAACTAGAATTTAAAATAACGTTTGTATATGTTTGAACATCAAAGCAATATAAATCCCAATCTGAACCAGCATTATTATATGGAGAATCACTTAGACTAAAGGAATATGCTCTTGCCTTTCCTATTATATCTCCAGCAGCTGCTGCAGCAGTTCCAGTTGCTCTTCTTTCAGAACATAAATCTACTGTATGATTATTATTTAAACCTATAAAGGGAGTTCCTTGAACATTATTAACCTTTATTTTATTTCCTAATTCAAGAGGAACTAATGATCCTTCTATTTTCTTTATATCTCTTGGTTTATCTACATCTACTACAGTAGTTCCTGGCTTATAAGTATCATATCCTCTAACATATGCTTTTCCAGAAGACACCTTAACTGCCATTAAATCATCAGTAGGAACATTTCCTTCATCTGTAGTAGATCCTGCAGAAAACACACCTTCATTAGATAATCCATCATTTAATGAATTAGCGACCTGAATACCAAATCCATTTACGGTATAGTCTCCAGATTCATCAAATGTTCTACTAGCAAAGTAGTCTCTAATTAAATTATATTGTGGTTTATTTTCAAGTTTACGTATCTCTCCTTCATTTAATCTAAGTATTTCAACGAAAGTTTTATCATTATTATCTGTTAATGCCTTTTTAGATAATACTGTAGTTATCTTTAATCTATCAGCACCTGGTGCTGCATAGTTAGAAAATCCTTTAGCATTATCATATAAAGAATCATCATCTCTAGAAGTGATTAATTCTTCATTTATACTTAATCCTACTCTATAAGATGGTGTATTACTATATGGATCTAAAACTATCTTGTCAGCAGAAACATTTACAAAAGCACCTCTAATGAAATAGACACCATCTCCAACTGCTGCTGCACAACCAACTGCAGAAGCATCTAAAGAAATAAGAGTAACTACACTATCTCCTTCATTAAAGACAGTATTACCATAAGCAAAAGCTTCTTGTGTTAATAGTGCTTCACCATCATCTAATGCTCCACCATTAGCATTAGATGTACCACTTACATATTTTACAAATAAAGTAGCATGTGTTATATCTGTACCATCAGCAGAAAGTTCTGCCTTATCAACAATTACAGTAGTACCAGAATTTTGTCCTTTTAATCTTTTTCCTACTAAATCTTGGATGTATAATGAAATTGGAACACCTAAATGTTCATCATTTAATTTAATTGAGTAATATTCAGGATCATATGAAATATTACCTGGGATCACCATTGATCCCTCTTTAAACATGTGACTACCAAAAGACTCTACTTGATCTTGTAAGATCGATTGTAGAGTTGATAATTCTCTTGCCTGAACTGGAAACCCTGGTTTGAATAAGACTTTATAAAAATTATTCGCCTTATCAAAATCGTCAAAATATGGGCTTATATTTAAATTAGTTTTCTGTGGCATTTTTTAGAATTCCAAGATGATTTTGATGTCTTCTTTCTGTCTAGAATTTCGTGCTATTAGCGGTCTATTATCTAGGTAGAGGATATCACCCGACCCTTTATTTATCTCAGGTGAAGACAACCCTATTGTGAATGATGTTGCTAGATCAATAACTTTATTTCCTGTTGTTGTTACTTTACTCTCAGTAAATGCAGTATCAACTACTCCAGAGAAACCAAGTGTTGTTGTTATTGGATCCGAAGCAGAAGAATTAAATGGATTTATCTTTGAGTTAGTTGATACACCAACGTAATCCTGTTGATCATCTGTAGTTGAGTTAAAATACAATGATCTATCTTGAAAATATTTCAAGACCATAGTTTCTTCATCATATGAAGCAGCATATCCTTGAGCAGTACCACCAGCAACTGTTTGTCTAATTATAGTTCCTGGAGTTGGAAGAGTACCTGTAACAGAAGAGAATTTAAGTCCAGATAATGAAGAATACTGAGGTTCAACAAATGTAGCAGCAGATCCAGCTTGAGTTGGATTTTTTACTATACCAATTTGTGCAAATTTTGAATCTACTGGAAAATCCTTAGTAGTATCATCAAAACGACTGTATATAAGAACTTTATCAGTTCCTAACTCACTATAAATGTCATATCCATGACCTCTAGATGGTGGAATAATAGGAATTAATTTTGCTGCATTTGCTGTAGAAACACCAGCATTAATAGTTCCTAAATCAACCATTCCATAAGTATATCCTTGACCACCAGATGAAACAACCGCATTTGTTATTTTACCTAAACTATCAGTATCAATAACAACCTTTCCACCAGTACCATCACCAAGAATATTCACTTCTAAACCAGATTGGTTTACTGAATATCCACTACCTTGATTATCAATATATACCTTCTTAATTTGATTATTATTGTTGGTAGAATCACCATTATCTCTTACTGCTTTTATTTGAGCAGTATCAGTAGTTAACCAATTATTAGGTACAGAAATATAATCAGTAGAATCAAATTTTATAATATCACTAGGAGGAACACTGAATAGATATTTCCAAATATATCCATCACCACTTTCTCCTGCCTTACTTGGTTCTACATCAGTAAATACTGGTTCATCCTTTGAGGCATTTCCTGTAGTATTAATTCCAGAAGATCCATTATCAACACAAAGATAGACATTATAGTCTTTATTCATTACATAATAATTTGCATCATATAATCTCGCTGATTGAGTTAAAGGAGATGTTGAATCAACTCCATAATCATGACGATACATTTCATAAGTGGTTCCCGTTTTCCAGATCCTCTTTTTAATCAATCTTCTTATATTTGCACTATTAACTTTCTTACCAAACATCATAGTATCTGACGTATGATTAATATTATTAATAGTGTCTCTGGGATCTGGAATATTAGAATTATAGCCCGCTAAATCTGCACCACTTCTACCAAAACCAACAGTAGCTGGAGCAGGATTAGGAAGACCCAGGAAGACATAATAAGAATTTGCAGGGTTATCTATTGACTCTACAAAATTATTTGCGTTCTGTATTCTAAATTGATCGGTTACAATAGCAGCCATTTATTTCATATTTTTTATGTATTTATACTACCCAAGATCTGGTTTTAATGCACCACTATCATTCCAACCATAATCACGACGTTGAATTGGTGGGAATGTTGATATTCCAGATCCTGTTGTTAATCCAACAGTTAATCCAGTAATACCAATAGACACTGGGTTTACAGTAGTTCTTGCTATACCTGCAAGTCTACCCCATGAGAATCTACCAAGTATTTTATTTGTTGGTGCAGTTGATGTAAGACCAGCATGATTTGTATTTGTATGTATATAGCAGGTAGCTAATCCTGTATTACCACTAACACTCCATTGCTGTATTTGGTAGATATTATCAGCAAAACTAGTTCCTATTCCAACTGTATCATTATTATTCTTAGACTTAGCGATAGATGTTAATCCTGTTCCAACAGTAGTATCATAAATGTAAAGTGGTTGTCCAACTGCTATTCCACTGTAACTAGAATTACCAGGTTTCTTTAACCAAAACTCAATTGCTAATTTTCCTGATGTGGGAGCACTAGTTGTAATACCAGTAACAATACCAGTTACACCTTGAATAATATCAATAGATTCAATCTTTTCTCTATTCCATGATGGGAATGATGCAATAACAGATGGTGGGTTTGATTGAGTATATCCAAGTCCAGGATTTACTATCGTTGTATCAGTTATTACTCCATTAGTTAATGTAAGAGTTGCTGTAGCAGTAGATCCTATACCAACTCCAATATGAGATGGTGCACCAATTGATACAGTTGCTGTTCCATATCCAACACCACCATTAGTAATTGATAATGATGATATTGTTCCTCCAGCAGAAACTACAGCAGTAATAGCAGCAGCAACTGGATCGCTAGAATCAGGTATGATCATTGCACTTATTTGATCAGTAATAACAATTGAAGATTCATTTTCTTCATAATTAAAGAAATGTGCATTATCTACAAAGATTTCTGATTGAGTTGTATTAACATCTCCAATAATCCTTGCTGTTGGATAAACATATGGTTCAATAGAATCTCTAGATTTATAAACAATTTCACCATTTATAACTCTATCATACTTCTGTCTATTCCAAGACATTGGTTTAAAGTTATTTTCATCAACACCTAACCCAGAATATATTTCTGTTTCTATAGTATCTGATGTAGTAATACCAGAAAGTACTCTATGTTGTTGTTCTGTATGAAGACCAACCTTCTTAATTCTGAGAAGGTCACCCTGTTTAACAGTTTCTTTTACAGGAAATATCTTACTATCATCACCAGCAGTTCCTCTATAGAAGAATATTGAAACATGATCATTAACTGTAGGTGCTTCAGTAAAGGTAAAGGTTGTTCCACCTGCAAAATTATATGCTTCACCAGGATTCTGTATTACACCATCTATGATGATTAATAATAATGAATTCATATCTACTAATGCAGAATCAGGATCAGTACCATCTATTTCAAAACTTACTAATTGTGAATTATACATTAATGGGAATCTTGTTCTAGTTCCATTCTGAAGATCTTTTATAGAATCAATATAATCAAATTGTCCAAAATTCCAGCATGTAAACCTATCAGTAAATGTTTCAGTAACAGTAAGTTCAAAATCACTAATAAGTGATGAAGAATTAAGATATTTGCTAGTTACTAAACCAACTGGTTTAAATACATCTCCAACTAAGAATGAATGTCCACTTCTAGCAACATCAAAATCAGAAACAATCCAAGAAGTAGATCCAATACCAGTTGCATTGTCAGTTGGTGAAACTGCTACAGTAATTAATTGACCAGTTCCTGTATCAGTAGTATTTCCAATACCTCTTCTAGAAACACCTGTTATTTCAAGATTTTGATAAGAAGGTTGTGGAATATTAATATGTGGATTAACATATCCAGTACCACCAGCACCAATAGCAAATTGTAGAGCACCACCAGTTCCAGTTGGTGATTGTCCAACATTAACAGAGATTTTATTCGTTGCTGGAACTGTAATTGCTAATGTTGAACCAGAAGCAGGATCAGTTGTTCTAGGATACTCGTGAATACTCTTACGATTATCCTGATTACATGAGAACTTAAATGAATTATTATCAAGAGTTACTGTATTAGAGTTAGTTAATCCATGATTAGATCCAAATGTTATAGTAAGAATACCAGTTGCTGGTTCATATGTTGCATCAGTAGGTGTTAATTGACTTCCACCAGTAACATTAACAGCATTAGCATCAGCACCTTCAAAGAAATGTGTATTATATGGAATACTTGCGGTTACAACTGCACCATATCCACCACCACCAGCACTTCCTACACCAACAGTAATGGTATCAGTACTTACAGAAGATATTGCTAATGTTGCTGCGTTAGCAGGATCAGTTGTACGTGGATAATAATGATTAGTCTTAAAGTTATCTCTAGAACAACTCATTACCAAGAATCCAGTAGCAAGACCAACTGTATTAGATACCGTTAATCCATGATTAGGAATGGTTAATGTTAGATTTCCAGTATGTGATTCATACTGTGCATCAATAGCAGTGAATGGTCCACCTGCATTAGCAGTAATAGATCCAACACCAGCACTTACAAACTTATGTTCATATACATCATCAGTTACACCAATAGCAACATTACCATAATATCCAGAACCCCAATTTAAATCACTGTAGTATGGATATGCAGTTCCTGAACCAACGTAATTATGTCTAACTGTACTTGTACCAACATTCGCAACAAAGGTCTTATCTGTTAATGTCTCTACAATAGAGAATGGTCTATCATTTACAGCATTAGGGAATATTGTTGTTGTTACACCAACATACTGACTTCCATAGTTAACAACACCACCACTTACATATTTGTGAAGTGAATCAGTACCAACACCTACCTTAATAGTGATATTTGTACTTGTTATATCAGTAATAGGAGTTCCAATACCAGCAATAGGGTCAACTCCATGACGAGGATAACTATGCTCACTACCGTAATTATCTTGACTACACTGGAATACTAAAGATGAAGTACCAATTCCAACTTTTTCTCCAACCTGAAGTTCATGATCTCCAATTGTTAATGTTAAATCACCAGTAGCAGCATTATAAGTTGCATCACTAACATTGTATGTACCACTACAAGTAAATTCTAAACCAACTAAAGTTACCACTTCATTTGAAGGTCTGAAGTTATGTGGTACATCTGTAGTTATTTCTAGATATCCTGTACGGTTATTATATGACGCTGTAGTAATACCAATTGCATTTCCTATTGTCGGAATACCAACTATCTCTGAAATAGACTTTCCTGCTCCAATTACAGGGTGTACAACTGCACCATGTAAAGGTGCTACACCTAATCCACCAGTAGATCCAAGAGAAACAATCATTCCTCCTCTTGGTAATTGATTAGAGTTTACATCAACATCACTCTTAATTACACTACCATCAGTAGAAGTAATACCAGTAAATATGATATCAGTTTGTGTGGTTCCTATTCCAACAAAATTATAGTTATTTCCAACATTATTCTCTGTAGTTGGAACCTGGAAGATACCATTGATTAAATTCATAGCATCACCAGTTGTTAATGCTGTTGATCCAATACCAACACCTTCTTTTGTTATTTCAAATGTTTGACCAATTCCAGTAAATTCATTAGATATATCGTCAAATATTTCATTAGTTGTGTAATTATTTCTTAAGAATACTCTTCCATTAAATGTTGCTCTAGCATATTCAAGATTTAATTCATTTAATTGAGTTAAATTAGTTCCTAATGGTGCTTCAGTAAAATGAATCTTACTTCCAACCATATTATAAGAACCCTTGTAAATTCTAAGAGCAGCATTATTAGCATGTGCAGTTGCTGCACTACCAACAAATCCTCTTGTAACTTCTAGTAATTTTGCAGTTCCACCACCATCTATTGGTCCTAAAGCAGTTGTTCCTATTCCAACAGAAACAACTTTCATATATTCATCATCAATTTTTACAATATCTGTAGGTATTATTGTTCCTATACCAGCAACTTCAAAAATTGTTCTAGATGTAGAAATATGAGCACCATTATTTGTTATAGTGGTATTAATAGGACTCCACATTAATGGAGACTGAATTACTCCATCGATAGAGAGTAAACTCTTCTCCATCTTCTTATCCATCTCAAACTTATGAGAATTTCCAGAACCAGTACTTAAGAAGGTTACTGCTGTTCCAGCATTTGCATTTGCTGCTGTTGTAGCAATTTTAAAACTTTCCCTATCAACTCTTATAGCATATACTTCATTAGGCAAATCTGTTCCAGAAACATGTTGCATTGCAGTACTACCAATACCAGTAAAGGTAGATCCTGGAGTATAAATTAATTTCTCACCAGTCATGAAGAAATGATCACTAATGTTAAATTCTCCTGTTGCTGGATTTAATATAGCAGTATCTGAAGGATCAAATGTCTTTTCAAAGATAGGAACACCATCATGTAAAATATCAAAGTCATACTTAGTTGATCTATCTCCATCAATAGCATTATATGATACTAATGCTACAGAATCACTAGCATTACCATAGATTAAATCTGGTGATGTATTAAAACGATCACTTTCAGTATAAATTAATTCGTCAAATTGTTGAACTTCAATATTAGATCCATTAAAAGCAGCATCTGGTTTGAATTTTAAGAATGTCTTTCCACCAGATCTAGAAGTTATAAATGTACCAATTCCAGTAGTAGTTCCAATCGAAACAAATGGATAATGACTCAAATAAGTGTCTACACCATCAAACATCATTAATGTCTGATGTAATGCACTAGTTGTTCCACATGAAACTCTTACAATACTCTTAACACTAGTAAATATTGAAGTATCAATACCAACACTATTACCATAAGAACTGCTTGCATTAGAATTTGTAATATTAAAATACTTAGATTCATATCTTGCACTTCTTTCTGTTCCTGCAGTTTGACCAGCATTATTAAAGTAATGTGTTCCTATACCAGCTGCGGTAGTACCAAATCCAACAATTCTAGATCTAACATTAACTTCATTTGAAGAGTCATTAGAATGACTGAATGATAAAATATTAGAACTAATGTCTGAAGTAAATGTACCAATAAAATTACCAGATATGGAACTTGTTATTCCACTATCAGCATAATATTGAGAAATATATGAATTTGTTCCATCATGAGTTACAAATAATTCAACAAAATTCTTTTCTTTAGTAACATTATCTTGAATTTCTACCGCAGCAAAATAAGATTCAATTTTATCAAGAGTATTGGCAGTAATTTGTACAGTTGTACCTACACCAACAACTCTATTTGAAGATGTTAATTGAGCAAATCCAATAGTTCTTGTAGATATACCTGCTAAACTACTTGTAACAGCACTCTTTAAGATCTTAACATCAAGATCATCAGCAAATATATTATCAGGTGTTATTCTTAATAGATTATCTACACCTTTTATTGTTGCATGTTCCTGAGATCCGTTAAATACACTACCCTTTTCAAAAGTAAATGTATTATCACCTTCTCTGTAAAGAACTAATTCAGTAACCTGAGTATCATTATTATTTGGATTTTTAACCTGAATTAGGAATTTTGAATAATCCTCATAAACAACTTGTTCACTATATCCACTTAAATTAGACTCTGAATTAGAAAATTCATCACTAAAGTCATCAATAGTTAAAACTCTATTACTTTTATTCTTTATATAATCTGCTAATTTTAAATTACCAAATTTTATATACTTAGATTTATTGTTAACAGTATCAGTATCAAGAACAAAATCAAGAATGTTAACTGTATCTACTCTTTCTTCGTTTATTAAATCACGAACTATTTCAGCAGAAGTAGTAGCGGTAGAAATACCAGCTTGAGTTGTAGATGTTATTCCAGTATCTGCAAAATTCTTTAATCCACTAGTATGAACTAAACGATTTACTGGATTTATAAATTCATCATATGTAATAGGACTTTGAATACTATATGATAAATTCTGATAATAATCATTATCTGGTAGTACTTGGAAATCTTCGTTTAAAATACCAATACTATCAGACCATCCTTTATTATTTTTTAGAGAATAATTAATATCAAATCTTCCATTATTATAAACGATGGTATTAATGGTGGCTACTGTTCCACTAATAGTACCTCTTAAAGTATCATTTACAAATAACTTATACTTACCATATATTTTTAAATTGTCACCATCACTTTCTGCTACAGTTAATTCCTCATCAATATAAGCACCATTAACTAATACAACAACTTTTTCACCAACTTTAAATTGTGCTTGTGATTGTGTTGTTTTAAATCTTGGATAATCGGTATATTTAACAACAGAAGCATATCCTTGCTGTGCAGTTTTAGCAATACCAGTAGCTGTAGTGAAATTAGTGTAATCAATTTGTATTTCAGTATTACCTTGAGCATTTGCTTGAGTATATCCTACAACTGTAAGGAATCTGTATCCAAGATCTGAAGAGTTAAATCCATCTCCTAGTGTACTGTGTTTTTGTATACCCTCAACATAAACTATATCACCAACAGCAAGAGGTGCTGGATTAGTAGAAAAACCAAGAATTGGTGTTCTTAAAATACAAGTTAATATACCAGTTATAGTATCAGTACTTGGTCCAACTACAGTATCAATAGTAAATCCGTTTGTATTGTTAGTTGCAAAAATTAAATGCTCTGATGGTTTTAATCCTACTGAATTTGTAATTATATCAACAGATTCAATAGATGATCCCTGCATTATTGGTGCAATAGCACCAGTAGTTATTTCTTCTTTTGTTTCAGGATCAATAATAATTAAATCTGGAGCACTTATATAATTCTTTCCACCGTAAAGAACTTCTATATCATCAATTTTATCAGAATCTCTTACAGTTATTGTAGGTGAAATTGAAGCTTCTGGTCTTAAAGTTTTATCTGATGGATATTCAAATCCAGGATCAAGAATTGAAACATCGTCAATAACATTAATAATTCTAGATTTTGGTACAATTTGAGCGTCCTGACCAGTTGTGGAACCCATACCTGTAAAAGTAGGTAATGATTGATATCCAAATCCACCAAAATTAATTTTTAAACTATCAATACCACCATCTGTTAATTTTGAATCAGTAGTGTACTTTATAGTACCTACACCTATATTTGCTGCAGTATATGATAAATTTTCTGGTACTTTAGGTACAGATATATTAAACGTAGTCGTACCAACTCCAAATACATCATAGTTACCTGTATATGTACTATCAATATAGACAATTTCTGATCTATTTTTAACATCTATATCAGCAGTGCTAATATATCCAGCCTTCTCAACTGAATAATATATCATTGATGGATTATCTTTATGATAATTGTATGTTGTAGTTGTTGTTCCTTGACCAGTTAATATGAAATTACTAGTACTTCCAGTAGATATAAATTCATTTTTAAAATCATTATCATAGAATAATTTTAATTCATATCCACTAAGAGAACTATGATTTAAATCAAATACTAAATTATTATTTTTAAGAACTTCTATTCGTGGATTAATTAATGATAACTCTTGAGTAGAACCACCAAAATCGGTTATATTTACAACATTTGGTGGATGATTAACTACATCATATAATGTTTCACCAAGATGAATACTATCATCATCTATTCTATAAACAAAATAAGAAGTATTAGTTGTCAATCCTGCAGCAGGAACATTACCAGTATAGAAAACCTTTTCACCAGTTTTAAATTTATGATTACCTAAACTTATAGTATTTGTAGTTGTATTAATACCTGTAGTATTAAATCCAACTGGATTAATTAATAACTTATTACGTTCTGCATTATATCTTACTGTATTAACTCCCGATTGACCAGGTTTGATAGTTAATCTAACAGAATCTTTATTTACTAGATTATGTGAAGTAGAAACAGCAACTTGAGCTGTTATTTTCTGTGCTTTAGCAGTTACTTGTGTATATTGAGATTCTAATGCATAATTATTATCATCACTTGCATTATATACGAAGAATAGACTTCCTGTTGTTCCTAATCCAACTTGAGTAGTAAGTCCAATATGATCTTTTGACTTATTAACAACATAAAGTGTTTGACTATTTCCTAGATATGGAATATTAAAGAATGGTCCTCCATCATTATCTGTTACAGTTAATGCTAACCCAGGACCAGGCTTACTGAATGTTACTGCTTGATTTGTTTCAAATGGGTGGTTTGGAAGGTATATACTTTGAGAAGGAACATTTACATTTTTAGTAAATCCTTCTATTGTCATACTTACTTCAGTACCAACTCCAACTTGAGTACCAACACCAACTGATTGTGCAGGGTTAAACCATACTTTTTTATTTACTTTTGACTCAAAATAATCACTCTTAACTGGAAGTGTAAAGTACTGTGGAATTAAATCTACTCGACTTGATGCTGTATGTGCTACTCCAACAACACCTCTCTTAACTCTTAATACATTTCTATCAGGGAATGTTTGTAATACTAATAGTTTTTCTGTTCCAATACCAATACTACTACCAATAGAAACTACTTTTGGTATTAATGAAACATGTATATCAGTAACAATACCAGAATTTGAATTAGCAGGAATATCCTTATAAAGAACAGTTACTCCAGTTTGTACTCCTATCTGATGAGTATCTGTAAGATTATTAACATAGGTAGATACACCAGCAACTGCTATATGATCATTAGTCTTAAATGTATGTGATGTTGAGATATATCCTGATATCTGATTTTCATTATCCCAGACAAAAACAACATCTTCTTCAGTTTGTACTGTAGTATTAACATCAACAATTGCTTTACCTATAACCCTGTTAACAGAAACATCTATTCCACCACCTCTAGTATCAGTATTATCAAAAATAGCAACCTGTCCAACTGTATATCCAATACCTGGATTAACAATATCAAATGAGTCTACAGAACCCCTAGTGACTGATTCTATAATTGCAGCTTGATCAACTAATTCATTAGATTCTACAAGGAAATCATTATCTGCTCCCCTATCTGCTACTTTATGTGGGAATGTATTTCTAATTAAATTTGAATTATTAAAATCAAAATTATTTTGATTAATTGAGAAATTCTCATCAATTGGATTAGATCTATAAGTATGACCAATAAAATATGGGAATTTTGTTTCTAATTGATTGTTATTTGGATTAACTGCAAGACCTGCAAAATATGCGTATGTACCATTAGGAAATTCTGGAGTTTTACCAAATCTTCCATTATTTTCATCTAAATCTCCAGATCCATCCCAGAAGTAATCTTTTACAAAGAATCCAGTGTTAAATCCTACTGGTCTATCAGAAATCATTGAAGCACTAGCAGCATATCCAACAGTAACTAAACTTGATGCTGAGTTTACATCAGTAGGATCATCATATCCATAAGGACCATAAATTGGATTTCCATCATATGCCCATCCAATAATAGGAGAATGTTGTGCTCCAGTATCACCAAAAGCAACTTGAATATTAGTTGAATATCCAACAACACTATATTTTAATTGATCAGAATTAAGTTCTGATGGAGATAATATTTCATTTCCAAATCTATTATAATTGTTAATCTGTAAACCTCTAACATCTGGTTCTAAAATACATCCATATCCAGGTGCAGTAACTTCAATACTTGTTGTTGATTGTGCATATCCAACACCAGGTTTAAGTATTACAACTTTAGTAATTACACCATTTTCAACAACTGCTCTTAATTTAGCACCTATTGCAGTTCCAACACCAACAACTTCTAAATCTGGTGCTGCATAATAATCTTTACCTCTATTTTGTATTTCAACAGCAGTAATCTGTCCATTACCAATAATTGGTCTTAATTTACCCTTTTCACCAACTTTTATGGATACTAATGGTTTTTTCTCAAAGTTAAGAATAGTTGATCCATATCCAGTTCCACCTTCATAAACATAAGTCTGAACAATTTCTCCACGAACTCTAGGTGTAAGAGTAACTAATCCTACAGGATTAGTAATAATACCACTTGCACTAGTTGATACACCAACATATTCAACATCAATATTAACTTCAACTGGTGGATATGCAAAACAATGTGATCCTGTACCAACACCATTTAAATAAACATATTTTTTACGTGTATAGTCAGAAGTTGATGTTCCAGCAATTCCAGCATTAGTTAATCTAAAAGTATCATTATCTAATTTAATAACTTGATAATATTGTGATGTTTTAGTAACTCCTGTAGTAGTTGTTAATCCAGTTATTACTGTACCTGATGTAGAATATAAAATTTTGTCACCATTTTTAAATCCATGATTTTCAAATGTAATTGTTGAATTAACTGTAGAAATTCCTACTGGTTTTACATATAATTTTCTATTCTGATAACCACTACCTGGATTAATGACTTTAACAGATGCTAAAGTCATTTCTGGTTCATAAAGTCTGAATTTATGAAGACCACTACAATTAAATGTGGTTAATCCTACTGTATTAATTCCTGATTTATAATCTTCTAATGTTTCATATAATCTAACTGAACTAGGTCCAACTACTGATGGATAGTATATACTTCCTTCAACTAAAACACTTGAGATACCAGCAGTTCCACCTGTATATGCATTACTTCCTTGATATGTACTTGCACCAATAGGATTATTACCATTAGCATCATATACGAGAGGTTGTCCATTATATAAATTATGCTGATTTTTAAATATTATTTGATCATTTTGTACATCAACTCCACCATCACCTGGGAGGAATGTAGCACGACCAAAGAAATCTAGGTTACGATATCTTTTATTAAGAAAAGGTTTTAATACAGCACCATCACCATTTCCTCCAATAACAGTAACTGTTTTAACAGATTTAATATCAAAATTTTGTGGATCAATATCTATAGAACTAATATTACCACTAACAACTGGTTGAATTAATGCAGTTGTTCCTGCACCAGCAGTTAATGTAGTAGAAGGTCCAGTAAGAGTAATTGATGGTATACCAAGAACATCATAATTATATCCACCATTTAATACATTTAATTTTGAAATTGGTCCGCAGAATATTTTATCATCCGATTTATAATTTAAAATCTCTACACCATTAACCATCATCCCAGTTGACCCAGGAATAGTTTCACTTCCTTGACCAGTTTTAATATTTGCTTCTATTGGAAATTTTTTAAGAACTTTCTCAGGACCAATTAACCTATTTGCATGAGAATCTAATGTAAATGCATGGATAGCAGTTGATCCAAGTCCAACAGGTTCTGAAAATCTAATAGGTTCGTCAGTTACAACAAATGCTAAAGATCGATATAATTTTATTTGTTTTGGATCATCTAATACTCTTACGTTATACTTAGCACCAGTAACTAAACCAACTATACCATTTTCTTCTGGTAAATAAACTACCTCATCTCCAGTAATAAAAGGAACTTTAGATGGGAATGAAATAATAGAATAATTATTTAAATCAGTATCATATCCTTGTAATACAGTTCCTGGACTACCAGCAAGATCATTACTTTCTGTTCCAATAGCTTCTGGAATACTGGAACTAGAAATTTTCTCCATAATGTCATATGAAGGTAATGAATTTGATGCTACATAAAAATCTTTATCAAAATCATTATAAACATTCTGTGTATCAGAAGTTAAAACATCATTTCCATATCTAAGTGCTGTTCCAGAACTAGTCGCTTTATTTAAAATTCTTCTTAAATCATGCTCATATTTTTCTATAAAACCTTCAGTACGTATACCAACAAACGTTAAATTATCTAATTTTACTTCTTTAGGGTTATTAAGAGCAATTTCTTTAACAACAGCAGTAGCACTAGCAGTATAATCTGCTCTATAGATAATTTCTACATTATCACCCTGCTTTAAACTTGATTTATCAGTATTTGACTTAAGAACATAAGATGATCCAGAAACAGAGTCAATTTCATAAGTAGATGATGTATTATAGATCCATGAATTAGCAAATACTTCTTTTTTAGATGGATTATTTGATAATGATGGGTTAGGAATATTTTCACCTAAATTCCTTACACTTATTTTTTCACCAACAGAAGAAGAATTAATATTTGAAATAGGTACAAAACTATCAATTACACCAGTAATTCTTAGTTCAACTTTCTTAGTTAAATCCCCATGTTCATATCCAAAAACAATTTCATCTGATCTTAATTTATCAGTAGATTTAATTGCTGATGTAATACCAGTACAACCTAAGAATTGATTAACAGTTTTGCCTGTATATGTTACGGCAGTATTAACTCCACATATAACTGTTCCAGTTGCACCAAAACCAATAGTAGAATCTACAGTTATAACAGAAGAACCAACAGATACACCCCCTATAACTTTAGTTTTACCAGGAACTGTGAAATTACCTTCAATTGCATCATTACCATACCCAACAAATAGATTTATTTTATAGTATGTACTAATTCCAGTTCTACCAAAAGACCTACTAAAGACCTCAACTTCAGATACAGATCCTTGAGTTGCTGTATCTACTGAACTTTTAATTGTTTGTCCAACTAAGTTATTAGGATTTCCAGAGATTTTTTCTGCAACAATAAGTTCTCTTCTAATAAATTCTGCTGATGATGGTTTAACTAAATGTTCTTCTAAATCAATAATTTTAGGATCTACGCCATATAATGCAGAAAATAATATTTTAAATGATTCTTCAGTACCTTTTGACCTATAAAGAGAAGTGGATTGCTTTATATAATTACTAACATCTAAATTTGGAACAAAATCAGTATCTTCTAACCCAGGAGTAAAAGTAAATTTAATTTTATTATAAAATTCTTTTAAAAAATGAGCACTTAAATTAATAACAGTTGAATCAACTGCATGTGTTGTAGGAGTTGTAGTTGTAAAAACTAATTCATTTGGATTATTATCCTGTCTATATGAAGTAATTCCACTAAATCCACGAGTAACACCAGTAAATGTATTGGTTGTTAATCCACTATATGTAAATATTTCATTATTAATCTTGAATAATCCATCTTTATTTGGAAATCCTTTTGTGCTAGTAACATTAATATCACCAACAGCAGCAGTAGTTCCAATGCCAACAGAAAGAGTTGTTATACCAACAATAACTTCTGGTGTTAAATTATCTAATTTTATATACTGGTCTAAATTATCTACAAGGTCAGTAGGACCACCTCTATGTTCCTGAGAAATATAATATTGCTTTAAAAATTCACCAGCTTTCGGATTTTCTGAAATAAGAAATTCTGGTAGCTGATTTTCAATTATCTGCTGTACTTGTACTCTAGCATCAATTCCAGTGCCTATCATGTTCTTATTAAATCTCCGTTTGAATAACTAGAAGTTGCTTTAAATCCAACACCTGATATCTTTTCACCTGATGTAATGGTATCTTTAACCATATTTATTGTAGTATCTGAGATGCTAAAATCGAGGTATAAATCCTTAAGACCCACAACATCATTAGAATCTGGGAATGCCTGAATTTCAACAATATTATTTCTTGCTATTGTTGAGGTAATATTAGTTGTAGTTAGCATAACTTCACCTTTATAATAATCAACTGTTCCAGCAGATTTAACAACAACAGTTGCTTCATCTACATTTACATTCAATTTAACGATTGATAAAACACCCTTTCCAGATCCATCCAGATTACCATCAGCATCTTTATTTGGTATATCAGTTATATAAACTGTATCCACTTCACCTTCTATTTTAAATCCTGTACTCTTAATATTACGCCCTTGAGCATTAATATTGAATTTATTACCAAAACATAACTCATATTGAGCAAAAGAATTTAATATTGCTTTTAAATTTCTTCTAATTTTAACTCTTGTAATATTAGAAGTAATAGCATTATCAATTTTATCAATAATATTCAGTGCCTTACTATACTTAAATCTACCACCGAATTTATTAATTTCGGTTGAATCTGAATAAGTGGTTAATCCTTCAGTAATTCTTGTTTTTAATCTATCAACACTAGAGACTTTTGCAGTATCATAATAAACATAAGAATCAAGTTCAACATATAACAATTTAAGGTCTACTATCTTTTGGTTAATTCCTGCAAGAGAATAGTTTTTTAAATCTGACAATATTAACTGTTTATCAAAGTCAGACACATATTCACCATTTTTTGGTTTAATTGTTATTAAAACAGTTCCAAATTGTGGAGGATCTAACTCTTCACCACCTACAACAGACACACTTTCCGTATTTGGATATACTTTTTGTATTATTGCTTCGTAATCCCTGCCTGTAACCGCCCTGTGCTGTGCTGAATACAGTCTAGGAGCAAAATACTTAACTGAGTCAATAGACTCAATCTCACCGCCATTAGCAGCAGATGCGGTTGTGTTGATAATTGGTAATGATTGTGGTGGAATAATATTATCAAGAGTATCACGAATTGTTCCAGCATAGTTAAATTTAGATGGACCATTACCTGATTTACCATCACTAATAATATAACCTACTGTTATTTCTGTACCATCCTCTAATTTTTTACCAAATACCCCATCACCAAACAATAATTCATACTTTTGGTCTTGTACTTCTTGAATTAAATATGTTTCTGAGTCTTTATTAACACCAACAATATTATCAACTAAAGAATATTGTTTACCCATACCTGTATCAGACGGACCTTTTACATATACAACTATAGTTGAAGTATCAATAAATGCATTTTCTAATAAGAATCTTTGGTCTAATGATCCATCAACCTGGAATGATTGATTAATATATGTACCTTGATATACTGTAATTGGATCAGATAATGTTCCAAAGTTCGCTATACCATTATTAACTGTTGTTGTAATGTCTTCAGAAATAGCAAATGTAAATGCTTCATCAGCAGAACTCGCTACGCACACTAGACCCGCCTTTAAGGTCAATGAAGTCGTAGAATAGGTATTTGTGTCGATATAGACTGGAAAGTACACCTGTGCTCTTGCAGCAGTCCTAGAGCGTGGTACATAACCTATATTTCTTGCCAATGATACAACATTCTCACGCAATACTGCAGAATCTAAGAAAGATTCATTTACAATCATGTTTGCATTGAATGCAGTAATGTAAGTATTATATGCTAAAGTATCAATTAAGACTGAAAAATTAGATCCTTCATAATCAAAATCCGTAAAATCAGAGTTAGCACGGAGATAATCTTTGATCGAAGTCTTAATTTGATCAAAATCTAGGTTTGAAAACTTGGTAAAAGGCATTATTATCGTGTTGCTTCAAGCATAAATGTGAATTCTTGTGTGGGAAACTCTTGTCCTATGATATCAAAATATATATTCACTTCAAATTCATTATTATCAGGTATTGCTGTTGCTTCTACCTGAAGATTATATACTCTTGGTTCAAAATTCTCTATTGCAGTTGTTATTTCTTTCTGAATTACGGATGCTGTACCAAAATCAACGAAGTCAAAAAGACTAGAACGGACATCTGAACCTAAAATTGGATTAAAAAAACGCTCACCAGGAATAGTTTGCACTATATTCCTGATAGAACGCTTAATTGCATTAGCATTTTTTATTACAGTAATGTCTTTTGTTACTGGATGTGGCTCAAAAGATAGGCTAATATCCTTAAAAGCCTTGGATATTCTCTTAACTGCCATAAGAACATGGGTTTTCTTACGGTTATTTATATGAAATATTAATAATTACTTCAAACCCACCTATTTACCGTAATTTCTATCGAATTATCGTCCATTTCCCACTCTTCAGCGACCTGAAAACCCATTTTTTTAGTAGAATTATGAATTGTCATACGTGCATACTGCTGTGTGACCTTATCAATGAACCTTTCTGGGGGTATTGGTTGGTTCCATGTTTCAATATCGGTAACTAATTCATAAGATTCTGTAATTTTGTTCCATCTGAATCCAATATCATCACTAATAGCAACATCAACACTCCATTCTTTGTGCTCATGGTCTAAAGGATTCTCTAATTTAACGTCTTGAACGACATTATACTGTAAAAGTTCTAATGCTTCTACAAGTTCTGGTTTATTTTTAATTTTTGTTTTAATTGTACTAAAATGAGACATGGTTAGTGTTAATTGTAATATCTTGGTTTAAATTGGGTTCTTTATAATAATCAATAGTATAAGTCCTTTTATCCAAGTCACCTAGACTAATTTCCATGTCTTCTGTTAGTTTTATACATGCATCTCCTGCGACGTTAATAACTTCCTGAGTTACATTACCATCTTGTTTAATGGTATATTTAATCGTTTCTTGTGGCATGATTCAATATTTACTCGTTGTGATATTTAGCCCTGTCCTCTGTATCTTTTACGAGCCGAGTTACGGGACGTAGCGGAGTATTTTGAGTGTTTTCCTCTTCCTTGACGAGTTTTTTTCGGTGTTGCCTCAAGTTGTTGAGTTCCCCATGCACCAGTTTTTGCTTTAGCCATTGTTTAGTCTGTTTCTTGTGTAATTTCAGTAGAGAGTTCATCAGGTTTGGGTGATCCAGTCTGATAAAACTCTATAGATAGGTCTTCCATACGCTCAAAGTACTCAAATTGCGATAAATCAGAAAATAAAGGATAACCATTTAATAGAATAGAGTACTTATCAGCCATTAGATCACCCTTGTTTTTTCGTGACCAACTCTTACACGAGGGTCGCACCAGATTTCAAACCCTGCTTCTTTCGCATCAAGGCAGAAAGATACGTCTTCGCCACACATATCCTGCACTTCTCCTGACTCGAATACCTGCATTTTA
>Ga0209404_10000228_pt1 | contig 45902 bp, 67 predicted proteins | sample TroAtlMetagenome_2_FD_187447 | JGI IMG/M metagenome (GOLD analysis project Ga0209404, IMG submission 187447) | Marine eukaryotic phytoplankton communities from Atlantic Ocean - Tropical Atlantic ANT8 Metagenome (SPAdes) (version 2) | ecosystem: Environmental > Aquatic > Marine > Oceanic...
AAATTTTTATGGTCAAAGTAATACTGCACCTAATGACACAAATGTTGCGGGTACTTGTGGGGGTTATCAACCGCCAGTAGCAAAATATAGCGACTATTATCATGGGATAAATGCTACTACTGATTTATCTGCATTTGCTTTTGGTAGTTGGAGTGATACTAGTTTTACAAATCCTGCCGGTACTACAACATTTACTATAACTCTTGCACTAACTTTCACATCAACTTTGGGTAATAATACTTATATAGCAATTAGTGGTAATTATGGTGGTCAGACTTTTCCAACCGCTACTGGTCATGGGACTCTTTCTATTGGCGGAACAGGATATTGGTCACAAAATGGTAGTAATGGGATATATATTTCTAGTCATGCCCATACAAGATGGGCTGGAAATATAGTTAATAATTTCCCGACTAGTGGCTATCAAACTTTTACATGGTCATAGATTATGATTTTAGAATATGAAAAAACACAAAAGATATATGCAGAAAATGGTTGTGAACACATAGTAGATGGTGTTATCCGTTTTGATGATTTAATTGAAACAAAATATAAACCAACTAATTTTTCTGCTGAAACTAAATATTATTATCTTAGAGATAATCATGTTGATTGGGATAAAATGCAAACTGAACATGAACAAAAAGTACACAAAGAATGGTTAGAAGAACTTGGGTATGACACTAGCAAATATATTGTTGATTTTACAACCCATGAAATCATAAACCAAGAAGAATTGAATTATAAGAAAATGGTAGATGGAGTTAATGATTTCCATGAGGATATAGAATCAACAGAAAGTGGAACAATCTAATATGACAATGAAATATGAATTTGTTTGCAAAGACCCAAAATGGTTTTTAAATGTTGATGATGAATTTCAAACAACTATTGTATCTGGTGATATAGGTAAAGTTATAGAACGAGATTCTATGAATGATGTAATGAAACCAGAAAGTGTTTCCTATGATAGTGAAAGTGATAAAGTTTATGGTAGGACAAATAGACTTGGTTTAGTTAAAGGTAAAATGAAAGCCACGACCTCTTGGAGTGATGATGATAATATAACTGAAACAGATGTTCAAAGAATGTTGGCTTTAAATGAAAATGATAAAGTCAAAGAGGGGGATTTTACTGAAAGTACATCTACCGAGTCTGTTGCTAATAATGAATATGTTTTTACATATAAATTTGGTTCAGATTATGATGTCATTAGCCCTAACTCAAATAGATATTTATTAGCCACAAATAATAGAATAGAGGCTCTTGAAGATGATACTAGATTATTTTGTCTTAGGTCAAAAACTGATGATTACCAAATGGATATTCTTGATATTTCCCCTAGTGAAACAAAGACTATAAGTAATGATTATAATTCAAATCCAATAAAATATATTTATTTTAGTCAAGACTGCAAAATAGGTGAAACTGAAATAGACCAATATTCTTGTAGAAAATTTACAAGTGAATCTATTGAAATAGAAAATACATCAGACAATGTTTTAAGAATTTTTTTAATATCGAGGTAAAAATATGTGGAATTTAAGAAAAATAACAAAATCAATAAATGACATTATAGGCATTTACAGTCTTAATGATGAACAAATGGAAGAAGATAAACTTGGTATTCCAGTCACCACATTATATAGAGAAATGCAATTCCCATTTGGTTTTCAAATGATGGGTACAGTAGCAAGAACAGATTTTGGTAGAGATGTTGTGTGGGGTAGAAAACACAACGATAGAGAATATGTTGAAAAAACAGTTTTACCTAAATTAACAGATTTGGATTATTTAAAATCTTTACCTAAGAATACAGTAGGTGCAACTTACTTTGAGTTTATTCGTTTTCATGGACTAGACGCATTATACAGTCAAAGATTTAAGGATAGTGAGGTTAGACCAATTAAAGGGTTTATGGGTGTACAAGATAATATAAGAACAAACTTATCTCGTCATGTTGTAATTACCCATGATGTTTTACACACACTTTTTAAATATAATACTCATGCTCTAGGTGAGTCATTAATTCAAGAGGTGACTGGGGAACTTTTAAATTATAAACCATCTAAAATAATTGGTTTTTTTGTTATGTTAGCGGTAGCAAAACGAGTTAAAGATTTTAAAGCTACTTGGAAAGTTTATAAAGAATGTAAAGAAAATCTAAAAAAAGTTAATAAAGAACTTGCTTTATACGGTCCATTAGAATTTCTTGAAAGTGATATAGAGGAAATTAGAAAAAAATTTGGCATTGGCAAAGTACCTTTATATGACGCATTTGAAAAAAGATACCACAATCATTTAACACCACAATCCTGTGTTCGCATTGAAAAGTGGGATAGATATGATGCGTGGGAACACATGGCAAGAGAAGAAAGTAGTAGTAATACCAAAAATATATGAAATGGAACTTTCCCCTACTTAGGAAATTAAAACAATTTTATTCTAAGTACGGACTGGTAAAAACGATATTTTTTGTAATATTCGTTTTTCTAGGAACAAAATTAATTATCATTAATGCTTTTATCTACACTGCTAATTCATTATTTGGTTTTGGTTGGGAGTACGCACCCATTCTACAACTAATTAATTTAGAGGGTATATCAATAGTACCTGCATTATATATAGGTTATTAAAATGGCTAAAAAAAATAAAAGATGGCATATAGTCATTTTTTTAACTCTTGTTATAAAAATGTTTGTATATGTTTTGAGGACTAGATATGGCAAAAACTTATGAACATACGCATGATGGGGAAATGGGAACGATTGTTAAAGGTGACGAACAATCTAAAACATTAATCGAACATAAATATCAAGACGTAGAAAATTTATTAAAACACAACAAGGCACAAAGAAACGAATTTGGAAAAGGCTATAATAGAGATAGGTCTATGAGAGCCATTGCAGAAATACCAACCATCATTGCATATCAATGGTTGCAGGAAGATGGTTTTATGTTCACCAGTTTAGAGGGTGAAGAACAACACAAATACTTACAAAGAAAACTAAATGACCCTAAGTGGTCATATTTAAGAACATCAGAGGGAACTTTTTAAATGGCACTAAATAATTTTGCAAACTTAAAATCTAGTATTGCTAACTGGTTAGGTCGTACAGATTTAACAAATGAAATTAATGACTTTGTTGCATTAGCTGAACAAGACTTTAATTCTAAATTAGCAAACACTGGTTATAATAAAATGATTAATCTATCTACCCTTAGTGTAGATGCAGAAATTGAAGATTTACCAACTGGATTTCTTGGAGTTGCATCAATCTATGTTGATAGTAGTAACAAATCACCATTACAGTACGCAACACCAGAACAAGCATTTAATATGTATGGCAGTAGTGTGACCGGTAAACCAGAGGTTTATACAATCATTAATGATAAAATACATTTCTACCCAATGCCTGATAGCACTTATTCTGTAAAATTATATTACTATAAGAAATTTGATGTTTTAACGAATGACACTGATACAAACGATATTTTAACAAACCATTCAGATATTTATTTATATGGCTCACTTTATTTTTCTCACACATTCATTAGAGGTATTGACCCAACTATTATTCAAGAATGGTTGAGTTTTTATAACAATGGAGTTGAAAGGGTTGTAAGTCTAAATGCTAAAAATAAATACAACCAAGACGCACCATTGATAATGAGGTCAACTACAAATGAGGAATAATATATCATGGCATACAAACAGTTTTTAGATTGGACTCCAGACCACCCAGAATACAGAAACGAGGGATTAACTGACGCAAGAAATGTAGTGCCATCTTTTAAAAGTTATAAGCCAATAAAGGCTCTAGCACCAGTTAGTTCAAATGCTTTAACTGGAAGATGTCAAGGGTTTGAAAGTTTTAAATCTTCATCTGGTAATATTACGTCTTTTGCAGGTGATGAAACAAAATTATATAGATATTTAGCAAACAGTTTTAATGACGTAAGCAATGGAACTTATGCTACCCCAAGTGAAAACTCATGGAGTTTTACTCAGTTTGGAAATTATGTAATAGCAAGTAATGGTGCTAATGCACCCCAAGTATGGCAATTAGATTCTTCAACTGCTTTTGCAGATTTAGGTGGAACACCACCAACATTTTGGCATACCGCAATCGTCAGAAACTTTGTAGTAAGTGCTTGGCAATCAACAAATAGAAATAAATTACATTGGTCCGCTATTGGTAATCATGTTGGTTGGACTATTGGAACTGACCAGTCTGATGAAGAAACATTATTTGATACATCTGAGATTACTGGGATTGTTGGCGGTGAGTTTGGAATTATTTTATGTGTAAATAAAATTTTTCAACTTAACTTTGTTGGCGGTTCTTCAATATTTCAAATAAGGGCCATTGAACAAGAAAGAGGTGCTATTGCACATGGTAGTATTCAAACAGTTGGTTCAGAAACTTTCTTTCTATCTCAAGATGGGTTTTGTAAGACTAATGGTGAAAGTACAACTCTTATTGGTGAAAATAAAATTGATAAATGGTTTGATGATAGTTTAGACCAGTCTAATATTTTAAGGATTACATCTGGGCATGACCCATTAAATAAATTAATTTTTTGGTCTTATCCTACAACCAACTCATCTAATGGAAACCCAGACAGAATACTTTGTTATAATTACTCTGCTGATAGATGGTCTTATATAGATGTAGCAACTCAAAACGTATCATCTGCATTTACAACTGGAACAACCCTTGAGGCACTTGATAACATAAGCACTGACATTGAAACATTTACCGATTCATTTGATAGTAGAATCTGGCAAGGTGGAACTTTATTTTTCTCTGCTTTTGATAACAATAATAAATTTGGTACATTTAGTGGAAACAATTTAGAGGCAACCGTTAGTATTGGTGAACAAGAATACGCAGATGGAAAGAGAACATTTATAACAAGTATAAATCCAGTTATTGATGTTCAACCGGTAGTTAAAACTGGAACAATAAATATAACTGGAACGACAGTTAATGGAACTGGAACTGCATTTAGTAGTCAATTATCCGTTGGTGATGTAATCAGGGTTAATGATGTTTCAAGTCAATATAATAATGCTAAATTTATAATTGCAACAATAGTTAATGACACACTGCTTTCAATAGTAGTTGCACCAGACCAAAATATAACTGGGGTCACATTTACTGGATATACACCAAGTCAAATTAATCTAATTAGTAGAGAGAGAGCAGGCGGAACAGTTAAAGAAAGTGGTTATACGAATTGTAATGATAATGGTGTTGCATCATTTAGACAATCTGGCAAATACCATAAGATAGAGGTTAAAGTTCCTGCTAACGCAAATTGGACCGATAGTATGGGGGTTGAAATTGAGGCCTCATTAGATGGGGTTCAATAATGGCTAATAAAATATCTCTCTCAGAGGACAGTAGAATCAGCTTACCTGCTAAAAATTTAATAAGCATATTTGGTGGAATTTTAGTCGGTGCGTGGTTTGGATTTGGAGTCATAGAAAGATTAAACATTATTGAAACTGAAATACAGTTGATGCAAAAAGATTTACAAAAATCTAATGAGTTTATTGAAAATGTACCAAAGGGTGAATTAGTTGCACCGCAGATTCAAGAATTATTTTTCCTTGTTGAATACACTGCAAAAGATTTAGAAAAAATAAAATTATTAATTGAAGAAGAACTACCAAACATAAAGAAGAACGATATGACAATACAATTCCATGAAGAAAGAATTATAGATATTGAACAGAAACAGAATGGAACTTACCAATGATAAATGTAGTATTCGCAATTCTAATGATTAGTAATGGAAATATAATTGAATATGTACCAGTTGATTCATTAGGTGCGTGTCTTGAGGAAAAACGCAAGATTACTCGTAGCATTGGTGAAAATCAAGAGGGTATCTATATGCAGTGTAAAGAGGTAGAGGCAGAAATTTACGAGGATTGTGTTGCTGATGTTTGCAGAACAAAAATCAAAAGGATAGTTGAGTGAACCTAGCAGAAAAAGTAATAGGTATATGTTTGGTAGGACTAATGGCATTAATAAGTTGGAACTTAGTTTCAACAATAAACATTCAGCAGGAATTGTTAAAACTACAACACGAACAAACACACCTACACGAAAATATTGATAAACAGTTTAAGATAATCAAGAACAAACTGGCTAAAAAGAAAAACAAATGATTTATAGGTGGAAAGGTTTTAGGTTTCCACCACATGACCATAAAGTTGATGTGGTAATTGTTATACTTATAACTTTATTTTTATGTATTAGTTGTGGTTCAACTGCAAAACCACACCAAACAAAGATAGGCTATGAACATAGTACCAAAGATTCAAAGAATGATACTAAAACATCTGGCTATTACATAGAACAAATTTTTAAGTGGGAAGAAGAATGATATGGCTATTGAGTATATAAGAAGAACACCAACTCAAAACCAAGAATATTTTAACCAACAATTAACTCAAGCGGTTAATACAATGGTTAATAGATTAAATATACCTTACGAAAAAGTCAGGGTGTCTAGTTATAACGTAAAAGTAGATGATATGTTTCTTGATGTGAATGTATCTCAAGCAACAACATTAAATCTACCTTTAAGTTCACCTATTGGCACAAACTTTATAATAAAAGATACAAGTGGAAATGCCTCAACCAATGTTATCACTATTGCATCAGGTTCAGGTGACACAATAGAGGGGTCTGGCAATAAATACATAAATACAAACTATGGTGTATTAAATTTAATTTATGATGGAACAAATAAATGGCTTACCTTTTAAGGTAGTCCATATACCAAAAGAAAAAACTATTGAGGTTTTTGGATTAATTGAAAAAGAATTAAAGAAAATCTTAGATAAAGCAGACAATGGTTATAACCATGATGATATTAGGAATGAATTATCTAATGGTGAAATGCAATTATGGATTATCTGGGATATTTATAAAAAAGAAACAAAGGGTTTTATAATTACAGAAATTATTGAAAGACCCAGATTAAAGTTTTGTTCTGTATTTATAATGACTGGTACAGAACGGAAAAGATGGCAATACGAGGCAATGAAGAATTTAATTAAATTTGCCAAAGAAAATAATTGCCGAAAAGGAATTAGTTATGCTCGTAAAGGGTGGACTAAGGTATTTAAAGAGCATGGTTTCAAAGATACTCATGTTGCTTTAGAAATTAACTTAACAAATAAAGAGGGAAAATAATATGAGTTTTGGTGGTAGTAAACAAAAATCATCTGGTTCAAGTAGTGGTACAAGTGAGGTGCAACCATACGCACCTACTGAGCCTTATATAGCAGAAATACTTGCAGGTGCAAAAGGTGAGTTTGACAGAGGTAATAAGGAATATCTAGGCGGTTATGATTATAACAATCTATATTCAGACCCAACTGCTAATATGCTTAATCTTGAGGAAATGGGTGCAAATCTATACAAAGGTTTTCAACCAGACCAATTTAAAGACCTACAATCAACTTACAATTCTTATTTGAATGGCGACCCTACAACTAGAGGTGGTGGGTATTTAAGTAATTTCCTTAATACAAGGGCAACTGGAACTAGCTTAGATGATTTCAATGCAGGTAGTGGACCAAATGCTTATGATATGATGAGTCCAGATGGCGGACAGTCTTATCTTGATAGTTTCCTTGCTAATACAACTGATAAAATAAGCAACCAAATTGGTTCTGAGTTTGCAGGAATGGGTAGATATGGTGGCGGTGGTTCTTATGCAGATGCAGTTGGTAGAGGTGTTACTCAAGAAACAATGCCTTATATGTTAGAACTTGCTAATGCTGAAAGAGATAGACAATTCACTGGAAATCAAGACTACATATCTAATATGTATAATGCAGGTTCAGATATATCTACTTTACTTGGTGATGCAGGTACGAATTTAAACAATGCAGAAATGAATCTTTTATTAAATTCAGCAAACGTCAATCAAGGTCTATATGACATGGCGAGTGGTTCAATAAATGATGCTTATGGTTGGGCAGGCCAAGAGGGTGCAAGAAAAGATAGAATAAGTGAAATGGATATGTCTAAGCAGATGTATGACCAAGACGCATACTCAGAAAGACTTATGAATTTTGCAGATTTAATTAACTCTTACGCATTTGGCTTTCCAACTAAAATTACAACCGGTGAATCCAGTGGTAAATCTACTGGGTTTGGTTTTGGGATAGGATAGTAATATGTCAGCAACAAAAAAAGATTTAATCATAATGGATATGATAAAAGGTATGTGGAAAGAGCCAGATAAAAAGGCTCTATATGGTCAAGGTGCTTTTATGAATCTTTCACAAAGACCAAAAATAGATACTAGAGTAGCAGAGATGAATAGTCTTAATGTACCCCAGATACAGTTTGGTGGGTTGAGAGATAGAATAGGTAGAAACAGAGCAAGACAATTCGGTTTACTGAGAAATAAAAGATTGAAAGGTTTATTAGCATAATGGGTATTTTTGATAACGATAACAAAAAAAGAGGTTTATTAGAAACTGGTATTTTTAACACATACAACAATGTACTAGGAAACTTTAAAAGCTATGAGGAAATGATGCAACCTTTAAATGATGCATCTGCAAATAACCCATACAAAGATAGAATGTATAATCCATCATTTGCTGATACGTACAATAAAGCAACTCAATACCCAGAGTATATTACTAAAGGAGCAACTAATTTTGAAAAAATTAAAAGTTTATTTGGTTATCAAGGGCCAAGTATGGCTCAAAAAATGGCAGTCTATGATATGGTCAATAATTTATCTGATGCTGAACTAGACGCATACTATTTAGATAAAGATAAATTTATGTCAAATTACATAAACCAAATATTTGAGGGTCCTAAAAAAAGAGAAACCATCACTGACTCACGTGGTAGGCCATTATTTGCTGATGATTTAACTCAAGTAATACCATTTGATAAAGGGGATTTAAGAACTTTTGAGGTAGATGGCATATTATATGATTACGATAAACCAGACCCAAATAGTCCGACTGGTTATGCTCAAGTTTCAAAAGATGATAAAAGAGATTATGCAAATCTTCAAGAGTGGCAGATAGAGGCATTGAACAATGCTGATAAAAGAGAAATTCAATTAAAAGCATTACCAGAAAATGACCCTAATAGAATTAGCGGTTTAAGAGAAATTGAGAATATCAGACGAGTAATTCTTGGTGAGGACACCATAGATGATTACTCACCATCAGGCCTTGATGACCCAGAAAATCCTGCACTCAGTCCAGTTGATAAAAAATGGAGCATTGGCGATAGAAAATTCTTTAATGAAGAATTAAGCAAATCAGCAATGAGTATGTCAAATGCAATGCAAGTTAAGGGTCTATTCCAACCAACATTCTTAGAGGCAGGCGGAAAAGGTCAGTTCTTTTGGAATGAGTTTCTTGAGAAAACTAATCCGCAGGCAGGTGTAAATAATAGAAACGAAATATTTAAAGATTCTTTTGGTAACACATACATGAACCAGTTAACTGGTCAACCATATACAAATGGTGAAATGTTTGATGACCAGTCATTGTTCTATGCAAACACATTGCAGGCACAAAACCAGATGATTAGAAACCAGACTGGTGCAGTGATGAACATAAATGAAACAGTACGTATATTAAAATCTATGCCGGACACTGGATTAGCGAGTCCAGACACAGAGGGATTATTTGGTTTACCTAAAAAGTTATTAGGCGGTGATACACCATTCCAATTTGCAGTTAAGCAAGATGACGTTATGAATGATTTGGCTAGGGTTCATCTAAGAACTAGCATTATCCTAACTAATCAACTTGCCCAACCAGATATAAGTGTAAACTATTTATACAAAGGCACTGATACTGAGGCTAACAGAATATCACTGCAAGATTGGTATAATTTAAGTAAAGAAGAACAATTAGAAGAATGGAAAACTGTTTACAATAACCCAGAGGAAGTTGGTGAGTTTAGAGAAACACCATTCAAGTGGTCTGGCGGATTATACAAAGATGGTTCTGAAATGACTTTAGATAGTATTTGGTTGCCTCATCAAGAAATTCGTAATGGATTAATATATTATCCACCAGAGAAACAAGAGGGATTTATTCCTAATGAAATTACTCAATTAACAAATGAAATAATTGCAAATGGTGGCAACTCAGGATTTTACGATAATTATTTAGAAAGTAGTAATACCACAGTAGCGGACATTCTTTCTAGCACTAAGTCTGACAAAGCAAAGTTTAATATTATTTGGGGTATGGTTGCATATCCTAAAATATTATCGAACTATGGATTACAACCAGATGCCCTTTCATACAACGGTAGTGGAATATCAAATCGAATGAAAATATATCAAAAAGATAACACACAAAGGAATTAATATGGCAAGCATGGAATATTGGGATATTGATGATGCGGTCAATCAACCAGATGAAAACAAGGTACAAGCCGATATAAAAAGCAATGTTGATAGTGTTTCAATAAACCCAAATTGGGGTCAGTATCTTGGAAATCAAGCTATGACAATAGCACGTTCAGTTCCAAGAACTGCATCATATCTTGCAGATATACCAAATCTAATTGCAGAGGGTGTTGCATGGGGTAAAAATAAATCAGGACTACTGGACCAAAGAAATTATGGCGATACCGGTTATCAAGGATTTGGCACTGCAATAGCAAACCAAACTAGCAAAGAAGATTATAACCCTTTATTAAATATTTATAAACCTCATGGTAGAAATTGGCGAGATGCGAATCCGTCAATTTTTGGAGTAGGTATATTTGATGATGTAAATAAGATTGATGTTGGCGACCCTGATACCAAAATGTCTTGGTTGTTACCAACTGAACAAACGACTCGTTGGGCATCTGACTTTGCATTATTTGATAAATTTGGACTTAATAAAATTCCTAGATTTCTAGGTGGTAAGACTGGGTATAATAATCCATTTGGCGGAAATTTATCTGCTCAAGCAATTAAGTCAGCAGTAGTAGGTGGTGGTGCTTATAACTTAGGTATGTTTGATAGTTTAGGTGGAATAGCAACTACTGTTGTTGCAGATATTCTAGGTAGAAAAATAATAGGCACAAATCTATCTAATCAAAAACAATATATACATGAGATACTTGGTGGCCACAACTTAAATAAACAAGAGTATGCGTCATGGGTAGCAACACTTAAACCTGCTCAAGACCTAGATAGAATATTTGTAGAATGGACTGGTAAAGGTCGTTCTGTTGCTGACATTGTAAATGACCCTAAAGTAAGTAGTGTTATTACATTACTAGAGGGAACACCTATGGGCCAACAAATTCTAGGTAATTACTTTTTTCAACGTGGTTTACAATTTGATAAAACAGTACAAGAACGATTTGGTAAGTATATAGATGATGTTAAGAAAACTGATGCACACATACTGGGAAATGAAATAATTAATAATCTGGTTAAGCATTATGATGAAACTAACAATAGTTGGAAAGCTATAATTAATGACGGACCAACCCCACTTAGTAGTAAGGTTAGTACAGAGTTCTCACTTGACATGAATAAATTATGGAAAGACTTTGAAATCAATAGTGGGAACATGGCAGTTAATAATAAGGCTTTTATCGAAAATCAAATCATTAAAAATTTCTTTAATGTAAAGAAAGTTGCAGTAAGAAAAGCTAATGGAAAAATTGCTTATGACAAATCAGGAAATAAGATTTTCAAGAACGAATATACTTTTAAAGAGTTTAAAAATATTGATGAATTAATTACAAGACGTAATGAAATTAATGCACAGTTAAATAAATCAACTAACAAAAGTGATATTGCTTATGGAATGGAAACAAAGGAGTTTTTGGCAAAACTTGATGACATTATTGCTAATAATGTTAGCGGTTATAAAGATGCTCAAAAAATGAAATCAGATGCAGTAACAAGATTTAATAAAGTTAATGAGAGTACTGTTGAAATATTTGGTGCATGGGGTGATTTAAGTACAAAAGGTGGAACAACTGCCGGAGCAGGTGCAAATTTAATAAGTAAGACTATGGATTTTATGAAGAATAATCCATCATCAAAAACTATAAACCAATTTATTAAGTTATTAGATTCAACTGGGCAGGCTCACATTATAGATACTTTAATGCCTTATTATATACAGAGCCAAATAAAGGGTGTTGTTAAAGAGGGCCAAAAAGGGAGTTTAAATTCTACTGCAATTTACAAAGCATTAACTGAAAATTCAGCAAGCTATGACAACTTAAATAGATGGTTTAACGCAATTAATAAAAATGCGACTAACCCAAATACGAGAATTACTCACGCATCTTTTCAAAAGTCACTTAATGAATTTACTGCAATATCAGAGAAAATATTTAAACCAGTTAAAAACAGTGCAACAAGTGATAAGCAACAAATGACCTCAAGACTGTCAAACTCTTTAGGGAGTAAACTTTTTAGAATTTTTAAATTAGAGGCGGATATGGGGTTAGTGAAAAGTTTTGAAAACTGGAAATACCTAACTGAAACAAGAGTATTATCAGAGTTACTTACATCATCTGACGGTGTTGCAATGTTAAATGCTTTAAGCAGGAACGCAAGTAAGGAAAATAGATGGAAAATAGTAGAAAGCATCTACAAAATTAATACTGCAAGTTATTCTGATAAAATAAAAGACAAACAAAGAATAGTTGAAGAAAACAATGCTGAACAAAATTTACAAGAGGCATATCAAGAGCAAATGGATATAATAAATTATTGGGAGTCAATGGAATGAGTATAACTGCATGGAGTACAACTGCTAATGTTAATGGGAACAGACTTGTTTCTGGTAACTACTTAGAGCAACAATCACCATCAACACTGAATGACGCAGGTAGGTCTGTTATGGCTCAAATTAGGTCATGGGCAAATGACCTTGAATGGTTTGAGTATGGAACTGGGTCTAACACTATTACTTATACTAGAGTTTCAGCAACATCAGTTTCTATGCCAACAGACTGTGTTAATCAATTTCATGTTAATAGACGAGTAAAAATTATTGATGGAACTAGTGCAACTGTATATGGCAGAGTAACATCTGCAACTTATTCTAGTCCAAATACAACATTAACATTTGAATTTGATAGTGGCTCTTTAGGTTCTGGTAATCCAACATCAGTTGCTTATGGTATTGTATCTGCAACAAACACATCATTGCCTAGTGTAGTTCCAACTGGAACAATACTAATGACTGGGGGTGCAAGTGCTGACTCTGGTTATTTAATTTGTGATGGCACTGCTTACTCAAGAACAACTTACTCTGCATTATTCACTAAAATAGGTGTTACGTTTGGAGTTGGTGATGGGAGCAGTACATTTAACGCACCAAATTTACAAGCTAAATTTCCACTTGGCAAATCTGGTTCACATGGTTTAGGTACAACTGGTGGTACATTTGCTCAGACTCCAACTGGTTCTGTATCTTCAACTTTCACTGGAAATCCATTTACACCACTTGGTAATATTAGTGTTTCTGGTACAGTTGCAGGTCATCAATTATCGGTTAGTGAAATGCCATCACACAATCACTTAATTACTCATGCAGGTGGTGGAACATCAGCTAACTGGACTCACCCTACTTATGGACCAAGTGTAACCTATGGTGATAACAACACTAGCATACCCACAAACCCTTATTACCAATATCCAAGTGCTTGTATGTCAAATACCGGTGGGAACTCAACTCATGCACACGGATTTGCCGGTTCTGGTACATTCAATGGAACATCATCAACACCAACTGGTAGTGTGGCATCAACTTTAACTGGTAGTGCTTTAGACACTACAAACCCTTATGTAGCTTTAAACTATCAAATTAAATATTAGGAAAGATTATGGGAATAGAAAGATATAGAACAACCGCATCATTAAATGGAAACGTGCTTGATACTGGTAATTTCCAAGAGCAACAGAGTCCATCAACAGTTAATGATGGTGCTAGAGAATTAATGCGTAACATTAAACAGTGGTATCTTGATGCTGAATGGATTGAGGTTGGTAATGGCGAACAATCAGTTACATATACAAGAGTCAATGGAACTCAAATAACAATAGCATCAGATGTAACTGCAATTTATACATCTGGTAGGCGAGTAAAATTAAAAGATGGTACTGGCACTACTCTATATGGCCAGATAACAACAGTTGCTTACAATAGTCCAAATACGACTATAACATTTTCATTTGATGGTGGTGGGTCTATTGGGTCTGGTACAATTACAAGTTTAAAAGTAGGAATAGTAAACCCCACAAACTCATCTATACCTGCTACATCACCTACTGGCTCAATAGTTATGTGGTCCGGTTCATCTATTATTGATGGTTGGTTATTGGCAGATGGTTCATTAAAAGACAAAACTGCATACCCAGATTTATTTACGGTGTTGGGTGATACTTATGGAACTCAAACATCATCTCAATTCTACTTACCAAACCTAGCTGATAAGTTTGTTATTGGTAAAGGTTCTACATATTCAACTCTAGGTGGAACTGGTGGTAATTCGACTATTACCCCATCAGGTTCAAATTCTGCACCGACTTTCAGTGGGTCATCTTCTAGTGTTAGTGGTACTGTATCTTTAAGCGGTTCAACTGCTAGTCATACATTAACTGAGGCACAAATACCAAGTCATAGTCACTATTTATTTGCAGACCATTCACACGAACAAAATGCAAATCAGGACTGGGTAAGAGTTAATAATAGTTATTGGAACAATGGTGATGGTTATGTAGCAGGAAAACAAAAATCAGCATCAGTTGAGGGTTATCAAGCATCTGGTTCAGACGATTTTAAATATCGTATTGCTTATGATACTAATAATGCAACACCATCTGTTCACCCATCTAGCGGTTTTGGTGGTGGAGCAAGTCATTCTCATGGATTAACTGGTACTCTAAATCTAAGTGGTGGAACAGTCACACCATCAGGTACAGTATCAGCACCAACATTCAGTGGTGCAAGTTCAAACATTATTAACCCTTATATAGCTTTAAGCTACATTATAAAAACATGAGTACAAAAAAGATATTGGATAAGTTAGAGAAGATTGAGGAAGATGTATCAGAATTAAAAACGAGTCAAAGACTCATTGAACAAGATATTAATACTATGAAAACAAATCATCTAGCACACACTGAAAAAAGTTTGCAGATGTTATGGAAATGGTCACTTGCCATTGGAACACTAATTATTCTTATGTTTGTAGATGAAACACAATCATTAATTACAAATTATCTAACAAAATAATTTAATTACATTTTGAAAAAAACAACCGCACAAAAAGGGTTGTGGGCAGAGCAGATTGCAAAAGCACACTACTCTTTAAAGAAAGACTGTATTGTATTTGAGGCATTGGGTGGCATAGGTATGTGTGACTTTATGGTTTGGAACACTAAATATAACACCATTGAAAAGATTGATGTCAAGTATGGTGGAACTAGATGGCATAATGGTGGCATGAGATTAATCCATAGAGTCCCAAAAGATAAACAAAAGAAACTAGGTATTAAACTAATTTATGTCATGGAAGATGGCACAATAAAAATACCAGAACCAAAGGAAAAGAAATGAACGAAGATTTAATATTAATTCAAGACCCCATAGAATATGTTGACAAATGGGATTATCCATATTTCAGCATGAAAGAAATGGTTTGTAAGCACTCAAACTTTCTTGGCTATGATGAAAGATTTATGGATTCACTGGTAGCACTAAGAGAAAAGTGTGGGTTTGGTTTTCCAGTGACAAGTTATTATAGGCATGGCGACCCTACTGATTTAGAAAATTGCCACCCCATTGAGAGAAAGAAAATAGAGGCTACTGGGAAATGTGGGAGTCATGGGTCAGGTAAGGCGATTGATATTGGAGTTGATAGAGAAAGAGCCTTTATATTACTTAAAACTGCTATTGATATGGGAGTATTCACTGGTATTGGAGTTAATCAAAAAGGGAGCAGTAGGTTCATTCATTTAGATACCTGCCTTGCATCTGATGGCTTTGCTAGACCTACAATATGGAGTTATTAACTGCATGGTATTTATCTGCAATACTTATGTTTGCAGGTGTTGAGCAACCAGTAGAACAACATTGGCAACATAAAATATTTGAAACTGAAAAACAGTGCATGGAGTTTGTTAAAGAAAATCAAATACCATTGACTGATAGCATTTTGCAACAATTCAGAAACTATGAAAAGAACTTACTAGAAAACTTTAAATTTAATTGTACTGAAAGAACAATAAAAGGAACAGATATATGAACCCATTATTATTAATAAAACCATTATTAGGTGTTGCAAAACCATTATTATCAGTGGTAGCACCATTGGTTAAGAATCCTATTGTGAAAATGGTTGCCGATAAAACTATCGGTGCAGTTGAACACAAAATGGAAAAGGATAAAATTATTAGAGCCAAAGAAATTGAGGGTGCAACTAAAATAGATATTGCTCACATCAATGCACAAAATGAATCTTATAAAGACGAGATAGTTGTTTGTGTGTTTTTGGGATTGCTAATCTGTCATTTTGTTCCTTATATGCAACCTCATATGGAAAAGGGTTGGGAAATATTAAAGTCTGCTGACCCTATGTTTTGGATTATGATTTCAATAGTTGTTTCAGCAAGTATGGGAGTCACTGGGTTAAATAAAATAATCAGTAAAAAGAAATAATTGATTAGAAAAAATAAGTATCACCCATATACTAAGAAATATCCTGCTGAGAGTATTCTGGGTAAGTGTCCTATATGCCATAGAAATGTCAGACGTGATGATGGTTTCGTAATGGAAGAAAGAATGTACCCTAATATTGAAAAGGTTTACATTCATCATTCAAAGATTGACAAATGCTTAGAAACACACTGGGCAAATGAGAGAGCAGAGGAAGAAAAGAAACGAAAAGCAGAACTTGGTTTCCCAGAAAATCCATTAGACGAACTATTAAAAAAGTAGATTTTCCTTAAAGTCACTTATATTTATATCCTCAGTAACCCCATTATTAACATGAATGTAACTATCTTTAGTGGTGTTCATGTCAGTATGACCTAAGTATTTTGCTATATCAAATTCCGTATAAATACCATGTTTGGCCCATTGCGTTGCTATCCATGACCTAAAAAAGTGATAAGCAATACCTTTAGGTAAGTCAAACTCATTAGTCATTAATTCATCTAATCTATTTCTACCGGTACAAGCCTTGTAGTATTTAGCCTCACCTACTTTAGTTTTCTCACCAATAAAAAAGCCATTAAGCATAGGAAACATTATTCCCTCTGGGTTGTTTATCATAGGGTTATGTTTCATTAATTTAATGTATTCATCTAGCTTTTTTGCCAATCCCATACCAATAGGTATTTGTCTATAATCACTTGATTCAGTTTTAGTTAAGTTAGTTCTAATACCATTCCTATCAACTTGCCCACCAACAATCATATAACTTTGCCCATTGTGGCTATATATAAAATCAATAAATCTAAAGGCGAATAGTTCAGAACGTCTAACCCCAGTGTTCGCTAATACATATAACATCATGTACCATATCATATTCTTAGAGTAAGAAATCCCATCTTTAAAAAAGCTAGCCATTTTTTCAATGGTCCATTCAGACATTAATTCTTTTAACATTAGTTTTCTTTCTCGCCTGCTAACCCTAAAATAACCTTGACTTACTATTTCTTTATTTTGTCTGTACTCAGTGACAAAGTTTTTTTCAACACCATATTTAATCATTGCATAGGCAATAATTTTTTCTAGTTCTGTAAAGTATTTTAATAAAACACTTGGAGTTACTTTATCAGAAAACATTGATATTTGTTCTCTAAACATTTCACAATTATTCATGGTCCACATATTAACTGGGATAGTTCTTAGTTCTTTATGTGACATTAATATTTCTTTAATCTTATCTAATAATTTTATACGTTCTATAATTTTACTTTGTTTTTTATCATTAGAGTTTGTCATATCTAAAAATATTTTTTCAGATAATTTATTAATAACTGCTAATATAGTTACATTTTTTTCTGACACATCTTTCCTAACAACAATCTTACCTGACCTAACCTCATTAATTATTTTAGACATCTTGGGATATAATTTATCTCGCTTTTTAGAGGTTAATCTTTTCTTCCCATCATCTTTAATCTTACCCTCAACAACAATATAGGTTTGGAGCATACCATTTTTCAATTTATAAATTGGTGAACCTGCCAAATCATCTCGCCACGTTTTTTCAATTTCAAGAGTATCTATCATTGTGTTTCACCTAATCCTCTCTTTTTATGTAAGATGCATTGCCTCTCTAGGTCACTCATAGCAGTATCTTGAGCATCTTTAGAATTACTATAAGATAATAGTTTTCTATATTCTTGGATTTGTGAATCAGAACTGTATGGGTCACTCTCTAAATGTTCTCTTATTATATTTAGGAGTCTTATAAATTTTATTGGCATAGTGATTTCCTTTTTAGTCTAAGTTGTTTAAATATGGCTACTAAATTAACACAGTAGCCAATGTTGTCAATAGTGGCAATTTGTTTATCCATTACTCTTTACCGAGTTGTTGACAAGGCCTTTTAGAAATGGCTAGAATTGTAGGTTTTGCTTTATTTTTGGGTGATTCTTTTCTAAAAATACCCTTGAAAATTGAGGTTTTTTGAGCAAAAAGAGATTGACGTATATAAGTTAATGTTTCTAAATCCCCAGAAAACTCAGTAAATTTAATGAATCCCAAAATAATTTCACCTATATTTCACCATGACTGGCTACAATATTTACTTAAAGTGAAATTTTTTGCAAGTAATAAATAAGTTTAAATTGGATTAATTGTCACACTCAATGATTATGATTCGCCAGAGAATTTTTCAGCATCATTATCCAGTATATCTTTCTTCTTTGGCTTAGTCGTTCCGTTACTACATTTACCACTACAATACTTTTTTTGCCTCTGGGCTAAATGATAGATGGTGAACTTTTCTTTACAAGTTATACAAGTCTTTTCCTCTGGGTTCATTTCTTCAACTCATTGTCTATGTAGTAATTAACTATAAGTTCCAATACGTTCCCTTTGGTTGCATAGTTATGTGGTATATAAAAATATTTCTGGCCCTTATCTATTCTATCTTGCATCTTTTCGACATAATCAGCTTTTCTACCTTTTTCTAAATGTTTTCTAATAATTTCTATTTGTTCATCTAGCTTAATTGCTTTAGGTCTTTTAAGATTAAACCCAATACTATGGTGTGAAACACTCTTATTAATAAACTTAGGTACATTTTGTCTGGGCATTTAGTATATTTCCTTTTCTTTATAATTAGTAGATAGTCTATTTTGTGGGTCTAAAATTAAACTTTTTGATATTTTAAATGGTTTACTAAAGTCTGAAATTGCATCAATATTATCTAAAAAGTAATTTGCTATAATTCCTACAAATCCACTCTTAGCAATATTCTTACATTGTGTTTCAAAACCATCACCATTAACTGCTCTATTAAAACTAATGATACTTTCCTTAACCATTGATGAAATCAAACTATCCTCTGGTCTAATCTTAATCATTATCTCTGAGATTATGGGCCTGCCTTTATCGTCAAAGTCTGTAAATCCAAAGACTGCATGGACCTTGTACTGACCACCACCCTCTGCACCAACATAAGTTTTGATTAGTATTGACTCTAATCTATTCTTTTCTTCTTTCTTACTTACTTTCATTCTTGCTTTTCTGATATTTTAGATGCTAGTTGGCCGGCTAAAGCTGAATAACCAATCAAATCTATATAATTATCTGGGTCATAATCACCTGCTTTAGTTCTAGCCACTTTAAGTAAAGACATCATGGTGAGGACATCTAAGGCGGACACATCATGCCCTAAATATCCTGACCATAATTTTGCAATGTTCTCATGGTTCTCTATAAAATCACCATGAGTCCTTTTTCTATCGCCAGATATTAAGTTTCCTGCTTTGTGGAGTATGTCTAATGCATAATCCATTAAAAAGGAACTTCATCATCTAACTCACCATCAGATATAGCAGGTGCATCTGGTGTTGGACTTTGCACACCTGCTTTATTCTTTGGGTTTGGGTTTACCCATTTTGGCTTAAACATGACTTTTAAACTGTCATCATCTTGAACATATATAGCAACTTGAACTACACCATCGTTCTCTTTCATCTTTTCAAATAAAGCCTCATTAAATTTAATGGTTGGCCACAGTTTATCATCATACCCTACCGGTAATAGGTCTGGGTGCTTTGGGTCAGTTTTATTAGTATTCTTTCTAAAGATTTTGTTATCACCTTTAGCAAGAACATCATAAGGTTCGTCTGCCATTTTTCTTCCTTTATTTTAGGTTTGTTAAATTAAATCCATCAGTCGGTTTATCATTTGATGGACCTTGTTGCTCAAAATCTAAATCTTGAGATTCTTCTATGTTTAATAGAAAGAATTTTTGTAGCAGGTATTTGTACCCATAACTGAATAATGAACCACTGGTTTTGGCATCATTCTGATTACCCTTTAATACTTGAGGCACTTTAATATCACCCATCATTAAAGTTTCATGCCTAGAAAATCCTTGCTCATCTTTAAATATATTATCAATATCAGTTATTACTAAACCCACTTGGGCAGTCATCATCTTGTTTTCGTTAGAGTCTTCAATGATATAACTACAACGTGGAGTAATATTAATTCTAGCAAACTGACAAGCCTCTTTAACCACTTGCTGAACATCATTGTATGAACCTGCTGAAAAACCCATGCCGGTTTGTTTTTTTCTAACGTCAGCACATTTACCAATGGCCAAATGTATTTTTTGTTGCAAAGATAAATCCTTAATTAATATAGTTTCTTCTTTTGGTTTAGGTTGTTTTTTTTCAGTCATTTATTTGCCTTTTTTTTGTTATTATAAATATCGTAAATCATTTGTTTGTATTCTGGTTCAATGTTCTTAAAGAAATAATGGTCATATTCTGGTGGTATTAATTTTATTATTTTTAAAGGGTCATCACTCATCATTAGTATTTGTTGTCTAACTAATGCTTTCTCTTTTATGATTTCTAATTCATGGGCCAATCTATCCCATTGCAATTCCTCATAATCTTTATGATTAAATAATCTTGACTCTCTAGGATTAACATAAAGCATATCCCCAAGCATATTCTCTGTATGGGCATAGATAGTCATTTGGGATAAATGAATATCTCTAGGTTTATCTGGGGTACTAGGATATTTCCATATCCTTGAGCCTTGAGATTTAACCTCACCAGTTTTTTTATTTTTAAAATCTCTTTTATAGAAACCGTTTGGACTTGGATAAGATGTTTTTAATTCTATCCAATGTTGAAGAATCCCACTCGCATCAACATAAGCAATATCAATAAACCCATGCCATAAAACATTAATACCATCTATCTGATAATATGTAGGTCGTTCTAATTGTATTGTTTCACCATCTCTTTTTTGATACCTAATTTGATATTCAATTTCTTCTAACATACCTTTAGCAAAGGTAAGATAAAACTCATTCATCTCTGCATCATGTTCATTAACTGTACTCGCAATATATCTTTTACAACTATCAGTTATAAAAACCATTGCCTGCTGAATAGAGCAGTAATCAGTAGCAACTAATCCACCCCACTCACCTAACAGTTTACCCCAATTCATTCTAGCTGACCTTTCCATCTTTCTTTTATGTTCAGATAAAATTACATATTTAATAAACCAAAGAAAGTTAGGTTGTGTTATAGATGAATTACTTAGCCATTCGATTCCTTGTCTGGCCCATTCCTCACCAGTTTTAAAATTTCTTTTTTCTTTTTCAAATTCAATTAAATCAGCTTGAGTATTATCTCTATTAGGGTCAACTAAGACCGGTGGTTTGGAAATAGGAGTCAAAACCTCATCACCAGTCTTAGTATCATTCTCAACCGGCAATGGTGGAGAAACTTTCTCATGGGGAGAAACTTTTTTCTTAATACTTTTCTTTTCAGTCTTAGCAAATATTCGTCTGATTTTTCTATTAGTAATTTTCCTAATAAATAAATTTTCTAATTGTTTAGTTTTATTTATCTCAGACAATTACATTCACCAAACTGTTTTGAATTTCTATCATCATTATTAAAATAAAATAACAAGCAGGTAAGAAAGCAATCACACCTGCCATCTTGAAAGTTATTTCAATAATTTCTAAAAAATTAAATTTGTTCATAATATATTTCCTCAATATAATGATTCGTACAGTATTAACAATTTAGTCTATTTAGTACATTTTTTCTATCAATTATTAACATTATTTATTTTAGGTGAAATTTTGCTTAATTTTTGAGGCTATACAAGGCCCATAATAGGTTAAACAATACTTGTACTATGTAGCCAATATAGTATAATAAGGCTATAAGGAAAAAACAAAAAAAAATAAAGGAGTAGAAAAATGAAAAATAATTTAGAGTTGCCAGAATTTTTGAGAAGAAAAGTAGGCTCTAAGAATCAAACTATTCCAAAGTATGATTATAAAAGGCATTTTGTTCCTACCAGTGTTGATTTAGAGATGGGATTTAGATGCCAATGTGATGATTGTTTGTCTGTTAGAAAAAAGAAAGTATCAATCCAAATTTTAAAACGAGAACAAACTAAAGAACGAGTTTTTGAAATGTTATCTGAGGTCATAACTAAAGATAGTAAAATGACCAAAGGTGCATTGATAAAATACATCAGAGAAAATTTTAAAGAGCAGACTATTTATTCTGATGTAGGTAAAGTTGCTAGTAAAGTGATTAATCAAAACACTGGTCATTCATTTAGCAAGTGGCAAGTCTGCACAACCCAAAGACATATCAGAAAGGTAAAATAGATATGAAAAAATTTAAAAGATTACCAAAGGATAACCTAAAAGATTTACCAATTAATGAACGCATTAACTATTTTAAAAAAGTTTCTAAAGAGTTTGGTTTAATAATTACGCATCAAGAGGCAAAATATATGTATGAAAATAGTCTTAAAGGTGAAAAATATCAAAACGATATTTATATTGTTGATGTTTATAGAGGTGTTGATGCAGATGATATGGTTCATAATAAAGAATGGTTAGGCAAATCTACTTACATAGCAATCAAAAGAATCGATAAAGATATTTGTAATGACTGGCGACACTTTCAACAAATTAAAAATGAATTAGTTGGTGAGGACATTGAGGCACTACAAATTTATCCTGCTGAACAAAGGCTCATAGACACTGCCAATCAATACTGGTTATTTTGCTTACCTAAAGGTTTAAAAGTTCCATTTGGGTTTACTGAACGCAATGTAGATTACACTGAAAGAAAAGGTGGGTTTAGAAAAGCAGGACAAAGAGGGGTGGCTTAGTCCTCACCCTCATCATCTCTATCAACCCATTCCCAATCATAATCAATTCTCGATACTGGAATACTATATTGTAGTTTAGGTTTTTGCTTAAACAGTTTATCTTTTAAAGGTATCATTGGATTCCACCTAAACAGAGTGCCATTTCTTTTTGTAATAAATTTAACTGAACCATCTGGGAATTTAGCATAGTGGAGTCCATTTTCACTTGGATAATCCTCTTTCATATCCTTTAACATTAACCATACAGACTCAGTTCCACTTTCAAGAATACAAATTGTGTTATTCTTTACATCTAAAAAAGTATTTAATTTTATTTTTTGTATTTTATCATCAACTGGGTCTATGAATTTAACATCTAGGTTATCAGAACCAGAATCAAGTACACCTTGAATAATTAACTCAACATTCATTGGCTCATAAACTTGAAACCATTGAATATCTAAAATCTTAGCAATTCTAAATGCAAGTTCGTGGTCCAGTCCTCTTTTATTATTTACTATTTTGTTAAAGTTAATAGCATCAGTGCCTAAAGCAGTTGCCAATTCCACTTGGCTCATACCTTTTTCTCTAAGTATATTCTTTAGACTATTTTGTCGTATTGGCATTTTATCCTCTCTTTCTTAATCATTATTAGCCTATTAGTAATATATGACTACTTGTAGCCAATTACAACTAGATAAATATATATATAATTTATAAGTATAGTTTTTCGTGGTTTTTCGTTAAAAAATGGCTAGACAATAGTGCTTGAATCTACTTATAGTCAACGTAGCCAAGTTTGATATTGACTTTTTGGCTATAAATAAGGTAATTAAAATTATGCTATTAAAAGAATATAAAGAAACCAACAACCTTACATTACAAGAACTTGCAACCCAATTTGGTGTTTATGGCCAGAATCCAAGACAAACCATAAGAAGATGGGTAGAGGGGTTGAGAATCCCCAGATTGCATTTCATGGATAACATTGAAAAAGCAACTAAAGGAAAAGTTAAATACGAGGACTTAGTAAGTGGATATAAGAGCAGACAGAACCGTTAAATTAGGTTCAGTTTCTAAATTAAAGATAAAATACGTAGAGCCAGATTTCATTTCTGACAAAATGTTAGATAGCTTTGGGGAGTTTGATTTTAAAACTCAGACAATTCATATTCAAAAAAATCTAAGTGACGAGGATAGTTGTAAGACTCAGCTACATGAATTTTATCATGGATTTTGTCGTGAGGCCCATTTGAATCAAGAGGGTAATCCATTATCAAGAGATACAGATGAGGAAAGGGTAGTTGCCCAGTTTGAAACACAAACGTATCAATTCTTTTTAGATAACCCAAAAGAGATTGCCTATATTTTTTATGACATTCTAAAGAACAATCCAAAAGTAAGAAAGTTAATTGCAGATATAAAATGAGTAGTTTTCATAAAGACTTAGAAACCGGAGCAGAGTTTGAGAGCAGGTTATGTAAGTTAATACAAAAGAGATACCCTACCGCAACTCGTATTGGTTCTAATTTTGCTGACTATGATATTTTTATTGCAGAAACAAATAAAAAAATAGAGTGCAAGTACGACAAAAAATCTACTGATACTGGTAATGTTTTTATTGAATTAAAATCCAATGATAATCAGAGTGGTATTTTAAAAAGTAAAGCGGACTATTATTATATTGATACTGGAACTAAACTTTATTGTATTCCATTAATAAAGTTGTTTGAGTGCATTATCTTAGAAAGTATTAAACCCACCACACACACAGTAAGTCAGGGTGATTATGATATGGAAATGACTGGGTGCATTATACCCATTGATACATTCCAAAACTATTGCATACAAATTCAACCAACATTGATGAAATTAAACTAATGGGTAATGTATTTGACATATTAAGTGGGAGTGAAACATTTGATTATCACCCATTGCCAAACAAATCCTACAAAGTTATTCTCGCAGACCCTAACTGGGCATTTTCTACATGGTCCAATAAAGGACAAGGCAGGTCCGCAGAAAAGCATTACCCAACAAATAGTGTTGATGAAATCAGTAAACTACAAATAGAACATATCGCAGATAAAGATTGTGTCTTATTTATGTGGGTTACTGACCCAATACTACCAATGGCAATTAACTTAGCAAGTTGGTGGGGTTTTACTTACAAAACGGTGGCATTTACGTGGGTGAAGAAGAATAAGAAATCGGATTCTTATTTTGTTGGCATGGGGTACACAGTTCGTAAAAACCCAGAAATGTGTCTTATGTTTACCAAAGGCAAGCCATTAGAACGTAAAGATAAGGGGGTTCAGCAGTTGGTAGTTAGTAAAATAAGAGAACATAGTCGTAAACCAGATGAGGTTAAGGACAGAATACATAGATTGTTTGGTGATGTTCCTAAAATAGAACTATTTGCTAGAGAACAATATGACCCAGAGAACTGGGATTATTGGGGCAACGAGGTCAATAAGTTTGATAATGAAATGGAAATCGAGGTTGATTTAGATGAGGGCAACTGATGGTAAACACTTTCCTAGTAAAAAATTTAAGCAGAACTTTGACGAGATATTTAGAAAAGTTGAACACATTGAGGAATGTAAAAAGGAAAAGAGGGAGTTGGAAAAGAATAAAGATGACTGATTTTTTAAACATATTCTCTAAGTTTATGATAATCGGACTGCTTATCTGGTTATGTGTTGAACTAGAAACAACCATTAAACAAACTCAAGATGCAAACTGGTGTAGTGAGGAAATATCAACCATGAGAAATCAACTGGCAGATATTTGGTGGCATTACGGATTAGATGAGGTTGATGTATTACATGAGTGATTTTGAGGATAAGTGGTTAATACCGGAAAAGAGGTTCACTAGGGTTCATAATGCCTACTTAAAACTCGACATGACTTGTCAAGCAAAGGTTCTATTCCTGCTATTACTACAATTCTACCAATTTAATAAAAGTGGGATTCACCCTAGCCAGACATATTTGGCCAAGAGTATGGGTCTTAAAAACCGGAAATCAGTAAATAAATATGCAAAAGAATTACAATCTCTGGGCCTATTAGAATGGGAGCAGACCAAAAAACAAAGCGGTACTGCTAACCAGTATTTTCTTGATACTGGAAATAAAGTTAGGTTAAGAAGAACAAGATATGATGTAGCCAAGAATAAGAAGAATAAAGCAACAGTAGTATCATTAGAACTTGTTAAAAAGGAAATGGCATAACGATAGCATGGGTATCACAGTACACATGGGTGGTCCACCAGAGTACCCTCTAAGAAGACTCTTTAAATATACTAAAATAGAAAGCTAAAATATATGAGAGGTAATATATTATGAATCTTAGTAAGTTCAGAGTAATCCCCACAACACCGACAAAGAGAGGTAAATTAGATAGATTAAAACAAATAATCACAAAATCAGCAAAGTTCAGTAATCCTGCATATCTAAACGCAATTGAGAGAAACAAGAAGAAAAGTTTATATAATCAAATGATATTGAAATTAAGAGCAGAGATACACCCAAGTAAGAAAGAGCAAATTATTGCAGAGTATATACGCAGTCAGGATTAGCAATGGTATGGTTAGTATAACCGATATAATAGACCTATTTGAAACATTCTGGCTAGTAGATAAGCACCTACCATCTGTTAAACCAAAAGAACTCAAGATGGGAACAATGAAATGGGATTACAGACGTGAGTTTAGTGATATGGTCCATAGTAAGAAATGGAAAGAGAAACCTAAGTACCATCATGTACTTTTAAGTGCTGATATTGACGCATACAACACGTGTACTGAGTTGGGCCTAACCCTGCCATTAGAAGATAGAAAACTACTCTATATGAGGCCACATTGTAGTTATAGAAAGTTAGGTAAGATTTATGGAATGAGCCATGAGTCTATTAGAAATAAATACTTAGAAATTGTCATAGATTTAGTTAATGCCATTAATTTAACTGCTGACGGAAACATCTACACTTACCTGCAAAACCAAAAATAACTTTAAAACAGAATACACCAAACAAAACACCCTATTGGGCAAATGGTTTCTGTTTCTGACCACTTTTTGTTTTCTCAGAAATTTCACTGAGATTACGTTTAACTCATTGAAAAAAAAAGATAATTTTTTATTTTTTTATATATTTTTATTCAAAAATGATTAATTTAATAGCCAATTAAGGCAATATTGCCTTAATTGAATTAAATAAAAGGAGTCATAAATGTATAATTATGAAACAAATAAAAAGGACCATTCAACGGACAGAGAAAAATATATTGATTTGTCTAAATATGGAATTAATGAGGTTTACAATCTGCACTTTTTACAAGATGTAAAAAGACTAGAAGAAAAAGCGGAAATTGTAATTAAATGCAAAAAAACAAGACAAAACACTTTTAACCATGTTTGGTTTTTTAGATTCAAAACAATGGACCAAGCAATTAAAAGAATCAAACAAACAATAGAAAGCAGAAAAGCAGAACTTGAATCAATAGCAGAAAGAAAAAAAGAGTCTAATCAACCGCATAATTTAAAAGTAGGTCAGACTCTTGTATGTTCTTGGGGTTATGACCAGACAAACATAGATTTTTACCAAATAACTAAATTAATTGGCAATCATTTCTGTGAAATACAATCAATTAACTGTGATTCTATTGATTACGATAAATATACGGATAAGAAAAAAATTGCATCAATTAAGCCAGTTATTGATAACGGACAACCTAGATTAAAACGTAGAATTAGATGGTCTAAAATCTGTAACTCTGCATCTGTTTCGATTAATTCTTATTCAAATGCCTATACAGTAGATGAGAATAGAACATACTCTCAAACTGCTTATGGTTACGGGCATTAATCAATGTATTTATTAATCAGATTTATATGGATAGCAATATTATTACTTGTATTGCTATTCATAGTTTTATTTAAAAAATAACAAAGGAGTCAAAAATGAACAATTTAGAAATAGAGCCATATATTTTAAAAAGTAAAGATTTAATCAAGTATGAGATTTTATTATGCAAAAATTTAATTAGGCACAAAATCAACGTTGATGAACTTAAAACAAAATTGTCTTTATTAGAATATTATTTAACCAAAAATGAAAGGAGTCAAAAATGAAAATAGTAAAAATAAAAGCATATAAATATGAAGAATTAAACGAAAAAGCCAGAGATAAATTTATCAATGAAATGTATGATTGGCCGTTTGATTATGATTATGAAGATGAAAATGGTGAAATAATCCGTAAATATGATTTTTTCGGCCAATGGGAGTTATCAGAACAAATTGAATATTGTGAAATGAATGAATATTTGTTTGATAAATATGGCGGAACTATTGGCCATTTAATCATTGAAGAAAGGAGTCAAAAATGAGCCTAGAACAATTTATTGAAGATAAAAAGCGATATTTTGACGGAGTCGCCAACCAAGAGCATCATGCATTAATTGGTGATGAGCCAACTGGGTTTGGTTGTTATTCTGCTAGAGCAGAACTTTGTCAAGAAATATTGGACTACATAAAAGAGAAAGGAGTCAAAAATGAGAAATGAAAGATTAAAAAGTTTTTTAATTGATGATTTAAGAGAACTAGAAGTAGAATTTGATTTCATTAAAGAAAATCTTATTAATTATCAAATGAACAAAAAACAAATTGAACATTTTGAAAATTTTTTCTTATATTGGAATATTCATTTAAAAAAACTATAAAAAAACATAAATTAAATAAAAAGGAGTCAAAAATGAGCAATGAAAACGCAAAGTTTAAATATTCTGTATTCGTTACAGAAAAAATAGAAAAAGAATATATAATTTATTGTGATGATGAATTAAATAAAAATCTAATCAAAAATGAATTTGAAGATGAATGTTATCACAATTCAATCCATTCATTATTAATTGGAAAAATTGATAATAAAAAGGTTGCTACTAAAATGGAAACTTTGGACTCAATCATTACAGAAATTGAAACTATATAAAAACGAAAAAAAGGGAGTCTATATCTAGTATATAGACTCTTTTTTTATGTCTTATCTTGACAAAATAGTCATTTTAATACTAAATCTAGGTATAATTTGACCTAAATTATATTTAATCACTAAAAACAATCATTTAAAACGAATCAAATGGCTAAATATAGCAAAAAAACAGTAGATTCTATTATTGCCAGTATATTGGCAGGCAAAACCATAAAAACCGCATTAAAAGAAGAAAAAGAGCCAATTAGCTTTCAAACGTGGTCCAACTGGATTGGAAAAGATGCTGAACTATTGAATCGGTATCATCAGGCCAAAATATCGGCTTTAGACTATGAATTAAGTACAATCAAAGAAGAATTAAATCAATTATGTATTGATGCTAAAGATGTAAAGGGAGTCAGCATGGCAAGAGTTAACGCAATGAAACTAAAACAAGGTCAAGTGCAATATGAACTTAGTAAATTAATGCCTAAACAATATGGCACAACGCAACAAATAAGCCTAAATAATGCAGATAATGAACCCCTTGTTATTAGTTGGAAATCATAAGAGATATTAAACGAATCAATACTTTAAGTACCATTCTACCCATTGCACAACCGCAGAAAGTTGACCACGACTCACGAAAGATTCTTTATTTTTTTTCTTTTTTACCTCAAATCAAGTGAATAAATAGTCTAAGTCCTTGATTTTATTAGGGTTAATCCATTTAAGTTAAAAAGAACAGAGGGAAAACATCTAAAAAGTGGGGGTTTTCCTAGCTTTGACACCCCCGATTTTTTGGTCCGGCCTGCAAGTGCGGTTGGGTACTTTAAACACACAGATTGAGAGTTTCTTATGAGAGATTATATATTTAATGTTTTCATTGATGATGATTCCGACACTGTAATTATGACGGTGGGGGGTTTTACATCAGAGAACGACAAAGAGAATTTTGCGGACAATCTTTATGATGTTCTCAAAAATAAAACACTAAGTTTACATGACCTAGATTTAGAAAGAATTAAAACTTATAGGTCATTACATTACAACAGTACAATTCATTAAAGGAAATAATATGATGGAAGATTTTAAGTTCTGGCTACAAGAGAAATATGATGACTTTACATGGTGGTTCTCAAATGTAGATAAAAAATACAAAATAATAGGTGTATTTATAATTATTGCAATAATTGGGGGTATAGTCTTATGAGTGAAAAGATGAAAGATTGGTTTACGAGTGGCACTAAGTTAGTTCAATCTGCTTTAGAGAAAAAAAGGCAAGCTGAATTACAGAGAATTTTCAATTTGAAAATTCAGAATGAAACTGGTGCAAATTTTTCTAAAAAAGAAAAGCAGGCATTAAAGGATTGGCTTAAATAAATTTTAAATGCCTAATATAGTTTTAGACTATAAACCAAGAAAATATCAAGCGGAATTACACGAACTTATAGAGAACCATAGGTTTGTAGTTGCTTGTTGCCATAGAAGATTTGGAAAAAGTCTAGCATTGAGTATGCATCTCATTCGTGAGGCCTTAAAGACCAAGAAACCTAATTGGCGAGGGTATATAATTACACCAACCATAGGTATGGGTAAGGCAATTCACTTTGATTATTGGCAACAACTAACCAAAGAGATACCTAATATTAAATTTAACCAAACTGAACTTAGGTGTGATTTTCCAAATGGTAGTCGTATGCAGATAGTTGGTAGCCTCGACCAAGACAAGATACGTGGTAGATACATTGATTATTGTGTCTTAGATGAGGTTCAAATGATGGAAGAAGAACTATTTAATCAAATTATTCGACCTGCATTAGTGGACCGCAATGATATGAACGGTGAAAAGACCAGATGTGTTTTTGTAGGTACACCAAAATTACAGAATTATTTATATAAAATATTTAAGTATGCCGAGTCAGAGCAATCCGGTGATGACTGGGCCAATATGTTGATGCCAGTTTCTTTAACTAAGGTAGTACCTAAAGAAGAACTTGAGAGTGCAAAGCAACAAATGGGTCAAGATGCGTATGACCAAGAGTTTGAATGTAGTTTTGAGGCTAATATTACTGGCTCATATTATGGTGGGTATGTGCAAAAGGCTTATGATGAGGGCCGGATAACTAGAGTTGAGGAAGATGTGGACCTAGAAACCGAAGTTTACATTGATTTAGGTATTAATGATGCAACTGCTATATGGTTTGTGCAAAGGCATAAGCATGAATATAGATTTATTGAGTATGTTGAGTATCAAGGCGAGGGTTTGCAGTATTTGGCGGACCTATTAGAGAAAAAATCATATAATTATTCAAGAATTATCGTACCGCATGATGTACGAGTTAGAGATTTAAGTCTTGGAGTATCAAGATTTCAAATTTTACAAGAATTGGGGGTTAGAAACTTAGAAATAGCACCCAAAATACCAGTTGCAGATGGAATTGCGACTGTAAGACATAATTTCGATAACTTTTGGTTTGATGAGGGTAGATGTGCAGAGGGAATAAACCATATTAAATCTTACACCAAAGTTTATGATTCCAGACACCGAGTTTACAGAGATAGGCCGGCTCATAATGAGCATAGCCATTGTGCAGATAGTTTACGTTATGGCATGGCATTAATGGGAACTGCAAACAGAGGCGATTGGAACGAACCACTAAAATTAGAAACAATAGGATTAGTATAATTAATGGCTAAAAATAAAAAAATGATGACTGCTGATGCAGTAAAGTCCTTAGTTGGCAAACATATTGCCAATGCTCAAGGCTTTTATAGTGGGAATCTATCTAAAACGAGAGAAACAGCACTAGATTACTATTTAGGAAACCCAATGGGTAATGAGGTTGACGGTAGGTCTAAAGTTATTTCAAGTGATGTGTCAGATGCGGTTGAGCCATTAATGGCTAACTTAATGCGTATATTTACGCAATCAAACAAATTATTTCATTGTGAGCCAGTAGGTGTTGAAGATGTTGAGATAGCAGAGCAATCTACTGACTACATTAACCATATATTTTTTAAGAAAAACAATGGGTGGGTTTTATTACATAACTTTTTGAAAGATGCTTTACTTGAAAAGAATGGATTTTTAAAAATTTACCATGAGTATGCGGATAGAGTAACTAGAGAGTCTTATCAACGACTATCTGATGATGAGTATATGATGCTTATTGATGATGATGATGTTGAGGTTATAGAACATTCACAGTATGAAGATGATAAACCAACATCTGATTATGAACAAGCAGACCCAATGGGTATGCAAGAACAACTTTTACCAACAGAACCTACTGCTGAACTAGGTCCAATGCAATATGAAGAACCAGAGGTTATTCCAATGTTGCATGACGTGGTTATTCATAGAGTTAATAAAAAAGGTAAAACTTGTATTGAGGGTATTCCACCAGAGGAAATGTTAATTGAGAGTAATGCAAAATCAATAGATGACGCAAATTTCATTGCTCAAAAGAAAATGACAACCAGAGGTGAGTTAATTGAATTAGGTTTTGATAAAGATATAGTCAGCACGTTACCAAGTGAACGAGTTGAGGATATGAACACTGAATTTCAAGCAAGACATTCCGATATTCACAATTCCATACAAAAAGATATTACAGATGAATCAACCCAAGAGGTTGAGGTCTTTGAATGTTATGTGAAATGTGATTATTCTGGCAATGGTAAATCTGAACTAAGAAAGTTTGTAGTAGCAGGTAACAATGGTTCAACATTATTATCTGATGAGGCTTATGATAGCTTTCCATTTGTAACTGCAACACCTATTATCATGCCACACAGATTGTATGGTCGTTCAATCGCAGAATTGGTACAAGACGTACAATCAGTTAAAACTTATGTAATGAGGGCCTTAAATGACAATATTTATGGTATTCAAAATAATAGATTAGCAATAGATGATAGCAGGGTTAATGTTTCCGATATTTTAACTAACAGACCCAATATGATTGTGAGAACTAAAGGTAATCCAATGGAGTCTATACAGACTATGCCAGTTCAATCAATAGGCGATACTGCATACCCATTATTGAAATACTATGATGAGTTAAAAGAGGCTAGAACCGGTGTTACTAAATTAGGGCAAGGGTTAAATGCTGATGCTTTAAATAGTCAAACATCAACTGGGTTAAACCAAGTTATGACTCAGGCTCAAAGCAGAGTTGAATTTATTGCAAGAACATTTGCTCATACTGGTGTTAATGATTTGGGAAGAAAGATATTAGAGTGTGTTGTCAAGTATCAAGATAAAGACGATATAGTTCGTATTAGAAATAAATTTGTATCTTATAAACCTTACGAGTGGAAAGATAGATGCGATATAACGATTACATCAGCATTAGGTACTGGTAATCAGGACCAACAAATGATTTTCTTAAACAACATCTTGGAAAGACAAGTGCAAGCATTAACAACGCAGGGCAATCCATCTGCACCACTGGTAAACCTAAAGAAGATTTATAATACATTAGAAATGATGGTTGAAAGTGCCGGATTAAAGAATGTTGATTTATTTTTCTTAGACCCAGAGTTAAATCCACCACCACCGGAAGAACCTGCTGAACCATCAGAGTTTGAAAAAGTATCTATGGCTCAAATCGAGGGTGAGAATAGACGTAAACTTGCTGAACTTGAATTGAAACAAAAAGAGATTGAGTTAAAAGCAGAAAAACAACTATTAGACTTTGAAAGTAAGATAAAAGAATTAGAACTAAATCATGGTAAGGATATAGACCAAGAGGAAATTAAAAGGCAAACTAAATTATCAGTTGAGGCAATGAAACAAATGGGTAATTTTGCAAAAAGCAATTTACCACCAATTAATAATATACCACCCAACGACCCAATGAACGTGCCTATGCCGAGTGGTGGAATAAAACCACCGGTTGAACCACAGAGTCCAAATATACCAAATGTAGGTTTTGAAAACATGGGTTCAGGAGTACCAGTTTTACCAAATAAAAAATAATTTATGAGTGAAAAAGAGATTAGTAGAGGCAATCAGGCCAAACTACTATTAGATAATCCTTTGCTTAAAGAGGCTTTTGAAAAATTAGAAACTCTTTACAAAGAAGAAATATTTAAAACAAAACTAGATGATGAAAAAGAAAGAAACAGTATCTATTTATGTTTTAACACTTTGACAACTGTAAAGGCCCATTTGCTTGAAATAATGCAAACTGGCGAACTAGCAGAACAAAGTAAAAAACAACCAAAAGTATTCTAGGTCAACCCAATAGGGAACTGATGAATCTAGCAAACAATTATGTTTGTTAGTGTAGAAAGGAACTATCATGGAACATGATGGCTCATTAGATGGTGCAACTGAAAGTATAGTCGGTCTATTAAAGCAGTCTGGTGTCGCAAATGACGAACTAGACCTAATAGGTGCTAATACTAAGAGTGCAACCGAAACAACTGCTGAACAAGTCACTGACGCAGAACAAGAACAATCAAACACTGAACAACCGAATGACTCGGATTTAGCAGTAATTGATGAAAGTCTTGCAGAAAGTGAACAGTTATCTGATGTTGAGCAGGAACAAGAACCTATCCAAGAAACATCTGAACAAGAACCAGAACCAACTTATACAGTCAAGGTTCAAGGTCAAGAATATGATGTCAGTCTTGATGAATTAAAGGCAGGTTATAGCAGAGATAACGATTATAGAATTAAGACTGAAACACTTGCGATTGAGAGGAATCAATTTAAAGAGGAACAATCTAAGCAACAGTCTGTTTTATCTGAAAAGTTGGCACAACTGGACCAAATGCAAGATTTTGCAAAACAACAACTGCAAATTGATGCAAAAGGTTTAGACGAGTTAATGCAATCTGACCCAGTTGAGGGTATGCGAAAGCGACACGAACTGGAAACTAGGGCAAGACAAATACATCAACAAAATGCTTATATCGAGCAACAAAAAGCTGATGAGCATAAAAAATTCATCAATGATGAACAAAAGAAGATGTTTTTATCTATCCCAGAGTTAAAGAACCCAGAAACTCGTGATGGTTTTAACAAAGATTTAGTTAATTATTTGCAAGAATTAGATTTCTCGCAAGATGAGATTAATCAAGTTAATGACCACAGATATGTCAAGTTAATTGCAGATGGCATGAAATATAGGGCCTTACAAAAACGTAAACCTAGACTTAAACAAAAAGTTGCAGGTGCAACACCAGTATTAAAAGGTGGTGTTGTTGCGAGTAAGGAAACCAAAAATGCCAGAGCAAGACAAGATAAAATGGCTAAGTTTAAAAAATCTGGTTCACTTGAAGATGCAACTGACATACTAAAAGGTCTGTTTGAGTAGTAATTCTTTTTTTTAAATCTAAATAAAAGAGAGGAACAATACCTATGACTATGGTAGCAAACGCAGTCAATACGTTTACTCAAAATGCAGGTTTAAAAGACGATTTATCTGAAACTATTTCTAATATTTCGCCTTTTGATACCCCATTTTTGAGTTCATTGGCTAAATCAAAAGCTAACTCAACTAAAGTTGAGTGGTTAAAAGATGCTCTGGATTCACCAGTAGCGACAAACAAACAGTTAGAGGGTGACACATACACTAGTACTGCCCAGAATGACATGACAAGATTAGATAATATTTGTCAAATTTCTGCAAAGGCTTTCAGTGTGAGTGCATCTCAAAATGCCACAGACCATGCAGGCATGAGTACTTATGGTGCTTATGTTTTAGCAAAATCTGGTAAGGCATTAAAAACTGACCAAGAAACATCTCTGTTTCAAAATGGTGCAAAAGCAGGCGGTAGTACAACTGTTGCAAGGTCACTAGCAGGAGTCAATGCATGGATTTCTTCAAATTCAAGCAAAGGCACTGGTGGAGCAGACGCAACTGGCGATGGTTCTGATACTAGAACTGACTCGTCAACTGCTAATAGACGTGCTTTGACAGAGGATATGCTTAAATCAGTTGTTAAATCTGTATGGGATAATGGTGGTGATGCTACAAAAATTTATTGTGGTTCATTCAACAAACAAAAAATCTCATCAGCATTTACTGGTGGTGCAACTATCCAAGCTGATAGCAAAGACAAAACATTACATACATCTATTTCAGTGTATGAGAGTGATTTTGGTTCTTTATCTATCACACCGAGCAGACACATGAGAACTAGAGATTTGCTAGTATTAGACCCATCTTTATGGTCTATGGCATCTCTTAGAGATTATGATGTTTCTAAACTTGCAAAAGTTTCAGACGCAGACTCATATCTATTAACTGCTGAGTACACTTTAATGTGTAAAAACCCAGTTGGTAATGGCGGAGTTTTCGACTTAACTGATGCTTAATAGCAATATAGTGGGGTGGCTTTATAGCCACCCTGCTTTTTAAGGAATATTTTTATGTATAGAGATTCAGCAACATCAAAAGTTACAACATCAACTACATCAGCACAATCAACTGCTATTGCAGAGGGCATTATGGCAGTTCGTATTATTACGACTGTTGACTCACATTATAAAATAGGTGTGAACCCAACCGCTACCGATAGTGATGCTTATATACCTGCTAAAACAGAGTATGTGGTAGGCATTAGTTCTGGCGAGAAAGTGGCAGTGCGGACCGTAAGTGGTGGTGGTTTAGCTTTTATAACATCATTAACGAGGTAAATTATTATGGCAATAGGTGGTTATCCAACTGCTTTTAAACTAGGCAGTACACAGACAGTTACAGTAGGTTCAACATCTGCTCAATCAAGTGCATTAGACAACAACATGAACTATTACAGAGTAATATCTTCATGTGATATTCATATTGAAATAGGTGAGAATCCTACTGCAAGCACTGGTAGTGCCTTACTACCTGCTTATACGATAGAATATTTTTATATCCCAGAGTCTAATAAAATAGCGGTGTTAAAATTTGCAACGCAAACTGGAACTTGTTACATAACAAATTGTACTAGATAAATGTTAGGCGGAAGATTAACCCAACGTAAGAATGTACGTTCACCTGCAAGATATAGAGGCAGACGAACTGATGTTGGTGGGTGGAACTTACTTGGTGATGATGGCAGTGGTGGTTCATTTGCATTAACTATACAAGAAACTAATGACAATATCTTAATTGAAGAAGGTCGTAGTTATGAATTAGATACCGCAGAGCCGATTTCACCAAATGGCTAAGAGAAAATATTTTAATTATAGTAAACATGAGAGGATTCCAAAACGAACATCTATTGGCAATCCAAAAAAAACAAAATTAAAAACAAGTTCAATGAACAAACATAAGAGAAGAAATAAAGGATTATAAGAAATGGCAGATAAAAAGATTTCAGAAATGGTGGCAATGACATCATCAGAGATAGCAAATGATGATAATATTGTTATTTCAGATACAAGTGCTAGTCATACAAAAAGAACACCAATATCAGAACTATCAAATTTCTTTGGTATAAACCCAGAGGGTCAAAGAGATACAGTTGGTGCTATGTTTAATGCAGGAACACACACTGGAGTCACAGTCACTTATGATGACCCTAACGATAGTATTAATATTGCTATAAATGGTAGTGTGACTGATACTGAATTAGGTTATCTTCATGGAACAACATCTGACATTCAAACTCAATTTGGAACTAAATCACCAATAGCCTCACCAACTTTTACTGGTACTGCATCTGCACCGACTCCAAGTGCAAATGATAATTCAACAAAAATAGCAACTACATCTTATGTTCAAGGTGAATTAAGTGCCTATAACACTGATACACTAACACTGACTGGAAAATCAGGTGCAATCTCAATGTGGACCAACGATAGTGGCTATATTACACCTAGTTCTAGTTCAGCATTAACAAATAAAACTGGTTCAAACTCACAATGGACCAATGACGAATCCTACATCAAAGCAGGTACAACTGACACCCTGCAAAACAAAACCATATCTGGTTCAAATAATACTCTTTCAAACATTCCATATACCGCAGTATCAGGCATAGTAGATACCGATATAACAAGTGTAAGTTCTAGTGATGATGAACTTGCATCAAGTAAAGCTATTAAAACTTACGTTGACGCACAAATAACTGGCATTGATGCTTTAAGTGAGGCAGTTGACTCTAATATTTCAAGTCCAAGTGCAGGACAAGTTTTAGTTTATGATGGCACTGATAGTTGGGATAATCAGACAACCTCTGTTGCGTTAACTGGCCAAGTGACTGGTACTGCCGATATGAACTCCAGTGGTGATGTTTCTGTTGCAACGACTATTGCAAATCCAACAATGACAATTAATGGTGTTTCTTGTACTCTAGGTTCATCTGCAACTATACCATCAGTGTTATCAGGTGGTGGGTCTTTTAGCGGTGAGGTTCATGCCAACGATAATGTTAAGTTCACATTTGGTGGAGCATTGGGTTCTGCTGACATGGAAATATACCATGATACCACTAACTCACACATTGGAAATGCAACTGGTGAATTAAGAGTTAGAGGCGATACAGTAAATATTAAAAATAATGCTGATAACTCTACACTTGCTACATTTAATAATGGTGGTGCAAGTGAATTATATCACAATGGAACTAAAAAGATTGAAACTACAAGTGCAGGTGCAACAGTAAGTGGAACTTTAACTGCAACAACTCTATCTGGTGCAATATCAGGAAACATATCTCAGCTTACAAATGACTCAGCTTACTTAACAACAATTACATCTGCTCAAGTAGTATCAGCTTTAGGATTTACCCCAATAAGCACTGATACCACTATTGGTGGTTCATCTGGTGCAGATTTCAATGACAATGTTAAATTAAGATTTGGTGACGCATCTTCACCTGACATGGAAATTTACCATGATGGCTCTCATTCAAGAATAGCTGATGTTGGAACTGGAAACTTAAAACTACAAGGAAATGATTTAGCTTTAACTAATTCTGATGATTCAAAAACTTATATTGGGTGTGTAAATGGTGGTGAGGTAAATCTATATCACAACAACGCACTAAGATTTTCTACTGATGCCAATGGTTGCAAAATGGGTGATGGTATAGAATTAAGAATGGGTGATAGTGATGATGCAAAAATTTATTTTGATGGAACTAATACAGATATAGTTCATACATCTGGTAGTGGTAGTTTACAAATAGAGGGAGATTCAGTTGTTATCAATAAAGGTGATGGCTCAGAAACTATGGCACAATTTAATGCAAATGGGTCAGTAAAACTTTATTATGATAATACTAACATGGCATCTACTGTTTCTGATGGTTTTAGAGTTGAGGCGGATAAAAGATTAGAAATTGCAAATGGCGGAAACTGGTCTGGTGAACTAGCAGGTAAAATAGAACACCATTCATCTAGTATGTATCATCAATATCTTACTAGCTTTATTACAAGAAATGCAAGTGGCACTAATACTCTTGATATAGATAATGCAGGGAATGGAGTATTTACAGGAAATGTCACAGCATATTCCGACAGTCGCCTGAAAGAAGATGTTAAAACAATAGACAATGCTTTAGATAAAGTTTCAAAATTAAGAGGTGTTGAATACACACGAAAAGAAACTCAAGAAAGAGAGATTGGTGTTATCGCCCAAGAGGTAAAAGAAATCGTACCTGAGTTAGTTTCAATTAAAGCAGAACAAGACTCAGTAAATAAAGACGGATTAAAAGATGTTCATATTATGAAATATCAAAATACAGTTGGTTTATTAATTGAGGCAATCAAAGATTTAAAAGCAGAAATTGAAGAACTAAAAAAGGATAAGTAGATTATGACGATTGTATCATCAGGTGCTATTTCATTTAATTCACTTGTAGGTGAATATGGTGCAACTGGTAGTGCAAGGGCATTAACACACTATTATAGAGGCGGTCAAAGTGGATTAGTTGCAAACCATTCTAATAATTCAAGTGTACCAACATCAGGCACGATAGCATTATCAAATTTTTATGGTCAAAGTAATACTGCTCCTAATGACACAAATGTTGCAGGTACTTGTGGTGGTTATCAACCGCCAGTAGCAAAATATAGCGACTATTATCATGGGATAAATGCTACTACTGATTTATCTGCATTTGCTTTTGGTAGTTGGAGTGATAATAGTTTTACAAATCCTGCCGGTACTACAACATTTACTATAACTCTTGCACTAACTTTCACATCAACTTTGGGTAATAATACTTATATAGCAATTAGTGGTAATTATGGTGGTCAGAATTTTCCAACCGCTACTGGTCATGGGACTCTTTCTATTGGCGGAACAGGATATTGGTCACAAAATGGTAGTAATGGGATATATATTTCTAGTCATAATCATACAAGATGGGCGGGAAATATAGTTAATAATTTCCCGACTAGTGGCTATCAAACTTTTACATGGTCATAGATTATGATTTTAGAATATGAAAAAACACAAAAGATATATGCAGAAAATGGTTGTGAACACATAGTAGATGGTGTTATCCGTTTTGATGATTTAATTGAAACAAAATATAAACCAACTAATTTTTCTGCTGAAACTAAATATTATTATCTTAGAGATAATCATGTTGATTGGGATAAAATGCAAACTGAACATGAACAAAAAGTACACAAAGAATGGTTAGAAGAACTTGGGTATGACACTAGCAAATATATTGTTGATTTTACAACCCATGAAATCATAAACCAAGAAGAATTGAATTATAAGAAAATGGTAGATGGAGTTAATGATTTCCATGAGGATATAGAATCAACAGAAAGTGGAACAATCTAATATGACAATGAAATATGAATTTGTTTGCAAAGACCCAAAATGGTTTTTAAATGTTGATGATGAATTTCAAACAACTATTGTATCTGGTGATATAGGTAAAGTTATAGAACGAGATTCTATGAATGATGTAATGAAACCAGAAAGTGTTTCCTATGATAGTGAAAGTGATAAAGTTTATGGTAGGACAAATAGACTTGGTTTAGTTAAAGGTAAAATGAAAGCCACGACCTCTTGGAGTGATGATGATAATATAACTGAAACAGATGTTCAAAGAATGTTGGCTTTAAATGAAAATGATAAAGTCAAAGAGGGGGATTTTACTGAAAGTACATCTACCGAGTCTGTTGCTAATAATGAATATGTTTTTACATATAAATTTGGTTCAGATTATGATGTCATTAGCCCTAACTCAAATAGATATTTATTAGCCACAAATAATAGAATAGAGGCTCTTGAAGATGATACTAGATTATTTTGTCTTAGGTCAAAAACTGATGATTACCAAATGGATATTCTTGATATTTCCCCTAGTGAAACAAAGACTATAAGTAATGATTATAATTCAAATCCAATAAAATATATTTATTTTAGTCAAGACTGCAAAATAGGTGAAACTGAAATAGACCAATATTCTTGTAGAAAATTTACAAGTGAATCTATTGAAATAGAAAATACATCAGACAATGTTTTAAGAATTTTTTTAATATCGAGGTAAAAATATGTGGAATTTAAGAAAAATAACAAAATCAATAAATGACATTATAGGCATTTACAGTCTTAATGATGAACAAATGGAAGAAGATAAACTTGGTATTCCAGTCACCACATTATATAGAGAAATGCAATTCCCATTTGGTTTTCAAATGATGGGTACAGTAGCAAGAACAGATTTTGGTAGAGATGTTGTGTGGGGTAGAAAACACAACGATAGAGAATATGTTGAAAAAACAGTTTTACCTAAATTAACAGATTTGGATTATTTAAAATCTTTACCTAAGAATACAGTAGGTGCAACTTACTTTGAGTTTATTCGTTTTCATGGACTAGACGCATTATACAGTCAAAGATTTAAGGATAGTGAGGTTAGACCAATTAAAGGGTTTATGGGTGTACAAGATAATATAAGAACAAACTTATCTCGTCATGTTGTAATTACCCATGATGTTTTACACACACTTTTTAAATATAATACTCATGCTCTAGGTGAGTCATTAATTCAAGAGGTGACTGGGGAACTTTTAAATTATAAACCATCTAAAATAATTGGTTTTTTTGTTATGTTAGCGGTAGCAAAACGAGTTAAAGATTTTAAAGCTACTTGGAAAGTTTATAAAGAATGTAAAGAAAATCTAAAAAAAGTTAATAAAGAACTTGCTTTATACGGTCCATTAGAATTTCTTGAAAGTGATATAGAGGAAATTAGAAAAAAATTTGGCATTGGCAAAGTACCTTTATATGACGCATTTGAAAAAAGATACCACAATCATTTAACACCACAATCCTGTGTTCGCATTGAAAAGTGGGATAGATATGATGCGTGGGAACACATGGCAAGAGAAGAAAGTAGTAGTAATACCAAAAATATATGAAATGGAACTTTCCCCTACTTAGGAAATTAAAACAATTTTATTCTAAGTACGGACTGGTAAAAACGATATTTTTTGTAATATTCGTTTTTCTAGGAACAAAATTAATTATCATTAATGCTTTTATCTACACTGCTAATTCATTATTTGGTTTTGGTTGGGAGTACGCACCCATTCTACAACTAATTAATTTAGAGGGTATATCAATAGTACCTGCATTATATATAGGTTATTAAAATGGCTAAAAAAAATAAAAGATGGCATATAGTCATTTTTTTAACTCTTGTTATAAAAATGTTTGTATATGTTTTGAGGACTAGATATGGCAAAAACTTATGAACATACGCATGATGGGGAAATGGGAACGATTGTTAAAGGTGACGAACAATCTAAAACATTAATCGAACATAAATATCAAGACGTAGAAAATTTATTAAAACACAACAAGGCACAAAGAAACGAATTTGGAAAAGGCTATAATAGAGATAGGTCTATGAGAGCCATTGCAGAAATACCAACCATCATTGCATATCAATGGTTGCAGGAAGATGGTTTTATGTTCACCAGTTTAGAGGGTGAAGAACAACACAAATACTTACAAAGAAAACTAAATGACCCTAAGTGGTCATATTTAAGAACATCAGAGGGAACTTTTTAAATGGCACTAAATAATTTTGCAAACTTAAAATCTAGTATTGCTAACTGGTTAGGTCGTACAGATTTAACAAATGAAATTAATGACTTTGTTGCATTAGCTGAACAAGACTTTAATTCTAAATTAGCAAACACTGGTTATAATAAAATGATTAATCTATCTACCCTTAGTGTAGATGCAGAAATTGAAGATTTACCAACTGGATTTCTTGGAGTTGCATCAATCTATGTTGATAGTAGTAACAAATCACCATTACAGTACGCAACACCAGAACAAGCATTTAATATGTATGGCAGTAGTGTGACCGGTAAACCAGAGGTTTATACAATCATTAATGATAAAATACATTTCTACCCAATGCCTGATAGCACTTATTCTGTAAAATTATATTACTATAAGAAATTTGATGTTTTAACGAATGACACTGATACAAACGATATTTTAACAAACCATTCAGATATTTATTTATATGGCTCACTTTATTTTTCTCACACATTCATTAGAGGTATTGACCCAACTATTATTCAAGAATGGTTGAGTTTTTATAACAATGGAGTTGAAAGGGTTGTAAGTCTAAATGCTAAAAATAAATACAACCAAGACGCACCATTGATAATGAGGTCAACTACAAATGAGGAATAATATATCATGGCATACAAACAGTTTTTAGATTGGACTCCAGACCACCCAGAATACAGAAACGAGGGATTAACTGACGCAAGAAATGTAGTGCCATCTTTTAAAAGTTATAAGCCAATAAAGGCTCTAGCACCAGTTAGTTCAAATGCTTTAACTGGAAGATGTCAAGGGTTTGAAAGTTTTAAATCTTCATCTGGTAATATTACGTCTTTTGCAGGTGATGAAACAAAATTATATAGATATTTAGCAAACAGTTTTAATGACGTAAGCAATGGAACTTATGCTACCCCAAGTGAAAACTCATGGAGTTTTACTCAGTTTGGAAATTATGTAATAGCAAGTAATGGTGCTAATGCACCCCAAGTATGGCAATTAGATTCTTCAACTGCTTTTGCAGATTTAGGTGGAACACCACCAACATTTTGGCATACCGCAATCGTCAGAAACTTTGTAGTAAGTGCTTGGCAATCAACAAATAGAAATAAATTACATTGGTCCGCTATTGGTAATCATGTTGGTTGGACTATTGGAACTGACCAGTCTGATGAAGAAACATTATTTGATACATCTGAGATTACTGGGATTGTTGGCGGTGAGTTTGGAATTATTTTATGTGTAAATAAAATTTTTCAACTTAACTTTGTTGGCGGTTCTTCAATATTTCAAATAAGGGCCATTGAACAAGAAAGAGGTGCTATTGCACATGGTAGTATTCAAACAGTTGGTTCAGAAACTTTCTTTCTATCTCAAGATGGGTTTTGTAAGACTAATGGTGAAAGTACAACTCTTATTGGTGAAAATAAAATTGATAAATGGTTTGATGATAGTTTAGACCAGTCTAATATTTTAAGGATTACATCTGGGCATGACCCATTAAATAAATTAATTTTTTGGTCTTATCCTACAACCAACTCATCTAATGGAAACCCAGACAGAATACTTTGTTATAATTACTCTGCTGATAGATGGTCTTATATAGATGTAGCAACTCAAAACGTATCATCTGCATTTACAACTGGAACAACCCTTGAGGCACTTGATAACATAAGCACTGACATTGAAACATTTACCGATTCATTTGATAGTAGAATCTGGCAAGGTGGAACTTTATTTTTCTCTGCTTTTGATAACAATAATAAATTTGGTACATTTAGTGGAAACAATTTAGAGGCAACCGTTAGTATTGGTGAACAAGAATACGCAGATGGAAAGAGAACATTTATAACAAGTATAAATCCAGTTATTGATGTTCAACCGGTAGTTAAAACTGGAACAATAAATATAACTGGAACGACAGTTAATGGAACTGGAACTGCATTTAGTAGTCAATTATCCGTTGGTGATGTAATCAGGGTTAATGATGTTTCAAGTCAATATAATAATGCTAAATTTATAATTGCAACAATAGTTAATGACACACTGCTTTCAATAGTAGTTGCACCAGACCAAAATATAACTGGGGTCACATTTACTGGATATACACCAAGTCAAATTAATCTAATTAGTAGAGAGAGAGCAGGCGGAACAGTTAAAGAAAGTGGTTATACGAATTGTAATGATAATGGTGTTGCATCATTTAGACAATCTGGCAAATACCATAAGATAGAGGTTAAAGTTCCTGCTAACGCAAATTGGACCGATAGTATGGGGGTTGAAATTGAGGCCTCATTAGATGGGGTTCAATAATGGCTAATAAAATATCTCTCTCAGAGGACAGTAGAATCAGCTTACCTGCTAAAAATTTAATAAGCATATTTGGTGGAATTTTAGTCGGTGCGTGGTTTGGATTTGGAGTCATAGAAAGATTAAACATTATTGAAACTGAAATACAGTTGATGCAAAAAGATTTACAAAAATCTAATGAGTTTATTGAAAATGTACCAAAGGGTGAATTAGTTGCACCGCAGATTCAAGAATTATTT
>Ga0209404_10000229_pt1 | contig 45892 bp, 35 predicted proteins | sample TroAtlMetagenome_2_FD_187447 | JGI IMG/M metagenome (GOLD analysis project Ga0209404, IMG submission 187447) | Marine eukaryotic phytoplankton communities from Atlantic Ocean - Tropical Atlantic ANT8 Metagenome (SPAdes) (version 2) | ecosystem: Environmental > Aquatic > Marine > Oceanic...
TTGATAATATCTTTAAGAAATTTGAGCAAGCCGACCAATCCACCACCCGTGAGTACGGAGGTACAGGGCTAGGGTTAAGTATTGCGAAGCAGTTGGCGAAACTCATGCTCGGCGACATCAATGTAACTTCATTTGTAGGCCAAGGAAGTACCTTCAGTTTTACCATGGCAGCGGAAGAATCTCAGCTACCCGACATTAACGTTGAACCCTGTGCTAATTTGCGCTGTGCGATAGTTGATGATTTACAAACCAGCCGCGAATATTTTGAGCATGTCGTTACCTCCATGTCGATTGTGCCCCAAAGTTATGATAGTGCAAAAGCCTACCTATCAGACAGCCCACTGGCTTTCGACGTTATTATTCTTGATTTGTCTATGCCAGAGATGAGCGGGGTCGATTTGCTAGAACAGTTGAAGGCGATGAACCCAGATAAATTTCCTAAAATCATTCTTATCTCTGCTGAACTGGAACGACTAGAAGATGAAAATGATGTTTCTGAACTTATCTGGCGTACGCATGCTAAGCCCATTAATCGTCGAGAACTTGAGCATGATTTAGGAAGGTTAATTGAGACAAAACCCGTATCTCATAATGATGTTAAAGAAGGCAATAAGAAGAAACGCATACTGCTAGCTGAAGACAACGAAATCAATGCCGAAATCGTGAAGACTATATTGCAGTCAGAAGGCTATAAGTTCCTACATGTTAAGAACGGAAAAGATGCCGTAGACGTGGGCAAGCGACATCAATTCGACCTTATTTTGATGGACTGCAATATGCCCGTCATGGGAGGAATTGAGGCATCAACAATATTACGCAAAGCATTGGAGGTTGATACACCAATTGTTGCGCTCACTGCAAACGCTTTCGCAGAAGACAAAGAAGAGTGCTTGGCTGCCGGCATGACTGACTTTTTAGCCAAGCCTTTAGACAAAGACACGCTACTGGTTTGTATCAAGAAATATATCGGTTAGCTGCATGTACTAACACTCAACAAGGAGCTGTTTGGCAGGCCACTTCCACATTTCATACGGTATAGGGTTCTTGCTCTGCAATGTACCCTGGCGCGATGGCTAAATTGTCGGTATTCGCAAGGCTCTGCTGATTCCTAAGCCAAAGTTGATACTCTCCGGTACGTAAGCTTGCATGTTTTGTACAATCAACATTCCAACGTCTAAGCAGGTATCCCGCCATGGCAGCCCGTACTTCCAATGTAAGCACGCCTTCTTCCATGGCGTAATCAAGCTCTATTGCGGTAGCATATTTAATATTCTTAGGATGCGGCACAATTTCAAGTGAGATAAGTCGTCCCCACTCTTCATCGCAATCTATGCATTCATGGGTTCCAGGTTCCGCTTTAACCGTTACCTTACTAATTCGAGTTAGCACAAAATCTCTAAAACTTTGTGATTTTCTGTCGAATGCGCGAACATGCCAGCGTTGACCATTATCAACAATACTATGCGGCACTAACTCTCTTGCACCACTGCCGCTTGAAAGCGACGTATAGATTACACTCATCGCCTTTTTGTTCACGATGGCTTGTACCACTTTCGCCACCACAAAAATATCAGGAACATTAAGTGAAGATGCACTTTCAACAGGGAAATGTATGTCACCGATCGCATCGAATCCATCTGATATGTCGTTGGCAAGTTTCACAAGGGTTCGCTTTGCATCGTGTTCAAAAACTGGAATAAAGTTTTCTGTTTGAAAGTAACGTTTTTCCCTTGGATCGTAGACTAAGTTATCAGGGGCGAGCTCTTTGTATAGCGTAAAGTCACGAGAACCAGCCGATAGCCCCACTTCAAAACGATTTATTAAGTCTTGGCGATGAATAGCCCCTTTAAACAAAAGGCAGAAATCGATATACGCCAGTCGTTGGCGTTGAGAAAAAGAAATGGTTTCTAACATGGTGCACACTTATTGTATTTTTATTCAGTGTGGTTTATTTAAAGCCGTATGTAAATAGCAATAGAAATAAAAAAGCCCAGCACGTGGCTGGGCTTAAACTTTTAGCCATTAAGGTTTATGACTTCACACGTTTGCGAGCGAAAAACATACCACCTAAAGCCAGAAGCGAAAGCGCGAAGGTACCTGGTGCAGGTACTTCTGCAATACTGAAACTTGCGCTACTCACTTGTATAGGCGTCAGCTGCCCCCCTTGAGAGCCTTGAAAAATGTAAGAACCTGACAACCCATCAATTGTAATGTCACCAACAGACTGTGCGATAAATTGCACGGTGTATAAACCAATCACTGGTGTCTGCAGTTGATAGAACAAATCAATTTGTTCCAAGTAAGCTAGTGAACCTATCTCTAAAATTCCCCCCGGTAGAAAAGGAGGTAGAAACATCTCTAACACTGGGTTCCCCAAGCTGCTAACTGAGCCAAAAGGATTTAACGTAGAAGCGCCAATAAAACTCAAGAGCGAATCGTTAAAACCAATTGTCGTGTTATATACATCAAACGGTTGAGGAAACGGTACGATACCTAAAAAAGCATCTTCATTAGAAAAGCTTACCGTCGCCGTGATAGTTTCTCCTACTTGATAAATTGATTTATCCGTAGAGATTTCAATTATTGCGGCATTTGCATTAAAAGTAGCAATTGCCAATACCATTAAAATAATTTTTTTCATTTTCTTTCCAACTACTGAACTGCACATGCGGTACGTGTACACATAGACATTAACGCGTATAAATCGTAGATATTTAATCTGCCGTCATTGTTAAAGTCGTGCTCTTCAACCGTCGCTTGACGTTGCAGAAGCAAGGTGTAGAACGCCACAATATCGGTGTTGTCTATGTCACTATCGCCATCAAAATCACCAACTACTGGCTCCGGCTCACTCGTTTCAGGGAAATCCAGCACAACAATTACTGGATCGTGATCTGACGAACGATAAGCATCAGCTCCGTAATAGCTAGAAAGCTGTGTTTCTGACTTATATTCAACGTTGTAGTCGAAGACACGAGGCTCATCAGCATTGATATGCCAAACCGTTGCGTCTGCCACATACTCAGTCAAAGTTGAGCTTGATAGCGCGTGATCTAAGTAACCCATTTCGCCGCCGAAGCTATAAGAATAAGCACTTTCGCCGTGGAAGAGGTTCACCAAGTTGCTGTAACCGGCGTCTTCGAGAGCAAGAATTGGATCTTCTTTCGCATAAGCATTTAGGTCACCCATTACGATAACTCGGTCAGACAAACCTTCACTGTTTTGCACAAGCGCTGTCAGCCCTAACGCAGCTTGGGTACGTAGCTCGTTCCAGCAGCCTTGTCCATCACCCAAATCAGCATCATTACCTGTTGCACTGCCACAGCTTCCTTTTGATTTGAAATGATTTACCGCGAGCGTAAACGCTTCGCTGTTACTATTTACGCTAAAGGTTTGTAACAGCGGCTGGCGGTTACCGTAGTCAAAAGGAGCATCAGAGGAAGTAACCGCTGCGCCTTGTGGTGTAACCGTTGCAGGCTTATAAATAATACCTACCGCAATTTCATCACCACCAAGTAATGATTCAAGTGCTACATAGCTATACACTTCACTACCAAGTTCAGCATTTACGCTATTTACAAGAGAAGCAATGGCAGAATCACTCCCGTATCCATCGTTTTCGATTTCTACTAAGCCAAGTACATCTGCGTCCATCGCAACGATGGCTGCTACTGTCTTCGCTTGCTGGCGGGCAAATTCATCTTCTGAGTCTGCACCACGAGAGGTAGGGAAGTTCGGACCATTAAAGTAGTTAAGCACGTTAAAGCTAGCCACTTTGACATCGCCTTGTACGTCTAACTGGGGCACATCTGTTCTTGGGTTTGTGCGTACAGTTTGAAGAGCGCCAACTGGAATTAAGTTATAAGCACCAAATGCGTAGTGCATTACACCTTCCAGGCCTTCTACACTGTCGCCTAAACGCAGAGGATTCGCATGAGATAAACCTCCAACTGGGAAAGGAATATCGTCAGCATTTTGTGCGCTTGAGCCATCATCAACCAACAATGTGTTGCGTGCATTCGCTTCAGCCAAGGCAATAGCTTCACTTGAACCCGCGGCATATTGGTTTGTAGGAATCATCAGGCGGCCTGATGACACGTTGAATTGCCCATATCGACCAAGATTGTAAACGTCTGTCACGTTCAAAGTTTGCTGGAATTGAACCTGCATACCTTCAAGTGACTCCAGGTTAACACTCTCGTCAAATGGCATTTCAATGCTTGTCGTTAGTATATCAGCACCTGCACCTAGCGTTTCAGCATTGGCGCTTAGTACAATTTCTGTAATGCCATTGTATTCAGCCACTGCACCGCTAACACGCACAGCATCACCAACAGATGGGTATTCAGTGAAGGTTGTCGAATAGGCAAATACACCTTCAGACGTCGCAGCATTGCCATCAGAGTCGGCGGCTTCTTCTTGAATAAAGAATCCGTTCATTTCCGGCACAACTTTAGTCACTACTGCCTCAATAACAACGTCATTGCCTGTAAGTGGCGAGGTATCGCCTTCGCCTTGGATAGCGCTAATTAAGACTACTTCACCAACTGGGTCAGTTGGGTCTGTAGGGTCGGTCGGGTCAGTTGGATCCGTAGGCTCGCTAACAGATCCATTGTGCGAACCAAAATTGTTAAGCGTATCTTTTGGTAGGCTATCCCATTCTTCAAGGGTAAACGCTGGGTTGCGGTTAGGATTGCCTGCTGTTACTGAACTCTTGCGTACCAAAGTAACGTCTTTACCCCAGTTAGTTTTAACGCCGTACGTACCTAGAGCATCAACAACCTGACCGTTAGCGACGAGCTCAATGTAGTCATCGCCATTGAAATTAATCACGAAGCTGCTAATCGTTGAGCCGGCAGTTAACAGTGCATCTGCACTTCCGTGAGCGAATGTTGCTACGCCACCTGCTGGGATTGTGCCTTCAAGTGCTAACACTTTACGGTCAGCATCTGCGGTCTCACCATTGGAGAGTAAAACTAACTCATAACCCGCTAGACTTACCGGTTGTGTCGAGCTATTGAAAAGCTCTATACCTTTATTGAAACCGCCGCCTTCGATGTATTCTGAAATGTAAATACTGCTGGTAGAAGGTGTTGTGTCACCGCCGGTATCACCACCTGTGTCGCCGCCGGTATCGCCACCCGTGTCACCGTCAGTATCACCACCTGTACCATCACAACTCTCGTTGAAGATAAGTGAAGCAAGTTCAGGTTTGTCAATAAACGGATTTCGGTTTCCTTGGAATTCATAAACGCGCTCGTTACGACGACGTTCGAAATCATCCACTGGATCACTTTCATGCCATTGAAGCAAAACGCAAAGCTTACCAAACGCGGCTTCGCTAGTAGAGGTAAGGCGATTTACTAACACTAAGTCGTCTTCGGTATCACCAGCTGTATTGCCATCGTAACGCACGTCCATGTATAGCATTGAGCGTGCTACATCTCCTTTTACTGCGTCACGAGGCTCAAAAGAGTCACCATCAACTCGGTTTAACGGAGCTTCAGAAAGCACGCTATCACTAAAATCAAAATCTAAGTTGCCGCGCGAGCTATTTACAGAAATATCGGTAGGACGCAGGTGCAGAATATCGCTGTATGCCGTTAGGCTTGAGCTAGGAAAACCATGGCTCTTAGCCCAAACATGTTCGCGATTCCAATTGTCTGGGTTGGTGCTTTGACTACCGCTACCGTTGGTAAACTTGCCTTGTGATATGCCTTTGTAGAACAAGATAACGTTATCGGTGTTAGCAGGATCTTCATCAGTGTAAGTGAGTGCTGTCCACACTTCTGAGTAAGAAAGCGTACGATGACCATTTTCAATGATGTTATGCGCCGTGTCTTTTAACGTTTGCGCACTTTCACCGTTTGCAATAGCTGTGTCGAGAGCTGCGTAATAGTCAGATGCAACAAAGTCGCTGGCTAGGTTAACTGCTTCCAAATCAGGGCAGTTAAAACAAGTACCACTTAAGAAAAGAAGTTCATTTGAAGGTTCACCGCCGTTGTCAGGGTCACCGCCAGTATCCCCACCATCGGTAGTTCCATTTCCACTTACTGAAATACTGTCTAAATTGAGATATTCGGTACCCGAGTTGTTAGCCATGGCTACTTTCAGTTCTAAAGTGCTTCCGCTACCTATCGTTTCGGTCAGTGTTGCAGAACCAAAGTCTTCCTGTACCGTATTCGTTGCCCCTTCTGAAAGCGTAATAAGCTCGAATGCGCCACCATCTAATGAGTAAAATACATCGATGTAGTCTGTCGACTCAAAATTTCCACTTTGAGAAAGCACGGCATTTATGGTGATATCACCGGCACCAGATATATCGATAGACTCGCTCAACCAGACTACTTCACCGTCAGTATCACGTGCTTGCATTGCGCCGCTTTCAACACGGAACCAGTCTGAAGTGGCACTTAGCTCACTCGCTGACACGTCTACTGACCAACGATCAACACCTTCAAGATCAACAATTGCTCCCGCTGGGTCTGAGCCAGTTGCGCCCTTGCCTTGCAGTTCATTTGCTTCGAAGTCCTCTTGCCATACTGTATCTGCAGAGGCATTAATAGAAACAACGCCTAACGACAATGCGCCCGCCAACAACGCGTTGACTACTTTAGCTGATTTCCTCAGCTTATACTTTTGTGTGTTACCCTCATGAATCATTTTGCTTTCCGCTTTTTTGTATAAGGAAGGTATAAATTCTTATACATACGTATATACAGCAAGCACTTAATAAAAATAATAATATAAACGTCACAAACGTTAAAAATCAGAAACTTAGACGTTTAAAATAAACTTACTTATTGATTAACTCTGCTGAACTTTGGTACAGGGAAAGTTGATTTGTCACAATGCGTAAATGTTTCAGCTTTGAAATATTTTAGTGACTCGCCGTGGTGCATGTTACAGTTTTATGCACAAAAAAAGAGCGCCTAGTGGACGCTCTTTCAATCATAACTTTAGGACAAAAAGCGCTGGGTAAACGCCTTTTCGTTGTTGCCTATAACTGCTCGTTTAAGAAGGCGTTAAAGTCTGCCTGAAATGCAGATTTCAGCCGCATACACTGTTGAGACTCGTCCTGCATAATTTCGACACCGCGTGCCATTCCTTGATAGGTCTCGCTAATTGGCGCGTAGAACGCATTGGCCTTTTCTAAGTTTTCAGCCGAACAGGTTGTTGAAACAAATTCCGGCATTCTGCTTACATGGTAATCAGGCATTTTTGCTAGTAGCGCGTCTTTATTCTTACTAAGCCACTCATACAATAGCGTATGATCGTCTAAGTTACGTGCTACTCTCACCACCATATACATGGTATTTGCAGGCGTAATATCATCGGTAAGCGCTAAATCTAACATTTTAAAGACGGTCGCTTTGTCTTCAAAGTACATCGAATACACCAGCGTGCTTTTCACATTTGGCAACTGTGCTTTTTTAAATGCTTCTACAATTGTATTAAACCATGTGCCCTGCTCGCCTTGTTCACTATTTCGCGTAGCAATTTCAATTGCTGTACCGGCAATACCGGAAGGAACACTGCTAGTATCTGCAAGGTACTGTTTCGCTATTTTAACGCTTTGTTCAACAAGTTGATCATTGTTCGAATGAGTACCCAGTAAGCTGTATATCTGGTTACGCAGGCGAATGACATCTGCGTTATCCTGCTCACTTTGAGACAAGGTTAGCTTGTTTAACAAAGGCATATAATTTTGATTTAGAAGCTTTGCATAGGCGGCTTTATTGTCTTCATTTACTAAATAACTAAACTCAGCTAACACGCCAACAGCCGCACGAATGACCGCAGGGTCATCATCTTTTGCCAAGCTATTAAGAACCTTCATCACGCTGTCTACACCTACTTGATCTGCGTTTAACAGCGCCTGGTAGTTGTATAGCACATTTTTCTTTTCACGCTTATTTAGCGCGTCAATGTTATTTAGCAGTGCGTTTAGCTGAGCTGGTTCAATTGACCAACGGAAGTAACCTGTTGCATTGTCATTAGGGTATACCCAGTCTGCTTCAGCAAGCTGAGGTAAAACTGTGGTTTCTTTATCAATAAAAACCACTTCGTTTAGTATTTTTCCGTTTGATTGATAAGTCAGCTTTAATGGAACTGCCCATGTCTTATCTTCCACGGTCGCGCCTGCAAGGTGAAAACGGGACTGGGTTAATTTGCCATCTTTTGAAATATGAATAAGTGGGTAGCCCGGCTGTTCCAAGTAGGCTTTCATCATGGCGCTTAAGTTGAAATCGGACACTTCATCGAGGGCGCGCCACAAATCGTCTGCTACGGTATTACCCCAAGCATGGGTATTCATGTAGTTTTGAACGCCTTCACGAAACTTTTCTGTACCAATTAGCGATTCAATCATTTGTAAAATTGATTCACCTTTTGAGTAGTTCAAGCCCAACCCATCCATCACATCTGGCTGACTTTTCACTACCTTTTTAACAGGTTTCACCGTGGGACTAGCATCTGCACCAAATGCTCCCTCTTGCACTATGCGATCGGCGTAGTTCAACTCTGGATACAAGGTTTTCATGGTATGACTTGCAGCCCAAGACGCAAACGCTTCGTTCAGCCATAGGTCATCCCACCACGCCATTGTTACCAAGTTGCCAAACCATTGGTGAGCAAGTTCATGCGCAATAACATTTAGCGGTCGTGAACGCTCCGTGACGCTTGGGTTATCTTCTAGCAGTAACAAACTATCGCGATAGGTAATTAAACCTACGTTTTCCATTGCACCGTGGGTAAAGTTGGGTACGGCAACAAAATCCATTTTTTTATAGGGGTACTTGATACCAAAAAAATCTTCTAGCGAGGCTAGGATTTCTGGGATGTGTTTGATAACAAATTTGGTTTTATCGGCATACCCTTTTGGAACGTATATTTTTCCTGGCACCGACAGCCCAGAAATTTCAGCACTATCAAAGGGCCCTACGGTATAGGCAATAAGATAAGTCGGCATGGGCTTAGTTTTTTCAAACACTACGGTTTTAATCCCGTTTTCCACTGTCACCTTTTCAACAGGTGTATTACCCACAATTTCCTGATGTTCAGGAGAACTGATGGTCATTTGATAAGGAATTTTGAAGTTTGGCTCATCAAAACTTGGAAACGCTTTTCGCGCATGCATATCTTCAAACTGGGTAAATATATAGTTGGTCTCTTCAAAACGTGACAGATACATGCCATCTGAAGACGTGTTCACTTTCCCTTCAAACGTAATCTCTAACGTATACTTCCCAGGCGCAATCTCATCTTGCGATTCGCCCCAATTGATGTCGTATTCTCCAATCGTAACATTTAGAGGAAAGCTGCTGCTTCCAGACACTAAACGCGCAGAAGTTACGGTCAAATCTTGCTGATAAAAGCCCACTTTCTTAGTTGGGGTTTTAACCGTTACATCAATATTCGTTTTTCCAGAATATGTAGGGTTATCAGGGTCGATATTTAAGTGAATGCGTTGAAAAGTGGGAGCGATTGTTGACGGTAAGCGGTATTCAACATCAGCAAGTGTCTTTTTCGCGGGTGATACGACTGCAGATGCAGTTTGCGCTTCTTGCGCCACTACTGCCGTTGTCGATAGCGATGTGAATGCAAAAACACTCGCAACCACACCGGCTAGTGTAGATAGTTGTTTCATTATGGTTTATCCATGTTATGGGAAGATCCCTATATTCATCCATGGGTAAGAATAAATATCAAAAAGGGCCTTAGCAATCTAAAGCCCTTTTGGCATTGGTTCAAATTGTTACTATTCATGTCAACCGCAAGAAATGTGCATTTCAGCGTAGATTGACTCTGGCGAATTATCTTGTTTCTGCTTCACTGCCTGCTGACAGCCAAATCAATTGAATAAGCCAGTAACTCTAGAAATGGTATCGTCGCAACTGCATTTGCATTTGCTTAACTTGCTGAACTAAGGCTTCACAGTTATCTACCACTTCTTTTGCATAGGTAGTATTGGCATTGCCCACCTGTTGAATACTGCTTACCCCTTTATTCACATCGTTAGCAACTTCTGTTTGTCCTTCAGCCATTGTGGCAGCGTCTCGATTTAACGTTGTGATGCGTGCAACAGCGTCAAGCGCCTGCTTTAACGAATCGCCAGCATGTTTTGTGGTGTCCACGGTTTTATAGGCGGTTTCTTTATTTTGCTGCATTTTTTCAGAAGCCACGCGGCTACCTTGCTGAAGGCGTTCAATCATATTGCGAATTTCTTCCGTGGAAGACTGCGTTCTGCTTGCTAGCGAACGGACTTCGTCAGCGACAACGGCAAAGCCACGTCCCTGCTCACCAGCGCGAGCCGCTTCAATAGCTGCATTAAGCGCAAGTAGATTCGTTTGCTCTGCGATATTCCTGATAACTTCCATTACACCGCTAATTTCTTCACTTGCCTGAGCCAACTCAGTGATAACCTGTACTGACGCGTCCACATCGCTTGCCTGAGACTGGATGTCTTTAATGGTTTGCGCCAGAACGCTTACGCTGTTTCGCGTATCTTGATCGGCAGCGTGTGCCGCTTCACTTGAACTGCGAATGGTTGACGACACCGTTTGTGCATTCTGCTGCATTAATGAAATGGCGTTATTAATTGACTCCGTTTCTCGGCTAAGTTGTGAAACGGTATCTTTGGATTGCAACGCTGTTGCATTTAACCTTTCTGACTTTGCTAGCATGTGGTCGGTGGCTTCGTCCACACTCTGCAACGTGTCTTGTAACTGGCTAAGAAGCCCATTAAACGCTCTTGCCATGGTGCCAAACTCGTCGCTTCTTGATGCCTGAAAACGGAACGTTAAATCTCCCTCACCAGAAGACAAGTTGTTTACTACCCCAATGAATTCTTCAAGTGGCTTGCCAACAATATACTTAACGAGCAACCAAATGGTGATCAAAATTCCCACGCTCGCCAATACGATTTTAAGTACAACAACCAACACAGAGCTTCGAACCATAGCCGATTTTTCTGACGTCGACGCCACTAATATAATATCGTACCCCCAAGGCAAAAACGGTACCACTTCTACAACCCAATCATCATTAGGTTGAAGGGCGTCGGCCACCTGCCGATCATTCACATGTGCGGAATGCATGCGAATGTTACCTTTTGCATCACGAAGGGCAACAAAGCCTTCTTTTAGCACGTGACTTTGCTTAATGGCTTGCTCTAAGACGTTAAGGTCGGCTGAGTATCCCACATACCAGATGCCCACAACATCACCGCTGCTGTTAAACATTGGCTCGTAACCTGTTAAATAAGGGCTACCCAAAATATCAACCGCACCGTAATACGCTTCCTGCTGATTAATCTTTTTGATCGCCTTGCCATCAGGGGCCAACTTAGTGCCAATCGCCCTCTCGCCATTTTTAATGACATTGGTACTCACGCGAATATAGTCGTCTCCTGTTTTACTAAAAAGCGTGGCGGTGCCTCCCATTACGCTTGTCAGGTTATCGACCAAGTCGAATGTGTTAGCTTGCTCCGCATTGCCCAACCTTAGCTGCCGAGCCTGCGTATTTTTAACGGTAACAATATCGGTTTGATTGGGTTCACCGATTGCCTCACCTCGTTGCTTAAGCAACGCCATACTGCTTTTGACGCGTTCAAGCATGATAGAGTCAGTCACAGTAAGAATATTCACTAAACGATCGGCGGTGTTCTTCTTTTGCTCTTGAACAAGGTTTGAAACATTTGAGGAAGTGGTGATAACCGTTGCCACGGCAACAATTAAAGCGAACAAAGCGATAACAGCAGAAATAGAAAATAGAAACTTTCTTTGAATGGACATTTATCATCTCGATATGTAGACGTTTAATACAAAGCCATTCCGTTGCGCTTTCTAACCTCGGCCTTAAATTTTTTACCAAACAGCACAACGGCTTGAGGCAGCAATCCCTTTATATTAATTTAGGCAAAAATTACGTAAGAGCAAATTATCCAAACGTTTATATTTTAAAAAAGTTGTCCAATTAACAACCGATTATCAGTCTGTGCTACTTCATGGTCACCTTTGTGCCAACAATTTTCAGTGCCGGTGCACCTCGAATTAAGGCATTCCTTGCAAACTGTCCGTCACAAGAAGGACATATTCCTTCTTCATGAGTAAAGTCCTCAACTATTCTCTCTTTAAAGCATTTAACCAACGCGCCTTTGCCGCCTTTTCGATATTTAAATAGCTGGAATTTGCACTTGGAGCAATAAATTTGCACGGTTCTGACCGGCCCTTTTGCATTAGGTTTTGCCATAATTTCTCTTTGTATGTTTTAGGATCCTTCAAATTTCACCTTTTGTCGAAATGCGACAAATTGTAAATCTCGGTTATACTTTCGTGAGGGCGCGTCGCCCTTGGGTACAAACCACTAGCATGCTTGCCTCGATGTTAGCGAGTTAAGAACGAAGGTAATATCAATGAAGATAGTTGCAGCCCTGTGCTTTTTAATGTCTGCGCCGATTTATGCCGGTACAGCCGTGATAATAAATGCCAACAACAATTCTGGGATCGATATCGATACCGTCAAGAAAATATATCTGGGAAAAGTAAAAGCATTTCCCGATGGAAGTCGCGCAATTCCCCTTACCTTCGAACAAGGTAATAATATCAGAGACGCTTTTAATAATAATGTGCTTGGAAAATCTGAATCACAATACTCTGCATTCTGGTCGAAGCTTGTGTTTACTGGCAGAGGCACACCACCTGAAATGATAGCAACTGAGGATGAGATGTTAAATCTTGTCGCGACCAACCCCAATACCATAGGTTTTGTGGATGAAGGTAAAGTTGATGGCACGGTAAAAGTTGTTGGTACATTTTAGGGCCTGCTGTTGTTTAATATTCAGCAAAGACCAACAAGCCCTGTTTATTTAAACTAGGAACAATTGGCGACGCCTTGTCCAAATGCGTCGCCCTTTTTAGGCGTCTAGCTTCAATCAGGAAGTGTCGAAAAATAGTTAATGTTTGCAAAAGCCATTATGACATCTTTGGCGAAGTCGACCCTAGGATGACGAAGCGCTCCCTTTTTCCACACTAAATAAACATCGTTTTCTGGGCCTGGCTTGCCCAGCGCGACCAATTCGCCTTTTGCAATACCTTCTTTACATAAGTAGTCAGGCAAAACGGAATAACCAATTCCCGCTTTGATAATACTACTTATTGCTCTTATATCGGGGCAAACAGCCGCGACAGGCGACTCACACGCGGCATTAAATACCTCCGAAAAGTATCGCCGAACAAGCGGTAACTGTTCATCATACGTCACTACTTTATGTTGGTTGAGTAGCGCTGCCGATATTTCTCTTTCTCCCAGCAACTTTCCCTGCACACGGTTCATCACTAAGATTAAGCGCTCTTTATCCAACTTCTGATATTCATACACCGCGTCAGTGGGCTCAGAGGCCGTAATGGCAAGCTCCGCTACATCGTTTTCCAACAAATGATAAATATTACTTTTGTTGCCGGTATGGATCACTAAATTCACTTTATCGGCCTGAAGCAAGTTAGCGAGTGCCGGACCTGCCACCAGACTGAGGTACTCCGCAGGCCCTGCAAGGTGTAACGTGCCGTGATCGGTGGAAGCACGACTGCGAATAGAAGCCACTTTCTGCTCTAACGTATCAATGTGACTGGCGACCTGCAGCGCCAAGTCATCAGCGATAGCCGTTGGCTCAACGCCTCTCGCTTTTCTTATGAACAACTCTTTACCGACAATATTCTCCATGGCTTGTATGTGAGAAGTGACCGCTGGCTGAGACATATGAAGGCGAGCTGCAGCACGTGTAATGTTGCCGCTTCGATAAACTTCTACAAAGGTTTTTAACTGTGTTAAGTAAGACATAATCCCTACCCATCAGATTTTTGATGACTCATCACAATTTATCTGACTTCTCGATGTAAGCCAACCTCTCTAAGATACACGCACTTTCTAATGCGACAGGAGCTGCACATGAAATCAGCATCATCAATTTTATCGCTCGCCATTATTGCGGGTTTATCACAGTCGGCCTATGCGGCAGACGTTAAAGCTGCGAATGCCAGTAAAGGCGAAATACTTGTACTACTTTCAAGTGAAAATGTAATGCAGCTTGCAGATGGCAAAACAGAGCCTACAGGCTATTACCTTAACGAGTTTGGTGTGCCGGCAAAAGCATTGGTAGACGCAGGCTACAAACTGGTATTGGCCACGCCAAAAGGCAATGCGCCATCTGTAGATAAAAAGTCAGTAATACCGCAATACTTTGATGGCGGCGAATCGCAAATGCGAGACATTCAAACCTTTGTAGCGTCAATAGAAGGCATTGATGACACGCTGTCATTGAGCGAAGTGATTGGACAAGGGCTAGAAGAGTTTGAAGGCGTATTCATTCCAGGCGGTCATGCACCGCTTATCGACCTGGCAAACAATCCTCAAGTGGGTGAAATTTTGTCTCACTTTCACAGTGAAGGAAAACCTACTGCCGCTATCTGCCATGGCCCAATCGCCTTACTTTCTGGGCAATCTAACCCGCAGGCATTTGAACTGGCATTGAAATCCGGTGAGCAAGCCTCATCTGAGAGTTGGATTTATGATGGCTACAAAATGACAATCTTCTCCACACCGGAAGAGGCCTATTTTGAAAGCACGTTAAACGACGCAACGTTATTGTACTACCCAGCAGACGCCATGGCGCAAGCGGGTGGCAAGATGGAATTCAAAGAAATGTGGGCGCCCAATGTAGTAGTAGACCGTGAGCTTATTACAGGCCAAAACCCGTTTTCTGATGAACTGTTAGCTGAAAAGCTTTTACAACAGTTAAATTCACAACCTAATTAAGGACAGGCAATACTATGCTTAATTTTACGTTTAAGAATCAAACCGAAATTTTGTTCGGCAAAGGGCAACTAAGTGAAGTGTCTTCACGTTTGCCGAAACAAGCAAAAGTCCTCTTCCTCTACGGTGGCGGCTCAATTAAGAAAAATGGTATTTACGATAAAGTAACGACTGCACTAGCAGGTGCTGAAGTTATTGAATTTCAGGGTGTTGAACCAAACCCAGAATTTGAAACACTGATGAAAGCTGTGAATGTCGCCCGTGAAAATGACGTGAACTTCATTCTTGCGGTTGGCGGTGGAAGTGTTATTGATGGCGCGAAATTTGTAGCTGCTGCCGTTAACTTTGCAGGCGATCCGTGGGACATACTTGTTAAAGGTGCAGCATTTGAAAATCCATTACCTATTGGCGCAGTACTTACTTTACCTGCGACAGGGTCTGAGAGTAACGGTAACTCGGTAGTAAACAGAAAAGAAACGTCGCAAAAACGCGCGTTTTCTTCTGAAACAGTTCAGCCTGTTTTTGCCGTACTCGATCCTGAGTTCACCTATTCACTACCACCACGTCAAGTATCGAACGGCGTGGTTGATGCTTTTGTTCACGTGATTGAGCAATACCTTACCTACCCTGTAAACGCACCGCTTCAAGACCGCTTTGCAGAAGGAATTTTACAAACCTTAGTTCAAGAAGGCCCTAAAGCGTTAGCGACGCCTGAAGATTACGATGTGCGTGCAAACGTAATGTGGTCAGCAACAATGGCGCTTAACGGATTAATCGGCAAAGGTGTACCGCAAGACTGGGGCACTCATATGATAGGTCACGAACTTACTGCGTTACACGGTTTAGATCACGCCGTGACCCTAGCAATTGTTCTACCGTCGTTAATGTTCGTGCAGCGTGACAAAAAGCAGGAAAAAATTCTGCAGCTAGGTGAGCGCGTGTTTGGCATTCAGGAAAATGACAAAGAAAAGGCCATCGACTTAACCATAAAAGCGGTTCAGGACTTTTTTGAAACTATGCAGGTTAAAACCCGCCTGTCAGACCACAACATTGAAAAGTCTGCCATTGATGGACTAATCGAGAACCTTGAACGCAACGGCTTAACAGCGCTTGGCGAGCATGGTGACATCGACCTTGCTAAAGCCCGTGAAATTCTAACTCTTGCGGCATAACCCCTAGATTTTAAAGCACTCAGCCTTCGCTGAGTGCTTTTGTGTTTATTTAAAAAGAGAGAAATATGACTGCATTATTTGAACAATTTTCGTTAAAAGACGTGACGCTTCGCAATCGTATTGCTGTGCCTCCTATGTGCCAATACTCTGCAGAAGATGGGTTTACAAATCAGTGGCATGAAGCAAACTACCAGTCATTTGCCCGAGGCGGTGCTGGATTGGTTATCGTTGAGGCAACCGCCGTCTCGCCAGAAGGACGCATCACGCCAAATTGCTTAGGTATTTGGAAAGATGAACACGTTAGTGGCTTAAAAAATGTTGCTGATCGTATAAAAAGCCAAGGCGCTGTTGCTGGAATTCAAATTGCACATGCAGGGCGCAAAGCGAGTGCTAACCGCCCTTGGGAAGGTGATGACCACATTCAGCCAAGTGAAGAAAAAGGGTGGCAGCCTATTGGACCTTCGGCAGAAGCCTTTGGGGCACACTTACCTGTTACGCCTACAGAAATGACCAAAGCCGATATTGAGCGCGTTAAGAGTGACTTTGTGAAAGGTGCCCAGCGCGCGCTTGAAGCTGGATTCGAGTGGCTTGAACTGCATTTTGCCCACGGTTATTTGGCTCAAAGCTTTTTCTCGAAGCACGCCAATAAGCGTACCGACGAATACGGCGGTGATGCGCAAGGCCGTGGTCGATTCTTACTTGAAACACTGAGCGCAGTGCGCGCGGTTTGGCCTGAAAACCTACCGCTTACCGTACGCTTTGGCGTTATCGAATACGATGGTGATGACGAACAGACGTTGAGCGAGTCTATCGAACTTGTAAAACAGTTCAAAGAAATTGGTACTGATTTCGTTAGCGTTAGCGTTGGCTTTAACACGCCTGATGCGAATATTCCTTGGGGCCCGGCTTTCCTTGCTCCAATTGCTAAAAAGGTACGTGATGAAGCCGGGATCCCGGTTGCTACAGCGTGGGGAGTAGACACACCAGAGCTCGCCAACGATACCATTGAAAACCAACAACTTGACGTTGTTATGGTAGGTAGAATGCATCTTACTAACCCACACTGGTCTTACTTTGCAGCGAAAAAGCTAGGCGTTGAAAAACCATCTTGGGTAATGCCTGCACCATATGCACACTGGTTGGAGCGTTACGCACCATCAGACGAAAGGTAGTTATTGACTTTACGGGCAGCAGTGTTTTCGAGCACTGCTGTGTTTTTCCTCGTCTTTTGCCAATAACGTATAACGTTGCGTCTCTGCACTTGCTTTTTTCCAAGTTAGGTTTAAGGTTGCTATAAACCTCCTTCAAGATTTGGAAGAATGCAGGTTAAAGATTTTTTTTCCTCATCAGCAAAGCTTGCTGATCTAACGTCACTCCGAAGGCGCCGTGTCATTCAAATAAGCGCGGTAACAGGCTTCGGGCTTTTCGCTTCGTCTCTGGTCGCGAGAGGCATAACTTTTGATATCTTTTTACTGGGCTTGTTCTCATTAATCGTCACTGGCTCGCTCGCATACAAGTATTACGTTACTACCAGCAGTTACCTACTTTTAGGCGCTATGTCGTCAATGCTGTTTGCCCTATCCGCAACAGGTGCAGGCGTATTTGATATCGCCATGATTGGCTATCCTGGCGTCATCATATTTGCGGCTTTATTAGGTGGAATTGCCCTATTTGGCACCGTTTTATCTTTAGTGCTTCTACAGTGCATTACGCTTACGTGGTTGATAATGCACGATGTGGTAACACCAAACCCGCCTATTTTGAGCTGGTCTCATGTGCTTTTCATCATGGTTATTTACGTTATTACGGGCTTCAGCGTTTTTATTTTGATACAGGATATTCGTCGGCTTATGCAGTCACTGCAGCAAGAGGTGTCTAAAGTTGAGCAAAATAGAGCACATATCCAGCACTTAGCACATCACGATCCGCTCACAAACTTGCCAAATAGGATTTTGGGCGAGCGACTTTTCAACGAAAAGCTACGAGAGAGTGAAGAAAAAGGGCTTCAGCTCGCGCTGCTGTTCATAGACTTAGACAACTTTAAACCCGTGAATGACGCTCTTGGTCATGCTGCGGGCGATCGGTTTCTTCAAAAAATATCTCAAACCATCACCGACCACCTATCCACAAAGCAAAGTTTAATACGCTTCGGTGGCGATGAGTTTATTGTGTTGGCGCCAGAAATATCAGACAAATCTGAAATCGATGACTTATGTAAGAACTTAATTACGTGGTGTTCGAACGAATTCGAAGTGCTGCAAACCAAAGTGGTAGTATCGGGTTCAATTGGTGTAGCACAAGCGCCTTATGACGGAATTAAATTTAAACAGCTGTGCCGAAAAGCAGATATTGCAATGTACGAAGCGAAACGCAACGGTAGAAATAGATACGAATACTATGACGTTCGCTTTGACGAAGAAAACGATGAAAAATTCACACTTATTCAGCGTTTACGCCCGGCCGTACAGGCCAATGAATTCGAAGTGTACTACCAACCGTTGATAGACCTTGCCTCTAACAAGGTTCAAGCAGTAGAGGCGCTTTTGAGATGGCCTCAGAAAGACGGCTCAATGATATTCCCCGACAAGTTCATACCTTTAGCGGAAAGCAGTGGCCTGATCATCCCTCTTGGTGCGTGGGTGTTAAACCAGGCTTGTGAATTTTGCGCTAAACAGCATGAAAACGGTCATACTAATCTTACGGTTGCCGTAAACTTATCCTTTGCACAATTCAAAGATGGTACGCTCCCCGCTGTCGTTGAGCAGGCTTTGCAAAATTCACAATTAGCACCGCAATTTTTAGAGCTGGAGCTAACTGAAACCATACTCGCGGATGAAAATGGCACCACTGGCGAACAACTCGAAGCCATTAAATCGTTAGGCGTGCACTTTGCTATTGATGATTTTGGTACCGGTTACTCTAATTTAAATTATCTACAGACATTTAGCGCTCGCAAACTCAAAATAGACCGCATTTTTATCAACACCTTAGGCATTGGGGAAAACGACGCACCTTTAGTTGCAGCAATAATCAGCATTGCCGACAGCCTTGGCATGAAAGCGGTAGCTGAAGGTATTGAAAGTAAACCCGCTTTAGAAAAGCTAATAAAAATGGGATGTGACTTGGGGCAAGGCTATTATTGGAGCAAGCCACTCCCCGCGCCCGAGATAGAACGATTTTTAAGTAATCATCCAACAAAGTAACCACTTACACTAAAAATTCGGAAATGTTCCGTTGTGAAGGCACCGTTTTAGAAGCTCATGATATTTCAAACGGACATTTTCATGCCGATGGCTTAACGCAGCATTGGCTTGCTGAAAAAATAACAATCTGCCTAAATCGAAAAACGCTAAAACCCGTGATACGTCACAAACTCTTCGTTGTCGGCGCGGGTTGAGCGAACCTCGTTTGCAGCGAACTCAGGGTCTGGATAGCCTAAGGCTATGCAAATCATAATGGCCTCATCATCAGGGATGTTAGCGTGCTTGTGTACTACATCGGACTGCATAATGCCCTGACCATTGATAACACAACCAAGCCCTAAGTCCCATGCAGCTAGCACAATGCCATACGCCAGCGACCCTAAACCAAACTGGGTGATCCCTGCTGGCTCTAAAGCCTTGTCATAGGTAAGCACCAAAGAAACGGGCGCATCAAACTGCCTAAAGCCGCGCATCATCCAATCCATACGCTTTTCCTTGTCTTCTCGGGTTATTCCCATTACGTCGAACAGCTGTATGGCTACATCAATTTGACGCTGACGGTGAATCCCCTCGTAATCCTCTTTGTAGGGAAAGTCTCGAACGTGCGGTTTACCTTCAAGTGTATTTTTGGTGTTGCCTTCACGAATTTTATCAAGCACGTCGCCTGTTACTGCATGAATTTTCCAGGTTTGCGTGTTATAGGACGATGGCGCCCACTTCGCTGCGTTGATAATCGCGTCTACTGTTTCCTTAGTAACAGGCTGTTTAGTGAACCCTCTAACACTCTTTCTTGATGCTGCAAACTCGGCAAAATTCATACACTTCCTTAAACGCGGTAATTGAACTTGTTAAGTTAGAGTAAACACGACGAGTTTACTCTTCAATAGGTGGCAAACCTAATTCAGATTGTTTGTTTTTATAGATATATATAGAAGTTTGTAAACCCTTTCATTTAGCAGTGCGTAGCAAAAGCATGTCATGAGTCAGGCACACATGATGTTTATGGAAGTTTGGCTTTCAAAAAAAGCATACGAAAGGAGTTTTATAATGGCTAAGAAACCGCAATTAACCACGTCGGCAGGCGCCCCCGTAGTAAGTAACGAAACCACTAAAACAGCAGGAGAGCGCGGCCCCGCCCTCTTACAAGATTATCAACTAATCGAAAAGTTAGCGCATCAAAACCGCGAACGAATTCCAGAACGTGTCGTTCACGCGAAAGGCTGGGGTGCACAGGGCACATTTACGGTCACGCACGACATTACCGATTACACATGCGCTGACTTATTCTCAGAAGTGGGTAAACAAACTGAAGTATTAAGCCGGTGGTCTACGGTAGCAGGAGAATCAGGCGCAGCTGATACCGAGCGTGACGTGCGAGGCTTTAGCTTGAAGTTTTACACACAACAAGGCAACTGGGATATGGTAGGTAATAATACTCCTATCTTCTTCATTCGCGATGGATACAAGTTCCCTGACTTTATTCGTACGCAAAAACGCCATCCGAAAACTAACCTGCGCTCACCAGAAGCCATGTTCGACTTTTGGGCTGCACAGCCAGAAAGCGTGCACCAAGTTACCATTTTAATGTCAGACCGTGGTATTCCGGTGTCACCTATGCACATGAACGGCTATGGCAGCCACACTTTCAGCATGTGGAATAAAGAAGGCAAGCGTCATTGGGTGAAGTTCCATTTCAAAACTCAACAAGGCATTAAAAACTACACCAATGAAACGTCTGAAAAAATCATTGGAAGCACTCGGGAAAAATATCAAGAAGAGCTATATAACGCCATTGAAGAAGGCAATTTCCCAAAATGGAAAATGTACATTCAGGCCATGCCAGAAGAGGAAGCAGGACAGCAAAGCTATAACCCGTTCGACCTAACCAAGGTGTGGCCGCACGATGACTATCCGCTTATTGAAGTTGGCGAACTGGAAATGAACAGAAATCCAGAAAACTACTTTCAAATGATAGAAAACGCAGCATTCAGTCCGTCAAATGTTGTCCCTGGTATTGGCTTTAGCCCTGACAAAATGCTTCAGGCTCGCATATTTTCTTATGCTGATGCCCATCGCTATCGTTTGGGCACACACTATGAAGCACTCCCCGCTAACGCGCCGAAAAATAGCAAGGTAAACCACTATCACAAAGACGGCGCGATGCGCTTCTTTACCAATGATTTTGGTAACCCTGACGCCTACTATGAGCCCAATCAATACGAAGGTCCGGTGGCTGACTTTTCAGTGAAAGAGCCTCCGCTTCGCATTGATGGAGACGCTGATAGATATCATCAAGGTGAAGCAGATGTGGATTACGTGCAGCCGCGAAAACTGTATGAGATGTTTTCTGATGATCAAAAAGAACGGCTATATAAAAACTACGCTGCCGCTATGGGCCCGTGCTCAGATAACGTAAAAGAGCGTTGGTACGCCGTGCTAGAAAAGGTACACCCAGATTACGCCGCAGGCGTACGAAATGCGGTAGAAAGCTTAGATACCGACGTAAATACGGTACCGATTACTGAAAATACCCCTATCGAAGATAGCTAAACGCTATTGTTGAAAGGTATTGCGGCCCAGCAGTTTTCTCCTACTGGAATCTGCTGGGCTCCACAATTTAACAAACATGGCATATTTTTAATACTTGCCTAAAACACGTCTAACTGATGATAAAGAGACTTCTGACATCAAAATATGCTCATTGAACTTTAGAACAAAACTTGTCGAGTAAGTTTGCGAGATTGAAAATTGTGGCTTACGTTTAATGTATCTAAACGTTTATAGCGCTATGTATGTCGTTATTTAAGAAGTCAAAAACAGAACAATCCACCTCTCGCCAAGCTCCATGGAAAATAGCCATAATCGATGATGAAGAAGGCGTACATGAGGTCACTAAACTCACTCTGCGGAAATTTAATTTCGAAAAACGCGGGGTTGAATTTCTATCAGCTCACAGTGGCGCTGAAGGCCTAGCACTTTTCAAAGCAAATCCAGACATCGCTCTCGCTTTCGTTGATGTGGTGATGGAAACTGACGATGCGGGTTTGAATTTGGTTGATGCCATTCGCAACGAGCTCAATAACCATACCGCCCGCCTTATTCTGCGAACAGGTCAACCTGGTCAGGCGCCGGAAGAAGAGGTAATCAGGCGTTACGACATAAACGACTACAAAGCCAAAACCGAATTATCATCGCTTAAACTTAAATCATGTGTGTACACAGCAATAAGGTCGTATCGGGATATTCAGACTATTGAGCAAGGTAAGCGCGGTATGGAAGACGTTTTAAAATCCTCGTCTTCCGTTTTAGCAAGCCAGTCTTTAGCCCAATTTGGCACCGCAGTGTTGAAACAGACACTTACACTGCTTAACCTAAACAACTCTGTACTCTACTTGTCTACTCAGCACACCGACTTATATGGCGATACGACCATGACGGTGCTAGGTGCCAGCGGCGACCTAGTTGGATTATGCAAACCTGGAATTTCTAGCCGAATTCCTGAAACCATCGAAGAAGAAATCAAACAAGTCTTAGAAAGCAAAAGTCACTATCAGTCTAAAGAGTTATTCATCGGCTACTACCCTACTGGAGAAGATAGCCACAACATCTTGTATGTTAAATTAGATCATCCACTGGATGCTCTGCAGCGCAAGACCTTAGAGATGTTTGCCTCTAATGTGGCGGTAATATTCCAAAATCTCACGCAAAAAGAAGACATACAAAAAACCCAAAAAGAACTCATTATGGTGCTTAGCGACGCAATCGAAATGCGGAGTAAAGAGACCGGTGGTCATGTGAGAAGGGTCATTCTTATGACCGAATTTCTCTCTGAAAAGCTTCACATGAGCCGAGAGTTTATTGAGACCATACGGTATTCAGCCGCACTTCATGATGTGGGTAAAATTAGCATCCCTGAAACTATTTTACATAAGCCGGGCAAACTCGACCCCGAAGAATGGGAGATCATGAAGACCCATGCACAAAAAGGCTACGAGCTACTTGCGGGATCTGATCGCATCGTTGCTAAAATGGGCGCCATCATTGCGAAAACGCATCATGAGCGGTGGGATGGTCAAGGTTACCCTGAAGGATTAGCTGGAGACGACATTCCCGTGGAGGGCCGAATTATGGCAATTGTCGACGTTGTCGACGCATTGCTATCTAAGCGCTGCTATAAACCGGCATGGAGTCCTGAGGAAGTAAAAGCCTATCTTCATGAGAATTCCGGGAAACAATTCGATCCGCTAATCACCCACATTATGATAGAGCACTTCGACAGGATCCTTGAAATCCGAGCCACAGAACCGGACGAAGATGAATGAAAGAATCGCTAGAACTAATCTTATTACGCGTTAGCCAAAGCGCAGATATTGATAAAGGTGAATTAGACGTTGCTTCTAGACTTATTATCAACTCGGTGTGTGAGGGTTTGCAAATTACTCGAGCTGGCATTTGGTTGTATGATGAAATGCAAACACTGGTACAGTGCACATTGCTCATTGATAAGGGTAATGACCTGGACCACGAAAGCTTAGTACTTACCCGAAAAGACTTTCCTCATTATTTCGAGGCGCTAGATTCAGAGAGAACCATTGCGGCCCACGACGCATTAACAGATGTTGCAACATTTGAATTTGCAGAAGTGTATTTAACGCCGCTTGGAATTAGCTCTATGCTTGATGTCCCTATTCGCCACCGCGGCAAAATGATTGGGATAATTTGCTGTGAACATCAAGGCAAAGCCCGTGAATGGCATGCCGATGAAGTTGTATTTGCGGCGTCACTGGCAGACCTTTACGGGCGTGCAGTGAGTGCAAATGAGCGCGCAGATTACGAGCAGAGGCTAATTGAGGCCAACCAAACCCTTGAGCAAAAAGTAATAGACCGCACAGCTGAACTTGAGGCTGCACAAGAAAAGCTCGTCGAGTCAGAAAAAATGGCGGCGTTAGGAAATCTAGTCGCAGGCATTGCTCACGAAGTTAATACGCCGTTAGGCATTGCACTTACCTCCGTCAGTAACTGCAAAGAAGAACTAAAAGGCATCTATCGAGACTTCGAAAACGATGAATTAACCGAGCAGGGTTTTAAAGACTTCGAAGCTATTTGCTCTGAAGGGCTAAACTTGGCTGAAACGAGCCTGATGCGGGCAGCGAATTTAGTACAAGACTTTAAGCGCACTTCTGCTGACCAAACGTCGTTAGAAATAGAAGAAATTGCATTAGACGAATATATCCCTAGAGTCTGTAACCCTTTAAAACCCATGCTTCGCAAAGAACAAGTTGAGCTAAGCATAGACGTTACGCCCAATTTAGTGATAACCACCTGCCCAGGTATAATTGCCCAATTGCTAACAAATTTAATATCGAATGCTCAGCGTCACGCTTTTGGTCCATCGGTAAATAACGACGTGAATAGAGTGAGTGTGAGCTGCAGTAAAAATGCCAAAGGCATTGTGATTAGCGTACAAGACAATGGCAAAGGCATACCAGAGGCGCTTCACAAGAAGGTATTCGAGCCATTTTACACCACGGCTCGTGATAAAGGCGGTACAGGGCTGGGCCTAAATATTTTATACAACTTAGTACGACAAAAATTTAACGGTGAGATTGACTTAACATCAACCCTTGGAGAGGGAACGAAAGTAACCGTCTGTATTCCGGTTGAAGACTAGCGTACCTCTCATTTTCCACTACCTATACCCTGCGTTATAAATTCCCTGTGCAGCGCGCGACATTATTAAAATGTCGCCCTCACGACAGACGTGAAATCAAAGGCTGGGCAAGCTAAATACAAAAACATAACAAGGCATGTAGAAATGCAACTTTCACATTGGCGAAGTTCCGGCCACTTTTTAAACGTCGACGGTCAGCAAGTTTTTTATAAAACAGAAGGCACGGGACCAGTACTATTACTCATTCACGGATACCCCACCGCAAGTTTTGATTGGGCTAAAATATGGCCAGCACTTACAAACAAGTATAAATGCGTGACGCTCGATATGCCGGGGTTTGGTTTTAGCGATAAGTCACCAAAAAAATACTTAATTAAAGAGCAAGCAGACACGATAAGTGAGGTAATAAGGCATTTAGGTATTACAAGTGCCCATGTTCTATCTCATGATTACGGTGATACGGTTGCGCAAGAAATGATGGCGCAGCAACTGGAAAACGACCTTGCCTTTCGCATCGAATCGCTGCACTTACTTAACGGTGGCCTTTTTCCTGAGACACATCGTGCTCTGCCCATTCAAAAGCTGCTGCTCTCTCCAATTGGTGGTCTACTCATTCGCTTTTTAAACAAAAATGCAATTCGAAAAAGCATGCACAACATATTTGGCCCAAACACACCTCCTTCAGATCAAGACATCAATGATTTTTGGATACTTATCAGTACAAATAATGGTCACAAACACATGCACTTGCTTTTGGACTATATGAAGCAGCGTAAACTATACCGAGAGCGCTGGGTAAGTGCACTGCAAAATGCCAATGCCCCTCTTCGACTAACCGCAGGTATGGCTGATCCAATCTCTGGCGCGCATATGGTGGCGCGGTACAAACAACTCATTCCTAATGCAGACGTAATTGAGCTCGATCAAATTGGGCACTATCCGCAAATTGAAAGTGCTGAAGCCGTGGTGAAATCTATAACAAGCTTTTTAGGTCGCTACGCTAACTAAACGTGAAACTTTGTCTTGATACGGCACGCGACAGGGGTAATATAAAGCTTCACTGATTTAACTTAGACTCCCAACCAACGTTTATGGACGCTTCAACCAACAACGAAATTATACCTGCCGCTAGCTTTAAGCAGATTGATATTGGTTTCGTGACCCCTGCTGCTTCCATAAAACGGTTTGTACAATGCATATGGGTGATTGATAACCCAGAAGGCTCAGCTACAACGCTAAACGAAAAGTTTTATCCCGATGCAGGTGCTAGTTTGACTTTTTATCTCGATCAAACTAACTGTGAAGCACAATTGTTTTACCATACTCAGGTCTGCGCCATGCCGTGGGAACTGGCTTGCAGACAAATAAGTGTAAGATTTAGGCCCGGTGCCTTGAAATACTTGTTCGGTTTAACCTTTAATGACAGTAAAAACCAACAAATCGACATCGCGTTGGCTATGGTTAAGCAGCGTGATTCCTATCAACGACTACAAGCCTATCTTATTGGAAAAACTATTAGACAGCAGTGCTTAGCAATACAGCACTGGTTGATTGAGCTAGCAGAAAATACTGATGGAGCCTTTCAGAAATGGGAGCGCATGCTTTATCAGTCGATGAATTTACTGGTGCCCCCACAACATCTTGCCGATCAGTTCGGCGTCAGCCGAAGAACGCTGGAGCGCCAATTTCGCACTAACTTTGGTTTCTCGCCAAACAAACTGTATCAATTTGCTCAAATACGCCATGCTCGATCGTTATTAACCTCAAATTCTGAAGCGCTGAGCCACGTCGCATTGGCATGTGGTTACTTCGACCAAGCGCACTTTACGCATTCGTTTAGTGATTTCGCGCTGGAAACGCCCCTTCAGTATAGAAAGCGAAAGTTGTCGCAAATTTACAATTAAGCGTTTTGCTTAGACTTTATAGTTCTCCGCAGTTTTAAGGAGATCACTATGAAAAAACGTATTACACAATCTGAGCTATATTCTGAATATCCCCATATTCTTGAGCACCTCACAGGCTTGGTTAAGCCTTCAGTCAAAAGTACTTTAAGTCATAAACTCATACATTTAGTTAAGCTTCGTGCGTCACAAATTAATCAGTGCGGCTTCTGCCAACACATGCACGCCGAAGAAGCGAGAGAGTCTGATGAAAATCAGTCAAGGCTTGATGTATTGTCTGCATGGAGAGAGCTAGATTGTTTCAGTTTTGAAGAGAGAACAGCATTAGCGTGGACGGAAGCGTTAACGCTTATCCACTCTTCCACTATTACTGAAGAAATGTATAACAGTGTAGAAAGCACGTTCGGAAAAGAAGGGCTGATAGAACTCACGTCTATTATTCTGCAAATTAATAGCTGGAACCGTATTTCAGTAAGCCTTCAGTTTCAACCTTCTATTTAGTAGTAAGGAAGACGTGAAAATGACTATCATGAAACAAGTACAAAATAACAAATTGGGTGTAGCCGCCTGCTTGTGCTTTTTTTGGGGAAGTACCCTTTTCTTGCCAGCCTTCAGCAAATTTGCAACCGCTGGAGTATGGTTATTTATGGCGGGTTCGTTATTAATGCTTTTCGATACGTTAAATGCACGTAACGATTAGAAATATCGAGCACCCGTGTGGGTGCCCTTTCTCATTATCTATTTTTCTCTAATAGCCTTAAGAATCTAATCCGGCAAACCAATCCAAGGTAGTTTGCCATAACGGTTCAGCACTCTTTCTAAAATATCCCATATGGCCAACAGCGCCAGATAACGCATTGGGATGTAAATCGACACGAGTAACAGGGGCATTTGCATAAAACTTAACAAACGCGTCGCGTGATTGAGGTAAGGCCCAAAGGTCATCTAGTGCATTTACCGCTACTATTGGCGTTTTAACTGCCTCGTAAAGCTTCTCAATTCCAAACATCTTAGGGTCATCAAAGAAATAATGGGGAAAGCGACACCAATGCCTCCATTGACTAAACACATTTCGAGGTAAGTCCTCACCCATTCCTAATACTCGCCATGCGCAATACCCTTTCCACCACGTTAAAATTGGTAAAACAACATTCCACATTGTAAGCACTTTCAGCTTTTCTGATAAAGGCATGTACCCGTGCCACCCTGCGCCTGTTCCATAAACATAAAAGCCAGATATTTTATGGTGATTGGGTAGTAGCCCAAAGGCATGACCACCGTAAGAGTGACCCACAATATAAAGAGGAACGCCATCCTGACTTACGCTTTCAACAACCGCAGCCAAATCTTGCTTGCCCCAATCCAATAGGTTCATCCTGAAGCCTTTCAACGTTGCGGGTTTAGACTCTCCTATCCCACGATAGTCAAACGTAATAGTTTCGAAACCTCGCTCACTGGCAAATAATGCAAACCGACGATAAAACCCCTGAGGTACGCCTGTTGCTCCGGCAATTATAATCCGTCCTTTGAAATCACCTTCTGACAGATATTTATACCCTTTTAGGCGGTAGTTATCGCTTGTAATAAATTCAATTGCTTCCATATCCCACCAAATTATAACGAGTGTCTTAATTATTTTTCGATGCTACTCTATAACAAGTGTTATAACAAGCGAGAATTGTATGAGCAAAAGTTCAGCTGAGGGCCGCCAAAGGGTAATAGAAACTGCGGCATCTATTTTATCAACGAGAGGGTTGAAAGGTGTGAGTATTAGAGAGGTGGCGAAGCTAGCCAACGCCCCCCTTGGTTCAACTTATCATCACTTTCCCGATGGTAAAGTTCAAATTATTACTGAAGCAATAGAGTGGGCTGGGGAAAAAGCCGCAGAGAGACTAAAAGGCTGTTTAGATAAAGATAATCAAAACGGACTCCAAACCTTTCTACATCAGTGGCGAGAGCGACTCCACCGTTCCAACTTTCAACAAGGGTGTCCTATTGTCGCCGCAGCCATTGAAGCATCTCAAGACGAACACGAAGAACAAATCAAGTTAGCTATTTCCCGTATTTTTAAGCGCTGGCAATCAATACTTGCAGATCATTTCATTTCTCACGGGCGAACTGTTGTGCTTTCGAATTCAATGGCGCTTACGGTAATTTCGTGTTTAGAAGGCGCGGTAATTCTTTCTCGTGGATATCAAACAATTGAGCCCTTCGATGCAATAATTGACACGCTTTCGTTGTTGGTTGATCAAGGAAAAGAAGATTCTGAATAATCGCCTTGGATGAAAGTTGATGCATGGGTGCCATAAAGTGAACGTCGCCCCCGCCTGCTATTGTTTATAGCCCGAGAGAGTCCGAACGGTTCGATTCAGTTCGTTGATTTGTTGGTAAATATGTTTAGATAGAAAACGCTTGAGAGTTAAGCTAATAGTGGGGTAGAGCCATGGGATGGTGTTATCAATCGTGTAAGGTGAATGCTGATCCCCCGTTTATGGGGTAGAGCCCACATTGTGGATGGGATGGTGTTATCAATCGTGTAAGGTGAATGCTGATCCCCCGTTTATGGGGTAGAGCCGAAATTTAGAACTAGGGGTATCGCTGAGAGCGAGGAAGAAGTTGGTCGGTGTGAGAGGATTTGAACCTCCGACCCCTGACACCCCATGACAGTGCGCTACCAGGCTGCGCTACACACCGACCGAAAGAGCCGACAAGTCTACTCAATTTCAACGACTTTGCAATGTAAAAAAACCAAATAACCGCCTAAACGATTATTTGGTAATCAAAACACATCTAAAACGAAGCTTATTACAAGTCGTCTGCACTTACATCTTTGATTTCTGGCCATTCTTCATTCGCCTCATCTATATGAGTAGGAATGTTCTTGGCCCATGCTTTGTATACACTTTCGTCTTTATTCACATAAAGTACGCCATCAACAATTTCAAACGCTTTGCCGTTTATTTCAAATTTCTTACCAAACGTTGCGCCGTAGGCACAAAAGCCGCCGTACGCTGGTGCGTATTTGTCTGGGTTGCTTACAAACATGTCTCTATTTTTCTGCGATGAAAATCGGTAAATAGCGTCGTTGTGGACAGCCGTTATAGTCGCTTTACCCAGCACTGGCTTACCTTCAGTAAAATAAGCTACAGCGTCGTGCCCGGCTAAAATAATTCCGTTTTCGTCGGTTTCAGTATCAACGCCAGCGAATACCGCGCCACTAGCAATTAGTGAAACTGCAAATAAACTACCTTTTAAGAATACTCTCATGCTATTTCTTCTCCACATTGGTGTTTCGAGTGTTTTCACACTATCTCTGTATAAGTTCGAAGAATATGGTACGTACTTCGGTCTTATACAAACATGCTCCAAACGCTTAAATACTTGTCCAAAACACCATGAAAAATTTAGAAAGCCTTTTTGACCAACTTCAAATAACCACCAATGTATTTCACAACGGACAATATTGCGGTAACTGGCAAATTGACACTTCTGGCACCGGCTTTATTAATTTTCACGCCGTAACTCACGGTCAATGCTACTTACACCGTAACGACGACGGCCCAGTTCTGTTAGAAAAAGGCGACATGGTTTTACTGCCTGTTGATAGCCCACACCTTTTAAGCCCTACAAAAACTCACACTTACAAAAATGTTAGCGCAAGCTCTATTCCTGTTAGCGAGAAACTAGGAGCTGAAGGCCCGGTGCTACTTTGCGGTTACTTCGAGTATCAGCACCCTTTAATGAGAGTAATAACAAAAGAACTGCCAGAATTTTGGATAATTAAAAAAGCATCAAAAGAAAGTAGAGTGCTACATGAAAGTCTGCAGTTACTTATCAGCGCGTCGTTAGAAGTGTCGGACTCAACCTTCACTTCGTCGGTTCTGCTAAACAAAATCGCTGAGGTTGTATTCCTTTTGATTGTGAAGCATTTAATGAGCAAGTACTCATCAACCTTAGGGGCTCTACTGCATCCGGCCATAGCAAATAGCCTTCAAGCGCTGCATAACGCGCCTGAACAACATTGGAACGTAGAAATGCTGGCGAGTATTGCGAATATGTCTAAATCTAACTACGCAGCAAAGTTCAAAGCCTGTGCAGGCGTAACTCCAATTAAATACCTAACGCAATGGCGCCTGCGTTGTGCCTGCACAGAAATAATCCAAAGCAACAAGCCGTTAATTACCATTGCAAATCAATATGGTTACGAAACGGAAGCTTCTTTTTCAAAGGCTTTTAAAAGAGAGATTGGCGTATCTCCTTCACAAAAGCGCGTTCAAGCTAGGCCAGCGTAACGTAACACACCCCAGTTACTACCAGTGCAACTAACACGTTTAGCACCACTCCCTCTCTGGCCATAGTTTTTATGTCGAACTTTTCCGTTGAGTATGCAATGGCGTTAGGCGCTGTAGCTACTGGCAGCATAAAAGCGCAACTTGCGCTAATTGCCGCGGGGATCATCAACAACTTAGGATCTACGCCCACAGCCATACCCGCGGCCGCTAGAATTGGCATTAGTAGTGTAGATGTTGCCGTGTTAGAGGTAATTTCCGTCAAGAAGGTAACGAACAAGCAAATTCCAAGTACCAACAGAAGAACAGGAAGCGTAGAAAGTCCCGTTAACCATGTTCCCATAAGAACACTTAAGCCCGATGACATAAATGCTTTGGCAATACAAATACCGCCAGCAAACAATAACAACATGCCCCACGGAATATCGTTTGCGGTTTTCCAATCAAGCAGTTTGTCGTTGTTTCCTTTTTCGTCTACTTCACCATTATCGTTTCCGCTGTTTGTAAAGAACATAGCCGCAACACCCGCTACGGCAATAGTACTGTCACTTATTGTGCTTATGCCTATCCAAGCAGTCCAAAAAGGTCTGAAAATCCAAGCTAAAGCGACAGTGCCAAAAATAGCAAGAACACGCTTCTCGGCTTTTGTCCACGTGCCTGGGACAGGTAAATCGATGTTCCCCACTTGTTTAATACCGCGCGCTAACCATAAAGCCATAATCGGTACGCCTAAAATCACGATTGGTACACCTGTTTTCATCCAGTCGATAAAGCTGTATTCAATACCTTGGGTTTCTTCATACACGCTCATAAAGATAATATTAGGTGGCGTCCCAATCGGTGTCCCTACCCCACCTAAGCTTGCTGAATAAGCAATACCAAGTATAAGCGCCACGCCAAATCGCGGATTGTCTACTGCGTTGATAATAGCGATAGCCATTGGCAACATCATTAGGATTGTTGCCGTATTACTAATCCACATACTGAGTACTGCGGTTGTTAACATGAAGCCCAGTACCAGTTTGAGCGGGCTGCCGCTGCCCGTTATACGCAACATGTAAATGGCGAAACGCTTGTGTAAGTTAGCGCGCTCCAACCCTTTTGAAAGCATGAAAGCAGCCATTAATAGAATGATAACGTGGCTTCCGAGAGCAGAGGCAGCTTCGCTGTGAGACAACACACCAAATAGCGGGAATAGCGCGAAGGGTAAAAGTGAGGTAGCGGGAATAGGGAGCGCTTCAGTCACCCAGAGCACAGCGACAAATAGCGTAATTGCTGCGGTAAAAATGATCTCGCTGGGCTGATCAATGGCCCACAATCCCAAGCCACATAGTACTGAAGCGATAAAGGCAAATAGAATTATACTGTTTTTGCGTGTTGGCTTTCGTTGTAGAGTTTCTGAAGAAGGTTCAGAGTTTGTGTGCATTGCGCTTCCCGTTACTAATAGCTTTATTATAAGTGCTAGTTATTGCTCTTATATTTTCTATCAGTAATTAGCGGGAAACGCACTACGCTTTTGCGAAAAAAACGTGTTTTTGAGACGGTTTCTTTTATTTACTCTCGTCGTCTGACGAGATTCGGCTTGCAACTGCACCTGCTTGGCCTTTGTATTTAGCGTCCACTCGTGCGTTGTACGGTTTTTCAGCTGGCGCCGATAGCACCTCAAAGCTAAGTGCCCCTATTTTCATTTTAGGGCGAAGCGCCAGCGGTAACTTACCACTGTTGTAAAACTCAAGAACGATGTTGCCCGACCAGCCTGGATCTATTCGATGCGCGGTCACGTGAACCATTAAGCCCAAACGCGCAAGCGAAGAACGCCCGTCTAACCAACCTACGATGTTGTCAGGCAAGGTTACTGACTCGTGGGTAATGGCAAGCGCTAGCTCCCCAGGGTGTAGAAAGAAGGCTTTACCCTCTTCTAGTTCAATTTCATCGCTCATAACATGGTCAAGCGCTTCTTGAACCTGTGCTTTCGGCCCACTTAAATCGATAAACGGTGCTTGGTGATCTTCAAACACGCGAAATTTATTACCTAGGCGGATATCTACCGTTACACCACTTATTTGATCGTAGCTGGGTGTAGGGTCAATTTTAATTTTTCCATCTTGCAGATGTTGGTAGATATCGCGGTCGCACAAGCGCATGGTGTATTCCTCATTTCGTTAGGCCGCTATTATGCGTATGTCGCCGCATGCATTCAACTGCTCAAAGGCTTGTTTTATCTGCTTTTGCGCAATTTTCGTATAGTTTTATCAAATTTTAAATTTAAGCAATCGAACCTGGCTATAATTCACCTTTACTACACCTGTCTGAATTTACCTATCCGTCGGGCTTTCCTGATATTTGTTACCTAGATATTTCAAGCTAGTTACTCTTTACCAACAATGCCAATAGGGTTGCCCTTAATGTGTTTTACTGCCCCTTTGCGTGGCGCAACAGTAAGGGCCAATTGCATAGACAGGGCGCGAGCAGCCTCGCGATAACTTTCACTCAATGCACTTTCGGGCGAGGTAATTAACAAAGGCGTGCCGGCATCGCCATGCTCGCGAATATGGATATCAAGCGGTAGCTGACCTAAAAGTGGCAGTCCGTGGCGTTCGGCAAGCGCCTCGCCCCCGTCTTTTGAAAACACATAGTCTTTGGTACCACAGGCTCTGCACTGGTAATAACTCATGTTTTCAATAAGCCCTAATACAGGTACGTTCACTTTTTCAAACATGCTTATGCCTTTTTGGGCGTCGGCTAGTGCTAAGTCCTGCGGCGTTGTAACTACCACTGAAGCAGTCAGCGGTACTTGTTGCGCCATTGTCAGTTGGATATCGCCTGTTCCTGGTGGCATGTCTACAATCAAGTAGTCCAGCACAGGCCATAGGGTTTCATCTAATAATTGCTTTAACGCTCTGCTAGCCATGGGTCCGCGCCATACGGCCGCGTCTTCTTGGGGCACTAAGTAACCAATGGAGTTCGCCACCAGCCCATGTGCCATAAGCGGCTGCATGTGCTTATTATCTTCACTTTCAGGGTGTGCATCGGGGTTGCCCAACATAATGGGAATTGATGGCCCATAAATATCGGCATCTAAAATTCCTACTTTCGCGCCTTCTTGCATAAGCGCAAACGCTAAATTAATACTGGTTGTCGACTTACCTACACCGCCCTTGCCAGAAGCCACTGCTATGATGTTTTTAATATTGGTGACCGGAGCTACTTCTGTTTCTCCACTTGCTACGCTTTGTTTAAACGTAAGCAGCTCATCGCCAAGCTTCCCTTTTAGCTGTTTAAGCACTTCTTGTTTAAGCGCGTCTAACTGAGTAGCAATACAAAACGGCAAAGTAACTGTCACACCGGCATCTTCATTTTCTGGCTTGCTAAAAGCACACCATGGCAAGGTATCTTCAACATCTAACGAAAAATACTTGGCCAAAATTACAGCAACTTTTTGAGTTGCCGGCTCTGCTTTGCGAGAAAAGAACATAAAATGCCTTACTAGTAGTAGAATTGTGTGAATTACGTAATGCAAAAAACGCGGTTTTCCGCTAGTATTTGCAGCCATTTTGAAACGCAAAGAATCAATAACGTCATTATGTCAGAAAAACGCCGAATTCTGGTAACCAGTGCGTTGCCATACGCAAATGGCTCTATTCACTTAGGTCATTTGCTAGAACACATTCAAACCGACATCTGGACTCGTTTTCAGCGCCTTCGCGGAAACGAATGTTACAGTGTTTGCGCCGACGATGCACACGGTACGCCGGTTATGCTTAAAGCCCAAGAGCTTGGCATTACACCAGAAGAAATGGTGGCAAGAACGCGTGCTGAACATCACCAAGACCTTGTTGATTTTCACGTAGATTACGACAACTACTATGTAACCCATTCGCCAGAAAACAAGGCGCTGTGTGAAGAAATTTACACCCGTTTGGATAATGCGGGTTACATCAGCAAGCGCACCATTAACCAACTGTTCGACCCTGAAAAAGAAATGTTCTTGCCAGACCGTTTCGTTAAGGGTACCTGCCCAAGCTGTGGCGCAGAAGATCAAAACGGCGACAGCTGTGACGTATGTGGCGCAACGTATAGCCCAACAGAAGTGAAAAAACCTCGCAGCGTAGTATCGGGTGCCACACCAGTGCTACGTGAGTCTGAGCACTTCTTCTTTGACCTGCCAAAATTTGAAGGCATGTTAAAAGAGTGGATCCGCTCAGGTGCCCTGCAGGAAGAAATGGCTAACAAGCTGCAAGAATGGTTTACTGAAGGTCTTCAACAGTGGGACATCAGCCGTGACGCGCCTTACTTCGGCTTTGAAATTCCAGGTGCGCCGAACAAATTCTTCTACGTGTGGGTAGATGCGCCTGTTGGCTACATGGCAAGTTTCAAAAACTTCTGCGACCAAAACAACTTAAAGTTTGATGATTTCTGGAAAGCAGACTCAGAGGCTGAGCTTTATCATTTTATTGGTAAAGATATTACCTATTTCCACTGCCTATTCTGGCCTGCCATGCTAGAAGGTGCGGGATACCGTAAGCCTACTGGCGTAAATATTCACGGTTTCGTAACGGTGAACGGCGCGAAAATGTCAAAGTCGCGCGGTACGTTTATTAAAGGCCGTACTTACCTTGACCACCTGAACCCAGAGTATCTGCGTTACTACTTTGCGTCTAAGTTAGGCGACGGTGTTACCGACATCGACCTTAACTTTACTGACTTCGCACAAAAAGTGAATTCAGACCTGGTAGGTAAAGTGGTTAACATTGCAAGCCGCTGTGCAAGCTTTATCACTAAGCGTTTTGACGGGAAACTGTCTGACAACGTGATTGAACCAGAACTGATTGCAGAGTTCCAAAACGCGTCAGAGAGCATTGCTGCACTTTTCGAGAAGCGTAAGTACCACCAAGCCGTGCGCGAAATCATGGCCCTTGCTGACAAAGCGAACCAGTTCATTGATAACAATGCACCTTGGGTAACCATTAAAGACGAGACTAAGCAGCAGTTCACACACGATGTATGCTCGCTAGGTATTAACATGTTCCGTCTGTTGGTGATTTACTTGAAGCCTGTGCTTCCTGTACTTGCAGAAAAAGCAGAAGAATTCTTAAACGATAAGTTCGACTGGAATTCACTGCAAACCCTATTGAAAGGCCACGCCATCAACAAATTCAAGCCGATGATGCAGCGTGTAGAAATGGAGAAAATCGACGCCATGGTTGAAGATTCAAAAGAAAGCTTAGCGCCAGCAGCACCGGCAATCGACCCAGACAGCCCGCTTGCTAAAGACCCTATTAGCGACACTATCTCGTTTGATGAGTTCGCCAAGGTAGATTTACGTATTGCACGTATTGCTAAAGCTGAACACGTAGAGAAAGCTGACAAACTTTTACGTTTAGAGCTAGATTTAGGTGGCGAAACTAAACAAGTTTTTGCAGGTATTAAGTCGGCCTACTCGCCTGAAGCCCTAATCGGTAAACATACGGTAATGGTAGCGAACCTCGCCCCTCGTAAAATGCGTTTTGGCATGAGTGAAGGTATGGTATTAGCCGCGGGCCCTGGTGGCGACGAGCTATACATTCTTGAGCCGCACGAAGGTGCAAAGCCGGGTATGCGTGTTAAGTAAGCTGTAAAGCGCCCCCTTAAAAGTAAGGTGACATTCAGCGCTATTGAGCGACGGGATGTCACCTTTTTTATTGGGCGGTCAAAGCGGCGCTCAGATTTATAAAGCAAAAATCATATAACCAGAATCAAAGTGCAAGCACGTAACTTGGTATGCTAATAAGCCTTATCATCTTACACTCCCCACTCACTAATTACTTACCCACTCACTAACCTTATCTGCCTAAGGCAAATCGGCTAGAAAATTCTTGTCAAAACACAGCGCAGTTCCGTTCGGTTTGATTCAAGGCGATCTAACCCTCTTTTTTTAACGTAATCAACGTGGTTAATTAATAAAAGAGGTATTTATGGAAGATTTCTTCGGGACTAATATCGATTTATCGGAATTAACCGAAAAAGCTATATCACTGGTGATGACTTACACCCCCAAATTGTTGTTGGCTATTCTTACTTTGGTGGTGGGTCTCTGGTTAGTGAATCGTTTTGTAAACCTATTAGATCATCGGCTAGGTAAAAAGGATCCCACGTTAAATAAGTTTCTGTGCGGACTTATCAGTGCGGTGCTAAAAGTAATGCTGTTGATTTCAGTTGCCTCAATGATAGGCATTGAAACCACCTCATTTATTGCCGTCGTAGGTGCAGCAGGTTTGGCCATTGGTCTGGCATTACAAGGCAGCCTGGCGAACTTTGCTGGCGGTGTGCTAATACTGATTTTTAAACCCTTTAAAGTGGGTGACACCATTGAAGCAGAGGGTCATTTAGGCTCAGTGTCAGAGATACAAATTCTTTATACTGTACTTAACACTTTTGACAATAAGCGCATAGTTATTCCCAATGGCAGCCTGTCTAATGCTACGTTAATTAACGTTAGCGTATATGATAAACGCCGTTGCGACATGACATTTGGTATAGGCTACGATGACGATATCGATAAAGCAAAGAAGGTGTTGCAGCGTCTGTTTGAAGAAGATGAGCGCTCGTTAACCGACCCTGCACCAAGAATTTGTGTAGGCGGATTAGGCGATAACTCAGTCGATCTGATGTTTAGACCGTGGGTCGCCACAGATGACTTGTGGCCTTACTACTGGGATATGCAGGAAAAAGTTAAAAAAGCTTTTGACGAAGAAGGTATTAGCATCCCATATCCACAACGAGATGTGCACCTCTATAAAACGAGTAACGACTAACGTCTCAGTTAGGAGATAGCAGTCTATGCTATCTCCTATTCCCCTTTCAAACTTGCTTAAAAACGCGAAAGCCATCCGTTTTAGTTACAACATCTTGGTAAATATAGAAGATGGTAAGCGTCTGTCGCTGCTTTCAAGTTAAGAGCTTGGCGTGCTCTCTCTGCACATGGCATACTCATTAACAATACTAGCGCAGCGTGCGATTCATCGTAGAGGTCCTTACACTGGCGCCCACCGCGGAAAAACGCGGCTTCAAATTGCGTTTGGGTTTTATTGCGGTCATGGGTATAACCCGCTTTTTCGCGAGTATTACGTACACCGCACTGCACCATGGCAAGTAAGATGCTAAATAGTCTTGAAGCTTAACCGCCCCTTTCCATTTTTGTTGAAAAAAGAGCGTTGAAAACATCACTTGACGTTGTTCAACAATTTCAAATCCCAGCAGCTGAAGCCAATCTTTAATGCGATAGGACGTAAAAAAGCGTGCATCGTGTAGGATATTTCCGCGCTTAACAGGTAGAAATTTGGCAATGCCGGCGAGGCTTAAGGGGTTAAAGCCACTTATGATCACATAACCGTTTTGTGTAATAACGCGGTCTACTTCTCTTAATATTTCGTGAGGGTCTTGTGCAAAATCTAATTCATTAGCAAGTAGAAAGCCATCAATGCTGTTTTCGGCGAAGGGTAAGCAGTGCGACTGCCCCACTACCGTGTTTTCTCTACTTATTTTCGGTTCGCGTTTATCACCGCCTAACGATTTACCCGATGCATTGTGATTGGGAAAGCCCTCTTTCGCTTCATTGTGGTGTGGCTGCTCGCTAGCTAGGTCATTAAACGGAACGTGATTGATGTGGTGTCGAATTGGGCTGGTATCGAGATTTATATCGGCACTTAGCGAGCCTAGTTTGGCAAAGTGATACCCGAAAATTCGCTCAGCATAATCGCTACAAACTGCATTGACCGCATGTCGAATGTGCTCTCCGGCGGGGAAATCATTCCAATTTGTAGGGTAGCGTGGCGGTTTGGCTTTAAACGCCGATCTCATTAACACTGCGCGCTCTTAGGTTGCTCTGCTCTTCACAAGTCCCTATAGTAACGCATAATTCTACCTACACAAGCAGGTACTCTTATGACGGCAGAAACACTTCCTTCAGGCGTAGCCATTCATCCTATTCCCGCTTTTACCGACAATTACATTTGGTGTATTTATAACGAGAGTAGCGCTATTGTTGTCGACCCAGGTGATGCTGAGCCAGTACTGGCCTTTATTAAAGCCAAAGGCTTAACGCTGAGCGCAGTTCTCATCACTCATCACCACAGAGACCACACAGGTGGTATTGCTAAATTAGTATCTGCAGTACCAGATTTGTCAGTTATTGGCCCAAGAGGCAATCACATAAGAGGAATAACTAAATCTGTTTCTCAAGGCGATACTGTCTCGCTACCTGTTTTTAAAATGGCGCTGCAAGTAATGGAAGTGCCAGGTCATACCCTTGATCACATTGCTTTCTTCGGGCATGGCGCATTGTTTTGCGGCGACACGTTATTTTCAGCAGGTTGCGGACGATTGTTTGAAGGTTCGCCAGAGCAAATGCATCATTCACTGAATAAGTTAAAGCGACTGCCCGACACCACGAAAGTGTTCTGTACACATGAGTATACTCAGGCTAATGTCCAGTTTGCTTTAGCCGTAGAGCCAGACAATAAGGCGCTGTGTGACTACGCACAGTGGGTGGCAGAAAAACGCGCTCAAGGTCAGCCTACACTACCTAGTAATCTCAAAGAGCAAAAAAACATAAACCCATTTTTACGGGCTCATGAACTTTCTGTGAAAACTGCTGCCGAAGCCTATTGCGAAAATAACCTGGCTGACGATGTAGCGGTATTTGCTGCAGTTCGCCGCTGGAAAGATGAGTTTTGATGCAAAAGTAAGCCGATTATCGTAACATGGTCGGTTTGCAGTGCTCCACGAGGTTTCTTCATATATGCAGTTGAAGTTTTTCCCACTGTCGCCACTGATATTGGCGCTAGGTTTAACGGGTTGTCAGTTAACCGATAATAATAACGACAATGCACAATTAGAAAGTAACGAAACCGCTTCACTAGAAGCGTGCAGTGAAATTCATAACAACGAAGAAGCCATTTCTGATTGTGAAATTGCAAGAGACGGCGTTATTGATGTTGTTCACCCCAATGATGATACGCTAGAAGAAGGCGCTGAGCTTACCGATACACCGGATATGCATACGCAGGCGGTCGTTACTGACGTATGGGAACGTGCAAGTGCGAATTTCGCCTTACCTATCCCTGACGACAAACGCATTAGCGCACAGCGTAAATGGTACCTGAAGCACCCAGAGTATATGGCTCGCGTTGTAAAACGCGCCAAGCCTTTTCTTTATTACATTACCGAAGAAATTGAAAAGCGCGACATGCCGATGGAGCTTGTGCTTTTACCAATAGTAGAAAGTGCTTTTGATCCCTTTGCTTATTCCCATGGCCGAGCGGCTGGTATGTGGCAGTTTATTCCTGGCACAGGTAAGCGCTTTGGTATGCAACAGAATTGGTGGTATGACGGACGTCGAGACGTTGTTGCGTCTACTCAAGGTGCACTTGACTATCTAACCTATTTAAACGAAATGTTTGATGGTAATTGGCTGCACGCACTTGCCGCCTATAATAGTGGCGAAGGCCGCGTTCAAAGGGCTATTAAAGCTAACAAACGCGCGGGTAAACCTACCGACTTTTGGAACTTAAATTTACCCAAAGAGACACGTGCTTACGTGCCTAAATTACTTGCGCTGGCTGATATTCTAAAAAATAAAGATGAATATGCGTATGCGTGGCCTGAAGTTGAGAATGTAGCGGTTATCGAAGTGGTTGATATCGGCTCACAGGTCGATTTAGCGTTTGCCGCCGAACTTGCTGGTATGTCTTTAAAAGAACTACACGGGTTAAACCCAGGGTTCAACCGTTGGGCAACGTCGCCAGAAGGGCCCCATAGGTTGATACTTCCTTTAGACAAAGCGGCCGCTTTTTCCCAAGCACTGGCCAAAATTGATCAAAAAGAGCGATTGAACTGGGTACGCCATTCGGTGAAGCCCGGCGACAGCTTAGGTAAAATCGCTAAGCAGTATCACACCACCGTGAAAGTTCTTAAAAAAGTGAATGAGCTAGACTCGTCCATGATCCGCGTGGGTCAAGCGATAATGGTACCAGTAGCACTTCAAGAACTGGACAGCTACACATTATCTCAGGAACAGCGTCTAGCCAGCTTGCAGAACGGCAACACGTCTAAGCAAAAAGTACGTCATACCGTACAATCTGGTGATACGCTTTGGGATATTGCCCGTAAGTACAATATAGGCACTAAACAATTAGCTAAATGGAACGGTATGGCCCCTGGCGATATGCTTCACCCTGGCAAAACCTTAGTTATCTGGCAGGAAGGTAAAGCGCAAGACGGTGTTACCAAAAAAGTGACCTACACAGTAAGAAATGGCGATTCGTTGTCTCGTATCGCCAGCAAGTTCAATGTTAGAGTAAGCGACATAGGCAAGTGGAACTCACTTAATACTAAGCGCTATCTACAACCTGGTCAGAAGCTAAAACTTTATGTAGACGTAACAAGGTTGAACGCATCAAGCTAACCTTTAATACTTAAAGTTCAATATTGTTCATGCCTAACTGCATTTACGTTACGCTTTAAGTCAGAATACAGGATAAGGAAATGCTAAGAATTAACCGAGAAAATTTGCGAAACAGTCATGAAACGCCTTGGTTAATCTTAGATTTAGTCATGTTAGGTATACTTTTTGTGAACCTAACATGGCTCATTTTCGATGCCTTATACGCCACCGACTTTGTCTATGGTCTATTGGGCACGTATTTTCCCGCTTTTCTTAGTGCTTACGATCCCGTTCACAACAACTTTCTGTTGGTCGACTTGGTGTTTATCGCCATTTTCTTCAGCGAATTTTGCTTCCGGTGGGTTGTAGCTATTGTGCGTAAAGAACACTTACGCTGGTACTTTTTTCCGTTTTTGCATTGGTACGATATCATAGGTCTAATCCCTACTGGACCTACCCGCCTATTTCGTTTCTTGCGCATATTTTCTATTTTGCACCGCCTGCACAAATTCGAAATCATCGACTTAAATCAAACCGCGGTCTTTCGCTTTTTTGCGTTTTACTACGATGTATTTGTCGAAGAGTTAAGCGACCGAATTGTTGTAAAAGTGCTCAGCGATGCGCAAAAAGACATCTCAGCAGGTTCGCCTTTGTTAGACGATATCAACGCACAGGTACTGGCCCCCCGCCGTCCTGTCATTACCCAATGGATGGCAGGCGTTATCAACCATTTAGGCCAGTCAATTCAAAGCGAAGAGCACGGCGAGGTGATACGGGAGCACGTACGCAAGAGCGTGGGTAAAGCGGTGAGAAGTAATGCACAAGTTTCTTCCCTGCATTATCTACCTGTTATCGGCAAAACCATTGAAAATACGTTGGAAGAGTCAGTCACCGATATCGTGACCACATCGCTAGTTAATCTGTTAAGCGACTTAGACGCAGAGCGCATCGACCATTTTATTTCAGTCGGCATGCACGACTATACCCCTACCGCCGATGCACTTGATAAAGAAGTACTTAACGTAGTAAACGAATGCTTAGAACTGGTGAAAGCGCACGTTGCACAGCAGCGTTGGAAGTCACATCTCACCGAAAAAGAATCGGCAATCCCCACTGGCAAGCCCGAAATTTAAATGATGACCTTACCAAACAAGAAAGCTCGCATATGCGAGCTTTCTTATTATCAGTTAATTACAGGCTGCGAGTTACGCTTTACGCCACGTAGTACCGCTTGGGCCGTCTTCTAACACTACGCCTTTTGCGTTTAACGCATCGCGCGCGGCATCTGCCGCTGCCCAGTCTTTGGAGGCACGGGCATCGTTACGCTGTTTAATTAACGCTTCAATTTCAGCCGCTTCGTCGTCATTGCCTTCACCGCCTTTAAGGTAAGTATCTGGGTCACTTTGAAGCATACCTAAAATTGCGCCTAGGCCTTTAAGAACAGCAGCCAGTTTACCTGCTTCTTCTACATTATCTTTTTGGCGGTTAAGCTCACGTGCCACATCGAACAACACCGAAAAGGCTTCAGGTACGTTTAAATCGTCGTTCATTGCCGCTTCAAAGCGCGTTAGGTAGCCACCGTGGCTAAGGTCAGTGCTTTCGTCTACTGTTACACCACGCAGCGCAGTGTACAAACGCTCTAGGGCGGCCTTCGCTTGAGTAATATTGTCTTGAGAGTAACTTAACTGGCTACGGTAATGCGCCGACATCAGGAAGAAACGCAATGTTTCTGAGTCGTGCTCTTTAAGCACATCGCGCAAGGTAAAAAAGTTACCCAATGACTTAGACATTTTTTCGTCATTAACCTGTACCATACCCGCGTGCATCCACACGTTTACGTATGGTGTGTCATACGCACAGCACGACTGAGCCACTTCGTTTTCGTGATGTGGGAACGTTAAATCTGAGCCACCGCCGTGAATATCAAAGTGCGCACCAAGATGCTTATGATTCATTGCAGAACATTCAATGTGCCATCCCGGACGTCCCTCGCCCCATGGCGATTGCCATGCCGGCTCACCAGGCTTGGTGGTTTTCCACAGTACGAAGTCTAGCGGGTCGTCTTTTCCTGCCGCCACTTCAACACGAGCACCCGCTTTAAGCTGATCTAAGTCTTGTTTGCTTAACTTGCCATAATCTTCGTACTTGCTTACGTCGAATAGTACATCGCCGCTTTTGGCTTGATAGGCGTAGCCTTTGTCCATTAGTCGCTGGATAATTTCAATGATCTCATCCATATGTCCACTTACTGTCGGCTCGACGTCTGGCTCTAGTAAGTTAATCGCCGCAAAGTCTTCGTGCATCATGGCAATAGTGCGTGCAGTTAGCGCCTTAAAGCTTTCGCCATTTTCATTGGCGCGAGCAATAATCTTATCGTCGATATCGGTGATATTGCGCACGTACTTCACATCTAAACCAAGGTGGCGCATGTAGCGTACTAAGACATCGAAACTCAGGTAAGTACGGGCATGACCCATATGACTTAGGTCATAAACGGTAATACCACAAACATACAAACCCACTTTCCCTTCTTGAAGCGGTACAAACTTCGCTTTTTCACGGGTTCGGGTGTTGTAAAGATGTAGCATGTCTATATTTCCTATATGTCATAATTTTTCGGCCGCAAAGTTTAGCACTGTCACGATTTAAATGGTACAAGCCTTTTGCAACGATATTGCTGGGTTTTGCGATAACCGTCTCTTTGCGCTAACGACTCGTTTTGCGCTAAAATGCCGCCACTTTATATGTATGCTAACACACAGGACAAACCACAATGGTTACGTTAAAAACAAATTTCGGTGACATCACCCTAGAGCTTTTTGAAGATAAAGCGCCTAAAACGGTAGCTAACTTCATTTCTTACGTTGAAGACGGTTTTTTTGATAACACTATTTTTCACCGTGTAATCAACAACTTCATGATCCAAGGTGGTGGTTTTACGCCAGATATGGATCAGAAAGACACAAAAGACCCTATTGAAAACGAAGCGGACAACGGCGTAGCAAACGAAGTGGGTACAATCGCGATGGCGCGTACCCAAGATCCACACTCTGCGACGGCTCAGTTTTTTATTAATGTAAATAACAACGACTTCCTTAACCACTCTAGCAAGTCTGTCAATGGTTGGGGCTACTGTGCATTCGGTAAAGTAACTGAAGGTATGGATGTTGTTGAAAAAATTAAAGCCGTTAAAACCGGTAACAGCGGCTATCACCAGGATGTTCCTGTTGAGCCTGTTATCATTGAGAAAGCGACTATTTCTTAAATAGCCGCTGACATCTATGCTTGAATAGCTGTCTCAATAACGCCTTGGCCAATATGATTTTCAAGACATACTCAAGGCCTTGAGTTAAAAACAAGCCGCGTTACTTTAACGCGGCTTTTTAAACCACAATAAGAAGATTTATGTCGTTCACCTACTTCATTGCCGACTTGCACCTAAGTGCCGACCGCCCTGACATTACAGAATGCTTAATGCGCTTTTTAAAAGAAGATGCGATTAATGCTGATGCACTTTACGTTCTTGGTGACTTGTTTGAAGTTTGGATTGGCGACGACAACGTTACTCCATTTAACACTGCCATAGCATCAGCTTTCAAGGCAGTGAGTCAGCATTGCCCTATATACTTCATTCACGGTAATCGCGATTTCGCCATACGTGAAAAGTGGCTATCAAAAGCCGGCATGACGTTATTAAACGAACAAGAAGTTGTAGACTTATACGGCACACCTACCCTGCTTACTCATGGTGACGAACTATGCACTCGCGATGTTGCTTATCAAAAGTTTCGCAAGAAATCCCGCGGTTGGTGGTGGCCACGTTTAATGCTTGCGCTTCCGTTATGGTATCGACAGCGTGTTGCCGATAACGGTCGTAAGGAAAGTAAGGCTAAGCAGCAAAATCTTAAGCCAGATATTATGGATGTCACGCCTGAAGAAGTGGTGAAAGTCATGGAAAAATGGGACGTGCAGCGCATGATACATGGCCACACACACAGACCCAACATTCATAGCCTTACAGCAAACGGCAAGCCTGCAACTCGTATTGTACTTGGCGATTGGTATGATCAAGGCAGTGTATTGAAGGTTACTGAAAATGATGTGATGCTGCAGAAACATAACTTCAGTTAGTCACCATCATTATTTGTTACAAACTAGCCGAAAGTACATGTGTTAGACGCTGGCTTAATTTTTGTTCTGTGGTATAAAGAATAAAAGCAAGTTAGTCATCATGGATGGTGTAAATGACAGATGTTCTTCTTTCCCCTACAAACTTCTGGTTTAGCATTTCGCTCATAGCCGTTTTCTTTATTTTCATACTAGAACTTGTTAGCACTATTTTTGGTATAAGCCTGTTGGGGTTAGGCGATGATTTTGCAGAGTTTGATGGCGATGGGTTTCTTAATACCTCGTTTGCCAACT
>Ga0209404_10000230_pt1 | contig 45772 bp, 45 predicted proteins | sample TroAtlMetagenome_2_FD_187447 | JGI IMG/M metagenome (GOLD analysis project Ga0209404, IMG submission 187447) | Marine eukaryotic phytoplankton communities from Atlantic Ocean - Tropical Atlantic ANT8 Metagenome (SPAdes) (version 2) | ecosystem: Environmental > Aquatic > Marine > Oceanic...
GTGGCTAGCGATACTAAAAATGTAGTAATCACATAGTGTTGAAATTTTCTTTTCATTTTATTTAATTTTAATTGTTTATAATATTTTAAGAGGTCTTACATCCGCTTTGTACCTCGAGAGTGTTTCATCAAGAAGGTGCATCAATGCCTCTTATTTAGTTAATATGGTGAGAATCGAACTCACCTAGACTCCAAGATATTAATTTATTTATATAGATTTTACTCTTTCAAGTACTATATCTCTGACATTTTTAGGCATATCAGTTGATTGAGACCAGTAGCCTCTTTTTAACCAACATGGTAAAACGTTCAGTTTTGGTAACATAACTTTAAGCACTTCATCATGATTATAAGTTATTTTTACATTCTTATTATTAGTAAAGGTAATTATTTGATTTCTACCTAACCAAGATTTTCTTACTACAAAATTCTTTCTAGTTATTGGTGGGAAGACTTCTTTTAATTCTTCTTTAGTTAATTTTTGAATGTTTTCATTTAAGTTTGACATATTTATTTATTTAATTGTTATTATTTATTTATAGTTATTTTCTTTATATTATTATCCACTTTGAGTCGTATTTGTTTTGTAATTATTTACATTTATTATATACTTGTTTTACTAAATCATTTATTAAATCTTCTTCAGTTTCATTACTTTCTAATGAACAATTATTTTCAACAAAGTTGGTAATTTCTTTTATATTATCTTCTTTACTTTGATAATTTGACTGAAATTTAAAATAGTCTAAAGTATCTTCATTCCAATAAAACTTATTTTTATATTTATTGAATTGTGGGTAATTATCTTTATAATTCATTTATTTATTTATTTTAATTATACTTATTATATTTTCAATATCTGTAAATATCTTTATTTCATTTAAGATATCTTGAATATTATCTAATTTATATACTTTATCACTAAAGTATTTTATTTTTACTTTATACATATTTATTTGTTTTATTTAGTTAATTTATATTTTAAGTAATTTCTATTTAACAATTTAGTAATTTCATTAATATCAACTTTATGTAAAAATATTAATTTGTTATTAATTATTTTAAAATTGTAATGTAAATTATTAATTAGTAAATTAGTTATTAATTTAATTTGATATTTATTTGTTGTTATATACATTTTCTTTACTTTATACTTATATTATCCACAATTACTCGCATTTGTATTGTAACTTTAAAAGTGTAATTTTGTTAGCTATACGACATTGTGTCACAGGTATTCCACTAAGTATGACAGTGTGTCATATTAGTTTAAATTATAATATTAAATATAAATTAAATTAATTAACATTAAATTGTTAGTTAATTGTTAGTTAGTTTCGGATATGACGCTATGTCATGACAAGATGTCATAGGAAAAGGTAAATCCTTTTGGGTTGATCGCGGTTTGAAGGGCCCCGTGGGGTGAAAGGAAACGATTTCGGGATACAAAGGAGAGACGGTATACAGAGGAGAAACCCGATATCTCCCTATATGCGACGCTAGGTATATATATACTAATAGTAGTACCCTATTGTCACACCCTATACGCCTATATAGTATTATACTCCGTATAATACAAATATATATATAATATAAGCTATTGTCACGTTTCTGTAAGTTTCCCTTTTTACGCGTAAGTATATATACATACACAATAACTTAAAACACCGAACTATGGGCTGGTATATACCTCAGGGAATGTTTAGATCCCTATCGCAATCACAACTATCAAAAAAACAAGGTAAAATGAATGGCATGCTTAATAATAGTGCTATTGGTCAGAAGACAGGGAAACTCTTAATGAAAGCTGACGGAGTTGTACCTAAAAATATGGGGGTCAATGTATCCCCTGAGCCAAGTGTTACTAGAGAACATAACTACGACGGGGTTGTACCTAAAATTATTGGGAGCCAATTAAGAGATGCAGTAACTACTGCTACAAATTTGGCAGAAGGAAAGAAATTTGAGGATACTTACATGCAAAGAGACGAAAGCAACCCAGTTTATGATACTAATAAACCAAAAGCCAAACTTTGGGACACAATTAAACAAGGCATGTCTAAATTACCTACTCCAGGCAGCTTAACGGTTAAAAATATAATGAACAGATAATAAATAAAACATGGCAATAATATATTCATATCCCCAGCCGGCTATAAATACCGGCATGCTAATTATAGGATCGGATACTACACAAACAGGTAACCCAACAATTAATATAGGTATGGGAGCATTAGCTGAATTTGTATTAGCGTACTTTAATAATAATGGTACACCTAATACACACGCGATGTTTATTACCAATACTACTATTGGCGATTCATATATAAATCAAACAGCTCCAGGAGTAGCATCGGCTTCATTATACTCTAATGAAGATCATGAAATGAAAAAATATCTCGTATGTAGCGGTAATGTCTACATAGGAGCGGCAGGCACACCAGTAGATAAAGTAATATCCAACTCATCTGATATGGAGATTACTACTGCAAATTATACAATAACTACATCAGTTAGCCAAAAATATTATGGCGTAGAAGATCACCATGGTTTGGAAACTCATGGTGGAAGAGTAACATTTAATAATACAGTTGATTTTGGTGATTTAACTACAACCAACGTTGATGATGTTAACATGTGGTCTAAAATGAGATTATATGGACAACTACTCGATTCTAACATGGGCTCTCCAGGTGGACCAACACAAATCTTATCTTCCACTGGTACGGGTGTAGAATGGATAGATGGTTTACCAGCAGGTTTAGAATATCAAGGAACATGGGATGCGTTCAATAATATTCCAGCATTAGCATCGGGTGTAGGCACACCAGGCCACTATTATATTGTAAGTGCCGATGGGACTACTAACCTAGATGGATTCAATACATGGGAAATTGGTGATTGGGCTATATTCTCTAGTAGCAATGTATGGCAAGAAATAGATAATCAAAATATCTTCTCAGGTGCTGGTACTACTAATACAATGACCAAATTCACTGGGCCAACAGCATTAGGAGATTCTCAAACTACTGATGATGGTACTAATATAAATATGACTGCGGCAGGCCAATTAGACCTAGGCGCCTCAAATTCAGTAGTGATAACTGGTAACACAATAGAAGTTAATTCACCAACAAATTTTAACAGCATTGTAAACTTAACAAGTCAAACAACTATTACCGGTGCAGTAACCGATGCTTTTGTTAGCAGTGGTACAGCTGGTCAAGTATTATCTTCGACAGGTGCAGGTACAGTACAATGGATAGATGGTTCAGCAGTTGTGGGCGCTATAACAGGAAGTGGTACTGTAGATTATATCCCAAGATGGACTCCTAGTGGAACTGAATTAGGTGATTCACAAATACAAGATGATGCTACAGAAATAAATATTAACACAGTCGGCTCTACATCAATTACCGCGGGTAGTGGTGGGGCTGGAGAAATTGCTTTAACTGCTGTAGATAATGTAAATATAACAACTAATACAGATAGTGTATTTATAAAGACATTAGGAACTGATGTGACTGATAGAATAGAATTAAGAGCATATGACCCTGTCGGATTTGATCAAAAATTCCAAGTATATACAGATACAGGTGTTAGTGCTGATGTTAGTGAATTTAGTGTAACTACTAAGGCAACTGGAACCGGTATTAATTTAATAACTCTTGGTAATGATCTTTTATTACAATCAGCAGCAGCTGTAAAATTACAAGGAGCTACTTTTTCTGTAACCGCTACATCAGGAGCATGGGTATTCAATAATTCCTCAGTACAATTCGTAGAACCAATTGTTGATTCTGCAGGAAGTACAGGGGCTGGTGGCGATGTATTAAAGAATGATGGTACAGGTAAAGTAACGTGGGGTGCGCCAAGCTTTACACAAGAAGCCAGAGTATATGCAACAGCACCTATTACAATAACAAATGCAGAACTACTTAATATTGCTGCAGTACCAAAAATATTAGTTCCAGCTTTAGGACCTAATTTGGCAATTGTAGTACAATCCATCACATTATTTAAACCCGTAAATATCCCTTATGATTTTCCTGAAGATTTATATGCAGTAGAGGCTGCTAACATAGGGGTTCCCACTGCTAAGCAAGCAATTCTAGATAATACCACTGCAAATCTGGGAACTCTCTTATATAACACAATGCCTGCTATCGCTAGTGGTAGTTGGGTTGATGGAGGATATAGATACGGATTAACCTTAGCGGGAAACAATAATTTAGTAATGACAGAAGATGGTCTTAATGCAACTGTAGGATCGAGTGATTTCACCGTTGTAGTATATTACAGAAAATTAAACTTAACAACGATGGAATACTTAACATCATAAAAAAATAACTTAAAAAATAAATTAAAATGGCAAATGTACCTTTAACATACAAGCTAAGCTTTTATGACCCAGATATACCAACTGGAGTAATAACAGTACAAGAAAACAATGCAAATGCTGCAGTAAGGTTAGATACACAATTTAGTATGCAAGATCTTGTTGATACAGTTAATAACTCAGAAGTAAGTACGGCTTCCCTAGTTAATGAAACTACAGAAGAAATAAGAGCGAAAATAGCACCAGGCAGTGTTAGAATTATTATGCCCATTTCTTTGTCAGATGAACTTAATCATTGGATCACCGTACATAACCTTCCTAGCATAGATGGTGGGACTGGAGTTGGGCTTTTCAATAAAAGGGCAAAGAACTCTATGTATTTTGGGAAAGCAGCTATAGTAAATGACACTGACTATACTATGGAACAGTTATTCGGGTCTACACCAGTACCTGAATCTTGGTCAACGTGGGAAAGACACGGGCCTGGAATCTATCTTCCAAATAACGCGGAAACATCACCATTAGTTGGGCTATGGAAAGTAACAGTAAATTTAGAATTAGCATGTATGGCAATTAATACTATAGGTGCACCAATCTCAACTCAAGTATGGCTAGAAGGCGCTACGTCAGGAAGTTGGGATGATACAGGTAATTTACGAAACACAGCTGAAGCTGGGACTTTCGCGGCTGTTCCGCCTACTACACCGTGGATTGACAGTGACCACAGGGTAACTTTTATAGCTGGGCACGTATTTGAAGCCACAACTGCTCAATTAATGACACAAGCTGATGTGGAAAATTATAACTATGTTTGGGATGCTACTTCAGTAGATCTGGATGTATTAGTAGAGAGAATACAAAACGAAGTTATAGTAAATACTAATACAGATAATGACTTCAAGCTCTTTATAATGAGTCGTGGTGGTACTGGAGCAGGACCAGGCGGATCCCCTGTAGTATTTACAGGTATAAGAAAACTATTTGACCAATATCAACCAAAATCAGGACAAGCATCAATAAACGGTGTGCCTACATTTACTGGTGGTTTCCCAAATGATCTAGAACATGTACATCGTGGTAGTGCCGCAGGTGCTGGATTTATATCTTTTGAATGGATGGGCGAAGCATGGTCGACAGAAGAAGCAGCATCAGGTTATTATTATGATGGTGATGCAATTGGAGAGGAAAATCTATAAAAAATAAAACAATACAATACAATTTAATTTAATGAAAGAAATATGGAAAAAACTCGGTGAGTTTATTAAAAAAATATTTTATCTAAAAAAACGCTGTATAAAACCTTATGAGCATTCATCAGGTGAATATTATTCAGATTTTTTAGGATTAATAAACTTAGAGGATGATAAACAAAGTAGTTTATAGTCAATGGTCAAAACCTGCTAAAGACGAATTTGTTGGTTTTAATAGTAAAGAAGCATTTGCTGATTGCGCACAACTCTCTTTAATACATAGTTTAAGATGGTTTAAAGAAGTTGAATTAATAACAGATGAAAAAGGTTATGAATTTTTAATAGAAGATTTACAATTACCTTTTACAAATGTTATAGTTAAATTAGATGAAATTAATCACATAGGTAAAGTACACTGGGCTTTAGGTAAAATTGAAGCCTGTACAATGCAGAAAGAACCATTTATGCATCAAGATTTTGACGCTATTTGGTTTAAGCCTCCTCCTAAAAAATTATTAGAATCTAAATTAGCTTTTCAAAATTGTGAAGCTAATCCAAATGGGATACATGGTTTTTATAAACCGCTATTAGACGAAGCTAAAAAATTATATAAATTACCTTCATGTGAAGGCATAGTTAACTGGGATATGATTAGAGCAGTTAATTGTGGATTTATGATATTTAATACTGATAAACTATTTAAACAATGGAAAAGAATGGTTTATGAATATATAGAGCAATGGGATAAACACCATGAATATGGGATTATGATGGATTGTCCTTCTATTATATTTGAACAAGTATTTTTATATTGGCTAGCTAATCATAATAATATTAATTTAAATTATTTAGATTATGAATGGGTGCACCCAGAAATAGCATTAAAATATGGCTATACCCATTTAATATCAGTATCTAAAAGAGAAAAAAAGATAGAACTCAAAGTAAAAAATCGATTAAAAAAAGAAAAAGATGGCATTAATCCCACTAACATATAAACTAGACTGGTTTGACCCTTCGCAGCCTGGAGGTAATATATCTACATTAAATAATAATGCAAATACTGCAACTAGCTATGATACACAGTATACTATGCAAGATGTGGTTGACACTGTAGGTAGTTCGGTTTTGCCTTATACGGTAATATCTCAAATAATATCTCAAACTGGTACTAATGACCCTACAGTAGATAGAGAATTAGAAAACACAACAGGAACTACGTTTACTTGGCAAAGATTTGGTGGTGGGGTTTATAGAATAACAGCTGCTGATCCTGTATTTAATTTTCCTTTTAGAACTCAAGTATTTTTAAATATAGGTAATGTTTCATTACCAGGGCCTCCTATGTTTATTTCTCATGGAGTCCAAAACGACACGACCATCGAGATTAATACATGGGACGTTACAACATTAAATCAGGCAGATACTGGATTACAGTTTGCTAGTTTTGAAGCGCACATATATCCGGTATAAAATAACAAAACAAAATAAACAATGGCTTTAATTCCTTTAACATACAAATTAGATTGGTACAATCCTTCTGAACCAGGCGGGACAATATCAACTATTAATAACAACGCTAATACAGCTACTTCTTCAGGCACTCAATATTCTATGCAGGATATTATAGATACTGTATCGGTAGCCGGTGCAATACCCTGGCCTTATCAATATGATGCATTAGATAACTTAATTCAAGGAGTAAATCCAGGAGCTACAGGGTCTAATAATACAGCATTAGGAATAGGAGCTGGAGCGTCTCTTGCTGTTGGAGGAAATAATGTTTTTATAGGCGCAGAGGCCGCTAGTCAAACTGTAGTAGATCTAAATGGTGCTGATAATGTTGTTATAGGGTATAATGCAGGAAACAATATGCAAGGAGCTGCAAGTTCAAATGTTTGGATAGGAAGGGGGGCTGCAAGGCTAGTAACTGCGGGTCAAAATAGTGTTATAATAGGGTATCTAGCAGGTACAGATATAACAGGTGATACTACAGGGAGTACTATTGTAGGGAATTTAGCTGGCCCAACCGCGAGATCATATTCTACCCTTATTGGCCATAGGTCTGGATACAATATAACAAGTAGTGGAGAAGATAACGTATGTTTGGGCGCTTATGCTGGGGACGCAATAACTGATGGGGATCTTAATATTATGATAGGCTACGCCTCAGACCCCGGTAGTAATACTGATAATAACTCTATTGCAATAGGGGCAAACGCTACTGGTGCTGGAAGTAATACAGTTGTATTAGGTGATACCAATATAACATCTTGGCAGCCAGGAGCAGACGATACTGTAAGCTTAGGAGATAAGCCAACTCGAGGGTTTAAAGAATTAATATTAGTTTCTCCAGATGGTACAAGATGGTCAGTAACAGTAGATAATGCCGGTAACCTAGTAGTAGCTTAAGTAAAAATATAAATTAAGGAATAATAACTAAAACAAATTAAACATGAACAAGTATGGAGAAATAACCACTACAGGTGGCTCAGGGCTGATTTCATTAAACAATGTCGCATCTTGTTATATTGATGGAGCAGATGATGTAATCATTGATTATAACAACGGTTCGAGTATCGCTATTGCATCGGCAGCAGCATTAGTACAAGGAGACGCAGACATCGTATTCGATGTTATCAAGAATTCTCAGGAACAGAAATGGACCGAGGTAAAGTATACGATACCTGCATTAAGCGAAGACGTAAACGCAGTAACTTTCACATTTTAAAACTTAGAAACTATGAATAAATTTTTACAAATCGGAAATTATGTTTTTGGAGGAAGTGTAGTATATGTTGGCGAAAGTGGGGGGACTTTAACTCTAAATTATGACGATAAGCAAATTAACCTTACCGGAGCAGGAAGTTTTACTGCTGCAGACAAAACTGCAGTTGAAGATGCACTTGTAGCTGTTTGGTCACAACCCTACACTGACTCAACTATTGATGTAACTTTAAGCCAAGCAATAACAACAGTTGCATAATAATCATAAGTAAAATATCATCTTTATAGGTGATTATAAATATACCCTGCTCGGGAAGAGCAATAAACCAAATATAAACTAAAACCAAATATTATGACGTTTTATTATCAGACTAAAACGTGGAATAGTCAACCACAAATTTCTGAAGATACCATTAACCTTTGGAAACATGTAGCCGAGAAGAAGAATTGGAGAATAACTCAACTTCCTAACGGCTTCTATCAAACCGAGTACCAAGATCCTGAAAAAGAGACTTGGCACGACGTTACTAGACGTGAAACTTTAGAAGGGGCAGAAAAAGCAATAGACGCATCTATTGATCATTATGCTAAAAAACTAGAGTTTATCAATGGACCAAAAGTTGTAAAGACTTTTGAATAGTAATTGTATAATCAAATTAAATTAAATTAAATATGTCAGACAAACTTGTCAAGAATCTTAATTTTGGATCAGATGCTAAAAGTAAGATACTTAAAGGAATAGACAAACTCACCAATGCTGTTAGCTCCACACTTGGGGCTAGCGGTAAGTGTGTTATACTAGAAGATCAACGAGGAAAACCCAGTATTACTAAAGATGGGGTAACAGTAGCAGAAGCTATAACGTTATTAGATCCAGTAGAAAATATAGGGGCTACTCTTTTAAAAGATGCAGCTAGAAAAACAGTTAAAGAAGCTGGAGATGGCACAACAACTGCTACAATTCTAGCAAGTGAAATATTAACTTTAGCTTCTAATATAGATGATAATAATACTCGAGCTGTTAAAGAGGGTATTAATTCAGGAGTAAATAAAGTTATTGAATATTTAGAAAAAATAAGTATACCTGTAGAAGATGCTATGGTAAAACAGGTGGCTACTATTTCCTCCAATAATGATAAAGAATTAGGGGGTAAAATTGGGGATGCTTTCTTAGCAGTAGGAAGAACAGGTGTTGTTGCTATGGAAGAATCGCATACGCCGGAAACTCATGTAGAAATTGTAGATGGGATTCAATATAATAAAGGATTAAAGTCAGTTCATTTTACTACAGATGAAAGCAGTAAATCTTCCGAATTAAATAATCCTTTAATACTAATAGTAGAGTCTAAAATAGAAAACATACGAAAAATTCAAGCTGTATTAGAGTATGTTATAAAAAATAATAAATCTTTATTTGTAATAGCTGATGTAGAACCTCAAGTTTTATCAGCCCTTGCAATGAATAAGATAAAAGGTAATATCAAGATTAATATTGTAGATGCCCCAGTATTTGGGTATACTAAAAAACAAGTTTTAAATGATATTGCTTTAATGACTGGAGCAACAGTGATTAATGAGCACTTAGGTGATGATCTAGATTTGATTCAGCCTGAGCATTTAGGAGAATGTGTTAAAGTTTCTACTACAGAATATGAAACAATAATTCAAACTAAACCCTCAACTAAAGAGGTAGAGAAATTAATTACTAAAGTTAAAAAAGATCTAGACAAAGAAAAGTCGCCAGGTCATATAACAAGATTAGAAAAAAGATTAGCATTACTCTCTGCTAAAATTGCTAATGTAAAAGTTGGCGCTAATTCCGATGTGGAATTAAGAGAAAAGAAAGATAGAGTAGAAGATGCTATTTGTGCTACGAAAGCCGCTATTAAAGAGGGTATAGTTCCAGGTGGTGGTATTGCTTTGCTTAATGCTGCTGCAAATATAGATGAAGAGAATATAGGAGAGGAAATCCTTACTAAATCTATACTTGCACCATTTAGAACGATATTAAAAAATGCTGGATTAGAACCCGTTATCTCTAAAGAAGACGGATTCGGTATTGATGTGGTTACAGGAAATATGGTAAATATGATTGACGCTGGGATAATTGATCCTTTGTCAGTTACTAAAAGCGCACTTAAAAACGCGGCTTCTGTAGCAACTACAATATTATCAACTGATTGTGTAATTAATAATATAAGAGTACATGAAGGCGATAGGAGATAATTTAGTGATACAACCTCTAGAACAAGGGGTGGAAGAAACAAAAGGTGGATTACTTTTAGCTCATAGCCAAAGAGAAGATATAAGGTTTAATAAAGCAGAGGTAATAAGTGTAGGGAAAGATGTAAGGGGTGTTAAGAATAAAGACCTAATATATTTTGATCAACATGGCGCATCTAAAATTGAAATAAATAAAAATATATATCACGTTATCAAATTAAGAGACGTGGTCGTTGTTTTATGAAAAAGCTACACGCAAGAGACCTAAAAGATCTCAATTTGCTCAAACATTACCGTATAATACGCAAATGGGCTTCCAAGAACAACGATTTAACTGATGCTGATTTAGAACTTTTAATATATCTTGACTGTATGGAATTATTTAGTAGGCATGACTTTGAACAAGGTGCTTATTCTTATAGTTGGGATAATAGAAGATGGAATAAATTATTGCAACAGGATTGGATTCAGGTGTGGAGACATAGAAATAGAACCACACAGAAATATAATATATATAAAGTTTCTTTTAAATGTAAACAATTAATTCAACGTATATATAGAATTATGTTAGGTGAAGATGATATACCTACGAGTGAAAGAAGAAACAAATTAATTAAAGGAGATAGCTATACTGATAAAGTTTTAACTCATGCTATCTATAATGTAAACAAAGATAAAACACGCTAATATGGACGAAGATTTTGATCTACTAGGCCTTAGCCGCAACCAATCCCCAACTCATATACCAGGGGGTTATAGCCATAATGCTTATGACCCATGGGAAGGATGGAGCGGAACCCCTATCTCAGACTCTGAGGCAGCGGATCGTGACCATACTTTAAGAAATGCCTATGGTTTTAGTGATAGTTTGAATGTGAAGCCTACTAAGACAGCAGGAAATTTTGATGCTCAATCTTTAATAAATAGTTTCAATGAAACATGGAATGCCTTCAAAACCGGCCATACTGTTACTAGTGGTGGTGATAATGCAGGGGGAGGGAATGTAAGTACCGGGAACAAGATGAGTATAAATGACAAGATAAACCAGAAATGGACCCCTACTAACTTATCTTTTACACCTAGGTTTAATAAATTATGGAAAGCATATAATTTAATAAAAGATAAACCGGGTGTTCAAAACGATCCTAGATATCATAAAATAGTAAAAAAACTTAGTAGAAAGATGCCTAGGGTTTTAAAGCGTCTAAACAAAAGTATAGAAAAATCTAGTCAACAGCGACAAGAAACGGCAAAAATATTAGGCGGGAAAGCTAATGTAAGTTTGGATGCTGAAATAGCAGCAAAAGGTAAAAAAGAAGTTAAGAACTTTATTCTTAACCCACATGTAACACCTCAACCAGTTAGTGATGTAATAAATCCTAATAAAGTAATCTCTTCAAAATCTGGAGTTAATCAAGATAATGTTCCAAAGATGACCGGGAGAAATTTAAATAATAATAAGGCCCCTATAGGGTCTAGCTTGGGTACAGATATATCTGCAGCCCTTAAAAACAAAAAATGGTAAATTATGGAATCAACAAGATCATCATCAACCGCTAGACAAATGGGCGGTAGATATCAAAACCATGTAGCTCGAAAAAGAGACGAGGCTATAGCTCTTAAAAAGAGTATAACTGAAATAAGAGAAGAGCCAGGTAGTTCAAATGCTGGTAAATATAAAGGAGTTAAATCTTTTTGCGGCCCTAAAGGAGGAGCTGCACAAGGGACCTATCCAGTTAATACTTTGGAAAGAGGTAAATCAGCTCTTAAATTAGCGCACAATGCTCCTAATCCAGAAGGGATTAAAGAGTGTGTATATAACAAATATCCTCAACTTAAACGAGATAAATAATGGCATATCAAGATTGGTATACAGCCGCGTCTATTAATGCGCAGACCCCATCCGGGGCTCTTCCCCCAGCTTTAGTACCTTCTTCTAATAGTGTACTAGACGAACAATCTGATCCGGGAGGATATACTTCTAGTAATCCATCTATATTTAATGCAACTTCCCCTTCTAATACCCCTGTGAGTTCAACTAATCAAATTAGTCAAATAATGAATTCAGTTAATCCTAGCCCTTTAGCTGAGAAACCAGCACAAGGAACGGCTGGTATGGGATATGGAAGCGCTCCAATGTCTTGGAACCAAATGAGTACAGGTGGTCCAACAGGTCCATCAACTCCAGGCACAGGTTCTACTAATTCTGGTATAACTCATAATTATGGCGATTCTGCATTATATGAGGCGTTCGGTACAGATAGCGAAGGAATAGCAGCAGCTAATTCTATGAGTGATATAATAAGCTCAGGAAGACAGGAAAATCCAGCTTATAACCCTTCTGCAATATGGGCTACTGGATTAAATGCTGTAATAAATACTACGGCAGATAACATACCTGCTGTTGGAATGGCTCAAGACGCATTAAATGCTGCTGGCGTCAATACAAACTTCAATGTTCAGGGGGATACAAATAAATATAAAAGACCTGGTTGGTCACCACCTGAGATGGAAGGTGCTGAATATGGGAATCAGTTTGATATGAATACTAGTGAAGGCATCTCGCAATCATTGGGGAGCATGCTGAATCAAAATTTAGGGATAGATAAAGACTGGTGGACAGAAGTACTAAACCAAGGCAAGGTCAGCGTTACTGACGATTCAGATTGGATTTTAGAAAATTCACAGCCAGTAGGTGGAAGTGTTAACGCAGGTTCATCATTAGTTTAGATATGAAAGGCGCAGGAGATTTAATACATAAAATTACATCAGCAACTGGCGTTAAACAAGTTGTTGATAAAGTAGCGGCCAAAACCGGTAAGGATTGCGGCTGCGGAAAACGTAGGGAAAAGTTAAATAATATGTTCCCTTTTAATAAAAATAGATACTATGGCAACAATTAAAAAACAAAGAAAAGATTACGGGCAACAGTATATTTGGGAAGCTCCATTAGATCCTAGTGGAATGCCAATGGCTAAAGGTGCTAGTAATGGTATATGGGGAATGCCTTTTAAATTAGGGCATGTTCCTTATAGTGGAATGGCTCCAATTACCTCTAAAGCTCAAAAAAATCAATAAAATTTAAACAATGGCAACACTACCAAATCAAACATTAAATCAGGCAAGCTTTGCATTTAAAGTAATACCTGATGACACAATAAATATTCCACAACCTTATTTAGTGGTAAAAGGAGATAATACTAGTTTTATAGGAAGTACTCTAATTGATGGAGGAGCACAATTTGAAGGAGTAGGCACTTCTATTCCACAAGTAACTCCAGGAGATGTAGTTTATAATGAAACCACTGGGGCTATTGCAACAGTTGTTTCTGTAGATTCAGATATTCAATTAACTTTAAGCTCTGCAATATTTACTGCTACTCCAGAATCTTACACTATATATCAACCTAATCCATTACCTAACGCGTTTTTATTATATGTTGGGACTGGTGGTGATATAGAAGTTATTACTTCAGCTCCTACACCAGTAACATTTAAAAATGTTGGAGATGCTTCTTTTATTCCTGTTAATATTGGGAGAGTAAATGCTTCTAATACTACAGCAAGCGATATAATAGCTTTATTGTAATGGCACCCTCAATATTAGGGAATGCTAATGCTATATTAGCTGTTCCAAATTCTAGCAAAATATCTCCAGGTCCAGCGACTAATTATATAATTCAAGAAAATAATGTGGGACCAGGAACTTTTAGAATGCTCATGGAAAATGGGGTAGACCTACTGATTAGAGAATAAATAAATAAAAAACAAAATGGCAGATATTAAATTTTCACAATTTACCGCGGAAGCAGATCTTAGCAACTTTACAAGTATAGTTGGGTATGATACTGTAGGCCCTAACAATCTTCGTATTACACCAGCTGAAATAGTTACAAGCTTAGAGGGTTTATTATGGGTTGGTACTCCGCTACCAGTAACTCAAGGTGGTACTGGCGCTGCAACTTTTGCAGCCGGGTTTTTAAAATCACCGGGATTAACTAGCGCTTTTACAACAGTTGCTAGTATAGATGTAACAACAGATATTACAGGTGTTGTACCTATAGCAAATGGTGGTACTGGACAAATTACTCGACAAGCAGCTATTGATGCATTGACTGATGCTGGCGCATCTTCTGGAGGAGATCTTCTTCAAAGCAATGGTACTAATGTAGCTTTTGTTCCTGGTATACAAGTAACCGGATATGATATGGTTCAGGTATTTGCATGGCCTAATGGTACACCAGTAGCATATGTAAACTGGGGTAGTGGTGTTGCGAGTGTATTACCTTTTGACACTACAGCGGTAGTGGCAGGTTCATTCAATGCTCCAGGCCCAACAGCTTTTACAACCTATGGTTGGACATGTGCTAATGCAGCAGGTGGGACAGCAGGCCAAGTAGCTACATTTACATTAGGAACAGACGGGGGAGGAACTTGGAAAGTAGGTACTTGTCAGCATTGGTTTGATCAAACAAATCAAGTAGAAATTAGAGTATCTCTTATTATACCAGGACCTACTACTGTTGATGTTATAGATGAAAAATCTACAGAGCTAACAGGAGATAAAATATTCTATGGTGAGCTTATTCACACATTTAGTGCGGGTGACACAGTACAAGTAGAAGTAGAATTTACTGCTGGTGGAATTACACCATTTCCATCAGATGCAGGTAACAGACCGATAGAAGTATCGTTTGAAAGATTAACTTAAATATAAACAATTAAAAACAATTAAAAATGGGAAAATATAAAGGATACTCAGGTAATCAACACTTACGTACCGACATGGATCATGAGAGAAGATTAATCCATGATGCTAAAGATGATATCTATAATGAAGATAGAAAACTTAGAGATAGAAAATCAGCTGGTCATAAAGACGGAGTTGATGTAGATACTAAAGATGTTGACGCAGTAACAGGTGAAGAAGCAGTAAGCGATATTGGCGGGAATATGCCACAAGATAGAGGAGAGACTAAGTAAAAAATGGCTTTTAAAATGCGACCACCTTACGAGGTAGATAATACCCCGGTGTATAGAGCTCCTTTTGAGGAGGGTACTACACATGGAGTTACCTTAATGAATGGTAGCATTGTGCTTAATGAGAACCTTCCACATGACATGGAAGAGGACACAGTAGAGCATGAAAAAATACATGTACAACAAATAAAAGAAGGTAGATTTAGTTGGGATGATGATTATGTTTGTTTTGAAGGAAAGAAATATGATAGATCTAAAATAAAAGAAGGGGATAAGAATTTACCTTGGGAAAAAGAAGCTTATGCCAAACAAAAAAAGGTTTAAAGAAACTACCGTTGGCCAATTATTATTAGGGGCTGCCTCTGTTATTAATCCTACTTTAGGGAACATCTTACAAGGTGTCACATCTCCTAAAGAAGCTATAGCAGAAATAACAAAATCCAATGTTAGCCCAGAGGATAAGATTAAATTGCAGCAAATAATATATGAACAACAGAATAAGGAAATAGCAGCAATAACTTCAAGATGGGAGGCAGATTCTATGTCTGATTCTTGGTTAAGTAAAAATGTACGGCCATTAGTTTTAGTGTGGTGTATAGTTATATTTTCTTTAGCTGGTATTTTGGATAGTGTAGAAAGTATTCCTTTTCAAATTAATTCCTTATGGAATGATACCTTCGAAAAAGTAATGATGGCTGTTGTTTTAGCCTATTTCGGTGGGCGCTCGGGAGAAAAGGTCTCAAGTATATATAATAAAAAGTAAAATCGTACTAAAATACGTGACTATAGATAAGTAAGTATTAATCAAATAAAATTAAATTATGAGTAAAAAAGTAAATAAAATTACAGAAGATGAATTAGCTAGAGTTAAAGCTAATCAAGACGCGTTACAAAAGCATTTATCACATATAGGATTTCTAGAAGTTCAAAAAGGTAATGACCTAGGGGCTATTGCCCAACTAGAAAAGGAAATGGGTGAGATTAAAGCAAGTTTAGAAGAAACTTATGGCGCAATAAATATAAATATTCAAACAGGCGAATACACAGATATTCCAGAAGAAGAAATAGAAAAACTTAAAAAAGTTTAATTATGACTTCTAATATAAGAAAAATCAGTATTGGCGCTGATTACAAGAACGATGCTATGCATTATTCTACAGGTCAGCAGGTATACGGAGGGCACATCATTAGATCAATTGTGCACGATGAAACTGATTCCTCTTATAATATCTACATTATAAAAAATCAAGAGGTATTGCCATGGAAGAAATTTAATTCTAATATGGCTATATCTGTTGAGTATGATTTAGAGTATTAATGAATAGTTTATATAAATTTATTATTAAACCTTTAAAAAATCGATATGATAATGAAATTGAGGTTGATAATAAAAAGTTAATTATAAATAGTTCTGTTCAAGAATTTGCCTTTATTAGTCGGCATGCTAAAGTTGTGGCAATCCCATCAGCATATAAAACTAATATACAAGTAGGGGATATAGTTATAGTACATCATAACATATTTAGAAGGTGGTTTGACCAAAAAGGTATAGAAAGAAATTCAAGTTCTTATTTTAAAGAAGACTTATATTTCGCTCAACTTGATCAAATATATTTATATAAAAGAAATAATGAATGGAAAACTTTTGGAGGGTATTGTTTTGTTAAACCCATTAAGAATGATAATCCATTAACTAATATTATAGATAAAAAATTTGTAGGTATTTTAAAATACAGCGATAAATATCTAGAAGACCAAGGGGTTAATCCTGGGGATTTAGTTAGTTTCCCTAAAAATAGAGAATGGGAATTCGTTATTGACAAAGAGTTATTATATTGTATGAAATCAACAAATATCATTATTAAACATGAGTATCAAGGACACGAAGCTGAATATAATCCATGCTGGGCACAAAGCCGTTGAGGAATTAATAAAAGTAGCTAAAGAACCCATTGTGGACTCAGATGATGATATATCAGCTGATAGATTAAAGAATGCGGCAGCAACTAAAAAATTAGCAATATTTGATGCTTTTGAAATCTTAAATAGATTAGAAGAAGAAAAAAATATGCTAGAAGACAAACCTAAAGAAGTTAAGAAAGAAAAAACTTTTAAAGGGTTTGCAGAGGGGAGGTCTAAATAATGTACGAACAAGTTTTATACAAAGTTATAGATGATCATATTAAGCCCAAAGTTATTAAACGATTAAATCGTTATAAAAAATGGGAATATGGATATAATAAAGAACATGATGTTGTTGTTATTAGTAGAACTGGGGAAATAGGAGAAATATATGAAATTCAAAATCTTAGAATTGCACTACCTAAACCAACCAAAGTTCATACTGCTAAAGAAAATAAATGGGTAAAATTTGATTATCCAAAAGAATTAAATAGAATTAAAACTGTTTTTGACTGGAAACAATATCCTGAAGATTTTAAAGAGGAATGGTTTGAATATATAGATGAAGAATTCAAAAGAAGAGAAGAAGGTTTTTGGTTTAAAAATAAAGATGTAGATACTTATATAACAGGTACGCATTATATGTATTTACAATGGTCTAAAATTGATGTAGGTGCACCAGATTATAGAGAGGCAAATAGATTATTCTTTATATTTTGGGAAGCTTGTAAAGCAGATAAAAGGTGCTATGGAATGTGCTATTTAAAAAATAGACGTTCTGGGTTTTCTTTTATGGCTTCTGGCGAAGTAGTAAATCTAGCTACAATATCTAGCGATTCCAGATATGGAATATTATCTAAAACTGGACCAGATGCTAAGAAGATGTTTACTGATAAGGTTGTTCCTATCTCAGTTAACTATCCTTTCTTTTTTAAACCGATTCAAGATGGTATGGATCGACCTAAAACAGAATTAGCATATAGGGTTCCAGCTTCTAAATTTACTAGAAGAAAGATTGAACAAGGCGAAAGGCCAGAAGACTTAGATGGGCTTGATACAACTATTGACTGGAAAAATACTGGTGATAATAGTTATGATGGTGAAAAATTAAAACTATTAGTGCATGATGAAAGCGGTAAATGGGAAAGACCGAACAATATATTAAACAACTGGAGAGTTACAAAAACAACCTTAAGATTAGGTAGTAGAATAGTAGGTAAATGCATGATGGGGTCTACTAGTAATGCTTTAGAAAAAGGTGGTGGAAATTTTAAAAGATTATATGATGAATCAGATGTTACAAAAAGAAACCGCAATGGACAGACTAGCTCAGGACTCTATTCTTTGTTCATACCTATGGAATGGAACTACGAGGGATACATTGACGCTCATGGGATACCTGTATTCGACACACCCAAAAAAGAAGTTACAGGACCACATGGTGAGGTAATAGATATTGGTGTTATAAATTATTGGGAGAATGAAGTTGAAGGATTAAAAAATAGTCCTGATTCTTTAAATGAATTTTATCGTCAATTCCCAAGAACTACCAAGCATGCTTTTAGAGACGAAACTAAACAGTCTTTATTTAATTTAACTAAAATCTATGAACAAATAGATTATAATGAAGAAATATTATTAAGATCTCCAGTATTAACCAAAGGGAACTTCCAATGGGAGAATGGTATAAAAGATACTAAAGTTTTATTTATGCCTAATAATAAAGGGAGATTTTGGATTACTTGGACACCAAATAATAATTTACAAAATAATATAATTATTAAAAATGGTAAAAAGTATCCTGGCAATGAACATATGGGTGCTTTTGGGTGTGATAGTTATGACATCTCAGGGACTACAGATGGGCAAGGCTCCAAAGGAGCTTTACACGGATTAACAAAATTCAGCTTAGATGATTGCCCGTCAAGTACATTTTTTTTAGAATACATTGCTAGACCTCAAACGGCAGAGATATTTTTTGAAGATGTTTTGATGGCATGTATATTTTATGGAATGCCAATTTTAGCAGAGAATAATAAACCTAGGCTTTTATATTATTTTAAAAGAAGAGGTTATAGAGGTTTTTCTATAAATAGGCCAGATAAAGTTTATTCAAAACTATCTGTTACAGAAAGAGAAGTAGGTGGCATACCAAACTCAAGTGAAGACATAAGGCAAGCTCACGCCGCAGCTATTGAAAGTTATATTGAACATCATGTTGGGTATAATAATGAACAATGGGGAAAAATGTATTTTCAACGTACATTAGAAGATTGGGCACAATTTAATATGTTCAATAGAACAAAACATGACGCATCGATAAGTTCAGGTTTAGCGATAATGGCATGTAATAAAAATAAATATAAACCAGTTGCTGATTTTAAAAGAGAAATTATTCCTTTAGGATTTAAAAAATATAATAACTCTGGTTATTCATCAAAAATAATATAATAAATGAACGGAACGGACACTAATTATTTAAGTGGTTTTCCTAGTCAGGTGGTACCTATCGAGGAAAAAAATAGTTGGGAATACGGCCTTAAAGTGGCTAGAGCAATAGAAAACGAATGGTTTAGCAATAATAGATATGGAGCAGCCACTACTCGTACTGGGTTATATCAAACAAATTATGCGGAATATCATAATAGAAGATTATATGCACGTGGTGAGCAATCTATACAAAAATATAAAGATGAATTATCTATTAATGGTGATTTATCTTATCTTAATTTGGATTGGAAGCCTGTTCCTATTATATCTAAATTTGTAGATATAGTAGTTAATGGTTTATCTGATAGGGAATATGAAATAAAAGCATTTGCCCAAGACCCTGAAAGTTTAAAACAAAGAACTAATTACGCAAAAGATTTAATGCGTGATATGATGATGCAAGAATTCTTAGTTAAAGCGAAAAATCAATTAGGGATGGATTTATCCGCGTCTGGTGAAAAAGAAAATTTACCGGAAACTACAGAGGAATTAGAAATGCATATGCAGCTAAGCTATAAACAAAGCATTGAAATTGCAGAAGAAGAGGCTATAAGCCAAGTGTTAGCTGAAAATAAATATGAGCAAACAAAAAGACGTTTAATTCAGGATTTGGTTATATTAGGAATTAGCAGTGTAAAAACAAATTTTAATGACGCTAATGGAATTACTATAGAATACGTAGATCCAGCTAACTTAGTTTATTCTTATAGTACTGACCCTAATTTTCAAGATCTATATTATGTTGGTGAAGTAAAAATGATTAGTATGGCGGAATTGAAAAAACAATTTCCATATTTAACAGATGGCCAATTAAAAAAGATAGAAAAATTTCCTGGAGAAATGAATTATTTAAGGAACTGGAATGAGGCCCCAGATGTGGTGGCTGTTTTGTTTTTTGAATATAAAACATATATGGATCAGGTATTTAAAATAAAGTATACTGAACAAGGTTTAGAAAAAGCTTTAGAAAAACCAGATACTTTTAACCCACCAGAAACAGATAATTTTGATAGAGTAGGTAGAAGTATTGAAGTATTATATACAGGAGCTAAAGTATTAGGTATAAATGAAATGATTAAATGGGAAATGTCACAAAATATGACTCGCCCTTATGCGGATAATACTAAGGTGAAAATGAATTATAGTATTTGTGCTCCTAAACTTTATCATGGTAGAGTCGAATCTTTAGTAAGTAAAATTACTGGATTTGCTGATATGATCCAATTAACTCATTTAAAATTACAACAAGTAATATCTCGTATGGTCCCAGATGGCGTATATGTAGATGCTGATGGGTTAGCAGAAGTAGATTTAGGTAATGGTACTAATTATAATCCACAGGAAGCATTAAATATGTATTTCCAAACAGGTAGTATAGTTGGTAGATCATTAACTCAAGACGGGGATCCTAATAGAGGGAAAGTTCCTATTCAAGAATTGCAAACATCTGCTGCTGGAAATAAATTACAAAGTCTAATTACTACATATAATTATTATTTACAAATGATAAGAGATGTGACCGGATTAAATGAGGCTAGAGATGCTAGTACACCAGATCCAGAAGCATTGGTTGGAGTACAGAAATTAGCTGCCTATAATTCTAATGTTGCTACTAGACACATTTTAAATGGGGCTTTATATTTAGGTGTAAGAGTGGCTGAAAATATTTCTTTAAGATTAGCTGATTGCTTAGAGCATGATTTATTAGCACAAGCATTAAAATCATCTATTAGTACTTTTAATGTAGAAACACTAGATGAAATAAAGAATTTAAGTTTGCATGATTTTGGTATCTTCTTAGAACTAGAGCCGGATGAAGAGGAGCGTATGCAATTAGAACAAAATATACAAATCGCATTACAAACCCAAGGTATTGATTTAGAAGACGCTATTGATATAAGACAAATTAATAATGTTAAATTAGCTAATCAATATCTTAAATTAAGGCGTAAGAAAAAACAACAGCATTTAGAACAGCAACAGCAATTAAATATTCAGATGCAGGCTGAATCTAATGCTAAAGCAGCTGAGCAAGCCGCATTATATGAAGTACAAAAGCAGCAGGCTGTAGCGCAAACACAATTACAAATAGAACAAGGAAAATCTCAATTAGAGCAATTAAAAATTGAGAAAGAAGGGCAGATAAAAAAAGAATTGATGCAATTAGAATTCCAATATCAAATGGAATTAGCTCAATTACAATCCCAAGTTACATCAGCTAAAGAAGCTGAAATTGAAGATCGTAAAGATCAAAGAACTAAATTACAAGCTACACAGCAAAGTGAATTAATTTCTCAAAGACAAGATGATTCATTACCAATTGATTTTGAAACACCAACAGGTACAATGGATACTTATGAGTTTGATTCAGATTTAGTGTAGTATTTATTAATTTTTATTATATTTTATTATGGCAAAAAACAAAGACCATGGTACTTTGAAAGTTAAAAAGAAAACTATCAAAGACCAGCTGGATGATAAACCAGTAAAAGTAGATTTAAAAAAACAACAAGGGGAGATAGTAGATGCTACTCCTACTCAAGTAGAAATCAAAGAAGAACCTAAAACAGAAAAAGATGCCGTTCAAAAGCCTAGCACAAATGAGGTGGATGTACATGAAGTACCCGGAGATGGCGAAAAAGTGGGCAAGTCACACGAAGAACCTACAGAGCCTACCGGAAAAGGTGAAGAAAAAATAGAAGAAGACTCTATTCCAATTGTAGAAATTGGAGAAACACCTGATGAAATATCAGATACTCCAACTACACAATCAAATACACCGCAATTACAATTACCTGAGAATATAGAAAACTTAGTTAAGTTTATGAATGAAACAGGTGGCACTTTAGATGATTATGCTAGATTGAACGCTGATTATTCAAAGGTTGATGACAATGATTTATTAAAAGAATATTACAAAAAAACTAAACCACATCTTAATGATGAGGAAATTGGTTTCATCATGGAAGATAATTTCAACTATGATGAAGAAGAGGATGGGGAGCGAGACATCCGAAAGAAAAAACTCGCTTATAAAGAAGAAGTAGCTAACGCTAAAAAGTTTTTAGATGACGTTAAGGACAAGTATTACCAGGAGATCAAGTTGAGACCCGGAGTGACTCAAGAACAACAAAAAGCTATAGAATTCTTTAATCGTTACAAGAAAGATCAAGAAGTTGCCAATAAGCAGCACGAAGAATTTCAAACACAAACTAAAACTTTATTTAATAAAGATTTCAAAGGTTTTGATTTCGATTTAGGAGATAAGAAATTTAGATATGGTGTTAAAAATACTGAAGAGACTGCTAAGGCCCAAACTAATTTACAAAACTTTGTCGGCAAATATTTAGATGATAAAGGTAATGTAACTGATGCAAAGGGTTATCATAAGGCGCTTTATGCTGCTAGGAATGTAGATACTTTAGCAAAGCATTTTTACGAGCAAGGCAAAGCCGATGCTGTTAAAGATGTGGTTAAACAATCTAAAAATATATCTCAAGAAACGAGGAAAACTCAATCTGGTGATGTATTTGTAGGTGGAATTAAAGTAAAAGCAATTAGTGGTTCTGATCTTGGAAAATTGAAAATTAAAACAAGGAAATAACAATTAAAAATAATTTATTATGCCTATAACTCCACAATTTGGCAGTTTAATTCCTTCTCAAGCTCAACAAATAACTTCAGATAACTATTTAAGTTTTACTGACGGTGCTAATGACTTTGCTCAGCAGTATCTTCCGGAAATTTATGAAGCTGAAGTTGAAAGATATGGTAACAGAACTTTATCTGGATTTTTGAGAATGGTAGGAGCTGAACTTCCAATGACAAGTGACCAAGTAGTCTGGTCAGAACAAAATAGACTACACATTGCGTATGACGATTGTACGCTAGTAGTGGGACCACCAAACGTGGTAACACTTAATTCAACTGCAACACCTCTAGGTCCTGTTGGTCCTATAAACAACGTAATTACTCCAAATATGACTGTTGTTTTAATGCCTAAGACTGCTGGTGCTGACGCTATTAAGTGTTTCGTTGGTAATTCAGGTGTTGTTGACGCTGGTTTAGCTGCGCTGGAAATCGTAGTATACCCTTATGATCAAGTTGCACTTGCAGCTGCAGACCCAAATGGATATAAAGTATTCGTTTATGGTTCTGAATTTCCAAAAGGTAGCCAAGGTGTTCAAGAAAACATCGAGCCTACTTTTACTCAGTTTAACAACAAACCTGTTATTATTAGAGATAGATACGTGGTATCTGGATCTGATACTGCTCAGATTGGTTGGGTAGAAATTTCTACTGAAGACGGTGCTTCTGGATACTTATGGTATCTAAAAGCGGAAGGTGAAACTAGATTAAGATTCGAAGATTACTTAGAAATGGCTTTAGTTGAGGGTGAAAACTCAGTAGCTGGTGATGCGTTCTTTGACGCTGCTAATGCTGTTGGTGGTTTATCTGACTTTAATACGGCGAATGCCGCTATTCTAGGTACTCAAGGTTTATTTAGTGCAATTGAAACTCGTGGTAATGTATTTGCTGGATTTACTGGCGCATTAGCTGATTTCAATGAAATTTTACAAAACCTAGATTCTCAAGGTGCTATTGAAGAAAACATGCTTTTCATGAATAGAGCTAATGAAATCGCTGTAGACACAATGCTTGCTTCTCAGAACTCATATGGTATGGGTGGTACATCTTACGGTGTATTTGAAAACTCTGAAGAAATGGCGCTTAACTTACAATTCACAGGTTTTAGAAGAGGTTCTTATGACTTCTATAAAACTTCATGGAAATACTTAAATGACGCTTCTACAAGAGGTGGATCAACTGGTTATGCTGGTGTAGGTATTGGTAGTGATATTGGAGGTGTATTAGTTCCAGCTGGTACTTCTACTGTTTATGACCAAATTCTTGGTACAAACGTTAGACGTCCTTTCTTACATGTAAGATATAGAGCTTCTCAAACTGATGATAGAAGAATGAAATCATGGATAACAGGATCTGTTGGAGGTGCTTACACTTCTGATCTTGATGCTATGGAAGTTCACTTCTTATCTGAAAGATGCCTTTGTGTACAAGCTGCTAACAACTTTGTGTTACTTAGCTAGTATTATTTAAATAAAGAGTTAGGGTACCTTCGGGTACTCTAGCATCTTTATATTTTTAATTATTTAATTATATTATATTATGACAAAAAAAGAAAAAGTATCTTCGGGCCAAGAAGGCTGGGAGATTAAAGATAGACACTATTATCTAACAAGTAAAAAAACTCCTTTGACTTATACTATACCGTCAAGACATTCTGAAAGAGTGCCTTTATTATGGTTTGATGAAGAAAAAATGGAGCAAAGAGCATTAAGATATGCTACAAATCAACCTTCGCCTTTAGTAGATGAACAAAAAGGGGAAGTAACTTTAAAACACATTGTATTTAGAGATGGAGTGTTAGCAGTACCTAAAGCTCAGCAAGCTTTACAAAAAATGCTTTCTTTATATCATCCATGGAATGGATTAAAATATAAGGAGCATATGCCACAAGAAGTCGCTAAAGATGAATTAGTAGATTTAGAAATAGAAATCATGGCTTTAAATGCGGCTAAAGATATGGATGTAGACCATGCTGAAGCTGTCTTAAGAGTTGAAATAGGATCAAACGTAAGTAAAATGTCTTCAAAAGAAATTAGAAGAGATTTGTTAATATTTGCTAAAAGAAATCCTAGAACTTTCTTAGCTTTAGTCCAAGATGAAAATATTGAATTAAGAAATATTGGAATTAAAGCAGTGGAACAAGGAATTATTAAGTTAGATAATAAAAACAAAGATTTTGTATGGGCATCTAATGGCAAGAAACTTATGAAAGTGCCATTTGATGAACAACCTTATTCAGCTTTTGCTGCCTTTTTAAAGACAGATGAAGGCGTAGAGGTTTTTAAATCTCTTGAGAAAAAACTAGTTTAATAAAAATAATAATAAAGGGCGGATTCGTCCGCCTTTTGTTATAATAAATACAAAGAATGGCTATAAACGTAAATACTGTATATAGGACTGTTCTCTCAATTCTTAATAAGGAGCAAAGAGGTTATATGACTCCTAATGAATTTAATAGAACTGCTACCCAAGTACAATTAGAAATATTTGAAAAATATTCTGATGATTTAAATCAACAACTCAGATTTGCAAACAAGCAAACAGACGTAGATTATGCGAATAGACCAGAAAATATAGACGAAAAAATGGCTATATTTAAAACATCCGGCCCCTGCACTTATAATGTTCCGGGTGGATTTTATGTTCTACCTACTGTAGATACATATGGAAATACAGTAACCTTTTATCGTTTAGGTACTGTAGTATACAATAATGATTATGGAGTATCTACCGAAGTACAAAGGTTAGATAGAAACGATTTTTACTACACAGAAAACTCTCCATTAACTAAATCAACAACTTCTTTTCCTACTTATTTATATGAAGCAAGAGACGCAGAAGGATCATCTTTAATTTATATTAATCCTAATACTATTACCTGTCCATCTTGTATATCCGTTGACTTTTTAAGAAAGCCTACAGATGTGCGTTGGGGTTATACACTGGGTAATGTAGGGCAATATGTATATGATTCAACCCCTTATGCCCCTGGTATATCACCTAATACAGAGGGATCTACAAATTTTGAGATTCATGTTTCTGAGCAAACAGAAGTTATTTTAAAAATATTAATGTATGCCGGTGTTATTATCAGAGATCCTGAAATAGTTCAAGCGGCAGCACAGCAAGCAATGATTAAAGATCAAAATGAAAAAACTTAATAGATGACACTAATTAACGAAAGCAATAGACAATATTACATCGGGGCACAGAGTTTTATAGCTACCGGAGTTGTTGGGGAAACATTTACTGCAACCTTTGATACAAACTTAGTATTTGCAACTTCAGATCCTACGAATGTTAATTGGCCACTTAATAATTTTTTATTAGAAAGAAGTACTGATTTAGGTTTAACATATACTCCTTTTTATAATACTTATAATGTTGTAGGAAATACTATTGAAATTACAGGAGGTTTAAATGCTGGTGATTATTTAAAAATACAATTAACCGAACAAACAGTTTGGGATAATAATGGAGGATATTCATACACTAAACTTATAGATGCTATTAATAATTATATGGTGGCATATGTAGGCCCAGGAAAATTAATTGAGAATGCTAAAAGAACAGATGTAATTTTTCATGCTAAAAGAGGTCTACAAGAATTTAGTTATGATACATTAAAAAGTATTAAATCTCAAGAATTACAAATTCCAGCTAGTCTTTCTTTAATAATCCCTCAAGATTATGTAAATTATGTTAGATTATCATGGAAAGACCAATTAGGTGTATTACATACTATATATCCAAACAATGGGCTTACTGCAAACCCTTATCAATCTTTAGCTCAAGACGCATTAGGAATACCAGTTCAAGACGCATTGGATGAAAATTTAGAAACAACTTCATTAATTGAAAGAGCTTGGCGAATAGCTAATGATAGATTAATTAGTGGATGGAATGGAAACTATTGGAGTTATTATACAGATTACTTTAGTCAACCATATCCTTTATATTGGAATCAAATAGTTGGACAAAGATATGGATTAAATCCTGAAACAAGTCAAACAAATGGTTGGTTTGGAATAAATGAAAGAGAAGGTAAATTTAGTTTTTCTAGTAATTTACGAGGAAGAATCATTTTATTAGAATACATCTCTGATGGTCTTGCTTATGATTTAGATACTAGGATACCTAAAATGGCAGAAGATGCATTATATGCATGGATTAATCATTCTATCTTAGCCACTAGAATGGGTATACCTGAATATATTGTAAGAAGATATCAAAAAGAAAAAAGCGCAAAATTACGTAATGCTAAAATAAGATTATCTAATATTAAACTTGATGAAATAGTTCAAGTAATGAGAGGTAAGTCTAAATGGATAAAACACTAATTTAATGGAACAAAGAAGTACAAACACTTTTCTTAAGTCTAAAATGAATAAAGACTTAGATGAGCGATTAGTACCCAACGGCGAATATAGAGATGCAGTAAATATTGCTATATCTAAGTCTGAAGGAAGCAATGTTGGAGCGGCGGAAAATATTCAAGGGACTAGGAGAAAAACTCCAGGTATGAATATAGCCAAGCAATTAGATGCTTTAGTTAGCGGAGATATATTAATTATTATTGGAGAACTAGTGCATGAAGCTAGTGGTTATATTTATTTATTTTTAACTAATCAAAATAGAGCTTATCCAGAAGTAGTTACTGACCCTACATATTTTGACCCAACACGCCTACATTGGGTAGTAAGATACAGTGTCGATAGCGAATCAATAGATGTTTATGCTGGTGGAGCTTTCCTTAATTTTTCCACATACTTCCCTATTAATAATGTAAATTTATTAGAAAATCAATTATTCTGGACTGATAACTTAAATCAGCCAAGAGTATTAGATGTTACAAGATTTATTCCTTATGGTGATTTACTTGCACCGATACCAAATTATGAAGTTTTACCTTATTATAAAGAGGACCAAATAAGCGTATGTACTTATTCGCCATATAAACCTATGCATTTATATAAAAATAATGGTTTAGTTCCTGGTACAACGGATATTGATTGGGTTACTACTTTGCAAAATGCAACTGACCCTAATTTACCAGCTATTAATTATGTAACTATAGACCAATTAGCGGGCTCGAGTAATATTGTAGATGTTCAAAATCCTGCCTGTCTGCCTGCTGGATTTAATTTTACATCTTGGATAGGCCTACAATGTTGGACTAGTGATGGTCAAATTACTAAAGAAGATGCGGCTTATATTTCAGCAGCGGCTGGTAATCAATTAACTATTTCTTATAGAGATACGTCTTTACCTGCTCCAGTAATATCATATGCTGCGCCTTATGTGAACGCAGATGAGACGCTTTTATATGTAAGTTTTGTAAACCCTAATTGGCAAGAAGATACTGGTGTAACTACATATCCTGGAGATCAAACATTTTTAGAAGATAAGTTTGCAAGGTTTAGTTATAGATTTAAATTTAGAAATGGAACCTATTCTACTATTGCTCCTTATACACAAGAATGTTTTATTCCTAAACAATATGGGTATTTTTTACCTGGTGATGAAAAAGCAACCTATGAAAGTACAGTGGTCTCTTTTATGGAGAATATGGTAAATAGAATTTTATTACAAATTATAATGCCAGAAGATGATGCGGGTAATATAATACAAGTAAATGAGTTATTAAATAGTTTAAATGTAAGTGAAATTGATATTATATATAAGGAGTCTGATGGTGCTGCATTAAAAGTAATTAAAACCCTTTCACAAGATTCTTTAACTAATTATGTATTAGAGGAAAGCCCCGCGGCTGCAGTATTAGCAACAGATACCTTTGATATAACAATGTCTACTATTCCTAGTGAATTAAAACGCCAGAGAGCTGTTTTAAGACCAGGTGGTAAAATTGTATCAAGCGCTGGATTTACAGTAACTATTATTAATGTAGTTGAAGCCTCTCCAGTATTTACTATTACAGTTGATTCTGCACAAGACTGGGCTTTAGCAGATATATTAACTATTACACAGTCTGTATTAGAATTTGAATATCAAAATAATGAACCTTATAGAACACTGCCAGCAGATCAATTAACTAGAGTTTATGATAAAGTTCCAGTTAAAGCGCTTACTCAAGAAATCATAAGCAACAGAATTACTTATGCTAATTATCAAAATAAACATACTCCACCGTCAACTATAGATTATCAAGTCGCTGTATCTAGTAAGCTTAATCCAGGGACTGTGCCTACTAATTATGGTGGCAGCTATTCTTATTATGCTTATCCTAATCATACTGTTAAACAAAATAGAAATTATCAAGTTGGATTTATTTTATCCGATAGATATGGCAGGACTTCAAGCGTTATTTTATCTAGTCGTCCTAATGAAAGTACAGTTTTGGGAGATTCCATTTTTGGTGCTGATACTATTTATCATCCCTATAAAACTACTAATGATTTTGAAGGGCAGATATTAGATTTTGATAATGTATTAGACTGGCCAGGAGATAGTATAAAAATTTTAGTTAATGATATTATAACTTCAACTAAAGCTGTAAATGGAACACCGGGTTTATATAATGGTGATGATACTAATTCGAAATATAATCCATTGGGATGGTATAGTTATAAAGTTGTAGTAAAACAACAAGAACAGGAATATTATAATGTTTATTTACCTTATATAATAAATGGTTTAGCTAGGGATTTTGGTTCAGACCCAGCGGTGGGCCCACCGGTAGCAGCTAACCCAGATATTCCCGTGGCTTTTATTAATAATAGTCTTAATGAACAAGCTAGTATAGTATTAATCAATGATAATATAAATAAAGTTCCAAGGGATTTAAGTGAAGTTGGTCCTGATCAAGAACAATTTAGAAGTAGTGTAAGATTATGGGGTAGAGTTACACCACAATTACCTTTAATTGCCCCTTATAATCCAGTACCGTGGGATGGAAATATGTTTGCGCCTGACCCTACTGCTGCTGTCCCAGCATGGGCATTTGAAGGAATATATAATCAACAATATTACCCTAATATTGTCTCGGATGTAGTTTCAACTATTTCTACACAAAATGAATTATACAGTGGATATGTTTATGACCCTAGTTATCTTCCAAATGTTAGTGGACCTCTAGCTTATGAATTCAAACCTGGTACAGACTTCCCGCCTATTTATAATAGCGCTACTAATCCTTTAATTGCATTAATATCTACACAAAAAGCTATTGGTGCTTCAGGAGATACAGACCCTACTCTTTATTTACCAGTTCCAGAAGATACCTGGCCAAACACTCTTTCTGTTTATGAAACTGCGCCAGATGCATCTAAATTAGATATTTATTGGGAAACGTCTACAAGTGGATTAATTTCTGATTTAAATACTGCTGTAATTGAAAATGTTATAGGTGTGGCATCAGCTATTGAAAACTTAACATTTAGTTTTAAAGAAAATAGAAGTTTAATTAATGCAGATCCTGCAGTGGTTTATGCGGGAAGTACAGATACACCTTATTATAGCGACTTTACCGTGCCGCCAAATCCAAATGGGCCAATTATATCTTCAGATTTTTCTTTTGTAGATGATCTAGGTGGTACTGTAAATGAAGTAACAATTGATGAATGGTATGCAGTTGATGGGGAAGGGAATGATGTAAAATTTGATAGTGACACTAATCCAGAAGGTTTATTTAGTATATTAAAAACCCCTGGAAGTGTAAGTAATCCAGGTGGTGATTCACCTTGGAACTACCGTTATGATGGAGTAACCGCTCAAGCCGCTGAAGATACTTTTGTAGTAACTATTAACAATGAGTCTGTATATTTGCAAAATCAAAACCCAAGAGTATTTACTTTTACAATTTATACTTCTTCTCAAAACCCTAGTGGTGAGTGGATAACAGAAGAAACAGGATTTACTTTAAATTTAACTAATGTTGCTCCAGTATTTGAATCTAGCGCTTTATTTACTCAATTTAAACCTAATTGTTTTACAGCCTATGCGGCTCCTGGCACATGCGATCCTAGTAATCCTGCGGCGCCACAATTTCGAGCAGCTAATGGTACTGCAATACCATTTACAGATAGCGCAGCTAGATATGAAGAGCTAACAATGGAAATTACTAGTGTTATTAAAAACGGAGAAGAATTAATAGCCCCAGGTATTCAGCCACCATTTATATTAATAAAACCATGCCCTGTACCTACTACTCCTGTGGCTAATTTAGAAGATTATACTTGGCTAACTACTATTAATCCTAATCTTCAGGAACCAGTCGTTGGCGAATATCAAGTAACTATTAAAACATGTGATGCATTAGGAATTGGAGATGGTTCCCTATGCACAGAATATCAAGGAGTTTGGACATTTGGGGAAAAGCCAGTAAATTGTTCTTTTCTTATGGAAACAGCAGTAAATCAGGCAGATGTGAGTTGTAATAATGTAATCCCTACTATTAATCCAAGACAATGGGATGGGCAGTGTGATGAGCCTGTGGGCTTAGCTCAGGGTAGTGATGCAGCTATGATTATATGGACTGGCGCGTATGAGGATGACCCTGTTAGCCCTGAGTACTTAGAGCCATTAAATTGGCAAGTTACTAGTTCGAATATGCCTATTAATTCTTATGATTTAGCAAATCCATTGACGGGGAATAGAAAAAGTTTTTATCCTGCTGCACCAGGTGTACCTTATGTATGGTTATGGGATAATGGTAATGATCCAGATTGTGCTGATATTATTAATCCCCCTGGCTCTGGGCCTGGAGGCTGTACTCAAGCTCCTCATATAACTGAAGATATTCCGTGTGGAACAGGTAAGGATATAAGTGAAACTAGTTCTATTGATATGTCTTATGGTACAAGCTGGTGTTCAGATGGCCCGGCTGGATTAAGAGACGGAACAGCTTATATAACTATTAAATACAAACAAGTTTTACCACCAAACGCGGGTGGTATATCAACTTATCCATTAGATATAGATAGCAATTTCAAGGTATATCTTCAATATAGACAAATTGATATAAAAGCTGGTCCAGTTGACACATGGACTGATTGCCGTGAGGCATTTGATCCATTCAATCCATCACCGCCAGCGGTAAAAAGAACTGTAGATATAGAGGGTACTTATATAAATAGCCTTCCTACAACTAATTCCTCGGGTTGGGCCCTAGACCCCGCTGGATTAGGCGAGGTTGGTTTATTAAGTGGTAATTGGAGTGTATCTGATGGAGGTTTTGAAAATTTAAATGGAGGCGTTTTAACAGGAACTTTAAATGACCTTTCACCATTAGATATAAATAATCCTTATCCTGTTCCATATTGGGAATTAGGTGTTCCTAACCCCACTAATGCATGGAATACTCATAATAGAGTTAGAGATGTAGGGCAAAATGATCCTAGCCAATGGACTATACAAATTTCTAAAACTATTGCTCTTAATCCTCAAGACGGTACCAATAGTGGTGTAGGGGGTTATCGATTACTAATAAGTGCTTTGAGAGGTACTTTAACTAGATTATCTCTCCCTGGATTTTCTCCTTGTGAGGAGAGTTGGACGAATGATGATAACTGTTTAATTGCAGTAGAATATGGTGATTTTTATTATCCTAATGGCACCACAACTATTGCATGGAGGTATGAAGTATCGGAAATTGGAGCTCCTACTCAAAAGGCAGCACAAAATCATGATGTTATACTTGCTCCACCTAAAGCAGTATATGCACGTGAGCCATTCTTTAGATATGTTACACAGTTTTATGAAGATTCACAATTAACAATACCGGTTCCTTTAAATACATCTGCTGGAACATGGTTTATGTATCAGTATCAAGGTGGTGGGGATGTTGTACCTGGAGAAAATGGAACCCCATATGGTAATGATGGAGCAGCTTTCATTCCTTCATCGGTTAGTGGGAATATAGCCCCACAACAAAGATGGAGAAGATGGATTGCTCAGTTTAATAGTACAGGGGGTAAAATTCCTAGAAGTTCACACCCAACAACCCATCTTACATAGTAATTTTTTAAAAAAATAAGTGATTATTAATTATGCCAGCAATAATAGAAGTAGATTATTTTAACTCTTTTTGGTTAAAGAAGGTTGTAAACTGTGAAGCCGATATAGACGCGACTATACCAGGGAACCCTGTGAGTAATCCAGGGCAACCAGTATTTCCTGGTATATTCCCTTTAAAACAAGTATTACCGTTGCCATCACCAAACCCTGCATATCCCGATTTCCCTAATTATGCCAAATATGAGGTACCTGGTGATCCAGTTGATGTTGCAGGTAGATTAGATTGGTTTGTAGAAGAGGCTAGGATAAGAGGGGGATATAATAATACTAATATATCTTTAGGGGTTAAAGCTTATTTAGTAGAAGATGAGCCTCAATCTGCTATTAGATTTAATGGATTAATTTATTCAGGAATATTTAATTCTAGAACAGGTATTAATAATACTAATCAATTTCCTATTGGTCAAGATATAACTAAAAGTGTAGACCCTATTAATGATTCTATACAAAAGATTTATGCAGAAGACACTAACTTAATAATCTTCCAAGAAAGAAAGGTAAGTAGAGCATTGATAGATAAAGATGCAATTTATTCTGCAGAAGGCGGAGGGTCAGTTACTGCAAGTAATATTGTAATTGGTCAAATTATAGCATATGCTGGTGAATTTGGTATTAGTAGAAACCCTGAATCTTTTGCAGTATATGGATATAGAAAATATTTTACTGATAAAGATAGAAATGCAGTGTTGCGCTTATCTAATGATGGAATGACAGAAATATCTGGAACTGGATTAACAGATTTCTTTAGAGATAGATTTACAACGCTAGATGGTAATCCAAATAATCCTTTAGAAACCGGTAAACTAGTTGGTGGTTGGGATAATTATACAAAACAATATTTCTTATCTATTCAACCCTATTCAGATCCAGGTGTAGTAAATTATTATACCTTGGCATTTGATGAAACAGTATTGGGGTGGCCTACATTTTATACATTTAAACCTTCGTTTTTGATGAGTTTAGCTGGCCAATTTTATAGTGTAGCAGCAGTGGATGCGGGCGGAGCTGATATTGATACAGCCGCAAGTGGCTCTATTTACCAACATTATGTAGAAGACCTTATAACTCCTAATAATAGAAATAATTTTTATGGGGCTTATAATAAATCTAGTATTACATTTATATTTAACCCTGAACCTTCAGTTTCAAAAGTATTTAAGACTATAGAATATGAAGGAAGTAATGGCTGGGAGGTTGAGTATTTAGAATCAGATTATACGGGTTATGATTTAAACATAGACCCTTTAAATCCTGGCTGGGCTATATTTAGGGATGCCGCTGGTAATCTAATAACTACTACAGGAGCATCAGCCCCGCAAATTTCAAGTTGGACAGAAGGAGAATATATTGAAGATGGCGTAAGATATTATGCTGGCTTTAATAGAAAAGAAAATAAATATTATGCAAATCTTATTAATACATCAGTAGTAACTCAAGGAGAAATTAGTTGGGGAGCTAATATGACAGGTATTAAAGGATATATTGCAACAGTAAAAATGACACTCGATGACACTACAGATATAGGAGGTATTAAAGAATTATTTAGTGCTTCAACTAATATAGTAAGATCATCATAAATTATATACAATGGAATTAAATACAAGAGTTTTAGAAACTCAAGACTGGGAGACTTTAGAGTCTTGGTGGGCTAATTGGAAAGATTGGACCGCACCGCCAAAAGACTTCTTACCAAATCACGGTACAGGAGGATTTATGGTACAAAAAAAAGATACACCAATAGTTGCTGGATTTGTTTATTTAAGCAATTCTAAGGCATGCTGGCTAGAGTTAATTATCTCTAACCCAGAATATAGAGAAAAGGATCGTAAAGACGCTATAAAGCTACTTATACAAGAGCTAGAAGAGTTTGCGAAAAGCATGGGTTATAAATACATGTTAACTATGGGTAGAAATAAACATTTAATAGAAATACATAAAAGCATGGGATGGGCAAGTGATAATAAAAAATCCATCGAATTAATTAAAACATTATAATTATGGCAGAAGGAACAGTTAAGTTAGCAGCCAGTGGCCTTACCGCCGCTCTAGAAGGAATAGCGGCTGGTAAAAGAAAAAAACAAGCGCGTACTATTCGTAACGATGCGTTATCGGCTATTGAAAATATGCCAGTACCAGATTTAACTAATCCCTATGCAGGTGTAACTAATTTAAGTGATCTAGCCTCAGATTTAAGTGGACAAATGTATAATCCTTATAGTAATATAGGGGTAGCCACTAAAGCTGCTAAAATGCAAACTGAACAAGCTGATATAGCCTTAGCCAATACTTTAGATACTTTAAGGGCAACTGGTGCAAGCGCAGGTGGGGCGACTGCTTTAGCCCAAGCAGCTTTACAATCTAAACAAGGTGTTGCCGCTAGTATAGAAAAACAAGAAGCGGATAATATGAAATTAAGAGCTCAAGGAGAAGCTTATTTACAACAAGCCCAAATACAAGAACAGCAAAGAATGCAAAATGTTGCTTTAACCGAGGGGCAAAGAGTACAAGAATCTACTGCTAAAGGATTAGCTTTCCAACAACAAATGCAAGAAGACCGATATCAAGACGAATTAGCTTATCAACAAAGTATAGCTGATTTTGGTTTACAAGTTGGTATGGGTGCAGAGAGTAGTCAATGGGGAGCATTAGGAAATTTTGCTGGAGCTTTAGGTAAATACGATTGGGGCGGAGGACTTACCGATATAGTAGAGGATTATACAGACTTAGGATAAATAAAAAATTAAAAAATGGGATATACAGTTAAACCAAATGCAACTTTATTAGCCACCGGAGGCGTACATAGTTCAGCATCAAATATTCAAGGGATTATAGACTCTTTTGAAAATCCAGCCAATAAATTTGATTTACAACGTGATGCAGTACAAAATGGATTAATAAAGAAGCAAAACGACGAAGTTCAAAATACTTATAATAAAATTAATTCCTTGCCCGGTACTTCCCATAATACATTGGATCAAAATATCCAGAATTTTTTTATGGAAGAAATAGATTATGGTTTTGATATTAAAATGTTAGCTAAGAATGGAAAAATGGGACAGCGAGAAGCGAATAAAATACTAGCTAAATTAGGAAATGATATGAATACATATACCGCTTTAGCTCCACAAATTTTAGCCCAAGCAAAAATAATGCAAGAAGCTATAGCTACTGGTACTATATCCAGAGCAAATGCTGATGAAATGCAACTTATGTTTATGGGAATTGCAAATAATGCTGGGGATATAAAAATTGATAGAGATGAAAATGGAAATATGTTTTTAGCTGGATCAGGGACTATAGGTGGAGAAGAATGGTCAGGGAGAGTAAATATACAAGAAATTCAACAATATTTAGGCGGTGAAGGTGCGCAAATAGCAAGGACAATACCAACATCCGATGAGATGGGATTAAAAGCAATTTATGCTGATCTTGTAGAAAAAGGAATGATAGATCACTTTGGAAAACCTACATATGATCAATCTACAGTTGGTGATAGAAAGATGCGAACTGATAAGTTAGAATTTGGGGCAGAGGAAATAGCTAATTTGTCAGAAGCCTTAATGAAAAATCCAGGTTTATTTGAAAATTTCATGACATCAGAAGGTGCAGTTGCCGCGTGGGTTGATATAGCTAATGCTGATCTAAGCCCAGAACAATTAAATACAATTGTTGATGTTCCAAAAACTATACCGGATCCTAATTGTCCTGAAGGTGATATATGTGAAAAAATTCCTAACCCAGATTATAATCCAGACACAGCTGATAAAGAAAAATGGGGTGATTGGGATATTAATAATAAAGACAAAAAGAATTATTTAAAAAGAAAACTTATTGATAGAATGCTTGCCGAGAATTTAGATCCAGAAGTTATAGGGAAAATGGTTGTAGATCAGCAGTATTATGATAGACAAAATGCTCTACTTAGTACTACAAAATTATCTGCTGGCGCGAAAAAAGCACGTAATATGCAGAAAATTATTGAGAAGGCTGTTTCTACTGGGGATTTATCAGCTTTAAGTAATTTAGGCAAAGATATTAATGTGGAGAAACAACCTAATGGAAGCTGGGCAGTAACTGGGTTTAGAGTAGTAACAGGTGATGATGGAAGTCTGAAAAGGGAACCGGTGAATTTGAAAATTGCTTCAACATCTTTAGATAAACCAGGAGACTTAAAAATGCAAATGTTTAATGTATTTGGCGTAAGCCCATACTTTGACGAACTTGGAGTTGATATTGATGATTTAATAGGGTGGGAGGACACGCAGTTAGCAGCTGAAACCGAAGTCATGACTGGTCTAATTAATGCAGAGGTAGATCTTGATGAAAATATTTCTGCAGAAGCCCTTTTAAATAAGAAAGAAACAACTATGGTTAAGGGAGAAAGGACAGTTAATAAAGATGGCAAGACCGTGAAACAATTATTAAAGGATGCGGGAATTGATATTATAGGGGATACCTTTAAAATAGAAGGGGTTGGCATGGATAAATTGAAAAAAGCTATTGGAGAATGGGAAGATAAGAGGGTAACTAGAGAAAATATAATTAAAATATCAAATTGGCTTAATAATAATGCTATTCTCGATGAGAAGGCGGCCAACGATGAAAGGGCGCAGCTCTACCACCAAAGAACACCAAATTTATTACCAGAAAGATAATCAAACAATTATGGAAGACGAAATATTAGATTACGCGTCTATGACTGACGAGCAATTAACCCCTATAATTCATGATTTAATTGATAAGGGGTGGTCTGATAGTGAAATTCGCAAACACTTATATGGCCCGGAAATTAATGACCCGGATGACGTTAGGGTAAATGCATTCCAACCTTTTTTAAAGACAACTCCTCAAGCCTATCAAAATTTAACTAAAGATACATATCAACATAAAAATTTTATTTTTAATAAAGATGATCCAACAACTCCTATTAAAGTGGTTGAAAGAACCGCTACTCTTCCATCCGTAAAAAAAATAAGTGATATAAAATATTTAAATCTTACAGATACAGATAAAAATATTTCTGATGATGTACCTGGTGGTTTTTTTAATGAAGAATGGTTATTACAAAATGGATATACACAAAAACCCGTTATTACTAGAACAACAGATGATGGTAGGGAATTATATGAGGTACCTACTAGTGGGCTTTGGGCTACTACAAAAAATGGATTAATAACAGAATGGGAGAAACATACTGATGTGCCCGGGGAAGTTATAACAGAAAACGATTATAATAGAAAATTCAAAGCATTTTCTTATGATGATAACCAATCGCAAGTTCCAAAACATCTGCAAGGCTATGAGCCTGAAGTTGATATGAGTTTTGATGATTGGGCGAAGAAATGGGGTGCTAAAATTGAAAACCAAATAATTCCTTGGGATCCAGGATTAACCAAAGAGGAATACGAGGCGATGGAGATTAGAAACAACGCGCTAAAGACCATTGGAAAGATTAATGTTGATGACCCTCAGTTTAACGAAGATATAATTCAAAATACTCCCAGACAAATACAAGAACAATTTTTTGAGCTTATACGTCAAACGGGATGGAGTGCTGGTATTGAGGAAGACGAAAGAAACGAAATATTTGATGGAGGTACACGTGTTATTGAAGAAGCTCAGAAAGCAGGTAAATTTGAGCAAAGAGATACTGGTATTAAAGCCATGTTTGGGGAGGAGAAAGGTAATGAAATAATTAATTATCTAAATGAAAATCCTGTAGAATATTTGAATATGGTAGACTGGGGTGGGAAAGGCCAAAATGTACTAGATGTAATTGGTGAGCCAGCAAGCAACCTCTTTTCTGAAATAGGAGATGCTGTTGATGGGCCTGGCGCCATTCGTGATCTATATTCTAATGAAAGAGGGATTTCTAATGAGTTACTAACTAAAATGGGTATTATCTCCAACCCCGGATTTTCTAAAGCTAATGATGGTTCACTAACTCCATGGTATACAGAATGGTTAGATTCAGATGCAGGGGCGCATAGGAAAGCTGCTCTTTTAAATGATTATAAACAACGTAAAGTTCGCGCATTTATAGGGGCGAACACAGATAGTGGTGAAGTATTTGACCATACTATAGTGCGTAAACACCTAGGTTATGATCCTTTGGGATTATGGGGATATGGATCAGATCTTATTAAATATTCTACTCCTGAAAATCAACTAATTTATAAAAATAATAGAAAAACTCAACAAGAGTTTATAGAGCATGCAAAGAAAAAAAATTATAATCCCAGTAATGGTCTCGTCTTAGAGATTGGTAATCCCCAGTATTTAGATGGTCAAAGATATGAATTAGCACCTTATGTTAAGCCTGCTGTCCAAGACGAATATTACCATGAAATGGGGAATCTTATTGAAGGAATTGTTACAACAGAAAGCGAAAAATTTGATTTAATAAGTGAAAAAGTTAAACCATATTTTGACGATATTAAGAATGCCAATAATACACTGCGATATTTTAAAGGAGATGCGTTAGGAAGTGGCGTTAGAGGTATGTCACCCGATACTATAGAAATGTATAGGAATGCAATGACAGACCAAAATAACGCAATTGAAGAATTAGAAAATTCGGGGTTATTAGAAGAATTTAATTCGCAAACTGAAATATTAGAAGGTTTAGCCAGTGTTAATGATACCTTTTTTGACCAGGCGGAAGCCCTTAATAATTTAGGGATGATGACAACAGGGGCTTTAAAAAATCAATCTGAAATATCTAGAATGATGAACGCATTTGCTCGTACAGCATTTACAATGGACATGGCACTTCGTATGACTGGGAATGAAATGCTAAGTGTATTTAGTCCTGAGCTTGATGCAAAGATAATGAATGAGCCGTGGCTTAATGTAACTGAGGCATATAATAGAGCTTCTGAGGAGGAATTTGCACCTAAGGTAGATTGGGATGATTTCTTACCCGGAGAAGGTGGGGAATGGTTTTTGCAAACTTTAGCAGAAAGTGCCCCGACTTTAGCAATGGTTATGGGGCCTAGCATAATAAGTAGGATAATGACCAAGGGAATTACTAATAGGGCATTGAAGACAATAGCTGCGGAGCTGAGCTCAAAAGGAGCTAGCGACCGTGTTATTAAGGGTATGATGGGCTCAACAGCCCTTAGGAAGCAGTTGGCACAACAAGTGATGAATAGAGCTAGCAACGCAAGTATGGGGATGTTTATGGGGACTAGTTGGAGTGGAAAAAAATTGGAAATGAATTTAATGTATGCCAACGCCCCTAAAAAAATTGAAGAAATAAAAACATTATTAGATGAATTACCGCCAGAGGCTGTAGATCAAAGAATAGAATTATTAGGGTCTTTAAATAATTTTGAAAATATAGCAAATTCTAGTAAGTGGTCTAGAGAGGTTGATGCTATTGGATACGGATTAATTGATGGATTTAGCGAAAGGCTTGGTACTTTGGCTTTTGTTAATAAAGTAGGTAGATTACAAAAAAGTTGGAAAAATTTAAATAGAGCTGATAAATGGAAAAGAGCTGTTGGATATGATTTCCGAAGCGGTATGGGCCTAGCGGCTAAACAGATGTTAGTAGAGGTTGGTGAAGAATATGCTGCGCAGCTAGGGCATAATTTTATAGATAAAGTATTTGGTGAACATAAATCTATTTTTGAAGGAATGGACATGAATTTAGCTATGGATAGTGCTATAAATATACTTGCAATGCAAACCCCAGCATATGGAGGTAATATATTAAGAGTGGTCAGAGATGAAGTAACTACTTTTAAAGATAAGCAAAAAGTAGCAAAAAGAGGAGCTAGAATTAGAAAATGGCAAAAACAATTAAAAACAGAAAAAGATCCAATAAAGGTTAAAGAACTTTGGACTAAAATTGAAAAGGAATTACAAGCGGCTAACATTGATGAATTCAATAGTTTTCAAAGATTTAGAAATTTAACTAGCCAAGAATTGGAAGAATTAGTACAACTTGGGGCCTTACGAGCTAAAGTGGGGGCGAGATATTTAGAACATATGTCTATGCAGCCCGAGAAAAAGAATGTTAAAGCTACCGCAGCTTGGCAGGCAGAACAGAAAGCATTAGAGGCTGAATTAACTAGATTAAGAGATCGTCAGGGAAATATTTTAAATACAATGGACTGGCGAAAGTATCAAAATTGGACTAAATTAGCTCAAGAACACCGTGAAAATCCTAAGGATAAAGAATTGAAAGCAAAAGCATACCAAGCTATGGATGAGTATGAAAAAACTTTATCTAGAGGATTTATGGGAGAAAAAATTGATCAAGATAAAGTTGATATAAGCAAAATGAGCGTTTTACCTAAAGAGGTTAGATTCGCTGAATACGCTGGTTATGCAGCTAATTTAGGATTAGCATTACATTATGGTGATGTTACAAATAATGATAATTTTACAATTAATAAAACCGAGCAAGATATGATGGATATGGATATAGAAAATAATAGATGTAACTAATGAGTTGTTATGTACCTTTAAATAAGAAAAAATCCATGATGGAACAATATGGTTATATCAATCGTGATACTAATCATATAACCATTAATGAGCCTAATATCATTGAAACATTAACTTTTAATACAGATGCTATTGAAAGGCAAATCGCGATGATGACCCCTCTACATGAGTTAACTCATCGAGAAATTAATCTCAAAGGTTTATTTGCTGAAACCAAAGAAGAAGTGACTGCGGTAGAATTAGCTGCTATGGGTCTTATGTCTGATGTACAAAAATTAGTTGATGGTCAAGTAATTTCACGTAAAATAGGAGAAAAGATAATTAAAAGAATGCAAGAATATGCAGATGATATAAAGGAAAAGAAAGATGCGGGGAAATATGGCGAAGTAGACTATGGAGAATACCTTACTGTATATACTGAATTAATGTTATTAACTGGGGTTAATACAAAGAAATGGGGTAATCTAGCCGGGATGCGCCAAGTTATGAGTGATTTATTCAAAAAGATGGGTAAAGGACAATGGAGCCGAGTTGTTAATCCTTTTAATAGTGTATCTTTAATTAAATCTTTTTTAGCTAATTATTTAGATAGAGTCCAAACTTATAAGCAAGGAATAGTTGGTGATGCAGAAAAAGAAGAAAAGAAAGATGTAAAAGCAGAAAAGCGAGATCCTAATATGGTACAAGAAAAGGATGGGACTTGGAAACCAAGAGTTGATGATAATCAAGTTCCTGTTAAAACAGAAGAGTTTATAATTACTACTGAAGATGGGGATGTACAAAGGCATAGGGTTGTTACACATTTAGACGGGAGTAGAGAATTTCAAATATTTAGTGAATCAGGAGGTTTTTTCATAAAGGAAAAAATGTTTGATGATAAAATCTTGAAAAGAGATAACATATCTCCTGAACAAGCATATAGAGAAGCTTTTGAAAAAGTTGGAGATACTGTTGAAGTAGGACCTGTTGGTGATTACACAACAATACAAAATGATAAAATGTGGGATAAGTTAACTAAAAGTCAACAAGAAAGAATAGATCCTAAAAGAGCCGGATATGTTCCATCTGAAGAAATGAAAAAAGCAGGGTTTTCATTCTCTAAAGCTTTCGACAACTCCTTAACTCAACAATATAAAGTCAAAATACAACAAGCTGGGGATCAAATAAATCAAAATATTATAGAAAAGCTAGCATTAAGGTTAGATAAAGATATAAGTGAACTTACAAAGGATGATTGGCAAAAACAAGGACTAGCTGATGCCTATATGTATCTAATTGCTGAAGAAGGTGAGGGAAGAGCAATGTTAGATAATTTAATTAGAATGGGATTAAGGACAGGTAAAAAAACGCGTGGCCCTGATGGATTAGTAAAATATGGAAAAAATATTACTGGTAATGATGTATATGGTGTACCAATAGCTCCTTTATTTTTAGAAGATGTAGGGCAACAATTATATAGACGAACTATTCAGAGATTTGACCCTGCTCAAAATGATGACTTAGGGGGATTTGTCGTAAGTGAATTAATGAATTTCAGAATTGGTGAAGTAGTAAATCAATACGCTAAACGCTATGGTCAAGGTAAGGAAGTCTCCCAGGACAAAGCCTTAACTCAAGCGGGAGATTTAACATTAGCTGACACTTTAGAATCAGATGAATTATCGCCTGAAGAATATACTGATCAGCAATTAGCTTTAGAAAGAGAAAAGAAAGCTATTAAGATAAGACAAAAAGGTAAAGTAAAAGAAGAATTACCTAAACGTAGTGCTGTGCGTCAAGACTTAAGTACTGTAAAAAGCATTGATAATAAAGTTAAAGAAGAAATACAAAAATCTCTTCCGGGTATTATAGAAGAAATATTAGCTGCTCCACAAGACATCACTTCAGTAGATAAATTAGTAGCGGCTATAGAAAAAAAATTAGGTGATCAAATAATAAAAAAATTAGGCGGCACTATTGGAATGAAAAAAGGGGAATTTGTAGTTCCTCAAGAATGGAAAGAGTTTGTAAAAAATGAATATGATACATTAGTAAAAGGAATACCTGGAAAATTAATCAAGAAAAGTTATCAAGATCTTTATAATATTACACCAACAGGAGATAAAGTAAATATTACAACTCCCGCAGGAACACATCAAATAGATAGATTTACGGTTGATCAGCCTACAAAAGATGAATGGTTGGATTATTTTACTCGTCCGCAAACAGCTAAAGGCAAACCTGTTTCGGTTAAAAATAAATATATAGCTCGACAAAGAGGATTAGCCGGTATTGTAGTAAGAGAAATGGTAAAAAATCAAATGAATGATTTTCTTAGTGATCCTCAAAATGTAGAAAAATTAGCAGAAAAATTAAATAAGCTTCCTGGTGAAGTAATGTTGGCCGCATTAAAAGATCAAATGCTTAATCAATTTGATTATGGTGTTGAGGAACAAAAAGATAATTTAGCTTCTACTTATTCTTTTTCAAAAGCGTATGACACCCAAACGCCTTGGGTAAGTGCCATTGGTAAATTATCTGATGTAAAGAGGATTCTATTTGATCAATACTCTATACCATTTTTAGATAAATTAGCAGAAAGATATAAAGAATTAGAAGACGAATTCGCTTTAGGATTATTTAATTATGTATATCCTCTTGAAATAGATTTAGGGCTTCTTGATTTGGAAAAAGCCTGGGATGATGTATTCCCAGAGGGGTTTCTAACTAATAAACAAAGAGAACCGTTATTAGAATCTTTAAAAAATCATTTAAATTATTTTAATAAGAAATTTAACAACCCTATTAGTAGTAAACAACAAACTCAAGAGATACAAGATTTTCTTTATAATGAATTTTTAAAGGTTGACTCTAAAGAAGTAGTTTCCAAGCTAATGAAATTAGCACCAAAGGATTTAAATTTCAAAAATCAAAAACAGAGAACCTGGGTTATTAATTATCTAGCCGATATAGTTAGGGATTTAGTGAATAAAAACAAAGGAGATGATGCTCTCCAGGTTGCATGGTTTATAAATAATACTTTTAACTACAGCGGAATAGTTGCAAAAGGCGGGTGGAAACTGAAACAATATAGTACTAAAATACTAAATAAGAAAACAGGAAAAAAGGAAAGGATTACAAAATTTAAATATGTAAAATCAAGTGGTCGTGTTTCTGAAAAACGCCTGACATATAGCTTATTTGAAGGAACTAAAAACTTTGGTGAAGCATTTTTAAAACCATTATTTAGAAACTCAGGAATTAAAATAGAGGTTTATAAAAAAAGTGGTGAGGGAAAACAGGAACAGTGGTCTATTAGATATATAAAAGATGGGATTGAAAATCAATTTAGTAAAGTTATAGAAGAAGTTTATCAAAATATAACTCCATATATAGAGGGCACAATAAATGGAAATTTAACTCATAACCAATTAAAAAAATCAAAAGATTACGCTAAATTAAATGAAAATTTTGTTTTAAATATAGTTACTGATCATTTCAAAAAAGCTTTAGAAAAAGAGGGTATAACTGACCACACAAGTTATAAATTAAGAAATTCTTATGGGATGTTTTTAATGTCTGCAAACGGGGATATGAGGGCTCCTATTAGAGCAGCGTTTAGAGTGGATAGTATTGCTACTAATATAGATCCAGAATTTATAAAAAGAGTGACAAGCGCGGATACAGTGGTGGAGAGAAACAAAATAGCTAAAGGGAAAAAAGAGGGTACTCCAGCGGAGCAATATGGTTTAAGATATGAACATAATCCGCCTGCCAGAACTACCCAAGTAGGTTTAGCTAGT